>Ga0172382_10007513_pt1 | contig 15436 bp, 12 predicted proteins | sample Leawel138RmetaG_FD_122245 | JGI IMG/M metagenome (GOLD analysis project Ga0172382, IMG submission 122245) | Leachate microbial communities from a municipal landfill in Southern Ontario, Canada - Leachate well 138R metaG | ecosystem: Engineered > Solid waste > Landfill > Unclassified | place...
AGGACGCCATGGAAGGAGCTGTCGATGTGCTGGTGAACGCCGTCTTTCACTGGTCGGATGCCGACAAGGCGTGGCTGAAGAATGCCTTTTTCAGCAACGGCATGGGATGGCTGTGGGAATTCCTGCGGGACTATCTGTTCAACCACTGGACCTGGCTGTTCGGCCTTTTGCCGGCTCTGCTGCTGGAGCGCTTGCGCCCGGTTTTCTCCGGGCGTGTGTTCGACCGGCACCTGTTGATGGATGGTGTTTATCCGTTCTTCAACGCCTTGGTAAGCGTCCTGGCGACAGCGGTTGTCGTCGCCACCATCGCGGAGTTCTACAGGTCGCACGTGCCGTTCATCAATACCGGCCTGCTGGATGGCAAACCGCTGTGGTTGCAGGCCGTCGGCGTCTTTCTCATCACCGATCTGATGTTTTACATCTCCCATCGGCTGCTGCACGAAATCCGCTGGTTCTGGTACTTCCATGCCATCCATCACAGCCAGACCCGGCTGAATCCTCTCACCACCTTTCGCAGTCATCCGGGAGAGCTGGTGCTCAAGACCATCATCCGCACCATTCCGATCGGGGTCGTCGGGGGCGAGCCTTCCACCTGGTTCGTCTTCCTGGTGCTGAACAACTTCTGGGGCTACTTCATCCACGCCAATATCCGTACCGGCCTAGGCATCTTGGGGCGCGTGATCGTGACGCCGCAGTACCATCGCATTCATCATTCGATTGAGCCCAGACATTTCGACAAAAACTACGGCGAACGACTGGTCCTGTGGGACTGGCTGTTCGGCACCCTCTACCGCGGCGACGAATACCCGAAAACAGGCGTACCGGACACGGCGTGGATCATGGAGACAGGCAGCCGCCCGCATGAGTTGCTGCGGGCCTACGCCTGCCAGCTGGCGTATCCGTTCGTGATGATCGGCAGGTCCGTGCGGGGGGTTCTGCGCGGTCGTACGGCGCACCCGCCGCTGGAATGATCCGTGCTTGCAGTCCCACCGAGGTTGCGGTTTGTTGCCGCTTGGCAGAGCACCTCCATGACCACGTCCCGGTTCCGTCTTGCCCTGGCGGGCATACTCATCCTTGCCACCGTGCCCGTACAGTCACAGACGCAGGTATGGACCACGCCGTCCCGCACATCCACCTGGAGCGATAACCTGCAACTGGCTCCCGCAGATTCTGCCGCGCCGCCAGAGGGAAAAGCGGCGGCCGGTACGCCATCGCGCCTGCCCGCCGTGGGTGACAAGGTCCGCGTGGCATGGACGGGGGGCTGGTACGACGCCACCGTGCTGGCACTGGGCGACGGCCGGTACCGCGTCCACTACGACGGCTGGGATGCGAGCTGGGACGAATGGGTGGATGCGAGTCGCATGCGCCTGGCCGATGGAAGTGCCGTGGCGGCCCCACCACACTCCGCGGCAGGCCACAGCGCTAGCGCGCAACAGGCACCCGCGCTCAAAGTGCCCGTACCCACACCTGCGCCCGCACCCACACCTGCAACGGAAAAGGTGTGGTCGTCTCATCCCGCCGGGCACTGGTCCTGCCGCACCTGGGACTATGGCCAGGTGAATCGCGTGGGTGAGTTCGCACTCCATAAGGACGGCAGCTATCGCGACATCATGTATGGCGGTAGCGGCCGCTACGACTTCGATCCCCGCCGTAACACCCTCGCTTTCCGCAGCGGTCCACAGAAGACCTCCTATCCCGTGCGTTTCAACGCCGCCGGACACGCGGGCAAAGGTCATCTCATCTTCGATTATGGCGGCGGCGCAAGACTGGATTGCTACCGGGAGGCCCTGCCCTAGCCCTTGCTGATGGAGCGGCCAAGCGCAGAGACGAGGGATGCCGTTCCCCGTATTTCCTGTACCTCTGCATTCACTCCTGTCTTGAAGCCTTACGACACCGATGCCCGGTGCACGCCGCATTCAAACGGGCGCCCGGTTGTGGCCTAATGCTGCGCGTGGGATTCATGGGAGGGAGCATGCGCCGGTTCATTATCCTGGCAGTCTTGTGGTGTACGACCGTTGGCGCCGCGGAGCGGCCGCCCGCGGCAGCCGTTGCGAGCGCCCATGCCCTCGCGACGGAGGCAGGTTTCGAGATACTGGCCGCAGGTGGCAACGCCTTCGACGCAGCGGTGGCCGTATCGGCAGCGCTGGCGGTGGTGGAACCTTACGGCTCGGGATTGGGCGGCGGAGGTTTCTGGCTGCTGCACCGTGCCGACGGGTTTGAGACCATGGTGGACGGGCGGGAAACCGCCCCTCGTGCGGCACATCGCGATATGTACCTGGATGCCGCCGGCGAGGTGGTCCCCGGACTTTCCAGGGACGGCCCCCTCGCTGCCGGCGTGCCCGGTGAGCCGGCAGCCCTGGCCCACATCGCCAGCCGCTACGGCCGCTTGCCGCTGGCCCACACCCTGGCGCCCGCCATCCGACTGGCCCGCGAAGGCTTCCCAGTCACTGAGCACTACCGGCGCATGGCCGCCTTCCGCAGCGATACCCTGGCACAGCATGGGGGCGGCAAGGTGTTTCTGCTCGACGGGCAGGTACCGCCGGCGGGCCACGTGATCCGTCAACCGGCGCTCGCGGAGACGCTGGTCGCCCTGGCCGAGCGTGGACACGCGGGATTCTACGATGGGCCCGTGGCCAACCGCCTGGTACGGGACGTGCGCGCGGGCGGCGGCATCATCACCCTGGAGGACTTGGCTGCTTATCGCGTAATCGAGCGTCAGCCCTTACGCGGCAGCTATCACGGCTACACCATCACCACCGCCTCCCCGCCCTCCTCCGGGGGCGTTGCCCTGCTCACCATGCTCAACATCCTCGAGGGCTACCCGATCGATGCCCTACCCCGGGTCGCGCGTGCACACCTGCTCGTGGAGGCCATGCGCCGAGCCTACCGCGATCGTGCCGAGTTCCTGGGAGACCCGGACTTCATCGAGGTGCCGGTGGCCAGACTCACGCATCCCTTCTATGCCGCGGGGCTGCGCGCCTCTTTGCGCATGGATCGCGCCACGCCCAGCACCGCGCTGGCGCCGTCACAACCCGTACCCGCCGGACCGCACACCACCCATCTCTCCGTACTGGATCAGGAAGGCAACTACGTGGCCGCAACCCTCAGCATCAACTACCCGTTCGGCTCGGGCTTTCTCTCCACCGGCACCGGTGTGCTGCTTAACGATGAAATGGACGATTTTTCCGCCCGGCCCGGCACGCCCAACGCCTATGGTTTGGTGGGCGGTGAAGCGAACGCCATCGCCCCGGGCAAGCGCATGCTTTCCTCCATGACCCCCACCTTCATCGCCGGCGACGGACGCGTCGCGGTGCTGGGTACCCCGGGGGGCAGCCGCATCATCACCATGGTGCTGCTGGGTGTGCTCGATGCCGTGGCAGGCAACGGCCCCGCGTCCTGGGTCGAGGTCCCGCGTTTCCACCACCAATACCTGCCCGACACCTTGTTCATGGAGCCCGGGGCATTCACCGCCGAAGAGCAGCAGGCGCTGGTTGCGAAGGGTCACAGGCTGGAAACGGTGACACAGCCGTGGGGCAATATGCAGGCGGTGGAGTGGAACCTAGCCGGCAACACCGTGCGTGCGGCGAGTGACCCACGCGGCGAAGGTAGTGCCATGGTCCGCGCGGTAAGGGACTGAGCGCTCGCCCTTTGCCGAACCGGTGGATACGGTGCGGGTGCCGGGAGCGTCGGCGCGCACCGCAAGCACGCCCCAGTTCAGCGCTGCCCGAGCATTGCGCGCAGGGATGCGAGTTCCTGACGCAGCATGGCGACTTCCTCTTCAAGCGCCGCCAACCGTGCCGCGGTGTCGTCCATCAGCGGCACCGGCTGGGCCGCTCCGGGTGGCGGGACATCACCACCCAGCAGGTGCATGAAGCGCCGCTCCCTCTGACCTGGCTGGCGTGGGAGTTCTGCCACCTGAGCGCCTTGCGGCCGTGCGGCCATTTCCCCTAACACCTGTTCCACTTCCATGAGGTCCTGGAATTCGTGCATACGCGCACTGCGGGTGCGGAGTTCACCCAGTGTCTGTGGACCGCGCAGCATGAGCAGCGACAGCAGCGCGCGCTGCGGCCGCGGCAGTTCCTCCGCCGGGTCCAGCACGTCGGAGAACCGGTGCGCATACTTCACCACACGGCTCCCGGCCCCGCTCCGTTCCCGTACCATGTGTTTCTTCATGAGCGCATTCACCGCATCCAGAACCGTTGCCTCCTGCAGTGACATCACCGGTTCGCGACTCGACTTCTGGTTGCAGGCGGCCGTCAATGCGGCAAGTGAAAGTGGATAGGCCTCGGGTGTGGCCAGCTCCTTCTCCAGCAGAGCGCCGAGCACGCGGATTTCAATCTCGTCAAGCCTGTCGTTCATGGGCGCTTTCATCAGTAGCGGTAATTCGTTCGCGCAGTACACGGTGGGTGTTGTGCTGTTGTCACGAGGATACGTGACCGTGGTGGGACAAGGGAGGGTTCCCGACGGCATGTGGAAACCAATGCTGCCCGCGAATTTGCCCCGCGCACTTGTTCCATGAAGTTGATGAGAGTATAGAATCGGTCCAACGACCACAATGTGTCTGCCCGCCTTAGTCGCAACGGCCTGCGCAGCAGCACCGGCTCCACCGAGAACGTCCCACTGCATGACCTATTCCGACCTGCTCAAGGCCTTTATCGATACCACGCCGGATCTGATCGCCGCCAAGGATGTGACACTGCGCTACCAGGTCATCAACGCCGCGTTCGCCCGCTTTTTCGGCACCCCAGAAGGGGAAACCATCGGGCGGCAGGCCGCTGATGTGTTCCCCCGGGACAAGGCCGAACTGTTCGAGACCGACGCACGCCAAGCCATGAATTCCGGTACCCCCGTGGTGCGCGAGACCTATTTCGCCGGCCATGAGACTGCGGGGTGGTTCCGGGTCACCACCGTACCCAAACAGCACGCGGATGGTGTGGCCCAAGGTGTGCTGGTGATCTTGCGCGACATCACCAATGACAAGGAAACCGAAAACCTGTTACGCATTCAAGCGGCCCGTTATGCGACGCTTCTGGCCACCACGCCGGATGGATTCTGGGCGTTTGATCGACATGGCCGGATCCGCGACGTCAACGATACCTACTGCCGCATGAGCGGATACACCCGTGATGAACTGTTGCACATGCACATCGCCGATCTGGCTGCGGTTGAACCCGTGCAGGTGGCCCGGCGCATCGACCAGATCATTAGCAGCGGGTTCGAGCGCTTCGAAGCACGTCACTGGCGCAAGGACGGCACCGTGTTCGACGTGGAGACCAGCGCCTCCTTCTGGGCCGAAACCGGCAAGTTTGTGGCCTTTATCCGCGACATCACCGAGCGCAGGCGCAATCAGCAGGCGCTCAAGGCCGAACGCGAGCGCCTGCATGCCATCCTGGACGGCTTACCCATCTATGCAGTCCTGCTCAGCCCGGACTACCACATGACCTTCGCCAACGGCTGCTTTCGCGAGCGCTTCGGGGACCCCAAGGGCGCGCGTTGCTACACCTACCTCTACGGCCGCAGCACCCCTTGCGAGGGTTGCCGCAGCTTCGACGTGCTGATCACCGGTGCACCGGTGGAATGGGAATGGACCGGCCCGGACAACAGGCATTACTACGTCTACGACTTCCCCTTCAGGAACACCGACGGCTCCACCTACATCCTCGAGGCAGGCCTCGATGTCACCCGGCTCAAGGAGGCCGAAGCCGAGTTGCGCCAATTCAATGCCACCCTGGAGCACAGGGTGGCTGAACGCACTGCCGCGCTGGCGGCCGCCAACCGTGAGCTGGAATCGTTTTCCTATTCCGTATCCCACGATCTGCGCGGGCCGCTGCGTGCCATCAATGGCTTCAGCCAGATCCTGGCGGAGGAGCACGGTGCAGCTCTGGAAGAAGGTGCACGCCAGTGCCTGGATCGTATTCAAGGTGCCACGATGCGCATGAACACCCTCATCGACGGGCTGCTCCTGCTCTCGCGCGTGTACCGTTGCGACATCGAACCCGTGAACGTGGACCTCAGCACCCTCGCCCGCGAGGTCGTGAGTCAACTCGAAGAGGAGAGCACGGGCGGCAGCGCGCACATCACCATCGAGCCATGCCTCACTGCCCTGGGCGATCGGGTACTGTTGCGCCAGGTGCTGGTGAATTTGCTCGGCAATGCACTGAAATTCAGTGCACGATCCTCATCACCCCGCATCAGTGTCGGCAGGGCGCGACAAGGCGGCCGGGATGTGCTGTTCGTGCGCGACAACGGCGTGGGCTTCGATCCCGATTGGGCCCCGCGCCTGTTCGAGCCCTTCTCGCGCATGCATGCGGAGGATGGCTTCGAAGGTACGGGTATCGGCCTCACCACGGTCCGCCGCATCATCCAGCGTCATGGCGGCGAGGTCTGGGCGGAAGGCGCCGTCGACCAGGGTGCCACCTTCTACTTCACGCTACCCGGCACTGATGAGGCGGAGGCCGTCACCTCGGATGTGCTGTTTTTCAAGGCGTGCAACCGCTCCTGAGCACGCCCCAGTCGCTCAACGCCTGACGGCCAGCACGCCGTCTCCCGCCAATTGGGTAGTAAACCCTGCCTGACGCAAGCGCCTTGCGACTTCCCCGGGTACGTCACGGCCGCTGGTGAGGCGATTGGGCGTGCCGGTGTAATGGAACAGGCGGCCCTTGCGTCGGAGCACCCGTGCAAGCTGGTCGTAGAAGGACTGGGAATAGAGTTCGCCTGCGATGCCGAAGCGAGGCGGATCGTGCAGGATACCCTCCACGGAGGCATCGGGCAGTGTGATGATCTCGCTGGCTATGTCGCCGTTGTTCAGCACCAGCGCCCCACCTGCCTGCGGTGACCACGGGTTGAGGCTGCGCAGCCAGATCACGTCGGGATTCTTCTCGAAGGACAGCACGCGTTGCGCCTGACCCTGCAGGCACCACGCTGCGAAATAACCGAGGCCGCCGCAGGTATCCAGGATCACCTTGCCCCGGGGCTGGATCAGGCTCACCTTGCGACGCGCATCGTCATAGGGCGACACCTGCGCCGTCGGCAACATCTTGATGCCGTCGATTTCGAAGGTGGGCGGTCCCCACGCGGTGGGCACCAGCTTGATGAGCGAGGTGGTGAAACGTGCCACCGGTTCGAACCCCGTGCCGGCCCAGTGATAGATGGTGCGCTCCCTGCAATCCTCCAGATAGGGAAACTGACGCCCGGCCCACGACCAGCACTGCGCGTTCAGTTCGATGAGCGTGGTGGAGCGGTCCAGATCCAGGGAACATGCCAGTGTAGCTGCACCGGCGCGGCGCGCCGCCTCCATGGCGGCGTGCTCGCGAAGGGTGATGAGCGGGCCTTTCAAGCCGATTTCCTCGCAACATGGGCAGCGGATTATCGCATCGAAGCCGCACCTTTTCCCTGCCACTACGGGATGTTTTCCTGCTCCACCGTCGCCGCATGGCCAAGGCCGTTCGCCACGGCGGGAAGAATGCCCTTCTCCACGTAAACGGGGTGCATCTTCTCACGCAGTTCCGGCAGTTTACGGCTGAAGAGGAGGGCTCCCAACAGGCAGAGCGCACCGCCCATGAGCACCGTCAACGGTGCCCCCACGCGTGTCGCGGCCGCCCCTGCCAGCAGACTGCCGAAGGGCGACATACCCGTGAAGGCGACCGCATAGAGTGCCATCACCCGTCCGCGCATGTCGTCGCGTACCAGGGTCTGGATCAGTGTGTTGCTGGAGGCCAGGTGAAGCATGAACCCCACCCCGGTGAGGACCATCAGGCCCAGGGATAGCACCAACGACGTGGACAGGCCCACACCGATCAGACTGGCACCGAAGGTGGCCGCCGCCAGCGGGATCAGTCGCCCCAGGCCTAGTACCGAATGCCGTGACGCCAGATACAACGCCCCACAGGTGGCGCCAAACCCCATGGCGCCCATAAGAAACCCCAGGGTATCCGAGCCACCATCGAGGACCTGCGTGGCGATGACCGGCAGCAACACCGCGTAGGGCATGCCTACGAATCCGATGAGTGCGAGCAGCAAGAGGATGGCACGTATCGGCATGGAGCCGCGCACGTAGCCGAAGCCATCCACCAGTTCGTGCAGCACCCGGTGTGACTTGCGAGCTGGTCGTCGGACCAGTCCGCGCATCGCGAGCAGCGAAGTGATTACCGCGAGGTAGCTCAGGCCGTCGAGGAAGAAGCACCAGCCCTCGCCCACCCACGCGATCAGCACCCCGGCGAGGCTCGGGCCCACCAGGCGTGAACCGTTCACCATGGTGGAATTGAGGGCAATGGCATTGGGCAGATCGGCGCGATCATCCACCAGGTCCACCAGCAGCGCCTGCCGCGTCGGCATGTCGAAAGCATTGATCACGCCCTGGATCAACTGCAGCACGATCACATGCCAGACCTCCACCCAGCCGGTGAGCGTGAGACCAGCCAGCGTGAACACCTGCAGCATGGCGAGCACTTGCGTGACCACCAGGAGGCGATGGCGATCGAGCCGGTCGACCCACACACCGGCCACCGGTGCCAGCAGTAGCGTCGGCACATGGCCGATGAACGCCACCAAGCCGAGCATCTCAGGCGAATGGGTCAGGCGCCACACCAGCCAACTGGTGGTCAGCCGTGTCATCCACGCACCTATCAGGGAGATGCTCTGGCCGGTGAAGTACAGGCGGTAATTACGAAAACGCAGCGCACGCACCATATGCACCAGGCCCGAGGTGGACCTGCCCGGTGCGCGCGGCTTCGGTGCAACGCGGCGTTCGGCCATGGGAGTGCTGACGGGTCTTACTAGGGTTCCTTGGGGGGAATGGCGCGCAGCGATCAGCGAAGGGCTGCAACGGGTGACCGCAGTGGTTCAGGGCGCGCGCCGCCAAGCGCCCATTATAGATGGCCCGGGGTCTCGATGTCCGGGACGCTGCCTCATTCGCGCAGCGCTGCGTTGAACTGCGGGTCTCGTGGCTTAAGGTTAAGAAGGAAGAGGGTTATGACGGAGCAAAGCCGGACGGCGGCATGCAAGGCATGTCGCGCAAGTGGATAGCGAAACCTGACCACTCCCTTGAGGTGAACCCATGGCCACCAAGATGAAAGCCACCGTATTCATCGAACCGGGCCGGCTCGAACTGGTCGAGAAGCCGATCCCCGACGTTGGGCCCAATGATGCATTGATGCGCATCACCACCACCACCATCTGTGGCACGGATATCCATATCCTCAAGGGCGAGTACCCGGTGGCCAAGGGCCTGACCATCGGCCACGAGCCGGTCGGGGTGATCGAGAAACTGGGCAGTGCCGTACAGGGTTACACCGAAGGCCAGCGGGTCATCGCCGGCGCCATCTGCCCGAGCTTCACGTCGTATTCGAGCCAGGACGGGTTTCCGTCCCAGGACGGCAGCTATCTCATTCCGAGCGGCAAGGTCGGCGGACATGGCTACAAGGCAACCGCAGGCTGGCGCTTCGGCAATCTTATCGATGGCACCCAGGCCGAATACGTGCTGGTCCCCGACGCACAGGCCAATCTCGCACCCGTTCCCGATGGCCTGACCGACGAGCAGGTGTTGATGTGCCCCGACATCATGTCCACGGGATTCAAAGGCGCGGAAAACGCCAATATTCGCATCGGCGACACTGTGGTGATTTTCGCACAAGGCCCCATCGGCCTGTGTGCAACGGCGGGCGCACGACTGCTCGGCGCCACCACCATCATCGCGGTGGATGGCAACGATCACCGGCTGGGTATTTCCAAGGTGATGGGTGCCGACGTGACCCTCAACTTCAAGAACTGCGATGTGGTGGACGAAGTAATGAAGCTGACCGGTGGGCGCGGTGCCGATGCCTCCATCGAAGCGCTCGGCCTGCAGTCCACCTTCGAATCGGCCTTACGCGTGCTGAAGCCCGGTGGGACGCTCTCGAGCCTGGGTGTGTATTCCAGCGACCTGAAAATCCCGCTGGAACCCTTCGCCGCCGGCCTTGGTGATCACAGGATCAACACGGCCCTGTGCCCCGGTGGCAAGGAGCGTATGCGCCGCCTCATCAATGTGGTGGAATCCGGCCGCGTGGATCTCAACGTCCTGGTCACGCACCACTTCAAGCTCGATGACATCCTGGCCGCCTACGACCTGTTCGCCAACCAACGTGAAGGCGTGCTGAAGGTGGCCATCAAGCCATGAGCCGGGCGGGGCGCGCCTGACATGCGCCCCCTCTCCACCTAGCGTCGTTCCCTGCGCAGATAGATTTTTGCCACGTGTTTGCCCGCGCGCAGGTCGCGGTACACGGCCACGCGCATGATCATCATGGCGACCACCGGGGCGGTCAGGAGCACGAACACCGCGATCAGCAACTCGTGAATCACCCAGCGCGACTGCAGCACGCTGAAATGGATCATGGACGCGACCAGCACGCAGCCTGTGCCCAGGGTGATGGTGATGGCGGGGCCATGGATGCGCTGGTAGAAGCTCGGCAGACGCATGAGACCCAGGGCACCAATGAGGATGATGCTGCCGCCAAGGACCAGCAGCAGCGCCACCGGTATCGCCGCCCACGCCGGCAGGGCCTCGACCCCGTTCATTCGATGATCTCCCCACGCATGAGGAACTTGGCCAGTGCAATGGTGGATACGAACCCAAGCAATGCGATGATGAGCGCCGCATCGAAATACACCAGACTGCCGAAGCGGAGCCCCAGCGCCAGTGCCAACAGCATGGAGCACATCCACAGGGTATCCAGTGCCAGTACCCGGTCTTGGGCCGACGGGCCGATGAGCAGGCGCACGGTGCAGAACAGCATGGAGAGCACGATGCACACGAGCACGAATCCGATGGCCAGTTCGAGCAGCAGGGTCATGGCGTCACTCCGTCGAAAACCTCGATCAGCGGTTTTTCGTAGCAGTTCTTGATGGTGTCGATCCACCATTTTTCGTCATAAAGGTCGAACACGTGCAGGGCCAGGTCATGGGTGCCGGGGAGGATCTCAACCCATACGGTGCCCGGCGTGGCGTTGATGAGCATGGACAACAGCGCGAGGCCATAGGGATTCTTCAGATCCAGCGGCACACGGATGAATTGTGAGTTCACGCCCTCCGGATGGGCGAACAGAATGATGCGGCCTACGTTGAAGGCCGAGCGCACGATCTCGACGGAGGCCATGGACAGCAGCCGCAACAGTGCCCCCAGTTTGCGTGGGCGCGGATCGCCCAGCGGCTGCAGGGAACGGGTCAGCAGGGGCACCGTGAACGCAAGCACCGAACCCATCAGCAGGTGGGCCGGTGCCAGGTTGTGGTTGAGCAGCAACCAGGTGAGCAGCAGACCCAGCGAGGTGAACGGGGCGGGCAACCAGCGCTTCATGGCCCCTCCTCCCCCACCACCGGCTGTGCGAGCACCCGTTGCACATAAACACCGGGCTGATGCAGGACTGCACTGGTGCGCTCCAGGTAGGCGAATACGGGACCGGCCTGGATGGTGAGCGCCACGCACAACAGCACCAGCAGGGTGACCGGCGCCGCCTCCATGAATTGCAGACGCGGCGGCGCCACGGGCGAGGCCCAGAAGGTACGCACGCCGAACCGCATGAAGGCGATGATCGCTGCGAGCCCTGACACCAGTAACAGGGCCATGAGACTCCAGGCCATGGTGCCGGCAACGGCACCCGCGCCGTCCGGATTGAGCAAGGCGTGGAACAGGCCGAACTTGGCGACGAATCCCGACAGCGGCGGCAGGCCGGCGATGATCAGTGCACAAGCGACGAAGAACAGGCCGAGGAAGGCCAGCGATGCCGGAATGCCCCGGCCCACGGGCTGTTGCGGGGATTCTTCGAAGCCAAAGGCCTCCATGGTCACCGCGAGCATCGCCGCTGCCGGCGAACGGATGCGATCGTTCAACTCCACCAGCAGCATGAAAGCGGCAATGGCGAGCGTGGAACTCAGCAGGTAAAACAGCCCCGCCGTGACCACCGACGCCTGCCCGTAGCCGAGTACCGCCAGCAAGGTGCCGGATGAGACGATGGCGGCATAGCCGGCCAGGCGCCCCTGTTCCTGGGCGGAAAGCATCCCTACGGCACCGAACGCAATGGTTGCCATGCCGCCCCACAGGAGGGCTTCACGACCAAACCCCGCCACTGCACCTGCAGCATCTGAAAACACCAGCAGCCACACCCGGAAGATCACATAGATGCCCACCTTGGTCATGAGCACGAAAATGGCTGCGACCGGTGGCGACGCCGCGGCATAGGCAGTGGGCAGCCAGAAGCCCAGTGGCCATATGGCGCCTTTCACCAGGAAGGCGACCACCAGCACCGCCATGGCGGTCTTCAGCAGCATCAGGTCATCCGCGTCGAGCGCCACCACGCGACCGGCCAGGTCTGCCATGTTCAACGTGCCGGCGGCGGCGTACACCAGCGCCACGCCGATCAGGAATACCAGCGAGGCGACCAGATTTATCGCGATGTACTGCAGCCCGGCGCGAATGCGCGGCATGTTGTAGCCGTGCAGCAGCAGGCCGTAGGATGCGGCCAGCATGACCTCGAAGAACACGAACAGGTTGAACAGGTCATGGGTGAGAAAGGCGCCGTTGATGCCCATGAGCTGGAACTGGAACAGCGAATGGAAGTGCACGCCGATGCGGCTCCAACTCTGCATGGAATACAGGAGTGCGGCGACGGCGATCAGCGCCGCGAGCGTCAGCAACATGGCCGACAGGCGGTCCACCACCAGGGTGATACCGAAGGGTGCTGCCCAGTTCGCGGCCAGGTAGACCCCCATGCCGCCGGGCCAATGACCGCCATCGGTCAAGGCCACGAGCATGAGCGCCACGCCCAGCATGGTGAGCACGGAGAGCAGGTTCACTGCGAACTTGAAGCGGTGATGGCTTTCCCCTACCGGGATCAGCAGTGCACCCGTCAACAGCGGCAACAGCACCGGCGCGAGGATGAGGTGTTCGAGCCAGCCCATGCTCATGACTCGGGCTCCTGGCCGTCCACGTGGTCGGTGCCGGTGACGCCACGCGATCCGATCATCATCACCAGATAGAGGGCCGTGGTGGCGAAACCGATGACGATGGCGGTGAGTACCAGCGCCTGGGGCAGCGGATCGGCCATGGCCGCCGGCTCGGGCAAACCGTCGAGCAGGGGCGGCTTACCCACGGTCACACGCCCCATGATGAAGATGAACAGGTTGACGGCATAGGACATGAGCAGCAGCCCCATGATCACCTGGAAGGTGCGCGGGCGCAGCACCAGCCAGATGCCCGACCCGAACAGCACGCCGATGACAAGGGCGAGGATGGCGTTCACCCGACCTCCCTCGGCACGGCCGGGCGTCCGTCACTACTGTGGCGGTGGCTGCGTACGGACTGATGCGCCAGCGCCACCAGGATCAGCATGGTCGCCCCCACTACCACTACGAACACACCCAGATCGAACGCGAAGGCACTGGGGATGTGCACATCACCGAGCAGCGGCAGGCGCAGGTGCACGGTGTGGCTGGTGAGGAACGGATAACCGAACCACCACGCACCCGCACCGGTGAGCACGGCCGTAACCAGTCCCACGGCCAACCACTTCTGTGGACGCAGGCGCAGGTGCGATTCCACCCACACCGTGCCAGCGAGCATGTATTGCACGATGAATGCGACGGCGAAGATCAATCCGGCGACGAAGCCCCCGCCCGGCAGGTTGTGGCCACGCATGAAAAAATGCAGCGCGACGACGATGATGAACGGAAGCAGGAAGCGCAGATACACCGCCGGGATCATCAGGTAGCCGTGCTCGGCCTGCTCCGCCGGGGTCTGGCCCACGGCCGGATCGGCGGCGCCGCTACGTTGCGTCGGGCCGGTGATGCTTTCCGGTGCGGGTCGGAACCGGCGCAGCAGCGCGTACACGGTCAGGGCGACGATGGCGAGCACGGTGATCTCGCCCAGGGTGTCGAAGCCGCGGAAATCCACCAGCAGCACGTTCACCACATTGGCGCCACCGCCTTCCGGGAGCGCATGGCGCACGAAGAACCCGCCGATACCGTCCGGAGCGGCACCGTTCAGTACCTGGTAGCTCACGGCCGCCAGGGCAAGGCCTCCGGCCACGGCGATGGCAAAGTCGCGGGAGCGGTGCAACCAAACACTGCGCGGGACACGCAAGTTGAGTTCCTCCGGTGCGATGCGTGGTGGCAGCCAGCGCAAGCCGAGTAGCAACAGCACGACCGTGACGGTCTCCACCATCAACTGGGTGAGCGCCAGATCGGGAGCCGACAACCAGAGGAAGGTCATGCTGGTGACAATGCCCGTGCCGCCCACCAGAATCAGTGCCGCGAGGCGGTGATACTTGGCCTGCCACGCAGCCGCCAGGGCACAGGCGCCGCCGATCAGCCAGATGCCGGCGAACAGCGGGTCGATGGCGTCTAAGCCCGCCACGCTCAGCACCGGCCGGGCCAACAACGTGGGCATGAGCAGCATCATCACCACCATCAGCAGCAATTGCGGCTGCAGGCGTTGGGTACCCAAATGCCGCATGAGTCCACCGGCGCCGAGGGAGATGTGCAGCATGATGCTGTCGTAGATGCGCGCCCCGTTCAAACGGGCCAGCACTGGTACGCCGGTGCGGTTGCGCAGGTCGAAATAGCGACGCAGCAGCGTGTAGAGCACGACGCCTCCCCCCAGCGCGGCGACACTCATGAGCAGCGGCACGTTGAAACCGTGCCACACGGCCAGGTTGTAGGCCGGCGTGCGCGCGCCCAGCACCGACACCACGGCATCGCGCAGGAAAGGCCCCACACTCAGGGATGGCAAGCTGCCCACGAGCACGCACAGCACCGTCAGCACGGCCACGGGAAGCAGCATCCAGCGTGGTGGCTCATGCGGTTCGGAGGGAAGATCCGCGGGCAGCTTACCAAAGAAGATACTGATGAAGCGCAAGGCGTAGGCCACGCTGAAGATACCCATGGCCACTGCCGCCGCCGGCATCCACCAGTCCCCGGGCCCGCCCACGGCCAAGGTTGCGTCGAAGAACATCTCCTTGGACAAAAAGCCGTTCAACAGCGGCACCCCCGCCATGGCGGCGCCCGACACGATGGCCAGGGTCGCCGTCACGGGCAGCGCGAGGTAAAGGCCCTTCAGCACGCGCATGTCGCGGGTACCGGTCTCATGGTCCACGATACCGGCGGCCATGAACAGCGAGGCCTTGAACGTGGCGTGATTGATGGTGTGGAAGATTGCCCCTACGACGCCCAGCGGCGTACCGATACCCAGCAGCACGGTGATGAGCCCCAGATGGCTGATGGTGGAATAGGCCAGCAGGCCCTTGAGATCGGCTTGAAAGATCGCGTTGAACGCACCCACCAGGAGCGTGATCACCCCTACGCCCGCCACGATCCAGCCCCACTCCGGCGTTCCGGACAGCACCGGCCACAGGCGTATGAGCAGAAAAACGCCCGCCTTCACCATGGTGGCCGAATGCAGGTAGGCCGACAC
>Ga0172382_10007514_pt1 | contig 15435 bp, 14 predicted proteins | sample Leawel138RmetaG_FD_122245 | JGI IMG/M metagenome (GOLD analysis project Ga0172382, IMG submission 122245) | Leachate microbial communities from a municipal landfill in Southern Ontario, Canada - Leachate well 138R metaG | ecosystem: Engineered > Solid waste > Landfill > Unclassified | place...
CAGGAGCTCATCATGATGCAATTCGGCAAGTATCTCAGCGCACTTTTCCTGGCTTTCTCGTTATTGACGGTCGCCGGATGCGCCAGCACCGACAAGAAGGCCGGTACGGGCGAATATGTGGACGACACCGTGATCACAGCCAAGGTGAAGGCCGCCATCTTCAATGAACCGATGCTCAAGGTTGCAGAGATCAACGTTGAAACCTTCAAGGGCGTCGTTCAGCTCAGCGGGTTCGTGACCTCGCGGGCAATGGCGAACAAGGCAATCGAGGTGGCGCGTGGGGTTTCGGGGGTGAGTTCGGTCAAGAACGACATGCTGATCAAGTGATGTGATGCGAACGGGTGCAGCATGTCGTTTTTGACCTGCTGCCCGTTTGCCATCATTTCATCTTGCTTGTCGCGCTCATGTTCCGGTAGTGCTCGATCATCCTGAGGGAGTTCGAGTACCCGTGCGCGATCTGCTCCGACGGATAGCGGTGCGCGGAACCGACCGGACAGGCAAGACGGGCGACGCAAGTCGCTGCACAGCGCGAGCCGGGCCTGCGGCGGTAGTCGATGCACCGGTTCAGGTCGAACTCGTCGGACGTCATTGCCTGCGCAGGGCAGGCCGCAATGCACGGCCTGTCGCTACAGTTGTCGCAGGGCGAGGGTGCGTGCCCTGGCGGTGCAAGCGGGAGCAAGGTATCTGCGAGCAAGACCACCCGGTAGGCGAACCAGGTGCCCCAATCCTGGTTGATCCCGACCTTGAAGGGTGAGGCGTGGTGCCAGCCCGCAAGGCGGCCAAGCGCCTGCAGGCCAACGGGTGTATTGCCCGGGTAAATGAGCTTGCGGTGGCGCGTGCCAAAGCAGGTGTTGAACCAGTCCGTCACGGTGCGGACGCTGAAATCGTCGATCGGGTCGGGGCTCGCGATTCCCGCTGCCTTGACTGCCGGCCACAGCTGCGCGCCGGCGTTGCCAATCAGAATGAGCTGGCGGAATTTCGCGCCGTCTTCCATGTATTGCTGCAACTGCGAACGGATACCCGGGGGCAGGCTGTCAAGGTTGAACACGGCCTGCAGGTTGAGCCCCGCGCGGTCGAGCTGGCTGAAGTCGCAGGGGGTCACGCCGCAGACTCAAGCGCCTGCAAGGCCTGTTCGATGTCTTCCTGTTTGCCCGGACGCACGAGGCGCGCAATCTCCTGCCCCTTGCGCACGAAGATCAGCGACGGCCACAGCTTGACGCTGAAACTGCGCCCAAGGCGCCGGCCGGGGCCGTCTTCGACCTTGATCTGTCGTATCCCCGGATGCCGGGCCATTGCCGCCGCAATCAGGGGAGCTGCTGCGTTGCAGTGCCCGCACCAATCGGTACCGAAGTTCAATACGACGGCTTCGTCGAGTTCGTCAATCTCGCTGCGCGAAAGCGAGCTTTCCTGATAAGGCGTGGTTTGCGGCATGGTGTCAATCCGGTCAAGGGAAGGATCCTGACAGGATAATGCATGCGTTTCGGAATGGGGGAGCTTGCACGCGCACTCCACAACACGTGCGGCCCGATCCGGGGGTGATGCTGTTTCTTCACCCCCGGCAGGGTCGTTCAGGCGCGGGCGGGAATCGCTTCGAGCAGGGTTTCGTGACGCTTGCGGCGTCCGATCCACGATGCCGACAGGGCACTGACCAGGCCGGCGAAGAGGACGTAGGCGCAGATCAGCCACGGATCGCCATTGCCCTTCTGCAGCAGATAGGTGGCGATCACCGGGGTGATGCCGCTGGCGAAGATGCCCGAGAACTGATACACGAAGGAGATGCCCGAGTAGCGGATCCTGGGGTTGAAGAGCTCCGCGAACAGCGCCGCCTCAGGGCCGTAGATTGAGGCGTAGAACACGCCGAACGGAATGATGATCGACATCCACACCACCAGCAGGTTGCCGTTGCTGTTCTGCATGAACCAGAAGCCGGCAAAGGCGGAGAGGCCAGTCAGCAGCGACCCCCAGAAATAGATCCGTGTTCTGCCGATGCGGTCCGACAGTCCACCGAAAAAGGGGATGGTGAAGATCATCACCAGCGCGGCAGCCATCACCCCGAGCAGGGCGTCGGTGCGGCTCAGGTGCAGGGTCTGGGTGAGGTAGGCAATCGAGAACACGCCAAAGATGTTGAAGAACACCCCGTCGATGTAGCGCGCGCCCATGCCGGCGAGGACGTTACCCGGATACTTGGTGATGACTTCCTTGATCGGCAGCTTGATTTCTTCGCCCGAGGCCTTTGCTTCGGCAAACTCCGGGGTCTCCATCACGTTCAGGCGGATGTACATGCCCACCGCGACCAGCAGGAAGGACAGCACGAAGGCAATGCGCCAGCCCCACGCAAGGAATTGCGCGTCGCTGAGCAGCGAGGACAGTGTTGCCACGACGCCCGAGGCGAGGCACAGGCCCAGCGCCAGACCGATCTGCGGAATGCTGGCGTAAAAGCCGCGCTTTTCCTTCGGCGCGAATTCAAACGCCATCAGCACTGCGCCGCCCCATTCGCCCCCCAGGCCGATACCTTGCGCAATGCGCAGCACCAGCAACAGGATGGGCGCCCAGACGCCGATCTGATCGTAGGTCGGCACCATGCCGATCAGCACGGTGGAGACCCCCATGATCATCAGCGTCATGACCAGCATGCTCTTGCGTCCGAGCTTGTCACCGAAATGACCGAAGATCACGCCACCGAGCGGGCGGCTCAGAAAGCCGACGGCGAAGGTGCCGTATGCCAGCATGGTCGATACCAGCGGGTCGCTGGAGGGGAAGTAGAGCTTGTTGAATACGATGCCTGCGACTACGCCATACAGGAAGAAGTCGTACCACTCGATCGTGGCGCCGATCAGGCTCGCACTGACGACGCGCCTGACTTCCTTTGGATCGGTCTTGATCGCTTTTTTCATTTTTGTCTCCGGAAATGCAAATGCCAAGATTCAGATCTGTGTTTTGTTTTGCCAGTGCACACGCGTGTTTCTTCCTGCCCGCGAATGCACGTTTCATTCAGGAGTCTTCTCTAAATGAAATGCAGCGTTCCAGTTACTGGAATAGACACTATTGATGATCTGATAAGCAAATCCAAGTCCGATCGCAATCAGGCCTCGAAACTGAAACGCAAAAAGGGTTCGGAATACCAGAATCACAACCCGATACGGCGAATGCCATTCAGGTTTCGGTAAGCTTGCTGCGGGGGGGGGCAGCGATGCAGCCGAACTGCGCTGGCGGTCTGTTCAGAACCCGCGATGCTTGAGTTTCGAGCCGGCCCGGCGCAGGCACTCGGCAAGGCGCTCGAAGGTCGCTTGGTCGGCAACCGGCGAGCAGATCATGTTCATGTTCAGTGTCGCCGTGCTTCGAATGAAGGTGGCGGGCAGTGCGCGCATCAGTGCGGGTTGCACCAGAGATTCCGGCAACAGGGACACGGCGAGGCCCGCCCGGATGGCGGCAGCGATGTTTTCCAGAACGGGACTTCCGAACACCTTTATGTATGGAATGCCGGTGCGTTTGAGATCCGCCGCGCACCGGTCCCGAACGATGCAGTTGTCTTCGTACAGTGCAACAGGGAGCATCTCCCGATCCTCCAGCGAGATGCCTTTAGGGGCGCACCAGATAAGGTTCTCAGACCACAGCATCAACTCGTCGTGAACGTCATCCTCGCCAGCGACGATAGCCAGATCGAGCTCTCCGCGTCCGACCAGCTGGCGCAGGTTCCGACTGCGGTCGCAGCATATTCGTGCTTCGAGCTGTGGCAGATCCTGCATCAGGATCGGCATGAATACGGTGAGAAAATCCTGTGCGTAGTCGGTCGGAATGCCGAAGTTGATTCGGCCCGTGAGTTGGCGCTGACTGAGTGCCACGAGGGTTGCGTTGTTGAGCCGCAGAATCTGCCCTGCGTAACCGAGCAGGGTCCGACCCGCGTCGGTGAGCGCGATGCCCTGGTTGCTGCGCTCGAGCAAACGGACGTCGAGTTGTTGCTCAAGGCGCTTGATCTGCATGCTGACTGCAGCCTGCGAACGAAAGAGGGTCGCAGCGGCCTTCTTGAGTTCACCGGCTTCGACGACCGCACAGAAGGTGCGAAGCAGTTCGGGGTTGAGCAGGCTTTCCATGGGTCATCGTCCTGTTTTCACTACAGCGCTGGCACGAAGGCGCGGCGCGGCGCGGGGAGATCGTGATTCACGAATAGTGAAACGATCGTTGATATTAATTCGTTTGTCTGAAGTATCAAGGCGGACTAGGCTAAGCGCAAGCCCTGTCTGATCAAACAGGGCTATTGATCCAAGCTTCAACGATGGGGAACACGATGAGCAAATACACACTCCCTGCGACCATGGCTGGCGTCGTGCTCGCGGGCCACGGCGGACTGGAGCAACTGCATTTCCGCGATGATCTGCCCTTACCCCAGGCCAAGCCGGGCGAAGTGTTGATCAGGGTCGGCGCCGCCGCCGTCAACAACACCGATATCAACACGCGTATTGGTTGGTACTCCAAGGGCGTGACGGGACAAACGAACGCGGGGGCGGAGGGTGGGTTTGTCGAGGCCCATGACGACGATGCGAGCTGGTCGGGCATCCCGCTCCAGTTCCCCCGCATACAGGGTGCCGACTGTTGCGGGGAGATCGTTGCGGTGGGTGAGGGGGTCAGCCCGGCGCGCATCGGGGAACGCGTACTGGTGCGCAGCATGCAGCCGCCGCCGGGTGCCGTCGATCCCTTCTCGTGCATCACCTTTGGCTCCGAGTGCGACGGCAGTTTCGCGCAGTATTGCACTGCGCAGGCGAACGAAGCCTTTCGCATCGACAGCACGCTGAGCGATGTGGAGCTGGCCTCGTTTCCGTGTGCCTATTCAACGGCCGAGAACATGCTGGCGCGGGCGGGCCTGAAGGCCGGCGAACGCGTGCTGATCACCGGGGCTTCAGGGGGCGTGGGTTCGGCAGCGGTGCAGCTTGCCAAGCGACGGGGCGCCCATGTGCTTGCTGTCTGTGGCTCGGCAAAGCGCGCAGAGGTCGAGCGCCTTGGGGCGGACCAGGTCATTGAGCGCGGCGAGAGTCTGCTTGCGGCATTGGGGCGTGACACGGTTGATGTCTGTGTCGACCTGGTCGCAGGGCCGCAATGGCCCGAGCTGCCCGATCTTTTGCGTCGCGGCGGTCGCTACGTCGTTGCAGGTGCCATCGGCGGGCCGCTGGTCACGCTTGATGTCCGCACGCTGTATCTCAAGGATCTGAGCTTCTTCGGTTGTACTGCCCAGCCGCGGGAGGTGTTTGAGAACCTGATCGGCTACATCGAGCGCGGCGAGATCCGTCCCGTGGTGGCGAAAACCTATCCGCTCGCAGCAATCGTGCAGGCGCAACAGGATTTCACGGCCAAGAAATACGTGGGCAAGCTGGTGTTGCTGCCCTTCGAGACGGCCGCGGGCCAATAGCCAGCGGGGACGCGGCTGATTCCGTTGCGGTGCTCGGCAATGAAATAAAGCGGCCACAGACATGTCTGTGGCCGCTTTACTTTGCAAGGTCCGCTCACGAAATGCAGGGAGCCTGTTTCCGGGAGGATCAGCCCGGTGTCGGAATCAGTCCCAGTGACAGCCACGGGATGAAGGCGATCAGTATCCAGGAGATCACGAGGCCGGTCATGTACATCAGCGCGAAACGCACGATCTGGGAGTACGGAATGCCGGTGACACCGCTGGCAACGAACAGGTTGAGCCCGAACGGCGGCGTGATGAAGCCGATGGCTGCGCCGACGAGGAAGATCACCGAGAAATGCACCGGATCGACGCCGGTTGCGACTGCGATCGGCGCCAGAATGGGGGCGAAGATCACCGTGACCGGCAGACTCTCGAGAATGCAGCCTGCGGCCAGCACGATGCCCATGCACACCAGCAACACGACAGTGTCACCGTTGCCGAACCAGGCCACGAACTCCGCGACTGTTTCCGCCGCACCAAGCAGGCCGAACACCTGTTGCATCACGATCGAAACCGCGATCATTGGTGCCAGCATGCCGGTGAGCTGGCCCGAGCGCAGCAGGATGTCGGGCAGCGCCTTCCACTTGATCTCGCGTGTCAGCAGCAGGCCGGCAATGAGACAGAAGCCCACCGTGATCGCGGCCGCTTCGGTGGGCGAGAAGATGCCCGAGTAGATGCCGAAGATGACGATGAAGATGGCGAAGAAGCCGAGATAGGCCTGGCGGGCGGTGCGGAACACGCGCTTCATGTCGAGCGGCGTCACCGAGCCCCAGCCATGCTTGCGGCACATCCACCAGCACACCACCTGCATCGCGATCACCATCAGCATGCCGGGCATGATGCCGGCGACGAACAGGTCGGAGATCGACAGGTTCATCAGGAAGCCATAGACGATGAAGATGATCGAGGGTGGAATGATGATGCCAACCGTACCGCCCGCTGCTGCAGTCGCGGCCGCAAAGCGGCTGTCGTAACCGTCTGCCTTGAGCAGCGGATGCATGATGCCGCCAATGGTTGCGGTGGTGGCCGAGTTGGAACCGGAGATCGCTGCAAACAGGCCGCAGGAGCCAATCGTCGCCAAGCCGAGGCCGCCGCGCATCCAGCTCAGGCAGGCATGAGCGAAACTCGCCAGGCGGGTGGCGATGCCTGCGGCCGCAATCAGGTCACCGGTCAGGATGAACAGCGGTAGCGAGAGCAGGCCGAAGAAATTGAGTCCTTCGAACAGCGTCACGCCGATGTTGGCAAGCGTGAAGTCGATGACAAGGGAGACGCCGGTCACCCACAGCGCGATGACGAGGAAGATCGGTACGCCGACCAGGAACAGGCCAATGACGCCGAGCGATACGAGCGTGATGAGTGTTGAGTTGTCCATGATCGCTCCTCAGTCTCCGCCGATGGTCTGGATGTCGACCAGGAAGGGTTCGCGCCTGCGATAACGGCTGATGTCCTGTGCGAGGTTCTGCAAGGCGCGGATCATCAGGATTCCCCAGCCAACCGGCGTGGCGAGATAGAACCACCACTGCATGACGTTGTCCGTGCCCTGCACGATGGCGAAGTTGTCATAGGCGAGCTGGGTCTGCTCGACGGTGAACCAGGCGACGATGGTGCCGAAACCGATCCACAGGATGGTGTCCAGCCACATCATGGCGAACTGCATTCCGTAGGGCATGCGCAGGCGAAAGTCGTTGAACACCAGGTGGGTGCGTTTCTTTACGTTGTACGCACAACCGACCCAGGCCACCCACAGGAACAGGTAGATGGGGATCGAGGTGCTCCATGGAATCTGGGTGCTGAATACATAGCGTTCAAAGACCGCATACACGATGATCAAGGCCATGCTGGAGTATGCGATAAGGATGAGTGTGCGTTCGGCGTTGCGGTCAAGCCACCGAATCAGCGCCATCAGGTAGGACATGGGGATGTCTCCATAAACATGACGGTGGGTGCCGACCCCGCACAGGGTGGGGTCGGCTGTCTGTCATCTGCAGGCTTGCGCCTTCAGGCGCTCTGCCACCAGCGACGGGCTTTTACGTCAGCGACCTCGGTGTTCTTCGGAATCTCGCGCGCGATGTCGAAGATCTCCTTGTACACGTCGTGTCCGCCGGACATCTTGCCCAGCCGCTCACGCCACTCTTCCCACGGCTTCGGGTTGTATTCGGGCGAGCACATCTTTTCGGCCTTGAGAATTTCGGCATCGGAGAGCGTGGCCACACGCACCTTGTTCTTGCCGAACACGGTATCCGGGCCGGGGTTGGGGACGGCACCGACGACTTCGACCAGTGCTCGCTCCTGTTCGCGCTGGGTGTACTGCTGGGCCGCGAACGAGGTTTCCATCACCACGTCCTGCAGGTTGGACGGCAGCTTCTCGAAGGTCTTGTTGTTCATCGCGGTGTGCTCGGTGCCGCAGAAGAACTTCAGATCCACCGCCTGTGACAGCACCGGCGCCATGTTGGCGTAGGCGGCTGCACCCATCCAGGTTTCTGCGCCATCGATCAGGCCCTGCTTGAGGCCGTCGAGGGTCTCTTCCCATGAGATGGGTACGGGGTTGAGGTTCATCAGCTGCATGGCGATGCGGCCGAGCTGGGTGCCGGTCACGCGGTTCTTGGTGCCGGCGAGCTGTTCCACGCTGGTGATCAGCGGTGCGTCGGCGAATTTCTTGCCGAGCATGATGCCGCGCAGTTCGCAGTGGCTGAACAGGAACTGGATGTTGTGACGCTTGCGCATCGGCTCGCGGAACAGCTTCTCGCTCTTCGGATGGTAGAGGAAGTAGTGCTGTGAAGCGCGTGACGGGAACATGTACGCGAAGTCGAGCACGTTGTAATACGGTGCAGCGCCGGCCGAGTTCTGCGTGCTGGCGGAGAACAGGTCGATGATGCCCTGCTGGGCCTTCTTGACGCAGTCGAGCTGGTTGCAGAGCGCGTTGCTGCCGATGAAATCGACTTTCAACGCACCGTTGCTGCGCTTCTCGAGTTCCTGCGCAAACCACAACTGGCCCGACTCCTGGATCTTCAGGTTTTCCTCGTTGAAGCCCGATGCACCAAACTTCAAGGTCATCAAGGGGGTGCTGGCATTGCGCGCGTCAGCGGTGGCGGAAGCGGCCTGAGCAACGCCTTCAAGGGTGAGTGGGCCAACCATGCCGGTTACGGCAAGTGCGGTTGAGGTCAAACCATAGCGACCTGCGATGCGCAGGAAGCCGCGACGATCAAGGGGTGTCTGACTGGCCATTTGAGTGTCTCCTCTGAGTGGCGATGCGGGCTTTATTGCCCTTGTGGAAATGGTGCTGCTGGCGCGCAGTTTCAGCGCTTGTCGGCCTTGATCATATCGGCCGCCTTTTCGGCGATCATGATCGTGGGCGCGTTGGTGTTGCCCGAGACCAGCTCGGGCATGATCGAGGCGTCGACCACGCGCAGTGCGTCGAGACCATGTACCTTGAGGCGGTCGTCGACAACGGCGAGGGGGTCGTGCCCCATCTTGCAGGTGCCTGCGGGGTGATAGATGGACTGGCTGTAGCGGCGGGCGGCATCGAGCAGTTCGGCGTCGGTCTTGAACTGCTCGCCAGGCACGAATTCGGACACGATGTGGGGCTTGAGCGAAGGCGCCTGCGCGATGCGGCGGGCAACCTTGATGCCGCCGATCACGACCGGATGATCGCGTTCATCCGACAGGTAGTTGGGGTGAATCGCCGGGTACTCGAGCGGATCGTTCGACTTGATCTCGATGTGGCCGCGACTGAACGGACGCAGCTGGCACACCGAGGCGGTGAAGGCAGAGAAGGGGTGCGCACCTTCACCCGGTTTGTCGGCGCTGAGCGGCTGCATGTGGAACTGGATGTCGGGGCGTTCCGCCTCGGGGCCCGAGCGGGTGAAGATGGTCACCTGGCTGGCTGCAAGCGTGAGCGGGCCGGTGCGCGACATCATGTACTGCATGCCGATCCACAGTTTGTGGATGGGGCTGTTTACTTCGTCATTGAGCGTCCGCTCACGTGTCTTCAACACAAGGCGGACCTGAAGGTGATCCTGCAGGTTCCGACCTACGCCGGGCAGTTCGTGGTGAAGGGCGACACCGGCCTTGCTCAATACCTCGGCCGGGCCCACGCCCGAGTTCTGCAGAATCTGCGGCGAACCGATTGCGCCCGCGGCGAGGATGACCTCGGCCCGTGCGCGTGCCTGGCACAGCTTTCCGCCCTGCATGTATTCGATGCCTGTGGCGCGCTTGCCTTCGAACAGGATGCGGGTGGTCTGAGCCCGGGTTTCCACGATGAGGTTTGCGCGCTTGCGGGCCGGGCGCAGGAAGCCTTTTGCAGTACTCCAGCGAAAACCCTTGTGCGCGGTCTGCTGGAAATAACCTACGCCTTCCTGGTTGGCACCGTTGTAGTCGTCGTTCAGCGGGATGCCAATATCCTGTGCTGCCGCGATGAAGTGGTCGGCAATCGGGCGGCGCAGGCGCAGATCCGATACCTTCAGCGGGCCGCCGACACCGTGGTACTCGCTCGCCCCGCGTTCCTGGTCTTCCGACTTCTTGAAATAGGGCAGGACGTCCTTGAAGCTCCAGCCCTTGTTGCCCAGCGCTTCCCAGCGATCGTAGTCTTCACGCTGGCCGCGTACATATAGCAGACCGTTCAGGGAACTCGATCCACCAAGCACCTTGCCGCGCGGCCATTGCAGCTGACGGCCGGCGATTCCTGCATCGGCCTCGGTGCGGTAGCACCAGTCGTAGCGCGGGTCGTGCATGGTCTTGAAGTAACCGACCGGAATATGAATCCAGGGGTTGTTGTCGGGGCCGCCTGCTTCGAGCAACAACACCTTGGTGCCCGAGTCCTCGCTCAGACGGTTGGCGAGTACACAACCTGCCGAGCCAGCACCAACAACGATGTAATCCACTTCGTGGGCCATGAACCGTGTCTCCTGATTGCTCCGTTCGACATAGAAAGAACTTGAATCTAGGTGTCGAAGCCTGTTTTCGAAAATGAAACGTTGCGTTTCATAAAAGCTGTATAGTGACTATTGATCGAGGCATAAGAAAAACCAAGGCTAATCTGCACCGGAGGTAGAAAATGAAACAGAATCGCGGTCAACCGGACCAGAATCGCACTGCAGCATTGCCTGATCCGGACGATTTCGATGAAACCCTGTCCGAGCTGGAAGGCGCCAATGAGGATGTCCGCAGGCTGCGACCGCTGACGGTTCTGGAACTCCTGACCGAATCGACGCAACCCCTGACGCTGGCGCAGTTGGCGGTCCTGATGCGGGTGCCCAAGAGCACCCTGATGCGCTTGCTGCAATCGATGGAGAAACATGGTTACGTGCTGCACATGCCCGCCGAACGCGGCTTCGTGACCGGGCCGCGTGCCAATACCCTGGCGCTGAAGACATTGCGCGGGACCAACATGCGGCGCGCGTGCCGAGCCGTGCTGCGCAACCTCGTCAACAGGCTCGGTGAGACCTGCAACCTGACGGTGCCGGACGCAGGCAGGGTACTCTATGTCGAACGTGTAGAAACCAGCGAACCGCTGCGCATGCATCTGCCCCTGGGGACCTGGGTGCCGATGCACTGCACGGCCAGCGGCAAGCTCTTCCTTGCGTCGATGTCGCTGCTCGAGCGCCAGAGCATCCTGTCGCGGCAGGTGCTCGCCCGGCATTCACCGCACACGATCATCGACCGCCAGGAGCTGGAGGCCGAGCTGGCGAAGAACATGAAGCGCGGCGTCGGGGTCGACAACGAGGAGTTCGTGCGCGGAATGATTGCCGTGTCGGTCCCTGTTCATGGCCCGGAAGGCAAGGTGGTCGCAGCGATTGCGTGCCACGCGCCGACGGCGCGCCTGTCGCTCGACAATCTGTTTGAGAATGTGCCGCAGCTGAGGTCAGCCGCTACCGAGATGGGGGCGATTCTCTTTCCGGACGCGTGAGCGATCGGGTCTGGAGGATCAATCCGGCATGTGGCCGGATGATCAACCTGAGCGTGGACCGACGTCGGAGGCGGGGCGCGCTGGACACTCCAGAAAGATTCTTGCCTGACAGCTTCGGCAGATGGCGTGATCGAGGCCGGGGACGATGGTTGACAGCGCTTCGCTCTTGCTTTGAAAAATCCGATGTCCGGCAAGCAGTTCGGTGAGGAATCCCGAGCGCTCCCAGACGGCGAGTACGCGCGAACGTGGGCGATGGAAATACAGTTTTCCGCCTTCGTCCCGGCGGCGCTGAAACTCGGTGCGCCAGACGCGATCTCCGGCCAGGTCGATGAAGTTCATGCTCTTGACCATGACGATGAGGTGCTTCTGACCGGGAGACTGTTCGCGATACTGCCGCAGTTGTTCGGAGACATGCTGGGTGGCGCCAAAGTAGACGGAGCCTTCCATTCGTACCAGCTTGAGCTGAGGGCATTCGGTCGCGGTATCGGTAAGCTCGTCCAGCGGGGTGAAATGACGATGAGGCCCACCTGGAACCATCACCCGAAGCGCAGGCCGTGAGGTCTGATAGAGGTAGAAGACGAGGGAGAGCCCGACGCCGATCAGGATGGCGAGGTCAATCCGGATGAATACCGTTGCGGCCCAGGTCACCAGCAGGCAGGCGGCTTCCTGGTGGCTGAAGCGCACGATTTCCCTGATCTTGGGAAGGCTGATGAGGGAGGTGGCAACGTACAGCAGCAAGGCGTCGATTGCAGCCATGGGAATCCGCTCGAGCACGGAGCCAAATGCGGCGACAAGCAGCAGCAGTAACAGCGAAGCGAATACGGCAGCCATGGGGGTCTTTGCACCCGACTCGAGATTCGGCAGCGAGCGGTTCAGCGAGCCACAGGACAGGTAGGACGAAGAGAAGCTGGCGACAATGTTCGACAGGCCCTGACCGAAAAACTCACGATTGACGTCGATGTGCTGCCCTGAGCGCTCGGCCATCGCCTTCGCGATCGAGACTGATTGTCCAAGGGCGACCACGGCCAGCGCGAGGGCAATGCCGAGAACACTGGAAACCGTGTCGAGGTCGAGCGTTGGCATGCTGAGTGGAGGGAGGATCGCCGGAATCGTGCCCATCACCGCTGCCTTTCCAGCAGCAAAATGCTCTCCGAGTGCGGCCGCACCGAATCCGCCGGCAATGCCGATGAGCATTCCCGGCCAGCGCGGCCGGTAGCGGGCGACGGCAGCGGTGATGGCGATGGTGACCAGTGCGACGAGAGCTTCGGACAGGACCCACTGCCCGTCACGCAGGATCAGCGCAGCGAGGTCCAGCACCGAGTGGTAGCCAATCAGGCAGGCCGCGCCAGAAGTAAAGCCGATGAGGACGGACGGGGCGATGAAGTTTGCCAGATTGCCGAGCCGGCATACCGAGACCCCAAGCTGCAGCACGCCAACGAGAAACGTCACCGTGAATACCAGCTGGATGTAGGTGAGGCTCCCCGGTACCGCGAGGGGGGCGAGCATCGCAAATAGCGCGAGCGAGTTGGCGTTGGTCGGACCGGACACCACGTGACGGCTTGAACCGAACAGTGCCGCGACGATGCACGGCAGGATCGCGGAATAGATCCCGTACTCGGGCGGCAGGCCGGCGAGGCGTGCGAAGGCGACACCTTGCGGAAGAACCAGCAGTGCACCCAGTAGGCCGGCCAGCAGGTCGGCACGCGCAGTCGATAGGGAAAGTTCGCGCCACCATGGGTCTCCGGCTGGAATGATTCTGTTGCGCATCCGCTTTCTTGCCCTGCTTCGAGGAAATCCCTATTTGAACCGATATCGCGGCGGTCGGGAAATGTCGCAACAAAAAAACGACCATGGGATGCGGTCCGCTCGCCCCTTGGTCAAGCATTGCAGCTACTTGCGATTGTGGAAGAGCGTGATGCCTTGAGTCCGGCTGCGCCCCCGAGCGACCGGCTGAATCCGCGCAGATGCCTGCGGCGACGGTTCGATCACATCGGGCGCTCCTAGATTTTCGGCGTCGGACCCGCTTCGATGATCAGCTACTTGCCAGTAGCGTTTGAACAGCGGTGCTTTTTGACGAACGGGATGGTCCACGAAATGCGGGGCAACTGTGTCACTGAAGCCTCTCTCGGCTTGACGGTGTCGTGCGTAGAACCCACATGAAGGGACTGCAGGAGTGCAGGGCTGGTTGGGAACGCGCGGGACCGGAGCTGCGACTTCATACGGCGAACTCGGAGAGTGCCGACGCCATCAACCCCGCGCCGATCAGGATCAGGATGCCGAAGGCGATGCGCCGCATCGTGACTTGCGCAAACGGAGGCGGATAGTGCCTGCCTGCGGCGGTGGCGAGTGCAACGAGCAGCGCCGCCATTGCGGCCAGCATCCAGATCTCGCGTGTGAGTTCGCCGGTTGCCCCGAGATAGACGGTGCGGGTGGTCGAGGTGAAGGCAAACACCAGCAGCAACATGTGGCGCACGACGGCCAGATCCATCGGCTGGCGATAGAAGTGGAAGATGGCGGGCGGACCGGACATGCCGAAGAGCCCGCCGAACAGGCCGGAAAACAGTCCGCAGACGAAAAAGCTGCCGTCGGGCGAACGTTTCGGGTGCTGCGTCGGGCGCATCGCGAACACGACGCCGCTATAGGCAATGACCGCGCCGAGCAGGAACTTCAACAGGGTTGATGCGGAGTTGTTCAGATAATCGAGCAGCAGCACACCGCCCACGATCGACGGGATCACGCCTAGCAGGACGGCTCGCGCGGCGCGCCAGTCGACGAGGTGCATGCGCCCTGGCAGGGCTACTGCACTGTTGACCAGGGTGATCAGGCTGACCACTGCGGCGACCACCGGTACCGGCGCCAGATCAAAACCGCTCGTTGCACCCATCACGATCATGCCGAGACCGAAGCCGGTCACGGTCTGGATATAACTCGCGAGCGCGATTACAAACATGAGTGCTGCCAGGTGTTCGATGCTCATCGTTCGTCCGCCCTGTACGGTTAGCGGCGCCCGGCACGGCCACAACGAGGCCGGTTCGGGCGCTCGGCGCAGGCGCCTTATGCGGTGGCCGCCGACTTTGCGGTCAATGACTGAACCACGGTGACGGCAATCACGTGAAACACGTCTTCGGCGCTGCAGCCGCGCGAGAGGTCGTTGGCAGGTTTGGCCAGGCCTTGCAGGAGGGGGCCGATGGCGACCGCGCCACCCACACGCTCGGCGAGCTTGTAGCCGATGTTACCGGCTTCGAGGTTGGGGAAGATCAGGACGTTGGCCTTGCCCTTGACCTGGGACTGGGGCAGCTTGCGGTTGGCGATCTCGGCGACGATGGCGGCATCGAGCTGCACGTCTTCGTCGATGGCCAGGTTCGGACGCTGGGCTTTCACCAAGCGGGATGCTTCGACCACCTTGTCGACCGCAGCGTGACGTGCGCTGCCGCTGGTGGAGAAGGACAGCATCGCAACACGCGGCTCTTCCATCAGCAGGTCGCGGGCGCTGTCGGCTGCGGCCATGGCAATTTCCGACAGTTCGCTTGCGTTCGGATCGACGACCAGGCCGCAGTCGGAGAAGATCAGGCCGCCCTTGAGCGTGTGAAAGGGCTCACACATCATCATCAGGAAGAAGCTGGATACGAGCTTGAACGAGGGATTCACGCCGATGACCTGAATTGCGTTGCGCACGACGTCCGCTGTGGTGCGCACTGCGCCCGAGACCGTGCCGTCAGCGCGGCCGGTGCGTACCAGCAGGTTGGCGCAGATCAGCGGGTCACGTGCGGCGATCTCCGCCTGTTCCGCGGTCATGCCTTTCTTGCTGCGCAGCTCGAACAGGGTTTGGGCCAGCTCGGCCTGAGTGGGCGCGTCCGAAGGGTCATGAAATTCGATGCCGTCGAGCGGGAGTCCGCGTTCGGCAGCCAATGCGGTGCTGCGGGCACTGTCTCCGACCAGGATGATCCGGGCAATGCCTTCCCGGGTGGCGCGGACGGCAGCCTCGAGCACGCGGGCATCGTCGCCTTCGGACAGTGCAATCCGTGCGGGCGCACTTTGCGCCTGCTCAATGATGCGGTTGAGGGCTTTCATCAGTCTTGTTCCTCAC
>Ga0172382_10007516_pt1 | contig 15433 bp, 12 predicted proteins | sample Leawel138RmetaG_FD_122245 | JGI IMG/M metagenome (GOLD analysis project Ga0172382, IMG submission 122245) | Leachate microbial communities from a municipal landfill in Southern Ontario, Canada - Leachate well 138R metaG | ecosystem: Engineered > Solid waste > Landfill > Unclassified | place...
CCATTCAGGATATTTTGTACCCATGTTTTGCCTCCTTTGCATATTACTTATTAAGTAATACCTAAAAAAAAGAGCTCTGTCAAGTGAAGTTACTGTTTTTATTGCATTATAGAAATTTATGGTGTGATATATTACTTATTTTTCGCAGAGTTACAGATTAACACTCTCTGTTGAGAATAACACTTTAGCCCCTCAATTTCGTCTTTATGAACATCTCTTAGCATCGTTTGGCAAGGTAAAGAGTTGTGAACTACTCCCAGGTGCGGAATATTTCGGGCACATAGTTTACACTTTCAGGTACACCTACCTCCTGATAAAGAGGTAAAGTTTACGTAAGCAACCAAAATATGCACATAGGCAGAGCACTTGCCTATCAACCCGCAGGACTAAGGAAAGCGGATAGCAAGAGTAATGAAGATTCATTTTTAGTTTTTTTATGAAGAAAATAATAGGTTTTCATCATGCGAAAATCCGTTTAGATTTAAAATATTAATTTAACCAAAAACAAATAAAAGTGTAAACTATGTAACAAGAAGAAAGTGTAAACCAAAGTTCAATAAGAACAGAATTCGGGAAAGAATAACAAGAAGAGAATAAAGGATGAGATAGATACAATGCAAAACATAAAAATCTTTTTTAATGAACCAAAATTATTTGAACCAAGAATAATCCGTCAGTTGGACGGCATTATAGGGTTATATTTTATTCTTTTAACAAATACTGAAATAGAATACCCGTTCAGAAAATCAAAGTTGATTTATATTGGAATGAGTGAGAAAAGAACAAACAGTATAGGTAATAGATTAATTGGGCATTTTGAAGGACAATCAGGTAATCAAGGGTTAATAAATTATAGGAAGGTAGAAGAGTTAAAATGTACTTATATCAACTTTGAAATGCTAAAAAAAATATGGCCGTTTAGTGTAGAGGACCTTGAAAGTTATTTCCTTTTAGATTTCGTTGAAAATTACGGGGTTTACCCTATTTGTAACAATAAAACGGGTTTTGAAATTCTTAAAAAAGATTTACAAATAAATCTCGAAATAGATTGGAAATGTTTTGAAAAGGAGGAAAATTATGGAGAAAGAAATTAAAAGTGGCGAAGAAATAGTCGAAACTTTTTTTGAAGAGATAGAAAATATTCCAGAGGTTGACACCAAAATCGCTAAAATATTGTATCAATTGTATAAAGAAAATAAATTTACGGATACTAATATATCAAACAGTTTACTTAAGTTGAGGGAGGAAGAAAATAATGAAAATTGAAAAACTCACATTAAGTGGCTTAAGAGGTATAAAGAACACTATAAATTTAGATTTAGACAATAAATCTTTGTTACTATTTGGTGAAAACGGTTCCGGTAAGAGTAGTATAACTGATGCATTAGAATGGCTTTATAGAGATAGAATAGACCATTTAAGTATAGAGGAGATTGACCGTCAAGGTGGAATTTCTGCTTTAAGAAATATTTTTTTATCCGACGAAGAAAAAAGTTTTATCGAACTTAAATTTACCGATAGCCAATTGCTTTGTAGAAAAGAACTTTCTAAGAACAATGATAATGAAGATTTGAAAAACTATTTAGATGTGTCTAAAAAGGAAAACCTGTTTTTACGTTCTAAAGATTTAGCAAGGTTTGTGTTCACTACTAAAAAAGAAAAATTAGATGAACTTTCTAAGATTATAGGGTTTTCTAAAGTTACTGATGTGCGAAAAATTTTGAAACAATGCGTTAATAAATTGAATAAGGAAATGAAAAATAAGAATTTTGAAGAACAAATCAGTAACAACAACTCCCTAATAATAGAACACATTAGTAGAACTGTAACTTCCGACCAACATCTATTTGATGCTATACATAACTTGGTACTCCCTTTAGGTATAGATAAAACTCCAAATTCGTTTGCAGAAATTGAAACAATGATTGATATGATTAAACAACCTGGAGATTCTCGTATTGTAGAACTTCTACTTTTTTATAATGATTTAAACAGTTTTATATTAAATTTAACTTCAAAGTTAGATGAAATAGAAGAAATATATACGAATTTTTATTCTCTTTGGAATGAAATTATTGATAATCGTGAAATAGTGAACGAACTTTTAATGGAAAAACTCTTATCAGAAGGAGTTAAGGTTTTAGAAAAGAATGTGTTGGAAGATGAAAAATGCCCTCTCTGTTTACAAGAGAAAAATAAGATAGAGTTGTTGGAAGAAATTGGTAGAAGAATAACTGACTTAAAAAGAGCAAAAGAAAGAAAAACTCTTCTTGATGAAAATATAGAATCTTTAATAAATCTTTTATCTGGAAATATTGCTAAAATAGAAAATATATTAAGTAATAAATTTATGCCCGAAGAAGAAAATCAAGAATTGAAGGTTAAACTGGAAAAATTAGGTTCTACCTTAAATAAATATACGGATGAATTAAAAAAGGATTTGTTGCAGAGAGATTTAATTGGGTCACCTGAGGGTATGGTTTGCGATAGAGAGTTATTAAACCAAATTATGGATTTTGCAAAGCAAAAAAAAGATGGGTTGGAAAAACTAAAAAAAGATGATAAAAAATTTGATATCCATAATAAAATAGTTGTTAGCAAAAGAGCATATTTGGATATAAAAAGTTTAGAGAAAGAAAAGGCAGTTTTTACAACACAGGCAGAAACACTACAGTTGATATATGAGGAATTTGTCAAAAGACAAAAGGAAGAGTTAGAATCCTTCTGCAACAATTTTTCTGAAAATATAGACGACTTTTACAAATTTATGAATCCAGATGAAGGGGTAGACGATATTAAGTTAATCCCTCTGATAAAAAACGATGAATTAACTGGTCTATCAATACAGTTTGAGTTTTTTAGCAACTCTATATCTCCACCTCAGAAATATCTGAGTGAATCTCACCTGAACTGTTTAGGGCTTGCGTTTTTCTTATCTTCTGTTAAGGCATTTAATAAAGAAAATAAGTTTTTTGTGTTAGATGATGTTGTCTCCAGTTATGATGCAAATCATAGAAATAGGTTTATGAGTCTTCTCCTTGAAAAGTTTTCTGATTACCAGATAATCGTTTTTACTCACGAAAAAAATTGGTTTACTCATTTTAGCAATACGGTAAAAGGAATAGATTGGCATGTAAAAACTATAAAATGGAGTGAAGCGGAAGGAAGTTATATAGAGGAATCACTTCAAACTTTAAAAGAAAAAATTGAATTGAAAATTAGACAAAATGAAGAGGATGGCTTGGGGAACCAAATAAGAAAATATATGGAGTTTATTTTAAAAAAAATTGCCTGTGACTTAGAAGTGAAAGTTAGATTTCTTTATAATGAAAACAATGAACATAGAATGGCAAATGAGTTGTTGTGTGCATTAAAATCTACATTGAAAAAAAGTAATACCGAGTTGGCTGCTAATAATGTGTTTAATAGGTTAGCAAGTTCAAGTTATATAGGAAATACTGATTCTCATGACCATAGGTACAGGTTAAGTATGGGAGATATAAGAGCATTCTGGCAAGATGTACTTGAATTAGAAAGTATTGTTTTCTGTGAAAATTGCCAAAAGTTTGTTTCGATGAAATATTATGATACCGTGAACAAAACAGTAAGGTGTGCCTGCACTAATAATGGTAAAAGTTATAAGTGGAAAAAATGAATATATCAAATTGGAATGAGAGAAGTTTGTCAGAAGATTTTGCTGTTGAAATACATATATTCGCAAAGATTCTAAAAACTTAGGGTTATCGGAGATTGAATTTGCTCTAAGTAGGCAATTTTTATATTTAAGCCCTGAACCTGTTATAAAAATCTTGATTGTGAATCTTCAGTAAACCATCCTCACGCTCTGTCTTCCTGAAATTGTTTTAGGCTCTCTAACCTAACTCATATAAAAGAAGTAGTAAAAACGAGTTTATCCCGAGTACCCACGAGGGAATTGCCACGCTGATAATCACTCGCAATGACAAACATTGGGAAAACCTCGTCTTTTGTCGCTTGCTAACAAAAAACATAAAACATAAAAGACCCCCTCACCCTTAATCCCTCTCCCCCTCGGGTAGAGGGCAAAAACGGGGGTATTCCTTCTCGGCTTCGGCGGATAAAACTCGCAAGACAAATTACAAAAGACGGAATGAGGAGTGTTTCCTTTCCACTATACTTGACTAAGACGAAGGTCTGACCTCCGCAAAAAACGCCGAGGACCGACCTTAATCATTTGCAAAAACGAGATTCCGGATCAAGTCCGGGATAACATACAAGGGGAATCTCATCCCATTAACTTGCTCTGCAACCCCCCTCATCCTTGATCCTTCTCCCTCAAGGGGAGAAGGCAAAGAGAGGTGCATTCCTTGCACCTTCGGCGAGTCTTATCCCGACGGTGTTTGCTGAATACTCACAAATAGTTTTGTCAAAGACCTAAGTCTTCTCTGGTAAATATTGATTCAAATATATAGTTCCTTTGAGTAAAGTTTTCTCGAGCACCTTCAAGCCGGTCAACTATGGCTATAACCTTGCTTATCTTAATTCCTCTCTCTTCAACCGCTTCAATTGCTTTTAGAGATGAACCACCAGTAGTTATCACATCATCTACTATTGCTACCGACCAATCTTTTTTGAGAAGTCCTTCAACTTTTTTTTCTGTGCCGTGTCCTTTTTTTTCTGCTCTAACAGCAAAAGATTGAATGGGATGACCTTCTGAAAAACTTACAACAGATACAGCGGAAACTATCGGTACTGCTCCAAGGGCAAGACCTCCAACAGCGTCTATATTGTCTTTCCTTAACATTTCAAATAGTATTTTTCCTATAAGATATAACCCTTCAGAGTTAAATGTTATCATCTTACCGTCTATATAATATTGACTTGTTCTACCTGAAACAAGTTTCCGTTCACCTAAAATTACAGCTTTTTCTTTTATAAGTTTCAGAAGTCTTTCTTTAGATTTTTTTATGTCCATATATATTTCCTTTACATTTTAAGGTGTTCAACCCACCCCTTTACGCTAATATAGTGAAGGAGGTGGGTCCTCGGTGTTCCTTACGAGGTCAGACCTCCGTCTTCATTCCTCGCAAGAACGGTAGGGGGGAAAACGAGATTCCTGATCAAGTCCGGAATGACACACAAGGGGAATCTCATCCAATTAACTTGCTCTGCAACTCCCCTCATCCTTGCTCCTTCTCCCTCAAGGGGAGAAGGCAAAAGCGAGGAGGTGTATGCACCGTAGTACCAGAGTGAATAGACACTCCATACTTTTTTAAAGTTCTTTCCGCCCATCTATAGATTTTTTTAATGTAGCAGAATCAACATACTCAATTTCAGCCCCTAAAGGAATCCCGCAAGCAATTCTTGAATGTTTTATACCTTGCTCCTTAAGGATATCAGAAAGATACAACGCAGTAAATTCTCCTTCGGGTGTAGGGTTGGTTGCAATAATAACCTCTCTTATATTTTCCTTAAAAAGTCTTTCTACAAGTTGAGATATTTTAAGGTGCCCGTATGGTTTTTTTTCTAATGGAGTAATCTTCCCACAAAGAACGTGGTACTGACCTCTAAACCCACTTTTTTCTATAAGCACAAGGTCTTTCACCTCTTCCACCACACACAACACGTCTTCCCTTTTGCTATCTGAACAGATGCTACACAGTTCATTATCTGAAAGATTAAAACATCTTTGACAAAGTTTAACTTCTCTTTTCAGATTAATAAGGTTTTCTGCTAACGCAACAATATCTTCTTGGTTCTCTTCAAGTATATAGTTGACTATCCTTTCAGCGCTTTTAGGTCCAATACCAGGAAGTTTAACTATTTTTTCTATTAATTCTTCTACCAGTTTAGGGTAATAACTCATTTTATTTATTTAGGTATTTAAAAAAGGTTAAAAAGGTAGGTTTCCACCACCCATCTGCGCCCTCATTTCTTGACCTATCATTTTTTCTACTTCTCTTTGGGCAGCAGTAAATGTTGTTTTCACTAATTTCTCTATAAGAGACTTGTTCTCTTCTTTAAGAATACTCTGGTCAAACTCTATAGAAATAAGTTCCATCTTTCCGTTAATTTTAATTTTCACTTCACCTTTCGAAGAAGATGTTTCAACCGTTTTCGCTCTTAAAATCCTTTCAAACTGTGCAGCCTGTTTTTTTAGTTGTCCTAATTGTTTGATATTATCAAAAATATTAGCCATTTATTCCTCCAGTTTAACTACTTCACCATTGAAAAGTTCAATAATTTTTTTCACTTCAGCACTATCCATTATAGTATTTTTTGAACTTTCTTCCAAATGAAATTCCACCTTTAATTCCTTTCCCATTATTTCTAAAAGAGTTTTTTCAATAATTTTTTTATTAACTGCCGACTCCACTCTCGACTTATGAAAAGAGTATTTTGGCTTAAAACTTATAGTAATACTATCTTCACCTTGACCTTCAGGGACCCCTTCTCTTAAAGCAGCAGCAAGAGTAAGTTTCTTATCTTTTATGCAATCTAACACATAATCCCATTGTGAAACAAGTTCAGAAATATTGCCAATTTTTTTACTTATTTCTACTTTTTCTTCAACAGTTTCTTCCTTCAAACCAGCAGTTGTTTCTTCAGGTTCCTTTATTGCTTCTTTCTTTTTAGGCACTACCTTCTTTTCTTCTTTCTTCGCTTGTTTTTCAAACAACTCTTTTTCTGCTGAAACTTTTTGTGAAACAGGTTTTCCATCGCCTATTATCTGACTTAACTTAAATAAGAGTACCTCTATAATAACAATAGGCAGGCTTGAAAACCTCATTTTATCTTTATATTCTAAAATTGTTGTAGCCGCTTCAAGAAGGCTTTCCATACTAATATTTTTAAATTCTTCAGCCAATTTTGTATCTTCAGGAGATTTTGAATCTTCTTGCCCAACAGCCGCAAGAACAAGGAATTTGATTTTTTTTACAAGCCCATCAAGTATAAGGGCTGGGTCTTTCCCTTCACTCAAAAGGTTATGAAACAAAAGCACGCTATTTTTTATATCTTTCCTTCTTAAACAGAGAAGAAACTCAATAATAGCCTCATCTTCCATAATACCAAGAAACTCTCTTGTATCTTCACAAGTTATATGATTTTCTTTTGAGTTAACAATAAGTTGGTCCAACATACTTAAAGCGTCCCTCAGAGAGCCACCAGAAAACTCAAATACAATGTTAAGTGCCTCTTCGTCAACTTTAATCTTTTCTATACCACATATTTTCTTCAACTGGAACAAAACTTCTTCTTTTGTAAGGGGACGAAAATTGAACCTTTGACATCTTGAAAGAATAGTTGGGATAATCTTTTCAGGAGCTGTTGTTGCCAGAAAAAACTTTACATAGAAAGGCGGTTCTTCAAGGGTTTTCAAAAGAGCGTTGCTGGCGTCTGGTGTAAGCATATGGACTTCGTCGATGATGTATATTTTAAAAGGTGCTTCTGCAGGCATAAGATTAACATTTTCTCTCAAAACTCTTATCTCTTCTATACCTCTGTTAGAAGCTCCATCTATCTCAAGAATATCGATGGATGTCCCAGCAGAAATGCTTTTACACATATCACATTCTTGGCAAGGTTCACCATCTAAATTTTTTTCACAATTAAGAGCTTTAGCAAAAATTCTTGCAATAGATGTTTTGCCAGTACCTCTTGGACCAGAAAAAAGATATGCGTGTGCAACCTTACTCTCTTTTATTGCTTTTTGAAGCACTCTTGTTATATGTTGCTGCCCGCATACTTCATCAAACTTTGCAGGCCTATATTTTCTTGCAAGTACAGTATACATTTTTTAATCCTCAAAATTTGTTTTCTTCATAAGTAGAGGAATCTCTTCCTTTATTTCATTTAGCCCAAACTGCATCTGGTAAAGATGCAAATATAACCCCCTCTTTTCAAGAAGTTCTCTGTGGGTACCAGTTTCTGATATTTCACCATTTTTTAAGACAATTATTTTATCAGCAGTTCTAATAGTTGAAAGCCTGTGAGCAATAACAAAAGATGTCCTTCCTTCCATCAATTTTTCCAAAGCTTCCTGTATATACTTTTCTGTTTCTGAATCAACAGCAGAGGTTGCTTCATCCAGTATTAATATTGGAGGATTTTTTAGTAACGCTCTTGCTATCGCTATTCTTTGTTTTTGCCCACCTGAAAGTTGGCTACCTTGCTCACCAACCTCTGTATTATAACCGTCAGGCAACGTTTCTATAAAAGAATGAGCACGTGCCGCTTTAGATACTTCTATAATTTCTTCAGTAGTGGAGTTCAATTTACCAAAAGAGATGTTTTCTAAAACAGTACCATTAAAAAGAAAGGGTTCTTGTAAAACTATTCCTATCTGTTTTCTCAAATAAGTTAATTGATAATCTTTGATGTTCCTTCCATCTACAGTTATTTCCCCTTCAAGTATATCATAAAATCGAGGAATAAGACTTATCAGAGTTGTTTTTCCAGAACCGCTCGGTCCAACAATGGCGATAGTCTCCCCTGCTTTAGCTTCAAGAGATATTCCAGACAAAACCTTCTCTCTTTCTTGATAACTAAAAGAGACATCCTTAAAAACAACATCGCCTTGAAGTTTGTAGGGAAAAACTAGTGCATCTTTTTTGTCAACCACCTCAGGTGACATATCAAGCACCTCAAATATTCTTTCAGCAGAGGCCTGTGCACTTTGGAAAATAGCGTTCACTTCGTTAATCTGTCCAAGAGGAGCATATAACACACCAATATAACTTGTAAAAGCAATCATTGTTCCTAACGTCAAAGTCCCTTGTATAACCTGATACCCCCCATACCACAGAATAATAATTGTTCCAATTGAGCTGAAAAATATAATGAGAGGTTGGTAAGTAGCAGCAAGTTTACCGATATGCATCTGTATCTTAAAAAACCTTCTACCTTTCTGTGAGAATCTTTCCATTTCATAAGATTCCTGGGTAAAGGTCTTTATTTCTTTAATACCATAAATATTCTCTTGTAATGTTGTAAGAACTTCGGCTCTTTTCCTTTTTTGTTGCCTATAACCTTCTATTACTCTCTGTTTATATTTATATATTAACACCCCTATTAAAGGCATAGGAATCATTGAAATCAATGTTAGTTGCCAGTTTAATCTTATCAAAATAATAAAAGTCGCAACAAGGGTAATCATTGCTCCAACTGTAGTCATAAAACCTGTTGTGATTATCTGGTTACAATCCATAACATCCTGCATAACCCTTGAAACTATAGGACCTCGCTTCTCTTTTTCAAAATAAGTAAGCGACAACTTCTGTATGCGATGATAAAGAAGGTTCCTAAATCTGTATACTATTGCGTTTTGTAACCTATAAGATGTTACTACTGCAAGAGCACCTATCATACCTCTAAAAACAAAAAGAAAAAGGATTGTGAGAGAAATAAGATGTAACATTGTAATATTCTTCTCAATCACAACCACATCTACAATATATTTGATAAACAACGGGTATGAAAGGTTGATAGCATGGTTAATAAACATCCATAGTATCAAAAGATAAAAAAGATGTTTATAACCTCTCGAATACCCCCATAACCTTTTTATAAATTCCATTTTATATACTGCCTAAATACTTCAGCAGGTCAAAGAAAAATATTACAAAAGTCATAATTCCCCAAATAACAGTAATTATTACCAAAACAAGTCTACAATCAGGTTTATTCACTTTCATTGGAACACCTGCAACATCAAGGGCTTGCACTACTGGTATTTTGGAAATTTCTGTCCTTTTAACTTCCTCCAATCTTGAAGAAAACTCCTCATAAAGTTTTTCCTGAATAGCAAGTTCTCTATTTATTACAACCAACTCTTCTTTTACTTCTATTAATTTAGAAAAAGTCTTTTTGATACGATCTACTTCTTTTCTTAGAACTTTTATTTTTTCAGAATTTTCTTCCGTTTTAGCCATTTTTTCAAGTTCAAGGTTTTTTAAATATAATTCTTCAGAAAATTTACCAGTTAATTGAGATAGTTGCAAAAGGTCCTTATCCACAACTATATTATGTTGACTTTGTAAATTAGAAACCTGTATATCAAAAGTAGCCATTTTAGATTTAATTTCTTCAAGTTTTTTCTCTATCCACCTATGTTCAACTGCAAACACACTAACGTTTGATGTTTCAAGTATAATTAAATTCAAGTTATTTAGGTAGTCATTTGCTATATTTGCGGCCCTATCAGGGTCGGTATCCATAAAATCAAGTCTTATAATATTATCCGCTCTAATATCAAGCGTAGTTCTTTTATCAAGAATATCTACTGCTTCTTGAAAACTTCTGGCTTTATAGTCTTCAACAAGATTAAACTTTTCTACTATCTCTTTTTTTATTCTGAAACTTTTTAAGATAGAAACAAACAGTTCAGTATCTTCTTTTGTTTCGTCTGTTTCAACATTAGTCAAAGGGAGGGATTGTGGCGACTCTTTTTCTATAGGTTTTAGAATACTAACAGTCGCCTTGTAGTATTTAGGCAAAAGAAAGCAACTTGTTAAAGCAACAACAATAACAATAACATAAATGGAGAACATCAACTGGAGGTGTTTAACAAAAATATTCTTTTTTTTCTCTGGTTTGTTTTTATTTGTCATTTTATTTTTTTGAGTTAAAAATATTTTATAGGTGTTTTTGTCTATTTATCAATGCTCATTCATATATTGTAAATGAGTAAGTGGGCAATAATAAGGTATCATTTATAAAAAATATGTCAAACTTTTTAATAAAATCAGAGATTTGGTTGGTATGAGATTTTCGTGAAGGTATCATAAAAAATCTAAAAAACGGTAGGAAAAAAATGTCCTCCCCCCAAAGCGGAATACGAAGGGAAAATCCTTTTCCCTTTACCCTTTGAGGTGTTCGTGGTTCGAAGTCATTTCTATTTACGCCTCAAACTTTAAATATTAGTTTTCTTTTCTATTGGGCGCACGTGGATTCGAACCACGAACCCCTGCGTTATCAGCACAGTGCTCTACCCTTGAGCTATGCGCCCTATCTTTGTTAAAAGATTCTTTTAATCTTTCTTCTCTTCCTTGTCATCGGTTCTCTTATATAAGAAATCTTCAAGATATTTTTTTACAATATCTTTAGCGCCTAACGCAAAAGCTAAAGCAGAACCAAAACAGAAAGCAGCAAGAACAATTATAAACACATTCCCTATAAATTCACCAGCTATACCTATCTGTTGCAAAGATATAACAACACCAAACACAACTATTGCTGTCTGTGTTATTTTACCCAATAAATTAGATTTATCAATACCAGCATTCCCTGCCGCTGTTCTTACTATACCACCAAAAAAGTTGCCAATAAATACTGAGAATATAAATATAAGAAGCCCCAATATCAATCTTGGGATAAAACTTATTAATCCATCAATTACTGTAGGAGGTACTGCAACCCCTGCAAACTCTACAGCCCAAAAAACAACTATAAGCAGTATTATCCAATAAACTGCCATACCTAAAAGATCCGAGACTTCTTTATCTATGCTACCCTTTTCAAGGAATGTTTTGAGACCTGATTCTTCAGCAAGTTTATCAATTTTAATAACTTTAAAGAATTGTGTAATTAAAGCTTTGATAAATTTTGCTATTATCCATCCCAAAGCAAATATTAACAAAGCAACTATAACCGTTGACACACCACCCCAGAATCTTGTTGCTATCTCTGCTGATGGACCCATAAATATATCCTTCATACACTCCTCCCTTTTTTGTTTTGCATTCTGCCAATTTAGTTATGCGACACTTTCTGCTTGTCTTGCATATCACATTTTAATTTGGCAACCCCCCTTCACACTCTCCCCCAAGAAGAGAAAGAATCAAAGGTGAAGGAGTCTATTATTCACGTCTTTTTTTGACACAACCTTCTTCTTTTATTTATACAAAATCAAAACAAGTTACTCTACATTATACCTTAAATAGATTAAATAGACAACCTTACTTAGTTTCCTTGTTTATGTAAGTGTATACCCTTGCTGGAGCCAATGGCTTAAACGGTCTTCCTCCAGATTCAAAAAATTTTGTAAAAAACTCAAGATATTGTAATCTGCTTGTATGTACATAACTCCCAAGAAGATTTATCGCAAGATTACCTATATGCCCAACTATAAACAATAAAACCGCAATAATATAACCTGCAAAAGGAATCGCTTTTGACATAAAGACCATCTCATTAACCACCAAACCCAAAACTGCTGTAGTTAAACCAAGCCCAAAAAGTCTACTGTAACTTAATATATCCCCAAGAAGGTTACCTGCTATTGCGTTGTAGGCTCCATAAACAGCCCAAAACAGTTTCATAACTACACCTGTCTGTTCGACTGCTTTCACAACCATAAGCGAAATAAAAGAACCAACAAGTAAAACTATAGGCACCATAACCAAACCATTAGGTATAACCCCCTTGTTGCTTAACAGAATCGATACAATTAGTATGCCTGTAAGAACCTGTATGGCAAGCAAAGATATAGCTTCTCCTGAATTTTTAAACCCGTGCAGTTTTAAGTTGTTATAAACATTTAAAATTAACCCCCACACAATCTGAATATACCCAATAATCAACGCCCAACCAAGAAAAATAAATGCCTTGTTACCACCACCGAGAGGGTCAAGAACAACAAACTTTTTGAGAACCTTAATTGGTAAGAGGTTTTCTGGTAAACGTGTTAATAAATCTCCAAACCAACTTCCAGTAATAGCGCCCATAAAAATAGCAGATATCCCGCCATAAAGAAGTAGTTTAAGAAACTTCACAACAGCAGGCATAACTTTGAATTTTTTCATAAAAATCGTAGATAACACCACAAATATTAACCCATAACCTGCGTCAGTCATACAAAACCCAAAAGATATAGCAAAAAATAGAGAAAGGGGCCCTGTTGGGTCTATATTTTTATAGATAGGTCTACCGTAAAGGTCTGTTACTACTTCAAACGGTTCTATAATATTCTTATTTTTAAAAGCAATCGGAACATCTTCATCTATACTTGGTGTCTCTATCTGTAAATATGCGTTTGGCATATTTTCTTTTATAAAATCCTTCAATTTCAAGACATCTTCTTCTTGTACCCAACCTGAAAACCCTTTTACAAACCTTGAAAAACCCAATTCTTGTTTAGCTTCAAAATAGTAGACAAGACTTTTGAGATAATCAAAATAAACAAAAATATCCGTTTTAAGAGATGTTAGTTTTTTTATCTCCTCATCTTTCTCTCTTTTCAGTTGCTCATTTTTTTTATATACACTATCAAGTTTTTTTATTACCTCAGCAGGCTTCTTATTCCACCGCCTTAACAGTAAAATTTTCCCATTAATACTTTCTATTTCAGAGATAACTTTTTCTTTAATATCCTTATGAAAAACTACAAGTAATATAACCTGTCTTTTCTTTTCATTAATTTTTTCAACTTTAAACCCTTCAATATTGTCAGGAACATTTTTAGATTTTTTATCAAGACTAAACATACAGAAAGAAAAGTTTTTTAAAGAGTAGAGTTCTATTGGTGCAAATTGAAGGTCTTTAATGTTTTCTAACTCTTCTTTTATTTGGACAATTTTAGCAGAAACCTGTTCTCTTCTGTTGCTTTCTGAAACAAGAGTTAAATATTTTTCGTAAACATCCGCTAGTGGAAACTCCTCTATTATATTTTTCTCTTCTGCTTCTGTTAGAACAAGTTTACCCGAAAAATCTTTACCTTCTATTCTTTTCAAAACACCTTTAAGAAATTCAAGGCGACTAATATTTTCTTCAAGAGTTACTTTATCAATATCTGCTTTTTCAAACCCGAACTGTTCAGGTAACCTATCTATTTCAACTATAGCTTCCTTCTGTAATTTCTCAAGCAGAGAATCTGGTTCACCACTAAAAAAAAGGTGAAACCTCTTCATTTTTACTATCACTTATCACTCCTTGTTAATTCTAACGTATTCTTCTGTAAGGTCACAACCCCAACCTGTAGCCTCAAATTCTCCTTTTTTAACATCTACACAAACCTCAATCTTATCTCCTTCCATCCTTTTGACTAAATCTTTTTCGTCATATTTCACAGGATTTCCATTATATACCAGTATCCCGCATATAGAAACCTCTGTTTTCAATATATCTACCCTTGCATGAACAGAACCGACAGAAGAAAGGATTCTACCCCAATTTGGCAAACTCCCGTAAACAGCTGACTTAAAAAGGTTTGAACCAGCAATTTTCTTAGATATCCGCCTTGCGTCATCTCTACGCCACGCTCCTTTAACTTTTACCTCTATAAGTTTGGTAGCACCTTCACCGTCTGTTACAATCTTTAATGCAAGTTCTCTACAAATACTTTTAAGAGATTCTTTAAAACGCTCATAATCTTTACTATCTTGGTGTATAGTAGGGTTTCGTGACAACCCGTTAGCAAGACATACCACCATATCGTTTGTGCTTGTATCATTATCAACCGTTATCATATTAAAAGAGTCTTCAACTGCCTCGTTTAACGCCCCCTGAAGCGCTCTCTTATCAATAACCGCATCTGTTGTAATAAAAGCAAGCATTGTTGCCATAGAAGGGTTTATCATCCCCGACCCTTTAGCCATCCCGCCCAGAACAACCTCTTTTTTTCTTCCCTGTATACCTGTATCAATATGGCTTTCTTTAACTACAAGGTCGGTAGTTAAAATACCTTTTGCTGCCTCCAAATGGTTACCCTTATCAAGGTTACTAATCAATTCCGGCAGAGCACCCAAAACAGTTGAATAAGGGAACACCTTACCTATGGTGCCTGTTGATGCCAAAAGAACCTCTTCTTTTTTTAAGTTAAGTAGTTTTGCCAATTCTTCTGCAAGTAGAGAGGTTTTTTTACGGCTCTCCTGCCCATTGCAAGTGTTAGCATTCCCGCTATTAACCAGTACTGCCTTTATAAGGTTATCTATATTTTTTAAACTCCACAACAAACTAAAAGATTTAAATTGGTTGGTAGTAAACGTGCCAGCGGCAACACAAGGAGCCTTAGAAAAAATAAGAGAGATATCGTTTTTTTTGCTCTCCTTAATACCAGAGTGAAGCCCAGACGCCACAAAACCTTCAGGATAAGTTATTCCGTTATTTTTCATTTTTTAATATTGTTTCTGCAAATAGCAGGTCAACAGGGTAAGTTATTTTAATATTTTTCCTTTCTCCTTCAACCATATAAACATCAATTCCAATCCTTTCAACAAGAATAGAATCGTCGCTCCCGTAAAAATTGTCTTTATACGCTTCAAAATAGGCTTTTTGTAAAACCTCTATCTTAAAAGCCTGCGGAGTTTGAATTTGCACTATTCTATCTCTATCGAGAGTTTTACCTACAAACGAATTGTTAACCTCTTTCAAAGTGTCGCAAGCACCTACATAAGGAATACAAGCCCCATATTTTTCTGCACCTTCTTTAATTCTTTTAAAAAGTTCAAGAGTCAAA
>Ga0172382_10007520_pt1 | contig 15431 bp, 14 predicted proteins | sample Leawel138RmetaG_FD_122245 | JGI IMG/M metagenome (GOLD analysis project Ga0172382, IMG submission 122245) | Leachate microbial communities from a municipal landfill in Southern Ontario, Canada - Leachate well 138R metaG | ecosystem: Engineered > Solid waste > Landfill > Unclassified | place...
CGTCCGCGCCTCGATGATGAGCGGCTCACCGGTTTCGATCTCGATGAGCAGCGCGCCGAGGATGTCACCCTGGTCGTCGTGCAACAGGTCCACGGTGAAGAATTCGTCGAAGAAATGGGTGCGTGCGCGGATGTTCTGCTGATACAGCGTGTGCAGGATGGCGTGGCCGGTGCGGTCTGCCGCGGCACAGGTGCGCGTGGCCTGGCCACCGCCGAAATTCTGGCTCTGGCCGCCGAAGGGCCGCTGGTAGATCCTGCCGTTGTCGAGCCGCGAGAACGGCACGCCTGCGTGTTCCAGTTCGATCACCACCTGGGCGGCGGCGCGACACATGAATTCGATGGCGTCTTGATCACCCAGGAAGTCCCCGCCCTTGACCGTGTCGTACATGTGCCAGTGCCAGTTGTCGGGCGTGACATTGGCGAGCGCGGCGTTGATGCCGCCCTGCGCGGCAACCGTATGCGAACGGGTGGGAAACACCTTGGACACCACGGCGACATCGGCCTCTGCGCGCGCCAGTTGCAGCGCAGCACGCAGACCGGAGCCGCCGGCGCCGATGACGAGCGTGTCGAAACGCCGACGCGGGATATTCATGCGGTGGTTACCTTCAGCAGGATCCACGCGGACCAGATAGCGAGCGACAGCAGCCAGGTCGCGAGCACCCCGAGCGCAACGAGGCGCCACGCGGCAGAATGTACGTAATCGAGGATCACATCGCGCACGCCCACCCAGGCATGCACGAGCAGCGAAGCCATGGCCAGGGCCGCGGCCAGCGCCAGCGGCGGACGGGCAAGCGCGGCGGCCAGCGCCTCGTGCCCCGCGCCGGGTGCACCGGCCCAAGCCAGGGTGAACAACAACAGGAACCCCAGCAGATAGACGGCACTGAGCCGCTGCAGCAGCCAGGCCCCCAGACCCGAGAGGCGGCTCACCATAACAGCACCAGGGACATGAAGAGTACGGCGATCCCCAACCCCATGCTCACCGCTGCACTCGCGCGCGCCTGCGGCAGGGACACACCCACGTGCAGATCGAGGAGCAGCACACGCAAGCCCGCGAACACATGATGTGCCAGACTCCAGGCCAGCCCCACGAGAAACAGCCTGCCGGCCGCGCTGGACAACCAGGCCCTTGCATCGGCGTAACCTTCCGGCCCTTCGAGCGCCCGCTGCAGCAGCCAGAGTCCAGGCGCCAGCGCCAGGAACAGGAACACGCCACTCACCCGGTGCCCGAGCGACACCCAAGCCGTCACCGGCAGCCGGATGCGGCGCAGGTCCAGGTAAACCGGACGGGGTTTGCGATCAATCATGGGTGATGACGTCCAGCGTGGCGCTAACATGAACCAGTGTATTATGGCGCAAAAGACGACGTCCCGGACGTCGGCGCACAAGCAGAAAGGAGCTTTCCATGCAGAGCGAATGGCAGTCCTTCCTCGTCTCGAATGGCGCACAACTGGCCGATGGCCATGTGGACCACTTCGGTGACGCGACCGCCGAGCGCGAGGCCCTGTCGGGCGATGTCATCGCCGATCTCTCCCATTTTGGTGTGATCGCGGCCAGCGGCAATGACACCGTCGAGTTCCTCCAGGGCCAGGTCACCAACGACGTGCGCCGCGTGGATACGGCCACCAGCCAACTGAACAGCTACTGCACGCCCAAGGGCCGCATCCTCGCCACCTTCCGGCTGTTCTATCGCGATGGCGTCCACTACCTGCGCATGCCCGCCGAACGGGTGCCCTTCATCTTGAAGCGCCTGCGCATGTATGTACTGCGTTCCCAGGTGCTGCTGGAAGACGTGAGCGATGCGCTGGCCCGTTTCGGCATCGCCGGCCCCCGTGCGTCAGCCCTGTTGGCAGACGCGCTCGGGGCCGACGTACCGCAGGAGGACGGTGGTGTGCTGCAGTCGGACGACATGCTGGTAATGCGCACGCCCGGTGGACGCTTTGAGTGCCATGGGACACCGGAAGCGCTCGCGCATCTGTGGCGCAAACTCGCTCCACAGGCACGACCCGTGGGGCGTGATGCCTGGATGCTTACCGAGATCCGCGCCGGGATCCCCCATGTGGTGGACGCCACGAGTGAGGCCTTCGTGCCGCAGATGCTGAACCTGCATGCGGTGGGCGGCGTGAGTTTCCGCAAGGGCTGCTACACCGGGCAGGAGGTCGTGGCCCGCATGCAGTATCTCGGCAAGCTCAAGCGCCGCATGTTCCTTGCCCATGTGGACGGGAGCTGCCCTGCCCCCGGTGATGAGTTGTTCGCGGCCGAGGTCGAGAGTGGCCAGGGTACCGGCAAGGTGGTCAACGCGCAGCCTGCACCTGGCGGGGGCTGTGACCTGCTGGCGGTGGCACTCATCGAGGCGGTGGACTCGGGTATGACCGTGCGCATCGGCGATGCACAGGGAGCGGTGCTCCGTTTCATGCCGCTACCCTATGCGGTCGATGAGTTGGGCGATACCCAGGCCCCGTCGTGAGTGCGATCGGGCGGGCCGCACCGCAAGGGCAAACCAGCCGCGCATCAGCGCAGCGATCCGGCGCGCCGCGTCAGGGGAGTCCGCTTCCCCTGGCGTGACTCGCGTCCATTTACGTCTTGGCAATCGATCCCGTTCAGCCGTAGGTCACGTTGGCGCGCAGCGCCTACGTGACACAGGTACGGAACGTGTTACGTAGCTTCGCAACGTGACCTACGCCCCGTTCTTCCTATTGGCGTTTTTTTGCGTTCATTGGCGGACCGCAAGACAATTCCCCTCAACCCTGCCGGCGCATGTGGGGGAACAGGAGCACGTCGCGGATGGATGGCGAATCGGTGAAAAGCATCACCAAGCGGTCGATGCCGATCCCTTCGCCTGCGGTCGGCGGCAGGCCGTGTTCCAGGGCGACGATGTAGTCGGCATCGAAGTGCATGGCCTCTTCGTCACCGGCTGCCTTCTCCTCCACCTGCTTGCGGAAACGCTCCGCCTGATCTTCCGGGTCGTTCAGCTCTGAAAAGCCGTTGGCGATTTCCCGCCCACCCACGAAGAACTCGAAGCGGTCGGTGACGAACGGGTTCTGGTCGTTACGGCGCGCCAGCGGTGAGACCTCGGTGGGGTACTCGGTGATGAAGGTCGGCTCCCTGAGGCGGTGCTCCACCGTCTTCTCGAAGATCTCGATCTGTACCTTGCCGAGGCCATAGGTGGGCTTGAGCGGGATACCCAGGCTCTCGGCCACCTTGCGCGCCTCCTCCAGGGAATCCAGTTGCTCCGGGCGCAACTGCGGGTTGAAGTGCAGGATGGATTCCTTCACCGTCATGCGCCGGAACGGTGCGCCGAAGTGGTATTCCTCGCCCTGGTACTTCACCGTGGTGGTTCCCAGCACGTTGGCCGCCACCTCGCGCAGCAATTCCTCGGTGAGATCCATCAGGTCACGATAATCCGCGTAGGCCTGGTAGAACTCCATCATGGTGAACTCGGGATTGTGGCGCGTGGACAGCCCCTCGTTGCGGAAGTTGCGATTGATCTCGAACACCTTTTCGAAGCCGCCCACCACCAGACGCTTGAGATAGAGTTCCGGTGCGATGCGCAGGTAAAGCTCCATATCGAGCGCGTTGTGGAAGGTGACGAAGGGTTTGGCCGTGGCGCCGCCCGGGATGGCCTGCATCATGGGCGTTTCCACTTCCAGGAAACCGCGCGCCACCATGAAGTCGCGGATGTGATGAATGACACTCGATCGGACACGGAAGGTCTCGCGCGTCACGTCGTTGATGATGAGGTCGAGATAACGCTGGCGATAGCGCGTCTCCTGATCAGAAAGGCCATGCCACTTCTCAGGGAGCGGGCGCAGCGACTTGGTCAGCAGACGCAGGCTGTCCACCTTGATGGAGAGCTCACCGGTCTTGGTGCGGAAGAGATCACCCTCGGCGCCGAGGATGTCGCCGATGTCCCAGCGCTTGAACTCCTCGTAGACCTCCCCGAGCATGTCGCGCTGCACGAACAGCTGGATCCGACCGGACATATCCTTGATGTGCGCGAACGCCGCCTTCCCCATCAGGCGCCGCGACATCATGCGCCCAGCCACGCTCACGCGTACAGGTTGCGCCTCAAGCGCGGCGGCATCCATCGCGTGATACTTCGCATGGATCTCGCCCGCCATGACATTGCGGCGGAAATCGTTGGGAAACGCGATGCCCTTCTCGCGCAGCGCCGCCAGCTTGGCGCGCCGCTCCGCAATCAGCTTGTTCTCGTCAAGGGTCTGTTCGTTGTCGGTCATGATGGAATCCTGGAAGAGAAAAGCCTAACCACGGGGGACACGGGGAAATCCATTGTTGCCTGTAGGAGCGGCCTCAGGCCGCGATGGCGGCATTCTCGACGACTATCGCGGCCTGAGGCCGCTCCTACCGGTGGGGTAACCCTTGATGAATTCCCCCTGTGTCCCCCGTGTCTCCCGTGGTTAATGCTTTTTGCCTTTCAATCCGCCCGCATTCAGTTGCGGAACAACGCTACTCCAGCCCGCTTTTGAGGCTGGCTTCGATGAAGTCGTCGATATCGCCGTCGAGCACCGCCTGGGTGTTCGCCGTCTCGACACCGGTGCGCAGATCTTTGACGCGTGACCGGTCGAGCACGTAGGAGCGGATCTGGCTGCCCCAGCCGATGTCGGCCTTGCTGTCTTCGAGCGCCTGCTGCGTGACCATGCGCTTCTGCATTTCCATTTCGTACAGCTTGGCCCGTAGCATCTTCATGGCCTGATCCTTGTTCTTGTGCTGCGAACGGTCGGTCTGGCACTGGGTCACGATGCCCGAGGGTTCATGGGTGATGCGTACGGCGGACTCGGTACGGTTCACATGCTGGCCACCGGCGCCCGAGGCGCGGTAGACGTCGATACGCAGATCCGCCGGGTTGATCTCGATATCGATGTCGTCGTCCACTTCGGGCGAAACGAATACCGAGGCAAACGACGTATGCCTGCGGTTGCCCGAATCAAAGGGGGATTTGCGCACCAGACGGTGCACGCCGATTTCGGTACGCAGCCAGCCGAAAGCGTACTCGCCCTGGAAGTGGATGGTGGCACTCTTGATGCCTGCCACTTCACCGGGGGAGACTTCCATCAGTTCGGTCTTGAAGCTGCGCCGCTCGCCCCAACGCAGATACATGCGCAACAACATGCTGGCCCAGTCCTGGGCCTCGGTACCGCCGGAGCCGGCCTGGATGTCCAGATAGGCGTTGTTCGGGTCCATGGGATTGGAAAACATGCGGCGGAACTCAAGCTTGACGAGCTCCTTTTCCGCGGATTCCACGTCGGCCGCCACAGCCATTGCGGTTTCGGCGTCGTTGTCTGCCTCCGCAAGCTCCAGGAGTTCCGCGGCTTCCTCGAGCCTGTGCGACAGCACGTCGATGGTGCCTACGGACTTTTCCAGGCTGGCGCGCTCACGGCCGAGTTCCTGGGCGTATTCGGGGCGATTCCAGATGGCGGGGTCTTCCAGCTCGCGGCTGACTTCCGTCAGACGCTCGCGCTTGACGTCGTAGTCAAAGATACCCCCTCAGGGCGTCGATGCGCCCCTGCATATCCTTGATCTGGCGAGAAATGGCATTGACTTCCAGCATGTGAAAGAGAATCCGTGAGAGGCAAGGGAAGAACGGAATCATACACTACCGCACCCGGCCCTGGCACGGGCGGGCTGCAATAGAGAGGCACGGCGGGATGGCCGGGCGCAGTGCCGGCGATGGCGGCGAGGACTGAGGTTCGTGGACGCACCGACCGGCAGGACCGGCCCTACAGGTCAGAGGGCATCGAGCACGGCGCCGCAGCGCACCATGAGCGCGTCGGCCTTCCGCTCGTCGATGATGAGGCGTACCACCTTCTTGCACTGCTGCACGGCCTCGAACAAACCGTCGTGGCTTTCGGGTGCTGCCTCGATCTTGCTGATGATCTTCCCCGCCTCGTCCCCGAGCAGTTCCCGGGCGATCGCGATCAGTTGGGCCTTTGCGCGGACCACGTCCTCACCACCCCGGCGCACGGAGAGGCCTTCGATGTCCACATACCCTTCGCTGGCAAGGCGCAGCAGGCTTCCCTCCACATCGTGCATACCTTCACCCTTGGCAACGATCCGCTCCACGCTGGAACTGCCGTCCACCAGGATCAATACATAACGAAGGTTACGTTCCAGTCCATGGACGCGCTTCTGGATCTCCTCTTCCCCCTTCGCCGTTTTGCAGACGACGGCGGAGGGGTTCATTCGGTGAGTTCCTGTATGACGCGATAGATGAGCTTGACGGTGAGTACCACATAGAGCGCACCGAAAAGAAAGATGATGCCGACGATGAGCCGCAGCACGTTTTCAGGCAGGGCACTGAAGAAAGGTGTGGTGAGATAGCCCACGGTAAACACCGTAACCAGCCCCATGAGCAGGTTCCAGCGTTTGCCGATGATGCCGCCCGGCACGTTCGTCTTGAGCGAAACCACCAGCCAAAGGCAGTAGGCCATGACGAGGATGGCGCCGAAACTGAAGACCTGTGCGAGATCGATGCTGAAAAGCGCGTTGGATCCGTTCACCCGTTCCTCCCGGTGGTATGCCGCCCCTCTTAGGGCTTGTTAGATATGTACGCCAATTCACAAGCTAGCCCTGGACCACGGGAAGGTCAATGTATCGTGTGGGAAATCAGCAAGGTTCCATGTAATCCATTACAAACTGTAAGCTTTGTTCGCCGCGATAAGTGTTCACATCCAGGCGGTAGACACCGTGCACATGACGCGACTCGCAGGGGCGCGTATTGAATGCGATGGCATCGACGGTGCGTGATGTGTCGGGCCAACGCACGAGCATCTTGAGATGCCTGTCTTTCACCACACGCTGCTGCACGATCTCGAAACGACCGTCGAAGCGCGGCTCGGGAAAGCCTTGTCCCCAAGGGCCGCCGGTGCGGATCTGCTCTGCCAATTCGAGCCGTGCTTCCTGTGCGGAAAGTTCGCCGTCCGTGAGCAGGATGCCGTCCAGATCGGTGGCATCCAGGTGTGCGCGCACCTGTGCATCGAACACCTCCTGGAAACGTTCAAAGTCACCGTGTCGCAGGGCGAGTCCCGCCGCCATGGCATGGCCACCGAAGCGCAGCAGTAAGTCGGGCTCGCGGGTGGCGATGGCCTCCAGGGCGTCGCGCATGTGAAAACCGGGTACCGAACGGGCCGAACCCTTGAGCTCACCATTCTCTCCCGTGGTGAACACCACCACCGGTCGATACACCCGCTCCTTGACGCGCGAGGCCAGCAGTCCGATCACGCCTTCGTGCCAATGCGGCTCAAACAGGCACAGCCCGAACGGCAGCACGCCATTCAGCTGCATGCGTTCCAGTTCCGCCAGCGCCTCCGCCTGCATCTCAGCCTCGATGGCGCGGCGTTCCACGTTGAGCCGGTCCAATTCCCGCGCCAGTGGCTCCGCTTCCTCCGGATGCTGGGCCAGCAGGCAACGAATGCCGATACTCATGTCGTCCAGCCGGCCGGCCGCGTTGAGTCGTGGCCCGAGCACAAAGCCGAGATCGCTTGAGGCAAGGCGCGCGGCGTCGCGACCGGACACACGCAGCAGGGCTTCGATGCCGGCACAGGCGCGACCTGCACGTATGCGTGCGACGCCCTGTGCCACCAGCACGCGGTTGTTGGCGTCCAGCACGGCCACGTCGGCGACCGTGCCCAAGGCCACGAGATCGAGGTAATCCGCCAGGTTGGGCTCTTCGATGCCCTGTTTCACGAACCATCCGTCGGCCCGCAGGCGTGCTCGCAGCGCGGTGAGCACGTAAAAGATCACGCCGACGCCGGCGAGGGACTTGCTCGGAAAGACACAGTCCGGCTGATTGGGATTGACGATGGCCTCGGCCGCGGGAAGTTCATGGCCCGGCAGATGATGATCGGTAATGAGTACGCGCATGCCAGCGGCGCGTGCAGCCGCCACGCCGGCCAGGCTCGAAATGCCGTTGTCCACCGTTATGAGCAGGTCCGGCTTGTGTGCGGCCGCCACCTCAACGATGGCGGGGGTAAGGCCATACCCGTAGCGAAACCTGTCGGGCACCAGGAAATCCACATGGGCCGCGCCCATGGCGCGCAGCGCACGCACCGCCAGGGCCGTGCTCGTAGCCCCGTCGGCATCGAAGTCACCGAGTACCAGGATACGCTGGCGTCGTTCCAGGGCATCGCTGAGCAAGGCCGTCGCGGCATCGAGTCCGGCCAGGGAATGCGCCGGCAGCAGGCGCTTGAGGGTCAGTTCCAGTTCGCCTGCCGAGCGCACGCCGCGGGCGGCATACAGGCGCGCCATTACCGGGTGCAGGTGTTCCGGGAAGTCTGCGGGAACAGGCGCGGGCGTCCGTCGCTCGATGCGTGGCTTGTGTTTCATTGTTGGTAGCTTTCCAGAGGCCGAGGCCTGCGCCAGAAGCGGTACAGAGCGGGGCGTGAAATGGCGAAGGCCCTGCCCTCGGCATCGTACACGCTCACCCGGGACAACTTGCCGCCCCGCAGTGCGGCAAGCAGCGGCCGGAACCAGCGGACTTCCAATCCGGCCGGATCGGCGTCCTCGGGAAAAACGATCAACTGGCGACCATGGCCCACCGCCACTGCCGGAGCGGCATCGCCGGGCAAGGCCCGTGCCTCACACCCACCCAGAAGCGCAAGCCCCCGCAGCAGGCTGTCTCCTCCCCACACGCACGTGAAAGGTGAAGCTACCGGAGACGGCAGCGGACCACCGCCCCACAGCCACAAACCATTCACCGGATCGATACCACGCTGTTCCCGGGCGCGGTTCACCGCGCTGCTGTGCAGCAGCATCTGGATTTCGTTGATCAGCGACAGCCAGGGGAGATGCTCACGTCCCTCGGGCAACACGCTGCCCAGGCTGTGCCCCAGCACCCTGGCCGTGGGCGCGATCACCACACCGACGGGCGCTGCCCGACGCAGCAGGAGTTGTCCCTGCAGGACCTGAACCTCCAGCTCGAAATGACGGCCGATTTCCTCGGCGATGGCGCCAAGTTCAGCGGCATCGAGCGGCTCGGTGGGCATGACCAGCACATGATCGCGTGCCGGCACGAACTGCACCGGGTCGGCCTGCAGCCACTCTCCCCCGGGCTCCAATCCCTCGCCCAGCAGACGCACCGCCGCGACGGGCAGCGTGGCGATCGGGGCATGGCCGAAGAGGTGGAACAGCAAGGCCTCGGACGAGGCGGGCACCACCGAGCGGCTGGAGCGGGCCAGCAGGTGTTCGAGGGCCGCAAGCCCCGGCACCGGTTGGCGAAACAGGCCGGGAACGACGATATCGATGGCGGAACGGGTGCTGGCCACGGCAGGGACGGCGGCCACCGTAGAGGTGGCCGCCCGTGGCTCAGGCCATGTTGTCGAGGATGGCGCGCTTGACGGAGTCGAGCTTGGCTTCGACGGTCAGGAGGTGCGAGCCGCTCTGCTTGATGGCGGTATCCGGATCCTTCAGGCCGTGACCGGTGAGGGTGCACACCACCTTGCTCCCTTCCGGGATCTTTCCTGCGACGACATCGCGCATGGCCCCGGCCAGGGAGGTGGCGGAAGCGGGTTCGCAGAAAACACCTTCCTTCTCGGCCAGCATCTTCTGTGCCCTCAGGATCTCCTCATCGGTGCATTCGTCGAACCAGCCGTTGGAATCCTTCTGCACCACCCAGGCCTTGTCCCAGCTTTGCGGGTGGCCGATGCGAATGGCGGTGGCGACGGTTTCAGGATTGTCCACCATCTGGCCGCGCATGAAAGGCGCGGCGCCGGCGGCCTGATAGCCCACCATGCGCGGCACGTTGTTCACGATGCCGTGCTCGCGGTACTCGCTGTAACCCATCCAGTGCGCGGTGATGTTACCCGCGTTGCCCACCGGAATGCAGTGGAAGTCCGGTGCAGTGCCCAGCTCTTCCACGATCTCGAAGGCCGCGGTCTTCTGGCCCTGCAGGCGGAAGGGATTGATGGAGTTGACGATGGTCACCGGCGCCTCGACGGCCACTTCCTTCACCAGGCGCATGCCGTCGTCGAAATTACCCTTGATCTGGATGACCACGGCGCCGTGGATCATCGCCTGGGCCAGCTTGCCCATCGCGATCTTGCCATCCGGAATCAGCACGAAGCTGGTGATGCCCGCGCGCGCGGCATAGGCCGCAGCCGCTGCCGAGGTGTTGCCGGTGGAGGCGCAGATGATGGCCTTGGAGCCGTCTTCCACCGCTTTGGTCACGGCCATGGTCATGCCGCGATCCTTGAACGAACCCGTGGGGTTCAGGCCCTCGTACTTGACGTAGATATCCACGTCCTTCTTCAGCAGCTTGGGAATGTTATGCAGCCGGATGAGCGGCGTGTTGCCCTCGCCCAGGCTGATGATGCGGGTGTCATCATGGACCGGCAGGCGGTCACGATAACGGTCGATGAGTCCGGTGTAGCGGTTACGGAAGGGCATGTCGTGTTCCTGTTTTATTTGAAGTCCGCCAATGAACGCAAAAAACGCAAACGACAATGCTGCTTCACAGCATGCACATCATTTGCGTTCATTGGCGTTCATTGGCGGACTTTACGCAATCAATCCAGATGTTCGACGCGGATGTGGGTGATGGGGCCGGCGAGGGAGCCGTCGCTTTCCAGGCGGCGCATGGCCTCGTTCATGGTCGCTTCCTTCACCACGTTGCTGAGGATGACCAGATCCACCTCGGGCTCACCCGGCTTCGGTTCCTTCTGGATCACGGCTTCGATACTGATCTGGAAGTCGGACAATACGCTGGAGATCTTCGACAGCACACCGGGCTTGTCCACGGCCTTCATGCGCAGATAAAAGGCAGTCTCCACCTCGCCCATGGGCAGCACGGGCAGGTCGACCATGGCCTGGGGCTGGAAACCCAGGCAGGGCACGCGGCATTCCATCGGCGTGCTCATGCCGCGTGCAACATCGATGAGATCGGCCACCACGGCGGATGCGGTCGGACCTGCGCCGGCACCTGCGCCATAGTACATCGTCGGTCCAACCATATTGCCTTTCACCAGCACGGCATTGTACACGCCGTCCACATTGGCGATGAGGCGGCGCTCGGGGATGAGCGTGGGATGCACGCGCAGTTCCACGCCTGCCTCGGTGCGGCGAGCGATGCCCAAGGCCTTGATGCGATAGCCCAATTGACCGGCGTAGTTCACGTCGTCGCTCGTGATGCGTGTGATGCCTTCGGTGTATACGGCATCGAAACGCGGCGGAATACCGAAGGCGATGGATGCCAGAATGGTGAGCTTGTGGGCCGCATCGATGCCTTCCACATCGAAGGTGGGATCGGCTTCCGCATAGCCCAGACGCTGGGCCTCGGCGAGCACGTCGGCAAAATCGCGGCCGTCCTCGCGCATGGCGGTGAGAATGAAGTTACCGGTACCGTTGATGATACCCACCAGCCATTCGATGTGATTGGCGGCGAGGCCTTCGCGGACGGCCTTGATGATGGGAATGCCACCGGCAACGGCCGCCTCGAAGCCGACCATCACCCCTCGCTCGCGCGCTGCGGCGAACACCTCGGTACCGTGCTTGGCAAGCAGCATCTTATTGGCAGTGACCACATGCTTGCCGTTACGGATGGCGCGCAGCACCATTTCGCGGGCGATACCGTCACCGCCCATCAATTCCACCACCACATCCACGTCCGGGTCATCCACCACTTCGGCAGGATTGGTGGTGAGGTTGATTCCCGTGGTGTCACAAATGCGGGCCTTGGACAGGTCGCGCGTGGAGGCATGCACGATCTGCAGGGCACGACCGAGGCGCTGCTCGATGGCGGCACCGTTCTCCCTGAGCACGTTGACGGTGCCGCCACCGACGGTGCCCAGGCCCAACAAGCCTACTTTCACGGGTTTCATTCGCTTTTGACGCCTTTGACTTCAATAATGATTTCAACACACCTGTTCGTGATACGCGCCTGCCGCACCAGGGCAATCATCGTACGCGGGCAACCACCTTCACCGTCACCCGGCTTCAGGCTGCATGCCGCTTCCGGTAATTGGACAGGAAACGCGCCAGACGCTCCATCGCTTCCTGCAACTGGTCCACATTGGGCAGGAACACCAAGCGGAAGTGATCGGGCTCCGGCCAATTGAAGCCCGAGCCTTGCACGAGGAGCAGTTTCTCCTCCACCAGGAGGTCGAGGATGAACGACTGATCGTCCTGGATGGGATACGTCTTCGGGTCCAGGTGCGGAAACATATACAACGAGGCCTTGGGCTTCACGCAACTCACCCCGGGAATGGACGTGAGCATTTCCCAGGCCAAATCACGCTGCTTGCACAAGCGGCCCCCGGGCGCGACCAGGTCATGGATGCTCTGGTAACCGCCAAGAGCCGTCTGGATCGCATGCTGGCCCGGCACGTTGGAGCACAGACGCATGGATGACAGGATGTTCAGACCTTCGATGTAATCCTGGGCATGGCGTTTTTCGCCCGAGACGATCATCCATCCGGCGCGGTATCCGCACGCGCGGTAGTTCTTCGACAGGCCGTTGAAAGTGACGAAGAATATGTCGTCCGCCAGGGATGCAATGGAGGTATGGGTCTGGCCATCGTAGATCACCTTGTCGTAGATCTCGTCGGCGAACACGATGAGTTGATGCTGGCGCGCGATCTCGACAATCTCCTGCAACAGATCGTCCGGATACAGCGCACCGGTGGGATTGTTGGGATTGATCAGGACGATGGCACGGGTGTGCTCGTTGACCTTGGCGCGGATATCAGCCAGATCGGGCAGCCAACCGGCACCTTCGTCACAGATGTAATGGCGCGGTGTACCGCCGCCCAGACTCACTGCCGCAGTCCATAGCGGATAGTCCGGCGCAGGCACCAGCACTTCCTCTCCGTTGTTGAGGAGCGCCTGCATGGCGAGCACGATAAGTTCGGAGGCGCCGTTCCCGATGTAGATGTCTTCCAGGCCCACGCCGGCGATCCGCTTCTCCTGCGTGTAATGCATGATGGCCTTGCGTGCGGCAAACAATCCCTTCGAGTCGGAGTAACCCGAGGAATTGGGCAGGTTGCGGATCACGTCCTGCTGGATTTCCTCCGGGGCCTCGAAGCCGAACGGGGCCAGGTTGCCGATGTTCAGCTTGATGATGCGGTGGCCTTCCTCTTCCATCTGCCGCGCGCGCGCAAGCACCGGTCCGCGGATGTCGTAGCAGACGTTCGCCAGCTTGGCGGATTTCATCACGGGGCGCATGGCCTAAACCTCAGCGTAAGTGCGGGGGGCGTGCCGTTACCCTTGCTTGAAACGGTATCCAGCCTGAACGGCCAGGCTGCCGGAATCTCTCGCCACGTTGGACGATGCCACAGCAGGGTGCCATGCGGTTATAGCACTCCCTGAGGTCGTCGTTTCGGTGGGGCGCTCACAGGTGGGCACCCCTGATGAGCGAAAGCTGCTAACATTACTGGCGCTCACAAGCCCCTGTCAAATCAGGGCACCTGTACCCTGCACCGATGAAAATCAGTCTCGAAAACACCGTCGGCACCTTTGTCATCCAGGCGTATGCTCCCGGCGAGATACACGTCCAGCGCCCGTTCCCGAATGAGGCCGGCGAGCGCATCGCCGTCTGCCGCCGCAGCATCATTATCACCCCCGAACGCCTCATCGGCGACTGGGCGCCCCAATCCTTCGAGGAGCTCAACGCACAGCACTTCGACGCACTGGAGGAACTTGCCCCCGAGGTGGTCCTGGTCGGCACAGGCACCCGCCTGCGCCTGCCCTCCCCGCCCGTCCTCGCCCCCCTGGTGCACTTGCGAGCCGGTTTCGAGGTGATGGACACCGGCGCCGCCTGCCGCACCTATAACCTGCTGGCCGGTGAAGGACGGCGGGTGGCGGCGGCGCTGCTCATCGGCTGACGGCTGAAGGGGTGGCAATGCGGAGGGCGCGGAGAGGCCGGAGCGGTTCGAGACGCGGTTTGTCACGCAGGCGCCACGCACCAGCGTAACCTACTCCCGAAACTACAAGTGCATCAGCCCGGCACGGCCGTAGGTCACGTTGCGAAGCTACGTGACATGGTCCGGCCGCGCTGCGTCAGGTAGACGCTGCGCGCCAACGTGACCTACGCAGGACTGCGATCGATCAGAGAAAATTCGCCGCACGGGCGGATACGGGCGATATCGGTCGTACAAACACAGCGGAGGACACGGAAACGGCGCTTTCTCCGTGGTTTCCGTGGCCTCCGTGGTTGATCTTCGAAGGTTCAGAGCGCTTCCTGGGTAAACCCCTGGCTCTCCATGATCTCCCGCAGGCGTTTCAGGGCTTCGATCTGGATCTGGCGCACCCGTTCGCGGGTAACACCGATCTGGTTGCCCACCTCTTCCAGGGTGCTGACGTCGTGCCCATGCAGGCCGAAGCGGCGTTCCACCACCTCGCGCTGCTTGTCGGTGAGCTGGCCGAGCCACTCCTCCAGATTCCCGCGCATGTCGTCGTCCTGCAGCAGGTCCGACGGGTCTACGTTGTTCTCGTCCGGGATGGCATCCAGCAGGGACTTGTCGGCATCGCGGCCCAGGGGCACGTCCACCGAGGTGACGCGCTCGTTCAGGCTCAGCATGCGCTTGACGTCTTCCACGGGCTTGTTGAGGGTCGCCGCGATCTCCTCGGGGGTGGGCTCGTGGTCCAGGCGCTGGGCCAGTTGCCGGCTGGCGCGCAGATAGACGTTGATTTCCTTCACCACGTGGATGGGCAGGCGGATGGTGCGGGTCTGGTTCATGATGGCCCGCTCGATGGTCTGGCGGATCCACCAGGTGGCGTAGGTGGAGAAACGGAAGCCGCGCTCGGGATCGAACTTCTCCACGGCGCGGATGAGGCCCAGGTTACCCTCCTCGATGAGGTCCAGCAGGGCCAGGCCGCGGTTCAGGTAGCGGCGTGAAATCTTGACCACGAGGCGCAGGTTGCTCTCGATCATGCGCTTGCTGGCGGATTCGTTGCCCTTCTGCGCCAAGCGGGCGTAGTAGACCTCTTCCTCGGCCGAGAGCAGGGGTGAGAAGCCGATTTCGCTCAGGTACAGCCGGGTGGCATCCAGCTGGCTGTCGGGTACATGGCCTGGCGCGTAGGTCTCCGGCGCCTCCTCTTCTCTGAGTCCCGCTTCCTCGTCCGCATAGAGGGTTTCTTCCTCCTCTTCCTCCGCATCCGCGGCCGTATCCAGGGTCTCGGGTTCGAGGTATTCGTCGAGGTTTTCGGTTCTCAGGCTGCTCTTGGGCATTTGGTGTCCTTTTCTGCGTCAGCTACCCGGCAAGTAAAGCAGTGGGTCTACGGGTTTTCCATTCTTCCGGATCTCGAAATGGAGAATAGGAACCCCGTTGGAGCCCTGCCCCATTTCCCCAAGTGTAGACCCTTGTTTGATTTTGTCTCCCTCTTTGACCAAAAGCCGCCGGTTATGGCCATAGGCGCTCAGAAACACCTCATCATGCTTGACGATGACCAAATTCCCGTAGCCGATCAGGGCGTTACCGCTGTAAA
>Ga0172382_10007522_pt1 | contig 15431 bp, 12 predicted proteins | sample Leawel138RmetaG_FD_122245 | JGI IMG/M metagenome (GOLD analysis project Ga0172382, IMG submission 122245) | Leachate microbial communities from a municipal landfill in Southern Ontario, Canada - Leachate well 138R metaG | ecosystem: Engineered > Solid waste > Landfill > Unclassified | place...
ACGGAGAGCCCTGCGAGCGCGGGCCGTGTTGAGGGATGTTCGACGCCAGGGCGAGTGAAAGCGCGGGCTGGCACTGGCGCGCATCTCTTGAAAGCGATCCAGCGATTCTCTGCAGCGCGCCGGAACGCAGCCTGCCGGCTTAAGCAATCCGGGACCGGGCGGGATATGATCTGGCAATGAACCTGTCCACCATCCCGCCTGCCGCCGACCGAGCCGACTCCGGCGCCCTGTTCGATGCGATCGAGCCCTTCAACCACGGCCATGTGGACGTGGGCGACGGTCATCAAGTCTATTTTGAGGAGTGCGGCGCGCCTGAGGGCATGCCGGTGCTGTTTCTGCACGGTGGGCCGGGCAGCGGCTGCAGCGAGCGCCATCGCCAGTTGCTCGACCCCGCGCTGTTCCGTGTGGTGCTGTTCGATCAGCGTGGGTGCGGCCGCAGCACGCCGCGTGGCGAGATCGCTGCCAACACCACCGGGCATCTGGTCGCCGACATCGAGCGCCTGCGCACCCATCTGGGGATCGAGCGCTGGCTGGTGTTTGGTGGCTCGTGGGGCTCAAGCCTCGCGCTGGCCTATTGCGCCCGCCACCCCGAAGCCTGCAGTGGAGCCATCCTGCGCGGGATCTTCCTCACCGGGCAGGACGATCTCGACTGGTTCTTCCGCGGCGCGGCCGCCTTGCTGCCGGTGGCGTGGGAGCGCCTCGCCGACTACCTCGACGAAGGCGGTCAGGCGGACATCGCGCAACACTATCTCGATGCCTTGCGTTCGCCAGACCGTCTGGCCGCCGCACGGGCCTTGCAGCGCTGGATGCAATGGGAAGCGGCGCTGTCCAGCCCCGGCCGTCTCCCGCCAGCGGGAGAGCCGCTATCGGCCGATGCGCTGGACGCGGCGCTCGACAAATACCGCGTCCAGGCCCATTACCTTGCAAATGACTGCTTCATCGGCGAAGCCGAGGCGCTGCGTTACGCGGAGGCCATGGCTGGGATGGAGGTGGCTATCCTGCACGGCCGGCTGGATCTGATCTGCCGACCGGCCAACGCCCGCAAACTGCAGCGCGCGTTGCCGGGCAGCCGGCTGCGCTTCATCGACGACGCAGGCCACAGCCCTTTCGATGCGCCGATGACGGCGGCGCTGGTCGAGGTGGCCAGTCGCTTCCATGCGCGCGGCAGTTTCGACGGCTGGGGCGACAGCTGGAACTGAGACTCGCCTGCGCTTACTGATAGGCGCCAGCGGCGTAAGTCAGTTCGTAGCTGTGGCTGTAGATCTCCAGGATGTTGCCGAAGGGGTCTTCCATGTACACCATGCGGTAAGGCTTCTCGCCCGGGAAGTATTTGCGCACGGGCATGCGCTGCTTGCCGCCGGCCGCGACGATCTTCGCGGCCAGTCCTTCCACGTCCGGGTCCTGCACACAGAAATGGAAGATGCCGGTCTTCCAGTATTCGAAGTTGTTCTCCGGCTTCACCGCATTGCGAAACTCGAAGATCTCCACGCCGATGCGGTCGCCGGTCGACAGGTGAGCGATGCGGAACGATTGCCAGTCGGCGCCGAACACATCGGTGCACATCACGCCGATGGGGGATTCATCTTCGGTGATGGTGGTGGGCGGCATGATCAGATACCAGCCCATCACCTCGGTGTAGAACTTCACGGCGGCATCGAGATCGGTGACCGAAAGGCCGATATGGGAAAAGCTGCGCGGATAGACCTGAGACATCTGTGGCTCCTCATCAAGTTGATGGAGTGAAGTCTAGGCGGGTCGATGCATAATAAGAACCGTGTGTTAATTATCGAATTGATAAGAGTTCATTATGCTTAGCCCGCAAGCCCTGCGCAGCTTTGCCACCCTGGCCGAGGTGGGAAACTTCACCCGCACCGCGGAGCGACTGGACCTGACCCAGGCCGCCGTGAGTCAGCATGTGAAACGACTGGAAGACGCGCTCGGGCAGCTGCTGGTCCGCCACCCGCGCCATGTCGAGCTGACCCCGGCCGGTCATGCCCTGCTCGACTATTGCCGCGAACTCGACACCGCGGATCAACGGCTACGTTTGCGCCTGTCCGGCGCCGACGCGGAGCATGGCGAGATCAGCCTGATCAGTCCGGGCAGCATCGGTCTTGCGCTGTACCCGCTGCTGCTTGATCTGCAAGCCAGGCATCCGGGCCTGAGCATTCGCCAACGCTTCGCCCCCACCAGCGAGGTGATCGAAGCGGTGCTGGCCAATCGTTACGAGCTTGGCCTGGTCACGCTGAAGCCGGACGATCCGCGTCTGAGGGCTGAGCCCTACGTAAGCGAGCCTCTTGAACTGGTCGTGCCCGCCGGTGCGCAGGTGGAATGCTGGGCAGATCTGGTGCGCCTCGGCTTCATCGACCACCCCGACGGCGAGGCCATGGCGGGGCGTTTGCTGAGCCGCTGCTTTCCCGGCAGCCCGGGCGTGCGCAGCCTGCCTTGCAGGGGTTTCACCAATCAGATCGGACTCATCCTCGAGCCGGTTTCAAGGGGGCTGGGCTTTACCGTGATCCCGCGCTTCGCACGCAAGGCCTTTGCCCGCGCCGAGACGATCCGTGTAGTGGAACGAGCGCCTCAGGTGGTCGATACGCTGTGGCTGCTGCATCGTGCCGAGTGGCCGCTGTCGGGGCGCGCAATGCGGGTGCTCGAATGCATCGAAGCGCTCGGAAGTTCGGAAGACGATTCATGATCCCCGCACCTGTTTGATCAGAGGTCCGGTCTATTGCTGTCGTTAGCGGCGATAGTGCAGACGGGTAAGCAGATCATTATCTCCTTGAGCTTTCGTCTGATTGTCGGGATAGTGCGGCTATTCGATTCAATAGTTATGCAAGCATGGCGCTGCAAGAACCACCTACCCTCCTGATCGTAGATGACGCAGTCGAAAACCTTACGGTTCTGAACGCCCTGCTTGCGCCGTGCTATCGGGTCCGGGTCGCCACCACGGGCGAGAAGGCCCTCAGCATTGCGCGGAGTGCCCCGCGCCCCGATCTGATCCTCCTCGACGTGATGATGCCGGTGATGGACGGCTACGAAGTGTTCGCGCGCCTGCGCGCCGACCCGGCAACCTGCGACATTCCGGTGATTTTCGTCACCGCGATGGACAGTAGCGAGGCGGAGTTGCGCGGGCTCGAACTGGGTGCGCAGGACTACCTGACCAAGCCCCTGGTGCAGCCCATCGTCCTGGCGCGGGTGCGGAATCAGCTGGAACTCAAACAGGCGCGTGACCTGATGGCCAATCAGAACGCCTGGCTCGAAGCGGAGGTGGCGCGCCGGCTGGAAGAGAACGACATTACCCAGGAGATGGGCATCCTGGCGCTTGCCCACCTGGCCGAGACGCGCGATTCCGAAACCGGCAATCACATTCTGCGCACGCAGAAGTACGTCAAGGAGCTCGCCGGGGGCCTGCGTGAACACCCGCGTTTCGCGGCCACGCTCGATGACCGCTACATCACCTTGCTGCACCGCTCCGCGGCCCTGCATGACATTGGCAAAGTCGGTATTCCTGACCAGATCCTGCGCAAACCGGGCCCGCTTTCGGCCGATGAATGGACCGTCATGAAGACGCATTCTGCGCTTGGGGCGCGAGCAATCGAGATGGCCGAGCGCGAAGTCAGCCGACCGATCGCCTTTCTTGGTCTGGCCAAGGAGATTGCGCACTGGCACCACGAGAAGTGGGATGGCAGCGGCTATCCGGACGGCCTCGCCGGCGAGCAGATTCCGATCTCGGCACGACTGATGGCGGTGGCCGATGTGTTCGATGCGCTGGTGACGCCGCGGGTGTACAAGCCGGCGTTTTCATTTGCCGAAACACGGAACATCATCGCTGAAGGGCGGGGCAAGCATTTCGACCCGGACGTTACCGATGCCTTCATGCAGATCTTTGACGTGCTCGCCGACATTGCGCGGCGGCATGCAGATCCTTGATCTGCGCAAGCAGCAACGGTCGCAGCCTGAACGAGCCCGGCTTGCGCCGGCCTGAGGCGGTGCTCTCGGGGGCGCTCGTGCATCCGCAAGCCCGGAGGGCGAGCCGTGATTGAAGCAGCGGAGGCGCAGTCATGAGCCCCATCGAACCGACCTTGGGCGGCGTCAGCCTTGCGCTGTTCATCAATGCGGCCGTGCTGCTTGGTCTGGTGCAGATTGTGGACCTCGCGTTGCGCGGGGGGGCCGGATGGCCGTCGAGCCCTTCGGTGCGTATGGGGCTGCTCATCGGGCTGTGCGTCGGCGCCGTCGGTATGGTCCTGATGGGTGTCAGCAACACGCTGATTCCCGGCGTTCTTTTCGATACCCGTTCGGTCCTTCTCGCGGTCAGCGGCTTGTTTTTCGGCCCGCTTCCAACCGTGCTCGCAATGGCGATGACGTCCGCTTTTTGCCTGTCGCTCGGCGGACCTGCTGCGACAGCGGGAATCGTGATGATCGTACTCTCCGGCACGCTGGGTCTCGGTTTTCGGCGCCTGTGGCGCACTTCGCCCGCAGATCTGAACTGGCGCCAGCTGCTCATCTTTGGCATCGTGGTCCATCTGAGCTTGTTCGCCTCCCTGGCGCTGCTGCCATGGGAGATGGCGCGCACCCTGCTCGGGCTCGCGGGTCTGCCGGTCATGCTTTTCTACCCGCTGGTCACGCTGGCGCTTGGCCTGCTGCTGAGTGACCGCCTGCAGCGCCAGCGTGAGCGCAACGCGACGGACCAGCGCGAGGCGCATTTCAGCAGCCTGTTCAACAACAATCACCTGGTGATGCTCGTCGTCAGCCCTGACGATGGTGCAATCGTCGAAGCGAACCCGGCGGCCGAGAGCTTCTATGGCTGGTCGCACGCGCAGCTCACGAGCATGCACATTGGTGATCTGAACACGCTCCCACCGGCGGCGCTGCGCTCAGTGATGGCGCAGCTCAGGCTTGTTCAAGGGAATCACTTCGAATTCCGGCACCGGCGTGCAAATGGCACGGAATGCGATGTCGATGTCTATACCGGGCCCGTCCAACGGGGCAAGAAGGCGCTGCTGTATTCCGTCGTGATCGATGCCTCCGAGCGCAAAGCGACGGAAGCCAGCCTGCGCGAGACCGAGCGCAACCGGCTGCAGGAGAACGATCTTGCCTTCAAGCAACAGCAGGAAGCCAGCCGGGTTGCGCAGACGCTGCTTGAAAATGCCCGCGCTGCGCGTACGCAGGCTGAGGACGCGCTCAAGGCGCTCAATGCGGCAAATGAGCGCGTGGAACTGGCCCTGCGGGCCGGCAATCAGGGCATCTACGACATGAACGTTGAGAGCGGCGAATGTGTGGTGAATGCTGAATATTCGCGCATGCTCGCTTACGACCCAGCCACGTTCCGGGAGACCTGGGAAGACTTCAAAGCGCGCCTTCATGCGGACGACCGTGACAGGGTAGTCCGCGTGCTCAACGACTATCTGAGCGGGGCAATCGACACGCATCGGGTCGAGTTCCGCCAGCGAACCGCAAATGGCAACTGGGTGTGGACGCTGTCGCTGGGCAAGCTGGTGCGCAACGACAGCGGGCAGCCCATGAGGATCATCGGCACCCATACCGACATCTCGTTGCGCAAGCAGGCTGCAAGTGTGCTCGAAATGCAGGCCCGCCGTGCCGAGGCGCTGCTGGAACTGCCCAGGTCTGCCGAGACCAGGGACGAAGCCGCATTCATGCAACGTGCCCGGGAACTCGCCGAGGCGCTGACCGGGAGTGAGGTCGGGTTCATGCACTTCGTCAATGAAGACCAGGCAAGCATTGAACTGGTCACGTCGTCAGCTGCCACGCTTGACCCTTTCTGCCGGGAAGCGCCCGGCAGCCACTGTGAGGTGAGCGAGGCCGGCATCTGGGCCGATGCTGTGCGCACGCACGCGCCGGTGGTGTTCAAGGACTGCATTGGCGCGCCGGAAGACAAGGGCCGGGCCGAAGGTCATGCCCACCTTGAGCGATTGATCAGCGTGCCAGTCGTCGAGGATGGGCGGGTGCGAATGCTGACCGGGGTCGGCAACAAGGCTACGCATTATTCGGACATGGATGTCGAGACCGTCCAGCTCATCTCGAACACGGTCTGGCGCATCATCAGTCAGCATCGGGCCGAGGCGAAGCTGCGGCGCAGCGAGGAGACGCTGCGCAGCGTGTTCCGTGCGGCGCCAATGGGGATTGGGGTCACGCCGGCGCGGACGCTGGTCGAGGCCAACGAGATGCTGGCGAGCATGGTGGGTTACACCTGCGACGAGCTTAAGGGAAAGCCCTCGCGCATGCTGTTCCCGTCCGACGAGGAGCACGAGGCCGTTGGCAGGGAAATACGTCGGCAGATCGAAGAGAAGGGCGTCGGCAGTGTAGAGACGCGCTTTGTGCACAAGGATGGTCATGGCTTCGACGTGTTGCTGAGCAGCACCCCGATCAATGCTGACGATCCGTCCATGGGCGTGATCTTCACCGCATTCGACATCACCGAGCGCAAGGCCGCGGACGCCCAGTTGCGCAAGCTGGCGCAGGCCGTGGAGCAAAGCCCGGAGAGCATCGTCATCTCCAATCTCGATGCAGAGATCGAGTACGTGAACGCGACCTTCCTGCGCAATACGGGTTACACGCGCGAGCAGGTGATCGGGCAGAACCCGCGGGTTCTGCAGTCGGGCAAGACCCCGCAGAGCAGTTATGACGACCTGTGGTCCAGGCTTGCCGATGGCCATCCGTGGAAGGGCGAGTTCGTCAACAAGCGAGCTGATGGCAGCGAATATAACGAGTTCGCCATCATCACGCCCCTGCGCCAGCCCGACGGACGCATCACGCACTATGTTGCAGTCAAGGAGGACATTACGGAGAGAAAACGCCTGGGGCTGGAGCTTGACCGGCACCGGTCTCATCTCGAGGAGCTGGTCGAGGCGCGCACGAATGAGCTGATGACGGCGAAAACGCAGGCCGAAGCCGCCAGCCGGGCCAAGAGCGAGTTTCTGGCCAACATGAGTCACGAGATCAGAACGCCGATGAACGCCATCCTCGGCCTGACGCATATCCTGCAGCGCGACGCCGTGAGCGCGACCGAGGTGACGCGTCTGGGCAAGATCAGTGCAGCGGCGCATCACCTGCTCGCGATCATCAATGACATTCTCGATCTGTCCAAGATCGAGGCCGGCAAGTTGCTGCTCGAGCAGCGCGACTTCGCGTTGAGCGCCGTTCTCGACAATGTTCGCTCTCTCATTGGCGATTCGGCGCGGGCGAAGGGGCTGAGCGTGTCGGTCGAGACCGTCGGTGTCCCCGTGTGGCTGCGTGGCGACGTGACGCGGCTCCGTCAGGCGCTGCTCAATCTGGCCGGAAATGCAGTCAAGTTCACCGCCACCGGCGGGGTCGTGCTGCGCGCACTCCTGCTCGAGGATCAGGGCGAGTTCCTGCGGATACGCTTCGAGGTGGAGGACACCGGTATCGGTGTCAGTGCGGACAAGACGTCACGGCTGTTTCAGGCCTTCGAGCAGGCGGACTCGAGCACGACGCGACAGCATGGCGGTACGGGCCTGGGCCTGGCCATCACGCGACATCTGGCCGAACTGATGGGGGGCGAGATCGGCATGCGCAGCGAGCCGGGCAAGGGCAGCACGTTCTGGTTCGATGTCATGCTGGGGCGCGGCAAGGGTACGATGCCAGCGCTCGACCAGCAGGAGATCGTTCCGAGCGAAACCGAACTGCATCATCGCCATGCCGGCGCCCGCCTGTTGCTGGTTGAAGACAATGAAATCAACCGCGAAGTGGCGCTTGAGTTGCTGCATGGCGTGGGACTCGTCGTCGAGACCGCCGAGAATGGCCAGGAAGCGGTCGACAAGGCGCGCGAGGCGAGCTTCGATCTGGTGTTGATGGATGTCCAGATGCCGGTGATGGACGGATTCGAGGCAACGCAGAAGATCCGCATGCTGCCGGGCTGGGCGAAGACGCCGATTCTGGCCATGACGGCGAACGCCTTTGACGAGGATCGTCGCGCCTGTCTCGACGCCGACATGGATGACTTCGTCGCCAAACCGGTGGAGCCGGATGCGCTGTACGGTGTGCTGCTGAAGTGGCTGCCGCAGCGCGTTATCGTGCCGTCACTGGCGGAGCGGGACATGCCGTTGGACGCGGAGCCACCCGTGACGGATTCCGGCTCGCTTGCATTCCTGTCTGCGCTGCCCGGAATCGATGTCGCCCGTGGCCTGGCGGCGCTGCGCGGCAACTCGGCGAAATACCTGAAGCTGCTGGGCCGCTTTGTGGACGCGCATGGTGCCGATGCCGCGCAGATGAACGCGTGTCTCGCTGCCGGCGAAACGGTGATTGCATTGCGGATGGCGCATACGTTGAAAGGTGTTGCGGGGAACCTGGGTGTATTGGGTGTGGCGGATCGCGCAGCGCAGATCGAATCCGCTCTCCGTGCGGGCGACGAGCCCGACGTCGCACTGGCCGAGGGCATCGCGGGCGACATGAACGCGTTGCGCCGTGCGCTGGAAGGTCAGCCACAAGCCCCGGAGCCGGTCGACCACGCGGTCACGGTGAATCCGCAGCTGCTCGCCGAGGTCGTTACGGAGCTGCGTTCGTTGCTGGCAGCCAGCGACAGCAGGGCGCTGACGGTGGCTGGCGAGCATGCGGCGCTGCTGCGCTCGGCCCTTGGGGCCGGGGTTGATGAATTTGTGACCTGCCTCGACCGGTTCGATTTCGAGGCGGCCCTGAGGCACCTGGGCGCCGTGGATTGACGGGCGTGAAGCTTTCCTCCGGGCAGCCGTCGGCCTCAGACCGCCTGACGCTGCTGTTCCGGCTGCAGGCCCCAGATGTCGGATAGCGTCGCCATCACGGCGCGAATGACAGGGTCGTTCGCCCGCTTCCGGAGGTAGGCGAAACGCAGGCTGATCGTGGGCAGTTGCATCGGCAGTGCGTGCATCTTGCCTTCGCGCTCGGCGGCCTCGACATCGGAGCGGCGCATGATGCCCAGCCCGACACCCGCTGCCACCATGGCCCGCATGGCGTCTTCCTGGTCGGCCATCATGGTCTTGACCGGCGTGCAGCAGTGGGCTTCGAACAGCGGCTGCATCAGCTGGTAATAGGCGCAGTCCGGTGACGTGTAGACCCACGGCAGGCGCGCGAGCGTGGGGATGTCGGCGGACGTGACCCGGTCGCGCAGCGCGTGCGGCACGGCCACGGCCATTTCCTCTTCGCGCAGGACATGGGATTCGAGCAGCGGCTCGTCGCAGTTGCCGCTGATGAAGGCGGCATCCAGCTTTCCCACCCGGAGCGCGGGGATGTTGTTTCCCGTGCGGCCGGACATGAACTCCAGCTCGAGCTGGGGATAGCGCGCGCGCAAACCCGCCTGGAGGTCGACCAGGCGCAGAAAATCCGCATCTGAGTTGAGGCCGATGCGGATGCTGCCCAGCAGTTCGTTCTGCATGCTCTTTGCATGCTGCAGGAAGTCGCCCGCTGCGGCCAGCGCATGCTGCGCGCGCTCCAGCAGCTGCTCGCCAGCGGCGGTGAGCTGCATGCCCTTCGGGGTGCGGTCGAAGAGCGTGAGGTTGAGCTCTTCCTCGAGCGCCTTGATGTGCGCACTGATGGCCGGCTGGCTGGTGAACAGGCGCTCGGAGGCACGGGTCAGGTGCTTTTCCTCGGCCACCGTGACGAAGGTTTTCAGGTGGTACAGCTCCACGTTGCTCTCTCCGGGTGCGGGTTTCTCAGCTGCTAGTAAAGCGCAGTCCGGCCGCTGGCGCCATCACAATTCCTGAACACGCGAATCCCGAAAAACGATTGGATTGATCTTCTGGCCGACGCCAGGATGCAGTCATCACCGATGCCCTGAAGGAGACGCGCCATGAGCCCCATCACCCACGCCCGCATGATTCCCGCCAGCCGTCTGCCGGCCTTGCGCAGCACGCTGGCTGCTCTGCTTGGTACGCTCGGCGCGACCTTGCGCACATGGCAGATTCGGGCCCGCCAGCGCCGCGAGCTGCGCAATCTTGATGACGCTGTGCTGAGAGATGTCGGCATCAGCCGTGCGCAGGCACGATTCTCGGCGGACAAGCCGTTCTGGCAGGAATGACCGTCAGGCGGACAGATCCGGCTTGAAAGCCGGTACAGGGGGGCTATGTTGAGAGGGTCAGCCCCCATTCGGCACCCCGCGGTGTCGCGCCTTGATGACCCGAACCGAGAAACTGCTCAGAATCACCCGGCGCCTGATCATCCTGACCGCAATTGCCCTGCTCTTCGTCGTCGGCCTGTTTGGCCTTACCCTGTTGCGTGAAGAGCGTTTCATGGTGTCATGGGCGTGCTTCGGCTGCGGTCTGCTGGGCGGATTCGTCAGTATCCAGCAGCGCCTCAAGAAGTTCGGCGATGAAGAGCTAGAGTTGCTGTCGCAATCGTGGTGCCAGGTCCTGCTGATCCCGGTGTACGGCGGCATCTTTGCGCTCGTGCTGTACATCGGTTTTCTGAGCGGGGTGATTGAAGGTTCGATGTTTCCGTCCTTCTCCAGCCACCCGTTCTCACAGCCGGTCCCGACCACAGCGGACCTCAAGCGCTTCTTTTCCGAGACCTATCCGTCAAGCGGCGCGGACGTGGCCAAGCTCCTGTTCTGGTCCTTTCTCGCCGGTTTCTCCGAGCGGCTGGTGCCGCAGATTCTGGACCGGACGCCGGGCAAGGATGGTTGAACGCGTCCGCTGCACCGTGCCTGTCAACTGATAATGATGATCTTCGAGACCAGCTCTGCCGTGTTCTTGGCGCCGAGCTTTTTCATCAGGCGCGCACGGTGCGTCTCCACCGTGCGATGTGAAATGCCCAGCCTGCGGGCGATCTCCTTGCAGGTCAGCCCGTTGACGACATAGGTCGATACTTCACGTTCGCGTGCGGTCAGGCTTGTCGTTGAGCCGAGCGGCGCATCGATGGTTTCGAAGCTCCATACCATCAGTTCGAACGGCTTCGCCGGGGTCAGGGTGATGCCGCGGGCGCGCGCCCAGAACACTTCGCCGCGCTTGTTCTGCATGAAGCGTTCGTCGCTGTATGTGCGGTTATGTTCGAGCCAGTGCAGGCAACGATCGCCAATTTCGCGAAAGTCTGCCATCGACGGATACAGCCTCAGGATCAGCTGCCCCTGGAGCTCCGAAGGCGCGTAGCCGAACAGTGCACTGAAGGCCGGATTGAAGTGTGCAATGACCCGGTCGCGGGTGATGACCTGCGCCGTGGGTGAGACCCTGAACGCCAGCAATTCCAGCTGTTCTCCGCTGTAAGCGGAAAAATCCTCAACGGCCATGATGCCCATCATTGCTCCGTGTGCGTGCCGATATCGATGTCTGTTGCCCTACTTAGCCATGTACGTAGTTGCACGGATAGAGACCGCTATCAGCCGATGAGTACATTAATACTCAAATAAATTCTTTGAATTCAATCAATAGTCACGGAGACCCTGATGAACCCAGTTTCGATTGTCGCCAGCGGCCACACCCGATTCGGCCGGCTTGACGGAAAAAATCTCGAGGACCTGATCGTCGAAGCCGCATCGGAGGCCATTGCCGATGCAGCCATCGATCCGGCGGAAATCGACGCGGTTTATCTGGGCCACTTCAACTCCGGCATGGTGGCGGACGGTTTTGCCTCGTCGCTGATCCATCAGGTGTCACCCGCGCTGCGCTTCAAGCCGGCGACCCGTTGCGAAAATGCCTGCGCTTCGGGGTCGGCTGCGATCTTCTCCGCGATCAATGCCATCCGTTCCGGCAGTGCCGATCTGGTGCTGGTGGTCGGTGCGGAGAAAATGACCTCCAACACCACGGAGCAGGTCACGCGTGCACTCGCCGGAGCAGGTTACCAGAACAATCCGGCGGAGGCGGGGCTGAGCTTTCCGCAACTGTTCGGTATCGCGGCCAGAGAATATACCGAGCGCTATCACGACCCGCTGCCCGCGATGGCGCGCATCGCGGTCAAGAACCACCGCAACGCGCTGGACAATCCGCTGGCGCAGATGCGGCGTGAAGTCGACTTTGAGTTCTGCAACACCGTTTCCGACAAGAATCCGCTGATCGCGCCGCCGCTGCGACTGACCGATTGTTCGTTGATCTCGGACGGTGCGGCTGCGGTCATCCTCGCCTCGCCCGAACGTGCGAAGTCCTTCGCGCGCCAGGTGTCGTTTCGCGCACATACCCACGTCAGCGACTTTCTGCCGCTCGACAAACGCGATTTTCTGGCCTTCGAAGGCCCGGAACTGGCGATCCGGCGTGCATACGAGGAGGCCGGCATCAGCCACCAGGATCTCGATTTCGCCGAGGTGCATGACTGTTTCACGATCGCCGAACTTCTGGTCTATGAGGCCATGGGGCTGGCACCCAAGGGGCAGGGGGAGCGTGCCTTGCTGGACGGGACGGTGATGCGCGACGGGCGTCTGCCGGTCAACCTCTCGGGCGGGCTGAAGGCCAAGGGCCACCCGGTGGGGGCTACGGGGGTGTCGATGCATGCGCTGGCCTTCCGCCAGCTGACCGGCACCGCAGGCGGCATCCAGCGCGAAGGCGCCGAGCTCGGGATGGTTTTCAACATGGGGGGCGCCGCGGTAGCCAACCACGTGTCGATTCTCGAAGCCACACGGGCCTGAGGGGGGAGCATGAATCTCGCAAACTGGCTTCGTGCCACTGCGCTCGCCCGCCCTGCTGCGCCGGCGCTTCATACCGGCGACGTGATGCATTCGGACTACCAGGAGTTTGCCCGGAATGCCTGTTCGCTGGCGCGCGTGCTGACCGCGGAACATGGCCTGCAGCCCGGCGACCGGGTGGCGTTGTTCATGAAGAACCGGGTCGAGTACCTGGAGCTGATGTATGCAGTGTGGTGGGCCGGCGCGGCAGTCGTGCCGATCAATCCGAAACTTCACCCCACGGAGGCCGCCTGGATCGCGGGCAATGCAGAAGCAAGCCTGATCTTCACCGATGACGGGGCAAGCTTCGCGCCGGACGCACTCCCGCCAGCGTGTGTTGAGCTCGGGGTGGACGGCGAGGCCTACGGCCGCATGACGACCGAGCATGCCGATCTGACAATGCCGCATGTGCTCACCCCGGACGATCTCGCCTGGCTGTTCTATACGTCCGGCACCACAGGCCGGCCCAAGGGCGTGATGCTCTCGCATGCCAATCTGCTGATGATGAGTCTGTGCTATCCGGTGGATGTCGACCCGGTATCGGCAGAAGACGCAATCCTGTACGCGGCGCCGATGTCGCATGGTGCGGGTCTGTACAACTTTGTCCATGTGCGCTGTGGCGCTCGACATGTGGTGCCGGTGTCGCGTGGCTTTGACGCGGCCGAGATCTTCTCGCTCGCACGCCGCGTGCGGCAGGTGTCGATGTTCGCTGCCCCGACGATGGTCAAGCGCATGGTGGAAGAGGCCGGACGCAGTGGTGCCGACGGCGACGGCATCAAGACGATCGTGTACGGCGGTGGACCGATGTATGTCGCCGATATCACTGAAGCCGTCGCGACCCTGGGGCCGAAGTTCGTGCAGATCTACGGGCAGGGCGAAAGCCCGATGACGATTACCGCACTGAGCCGCGAACAGATCTGCAACCGGAATCACCCGGCGTGGGCGCAGCGCCTGGCCTCGGTTGGCGAAGCGCAGTCGTGCGTCGATGTCCGCATCGTGGATGAGGCGATGCAGCCGCTGCCGCCGGGCGTGCCCGGCGAGATCGTTGTCCGTGGTCTGGCGGTGATGAAGGGCTACTGGCGCAACGAGGAGGCGACCCGGCAGGCCTTGGCCGACGGCTGGCTCAAGACCGGCGATATCGGCTATCTGAGCGCGGACGGTTTCCTCACCCTTACCGATCGATCCAAGGACGTCATCATATCGGGTGGCACCAATGTCTATCCGCGCGAAGTGGAAGAAGTCCTCGCGCAGCACCCCAGTGTGGTCGAAGTCTCCGTCGTCGGCCAGCACGACCCGGATTGGGGCGAAATCGTGGTCGCCTTCGTGGTCCCCGTCGCATCGGCTGAGCTTGACGCCGACACGCTTGACCAGTGGTGCCGCGCGCACATGGCCTCGTTCAAGAAGCCCAAGAAGTATCACTTTTGTGAGGATCTGCCGAAGAACAGCTACGGCAAGATCCTGAAAACCGAACTGCGCAAGCAATTGTGTGCGTGAACACCGGCCAGGATAGGCACGGTCCAATCAGGAGGAGAACATGAAAAGACGTGATTTTTTCAAGGGCAGTTTCGCCCTTGCAGGTGCAAGCATGCTTGGCGGCATCTCCGCGCCGGCACTGGCGCAGAAGAAGCTGCGGATCAAGTTCGACAGCTACGTGTCCGAAAGTGCGGGGCCGTCCCGCCTCGACCAGTGGTTTCTCACCGAACTGGAGAAGCGCACCAAGGGCGAGGTCAATGTACGCCGCTTCTGGGCCCAGTCACTCAACAAGGTGGGCGAGCATCTGTCTGCGGTGCGGGACAACACCTCGGAGATGTCGCTGATTGCGCCGGGCTATTATCAGGCCGAGCTGCCGGTGACGAGAGGGCTGGAGTGGTACTTCCGCATGAATCGTGCGGACGCGATGCAGCTGGTGTGCCGCGACCTGTACGAGCAGTTCGAGCCCCTGCGCAAGGAATGGGAAGAGCGTCATCGCGCCAAGGTCATGTACTGGACCAACTGGTACTACGCGCCCCTGGTGACGCGCGAACCGATCAAGTCCCTGGCCGACATCAAGGGCAAGCGCATCCGCGGCTATGGCGTTGCCACCGAAGTGATCGAGCGCCTGGGGGGCACGGCAGTACCGATGGCCGCGCCCGAGGTCTACACCGCGCTTGAACGCGGCGTGCTCGACGGCGTATACGGCTTCGATTTCATTACCTCGGTCGCATACAAGCTGCATGAAATCGCGCCCTACTTCACCGATATCGGCGACGGCCCTCATGCTCCGTCGGCGACCGTGATGAGCATGGAGACCTGGTCATCCATGTCGCCCGAAGTGCAACAGGTCTGCAAGCAACTCGTCGACGAGATCTATGCAGGCAAGTACGCCGAAATCTTTGGTGCTGCCGCGCGCGAATACGTGGGCAAGGCAAAGGCTGAAGGGGTGAAGTTCTCCGCGCTCGCCGATGCCGAGAAGGCAAGAGCCAAGGCCATCATCCAGCCCGCGCAGACCCAGGGCTGGATCGAGAATGTTGCCAAGCCTGCGGGTATCGACGGCGAAAAGATGCAGGCGCTGATCGATGCCGCCATCCAGAAGTACGACGGCAAGGGGACGCTCAAACGTCCGATCGAGTTCGCTACCCAGGCCTGAGCACAGGACGCCCCTACAAAAGGGGCCGGCCACCGTCGCTTGACGACGGTGGCCGGTGATCCGTCCTGGTGCGTCCTTTCCGCATTATCTGAAAAGTATCCACATGAACTCCATTCGGGCTGCCTTTCGCGTCACCTCAGATGTTCTCGGCAAGATCGCGATCGTCTTCATGATGTTCCTGATGCTGGCGACGACGCTGGATGTCAGCGTTCG
>Ga0172382_10007523_pt1 | contig 15430 bp, 13 predicted proteins | sample Leawel138RmetaG_FD_122245 | JGI IMG/M metagenome (GOLD analysis project Ga0172382, IMG submission 122245) | Leachate microbial communities from a municipal landfill in Southern Ontario, Canada - Leachate well 138R metaG | ecosystem: Engineered > Solid waste > Landfill > Unclassified | place...
CCTGGCCGGGGCCACCGGCGCGCCGCTGCTGGCCTTCGCACCCTCGCGCCCCGCCGGCCGGGCCGAGGCCCTGGGCCTGGTCTTCGACCCGCCCGCAGCACAGCCGCTGCGCCCCGACATCGCGCTGGCCGACGGCGCCGAGGTCGAGGGCTGGCGCATCCTCCACACCCCCGGGCACATGCACGACCATATCTGCCTGTGGCGGGGTGACGGCACGCTGCTCACCGGCGACACGGTGATGGGCTGGGCCACGAGCATCATCCCGCCGCCCTCGGGCGATCTGCGCGACTATCTGGACTCGCTTGCGCGGCTGGCGGCGCTCGGGCCGCGCCGGGGCCTGCCCGGCCATGGCGCGGTGCTGGCCGATCCCGGGGCGCGCATCGCCGCCCTGATCGCGCATCGCCATGCCCGCGAGGCGGTGCTGCTCGAGGCGCTCGCCACCGGCCCCGGCACCTGCGCGGAACTGGCCGCGCGCGCCTATGCCGGCCTGCCGGAACGGCTGCGCTTCGCCGCCGAACTCACCTGCCTCGCCCATCTGGTCGCGCTGGCCGACACCGGCCGGGTCCGCACCACCGGCGGCCCGTGGCGCGAGGCGCGCTTCGGGCTGGCGTGAGGGGGGTCGCTCCCCGTCATTGCGAGGCCGCGCAGCGGCCGCGGCAATCCACGCCGGCGATGGATTGCTTCGCCTGCGGCTCGCAATGACGAGGGAGAGCGGCGGCTGGACCGGCGCGAGGCCATCGCCTCGCGCCGCGCACCAAGTTGTCCGCGAGAACCGGCCGTGCGCCCCGCGCACGGCCAGCGCCCGCCCTGCGGGGGGCGGGCTCTGGCCGTGCCCTAAACGCCGCTCTCCCCCCATGCCTCCCCCGCCCTCCGCTCCCGCTCCGGGCGGCGGGCCGGGCGGGGCGGTGCCCCGCTGATCCGGCCCGGGGCAAGATGCCGGCCCCCTCTCCCCCGTCATTGCGAGGCGCCGAAGGCGCCGTGGCAATCCACACGCCCCGCCCATGGATTGCTTCGCCCGCGGCCCGCAACGACGAGCGGGAGCGGCATCGCCCCCGATGGCCAGCGGAGAGCCGCATCGCCCCCGGCGCCACCCGCCCGGATTTCTTGACTTTCGCGCGTATTTTGCCTAGCTGCCGCAAGGGCCCGCAATCCGGCTGGCCCTTCGCCGGGACGCGCCGGTTCTGCGTCCCCTTTCCGCCCGGTCTCCCGGGCCCTGAAGGACGCTGATGACCCAGTTCTCCGATCTGAACCTCGATCCGCAGGTTCTGCGCGCGCTCACCGACGCGGGCTATGAGACCCCGACCCCGATCCAGGCCGATGCCATCCCCCCCGCGCTCGAGGGGCGCGACGTGCTCGGCATCGCCCAGACCGGCACCGGCAAGACCGCGGCCTTCGTGCTGCCGATGATCTCGCGCCTGTCGCGGGGCCGGGCGCGGGCGCGGATGCCGCGTTCGCTGGTGCTGTGCCCGACGCGCGAGCTTGCGGCGCAGGTGGCGGAAAACTTCGACGCCTACACGAAATACCTCAAGCTCACCAAGGCGCTGCTGATCGGCGGCGTCTCGTTCAAGGAGCAGGAGGTGCTGATCGACCGCGGCGTGGACGTGCTGATCGCCACCCCGGGCCGGCTGCTCGACCATTTCGAGCGCGGCAAGCTGCTGCTCACCGGCGTGCAGGTCATGGTGGTGGACGAGGCCGACCGGATGCTCGACATGGGCTTCATTCCCGATATCGAGCGGATCTTCAACCTCACCCCCTTCACCCGCCAGACCCTGTTCTTCTCGGCCACCATGGCCCCCGAGATCGAGCGGATCACCAAGGCCTTCCTCCAGGCCCCGGCCCGGGTCGAGGTCGCGCGCGCCGCCACCGCCGCCGAGAGCATCGCCCAGGGCGTGGTCGCCTTCGCGCCCACCTCGCGCGAGGGGGCGGCCTCGGAAAAGCGGGCGCTGCTGCGGGCGATGATCGACGCCGAGGGCGCGGCCTGCACCAATGCGATCGTGTTCTGCAACCGCAAGTCGGATGTGGACATCCTCGCGAAATCGCTGCGCAAATACGGCTACGATGCCGAGCCGATCCACGGCGATCTCGAACAGTCGCAACGGATGCGCACTCTCGACGGCTTCCGCGAGGGCAAGGTGCGGTTCCTGATCGCCTCGGACGTGGCGGCGCGCGGGCTCGACATTCCCGAGGTCACGCATGTGTTCCAGTTCGACGTGCCGACCCATTCCGAGGATTACGTCCACCGCATCGGCCGCACCGGCCGGGCCGGGCGTTCGGGCAAGGCGCTGATGATCGCCGGGCCCCGCGACGACAAGCTGCTCGAGGCGATCGAGAAACTGCTGCAAAAGCCGATCCCGCGCGTCGAGGCGCCGCAGCTCGAGACCCGCCCCTCCCGCCGGCGCCGCGAATCCGCCGACACCGCCGAGGCCGCCCGCCCCGCGCGCCGCAGCCGCAGCCGCAGCGAGCGCCCGGCGCCAGAGGGGAAGCCTGAGAGCAAGGCCGAAAGCAAGCCCGAGAGCAAGGCCGGGACCGGAAGCGACAGCCGCCCGGCCCGCAAGCCCGCGCCGGCGCGCGAGGAGGCCGCCACCGCCCCCGGCGCGGCCCCGCAGCCCCCCCGCAGCCCGGCCCCGGAAAAGGCGGCCGAGAAACCCGCCCGCCGCCCCGAAAGTGGCCATGAGCGCGGCCACGGGCGCGGCCGGGCCGAGGATGTGGTGGTGGGGCTGGGCGACGACACCCCGGCCTTCATCCGCATGAGCTTTGCCGAGCGCCGTGCCGGCTAGAGCATGTCACGCAAAAATGGGAACCGGTCTTGCGCTTCCCGGACATGCGAAATCAGAAGGTCGGAGCGGGGCGCGTGAATGCGAATGAACGCGACACGCTCTAGCCGGGGCGCGCCGCTTCTCGCCCTTCTCGCCGGCGTGCTCGTCGCCGGCGCCGGTGCCGCGCAGGACCGGGCCTGCATCACCCGGGTCAACCATCTCGACATCGCCATCGCCCCCGGGGCGATCCTCGCCGATCCCGACCCGGGGCTGCGCGAGCGGCTGCTCGCCTGGCCCGGAAATCTGTGGAACCGCGCCTGGGGCCAGCCGGTCGCCTGCGACAGCGAGACGACGATCGCCTATCTCGCCGGGGTCCTCGCCCTCGACGAGGTCGGGTCGCATTGTCTGGCCGAGGCCCCCGGCGACGAGGGCTGGCTGCTGGTCCCCGGCGAGCGCAACTTCCGCGGCCGCTGCCGGGTCACGGTCTGCGAGCGGGTGAACGGCGCCGCCGCCGAAGCGGCCGAGGTCGCCCGCACCATCACCCGCGCCGCGACCGGGCAGGAGGTCGATTCGCTGGGCGAGGGGGTGGCGGCCTTCGCCTCGGCCTCGGGCGCGGCGATGCTGACCGGGCGCGCCTCGCTGGTGATGGCGGCGCTCGGCCATGGCGCCGAGGCGCTGGCCGCCGCGCTCGCCGCCCCCGCGGTCGCCGGCGCGGCCGCGGTCACGGTCATGGCCGCGGGCGGCGCGGTCTACATCTGCCGCGACTGAGGCCGCCCGCCCGCCCTGCCCCGGTCAGTCGAGATGCGAGATGATGACCCGCACCTCGGGCTTCTTGCCGATCTCGTTCTGGGCGCTCTGGCGGGCGATGCGCGACAGGTCCTTGGCCAGCTTGTCCTCGTCGCGCAGCGCCTTGGCGCCGGCGCGGCCGACATGGCGGGTGAGGTCGGCCTCGAGCACCTCGGCCAGCGGGTCGCCGGAACGGCCGCGCTCGGGCAGGCCCTCGACCTCGCACCAGACATCGCCGAGCGGGCGGTCCTTCTCGTCGATGATCAGGGTGATGGTGACATGGCCGTTCAGCGCCATGCGGATCCGGTCGCGCACCACCCCGTCCATGGCCCCGATCAGCACCGAGCCGTCGAGATAGGTCCGCCCGGCATCGACATATTCGACCACCTTCGGCTTGCCCCGGGTCAGGTCGAGCATCATGCCGTTGGTCACCACCAGCGCCTTGCGCCCGCGCGCTTCGGCCACCCGGACATGTTCGCGCAGGTGGCGGTGCTCGCCATGCATCGGCACCACCAGTTCCGGGGAAATCAGGTCGTGGAACGCCTCGAGGTCGGGGCGGTTGGCATGGCCCGAGACGTGATGGGTGCCGCTTTCGTCATAGACCACCTCGACCCCCTTGGCCGAGAGTTGGTTCATGATCCGGATCACCGGCCGTTCGTTGCCGGGGATGATGCGCGAGGAGAACAGGAAGGTGTCGCCCTCGGCCAGGTTGAGGCCGAGATAGGAGCCCTGCGCGAGCTGCGCCGAGGCGGCCCGGCGCTCGCCCTGCGAGCCGGTGGCGAGCAGCAGCACCTCGCGGCGCGGCAGGTCGGCGGCCTCCTCGGGGGCCAGGGTGGCGGGGAAATCCGACAGCAGCCCGGTCGCGGTCGCGGTCTCGACCATGCGGCGCATGGCCCGGCCCAGCAGCACCACCTTGCGCCCGGTGCCGCGCGCGGCATGGGCCAGCGTCGAGAGCCGGGCCACGTTCGAGGCGAAGGTGGTCGCGACCACCATGCCCGGGGCCTCGCGCATCAGTTGCGCCAGCGGCTCGGCCAGCGTGGCCTCGGAGCGGCCGGGATGGGGCGAGAACACATTGGTCGAATCGCACATCAGCGCCTGTACGCCGGGCTTTGCGACCTCGGCCCAGAGCGCGTCGTCGAAGGGTTCGCCCACCACCGGGGTGCGGTCGATCTTGAAATCGGCGGAATGGACGATGCGGCCGGCGGGCGTGTCGATCACCAGCCCCGCGCTTTCGGGGATCGAGTGGCTGATCGGCACGAAGCCCACCCGGAACGGCCCGGCCTCGACCGTCTCGGGCCAGGCCTGCACGATGTTGAGCGCGCTCGCCGGCGCGCCCTGCTCGTCGAGCTTCATCCGCGCCAGCGCCCCGGTGAAGGTGCGGGCATGGAGCGGCACCCGCAGCTTCTCCCACAGATGGCCGACGGCGCCGACATGGTCCTCGTGGGCATGGGTGATGAAGATGCCCTCGATCCGGTCGCGCCGCTCGGCCAGCCAGGTGATGTCGGGCATGATGAGATCGACGCCGGGGCTCGTGTCCATGTCGGGGAAGGTCACGCCGAGGTCGACGACGATCAGCCGCTCCTCGCCGCGCTTGCCCCAGCCGTAGACATAGGCATTCATCCCGATTTCCCCGGCACCGCCGAGGGGCATGTAGATCAGCCGTTCCGCGCTCATGTGTTGTTGTCCTTGTTGTAGCGATGGATCACGGTCAGGCCGTGCATGGTCAGGTCGAGATCGACGGCATCGAACAGGCCCTCGGTCTCGTCGAAAAGCGGCGCGAGGCCGCCGGTGCCGATGACGCGCATCGGGATCCCGCGTTCCTCGCGGATCCGGGCGCAGCATTCGCGCACCACGCCGACATAGCCATACCAGATGCCCGACTGCATGCAGGCCACGGTATTGGTGCCGACCACGCCCGAGGGCCGGCTGATGTCGATATGCGGCAGCGCCGCCGCCGCCTGGTGCAGTGCCTCGAGCGACAGGTTCACGCCCGGCGCGATGATGCCGCCGGCATAGGCGCCGTCCGCCTCGACCACGTCGAAGGTGGTGGCGGTGCCGAAATCGACCACGATCAGATCGCCGCCGTGGCGGGCATGGGCGCCGGCGGCGTTCACCAGCCGGTCGGGGCCGACCAGGGTGCCCGGATCGACGCGCGGCGGCGCCGGCAGCCGGCATTCCGGCCGCCCGACCACCAGCGGACGACAGTTGCAGTAGCGGTCGGCGAACACCCGCAGGTTGAACACCACCCGCGGCACGGTCGAGGAGATGATGACCTCGGAGATGTCGAAGGCGATCCCGTTGTGCTCCATGAGCGAGACCAGCCAGACGTAATACTGGTCGGCGGTCCGCGTCACCTCGGTCGCGGTGCGCCAGGTGCCGGCGAACCGCTCGCCGTCCCAGAGGGCAAAGACGGTATTGGTATTGCCGCAGTCGATGGCCAGAAGCATCACGCCCTCTCAGAAATAGACATCGGCGGCGGGAATGACCCGCATCCCCTCGCCGGTCGCGAGGCAGAGGTTGCCGTCCATGTCCACGGTCTCGAACACGCCCACATGCTCGCCGCGCGTGGTGCGCGCCACGATGACATCGCCCAGCCGCGCGGCATGGGCAAGCCAGTCCTCGCGGATGCGCGAGAATCCGAACGCGGCGAGCTTGGCCTCCTGCGTGGCATAGGCATCGGCCAGCAGGGTCAGGAAGTCGCGCGGGGTGATCGCCACCCCGGTCTCGCGCAGCAGGTTCACCGGCTCGGCCGAGCCGCCCTTGCTCACCACCGCCGGACTCGCCGCGAGGTTCACGCCGATGCCGATCGCGAGCCAGTCGACCACCGGCCCCGACGAGGCGCTTTCCAGCAGGATGCCCGCGACCTTGCCGCCGTTGAGCAGCACGTCATTGGGCCATTTCAGCTGCAACCGCGCCCCCGGCGCCGCCAGCGACAGCGCCTGATGCAGCGCGCAGGCGGCAAGGAAGCTGCGCTTGGCGGCCTCGTGCGGGGTGGCCCAGGGGCGAAAGACCAGCGTCGCGGCCAGATTGCCCTCGGGCATGATCCACGGCCGCCCCTGCCGGCCGTGGCCGCCGGTCTGGCGCCGGGCGGTGATCCAGGTCGGCCCGGCAAGGCCGGCGACCCGGCGGGCGGCCTCGGCCATGGTGCTGTCCACCTCGTCGAGCGCGACGAGATGGACCCCGCCGGGCCAGCGCAGGCCCTCAGTGGACAAGGGCGGCTGCGGCCCCGGCGGCTGCCGGCTCGACCCCGAAGAGATTGACCACGCCCAGCACCATCGCCGCCGCGCAGCCGACCACGAACACCCAGGCCATCGGCGACATCACCCGGTCGAGCGGCTGGCCCTCGCGCCCGAAATACATGAAGTAGACGATGCGCAGATAGTAGAACGCCCCGATCACCGAGGCGATCACCCCGAGCACCGCCAGCCAGCCGAAGCCGCCGTCATAGGCCGCGCGCAGGACGTAGTATTTCCCGAAGAAGCCCACGGTCGGCGGCACCCCGGCCAGCGAGAACAGCAGCACCAGCATCGCCAGCGCGATCAGCGGATGCTCTTTCGAGTAGAGGTTCAGGCTGCGCAGGTCGGTGACCGGGCGGCCGTCGCGCTCCATCGACATGATGAAGGCGAAGGTGCCGAGGTCCATGGTCACATAGATCGCCATGTAGACCAGCATCGCCTGCACCCCGAATTCGGTGCCGGCGGTCAGGCCCATCAGGGCAAAGCCCATGTGGCCGATGGTCGAATAGGCCATCAGCCGCTTGAAATTCATCTGCCCGATCCCGCCGAAGGCGCCGAGGAACATCGACAGCACCGACAGGAAGGCGACGATCTGCTGCCAGTCGCCGGTGATGGTGCCGAAGGCGTCGAACATCACCCGCGCGAACAGCGCCATGCCCGCCATCTTGGGCGCGGTGGCGAAGAAGGCGGTGACGGTGGTCGGCGCGCCCTCGTAGACATCGGGGGTCCACATGTGGAACGGCGCGGCCGAGACCTTGTAGGCGAAGCCCGCGATCATGAACACCAGCGCGAACAGCAGCCCGAGCGAGACCCCGCCCTCGGTCGCGGCGATGATGCCCGAGAACAGCGTCGTGCCGGCAAAGCCGTAGGCGAGCGAGGCGCCGTAGAGCATCAGCCCCGAGCCGAAGGCGCCGAGCACGAAATACTTGAGCCCCGCTTCCGTCGAGCGGGCGCTGTCGCGGCGCATGGCGGCCAGGACGTAGAGCGACAGCGACTGCAGCTCGACCCCCATGTAGAGCACGATCAGGTCGCCCGACGAGACCATGACCAGCATCCCCACCGTGGCGAGCGCGATCAGCAGCGGATATTCGAACCGCATCAGCGCCCGGCGGGTCATGTAGCCCTCGCCCATCAGCAGGATCGAGGCCGAGATCAGCAGGATCGCCACCTTGGCGAAGCGCGCGAAGCGGTCGTCGACGAACGAGCCGTCGAAGGCGCTCGCGACCCCGGTGCCGGTGCCGATCCACAGCGCCAGCGCCGCCATGAATGCGGCGGTGGCCCAGGTCAGGAACCGGGTGGCCCCGTCCTTCACCGTCCAGGCCGCGATGATGAGGGCGGCCATGGCATAGATCGCCAGCAGGGCCTCGGGAAGGATGATCCGGAAATCGGCAGCGAACATCGCTTCGGTCCTCAGTTCAGGGCGGTCTGCGCGGCGGCGCCGGCCATCTGCGTGGCGGCCTCCACCTGCGAGACGAGCTGGGTCGTGGTCGGGCTGATGAGATCGATGGCCAGGCTGGGCCAGACCCCCAGCAGCAGCGTCATCGCCACGAGCGGCGCGAAGATCCACTTCTCGCGGGCGCTCATGTCGGTGATGGCGCGCAGGCTCTCCTTGATCAGGTCGCCCATGACGATCCGGCGATAGAGCCAGAGCGCATAGGAAGCCGCGAGGATCACCCCGGTGGCGGCGACGAAGGCGACCCAGGTGTTCACCTGGAAGGCCGCGACCAGGGTCAGGAACTCGCCCACGAAGCCCGACGTGCCGGGCAGGCCGAGGTTCGCCATGGTGAAGAACATGTAGACCAGCGCATAGGCCGGCATCCGGTTCACCAGCCCGCCATAGGCGTCGATATCGAGCGTGTGGATGCGGTCGTAGATCACCCCCACGATCAGGAACAGCGCGCCGGACACGAAGCCGTGGCTCAGCATCTGGAACACCGCGCCGTCAAGGCCCTGCTGGTTGGCCGCGAACACCCCGATGGTCACATAGCCCATATGGGCCACCGACGAATAGGCGATCAGCTTCTTCATGTTCTCCTGCACCAGCGCCACCAGCGAGGTGTAGACGATCGCGATCGCCCCGAGCCACAGCATGAACGGCCCGAGCAGGTCCGAGGCTACGGGGAACATCGGCAGCGAGAAGCGCACGAAGCCGTAGCCGCCCATCTTGAGCAGGATCGAGGCCAGCACCACCGAGCCCGCGGTCGGCGCCTGGACGTGGGCATCGGGCAGCCAGGTATGGACCGGCCACATCGGCAGCTTCACCGCGAAGGAGGCGAAGAACGCCACCCAGAACAGGGTCTGGAGACCGCCGGGGATGCTCCAGCCCAGCACCCGCACCGGGTCCGAGGCGATCTGGTAGCGCGCCACTTCCTCGGCCGAACGCCCGATCTCGGCCGCATAGGCGGCGATCTGGTCGGGGCTCATGCCCGAGACGGTGTAGAGATGGGCGATGTCGGTGGTCCCGGTCGTGACCCAGATCGCCATCATCGCCACCAGCATCAGCACCGAGCCGAGGAAGGTGTAGAGGAAGAACTTGAAGGCCGCGTAGATGCGTTCCTTGCCGCCCCAGATGCCGATGATCAGGAACATCGGGATGAGCTGGCCCTCGAAGAACAGGTAGAACAGCACCAGGTCGAGCGCCATGAACACCCCGAGCATCAGCGTCTCGAGGACCAGGAAGGCGATCATGTATTCCTTCACCCGGGCGGTGGCGCCCCAGCAGGCGGCGATCACCAGCGGCATGATGAAGGTGGTGAGCAGGACGAGGACCAGCGAGATGCCGTCGACCCCCATCTTGTAGGTGAGGCCGCCGATCCACTGGCGCTCCTCGACCATCTGGAAGCCGGGCACCCCGCGCTCGAACCCGGCGAGGATGAACAGCGACACGACGAAGGTGAAGCCGGTGGTCGCCAGCGCCACCCATTTCGCATTCGACTGCGAAGCGGCATCGTCGCCGCGCAGGAACAGGGCGAGGATCGCCGCGCCCAGAAGCGGGATGAAGGTGGTGAGCGAAAGCAGGTTGCTCATCAGTTCGCCCCTCCGAAGAGCGTGACCCAGGTCAGGAACACCGCAAAGCCGATGACCATCGCGAAGGCATAGGTGAACAGGAAGCCCGACTGCATCCGCCCGGCGAGCCGCGTGACGAAGGGCACGAAGCCCATGGCGATGCCGTTCACCGCCCCGTCGATGGCATTGCCGTCGCCGCGCTTCCACAGCACCCGGCCGAGCCAGTTGGCCCCGCCGACGAACACCCGGTCATAGAGCTCGTCGAAATACCACTTGTTGAGGAGGAACAGGTAGAGCGGCCGCCCGGCCGCGACCAGCCGCGCGGGGATGTCGGTGCGCAGCAGATACATCCACACCGCCAGCAGCAGGCCGACGACCATGGCCACGAACGGGCTGAGCTTCACCCAGCCGGGCACATGATGCGCGGCCTCGATCATTTCGGTCCCGTCGGGCAGCGCCGAGCCGAAGAAGCCCGCGACCCGGGCGGTATCGCCGAAGAAATCGCCATACCAGATCATCCCGGCCAGCACCGCGCCCGCGGCCAGCACCACCAGCGGCACGGTCATCGACAGCGGGCTTTCCTTCGCATGGTCATGGGCATGGGCATCGCCCCTCGGCCTGCCCCAGAAGGTCATGAACATCAGCCGCCAGGAGTAGAAGCTCGTCATCGCCGCGGCGACCACCAGCATCCCGAAGGCATAGGGCCCGCCGCCGGCGAAGGCGCTCTCGATCACCGCATCCTTGGAGAGGAAGCCGGCAAAGCCGATCTGGGTGAAGGGAATCCCGACCCCGGTGATGGCAAGGGTGCCGATCAGCATGGTCCAGAAGGTGACCGGCAGCTTCTTCCGCAGGCCCCCGTAATTGCGCATGTCCTGCTCGTGATGCATGGCGATGATCACCGAGCCGGCGCCGAGGAACAGCAGCGCCTTGAAGAACGCATGCGTGAACAGGTGGAACATCGCCGCGCCGTAGACGCCGGCCCCGGCGGCCACGAACATGTAGCCAAGCTGCGAGCAGGTCGAATAGGCGATCACCCGCTTGATGTCGTTCTGCACCAGCCCGACCGTGGCCGCGAAGAAGGCGGTGGTGGCGCCGATGAACACCACGAAGGTCCTGGCATGGGGCGCGAATTCCAGCACCGGCGCCATGCGCACCATCAGGAATACCCCGGCGGTGACCATGGTGGCGGCGTGGATCAGCGCCGAGACAGGCGTCGGCCCCTCCATCGCGTCGGGCAGCCAGGTGTGCAGCAGGATCTGCGCCGACTTGCCCATCGCGCCCACGAACAGCAGGAAGGCCACCACCTCGGCCGCGTTCCAGTCGGCCCAGAGGAAGCGCAGCGTCCCCTCGGCCATCGCCGGCGCAGCGGCGAAGATGTTGTCGAAGGTGAGCGAGCCGGTCAGCACGAACAGCGCATAGATCCCGAGCCCGAACGAGAAATCCCCGACCCGGTTCACGACGAACGCCTTGATCGCCGCGGCATTCGCGCTCGGCTTGCGGAAGTAGAAGCCGATCAGCAGGTAGGAGGCGAGGCCCACCCCCTCCCAGCCGAAGAACAGTTGCAGGATGTTGTCGGCGGTGACCAGCGCCAGCATCGCGAAGGTGAAGAACGACAGATAGGCGAAGAACCGCGCCTTGTAGGGCAGGTCGCCGAAATTGTCGTCATGGGCCATGTAGCCGAAGGAATAGAGATGCACGAAGGCCGAGACCGAGGTCACGACCACCAGCATCACCGCGGTCAGCCGGTCGATGCGCAGCGACCACGACGTGTCGAGATCGCCCGAGACGATCCAGCGCCCGATCTCGACCGTGTAGGCGGTGCCGTCGAAGGACAGGAACACGATCCAGGACAGCGCGCAGGACAGGAACAGCAGCCCGGTGGTCAGCCATTGCGCGCCCTTCTCGCCGATGAGGCGCCAGCCGAAGCCGCCGATGACGGCACCGGCCAGCGGTGCAAAGAGGATCATGCTTTCCATCATTCGGCCCTGCCCTGACCTGAGCCGCACCGGGCCGAGCCGCAGCGCGTCGACTGAAATTCATCCACCGCGGCCGCGCCCCCGGTGCCGCATTCCTCGCAGACGAGGTCGAGCTGCCTGCCCCGAACCTTCGTTACCCGCAGCCCGAACACGTTCACGTCGCCCACCTTCGCCGTCACCCGATCAGCCCTTCATCATGTTGACGTCCTCGACGTCGATGGTGCCGCGGTTGCGGAAGAAGAGGACGAGGATCGCGAGCCCGATCGCCGCCTCGGCGGCGGCGACGGTCAGCACGAAGATCGTGAACACCTGCCCGACCAGATCGCCGAGAAAGGACGAGAACGCCACCAGGTTGATGTTGACCGCGAGCAGGATCAGCTCGAGCGACATCAGCATGATGATGACGTTCTTGCGGTTGAGGAACAGCCCGAACACGCCGATCACGAAGAGCGCGCCCGCCACCGTCAGATAATGTTCCAGTCCGATCATCTCGTCCCTCCGGGCCCTGCGCCCGTTTGCGTTGCGCCGTCAGGCGGGATTCACAGCCCCTGCCCGGGCTTCACGTCCATCATCTCGATCGCGGCCTTGGGGTCGCGCATCATCTGGGCGATCACGTCCTGCCGCTTCACGTCGGTGCGGTGGCGCAGCGTCAGCACGATGGCCCCGATCATCGCCACCAGCAGCACCAGCCCGGCAAGCTGGAACAGCAGGAAGTAGCGGTCGTAGATCAGCACCCCCAGCGCGCGGGTATTCTCCATCGCCCCGGCGGGCGCGGCGATCCGCCCCTCGGTCCCCGGGGCCGGCGCCCAGTTGCCGAACGCCACCGCGAGCTGCATCAGGATGATCACCCCGATGAACAGCGCGAGCGGCATGTAGCGCGCCATCTCGCCCTTGAGCGTCGCGAAATCGACATCGAGCATCATCACCACGAACAGGAACAGCACCATCACCGCGCCGACATAGACGATGATCAGCAGCATCGCCACGAACTCGGCCCCCAGCAGCACGAACAGCCCGGCCGCCGAGAGGAAGGTGAGGATCAGCCACAGCACCGAATGCACCGGGTTGCGGCTGAGCACGGTCATCAGCCCGCCGGCAAGCACCGAGAGCGCGAAGAGGTAGAAGGTGAAGGCTGCGGCGGTCATGCGATCCTGTCCTCGTCCGGGGGCCTCGGGCCTCAGCGGTAGGGGGCGTCCATCTCGATGTTGCGGGCGATCTCGGCTTCCCAGCGGTCGCCGTTGTCGAGCAGCTTGGCCTTGTCGTAGAACAGCTCCTCGCGGGTCTCGGTCGAGAATTCGAAATTCGGCCCCTGCACGATGGCATCGACCGGGCAGGCCTCCTGGCAGAAGCCGCAGTAGATGCATTTCGTCATGTCGATGTCGTAGCGCGTGGTCCGGCGGCTGCCGTCCTCGCGCGGCTCGGCGTCGATGGTGATCGCCTGCGCGGGGCAGACGGCCTCGCACAGCTTGCAGGCGATGCAGCGTTCCTCGCCGTTGGGGTAGCGGCGCAGCGCGTGTTCGCCCCGGAAGCGCGGCGAGAGCGGCCCGCGCTCGTGCGGGTAGTTCACCGTCTCCTTGGGGCGGAAGAACTGCTTCATCCCGACCCTGAAGCCGAGCCAGATGTCCCAGAGCAGGAAATACTTGGCTGCGCGGGTATAGTCGATCTGCGCCATCTCAGGCCCCCATCGCCCAGCGGGCCCAGAAGCCGCCGAACACTTCGAACTTGGCAAGGAATGCCACCAGAACCACCCAGCCGAGCGACAGCGGCAGCATCACCTTCCAGCCCAGCCGCATGAGCTGGTCGTAGCGGTAGCGCGGCACGATCGCCTTCACCATGGCGAACATGAAGAAGAAGAACGCCATCTTGGCCACCAGCCACAGGATGCCGTCCGGCAGGCCGGGGATCGGCGACAGCCAGCCGCCGAAGAACAGGATCGAGGTGAGCGCGCACATCAGCACCACGCTCATCAGCTCGCCGATCATGTAGAGCAGGAACGGGGTCGAGGAATATTCGACCATGAAGCCCGCGACCAGCTCGGCCTCGGCCTCGGGCAGGTCGAAGGGCGGGCGGTTGGTCTCGGCCAGCGCCGCCACGAAGAACAGCACCACCATCGGCAGATGCGGCAGCCAATACCAGTTGAGCAGCCCGTAGCTGCCCTCCTGCGCGCGCACGATCTCCCCGAAGTTGAGCGAGCCGGTCGACAGGATCACCCCGATGATGATGAGGCCCATCGACACTTCGTAGGAGATCATCTGCGCCGCCGAGCGCAGGCTGCCGAGGAACGGATATTTCGAGTTCGAGGCCCAGCCGCCCATGATGATCCCGTAGACCCCGAGCGACGAGATCGCGAGAACATAGAGCACCGCCACGTTCACATCGGCCAGCACCCAGCCCGGGTTGAACGGGATCACCGCCCAGGCGACCACCGCCACCACGAAGGTGATCATCGGGGCGATGAAGAACACCACCCGGTCGGCGCCGGCGGGGACCACGATCTCCTTGACGATATACTTGATGAAGTCGGCGAAGCTCTGCAGCAGCCCCCAGGGCCCGACCACGTTCGGGCCGCGCCGCATCTGCACCGCCGCCCACACCTTGCGGTCGGCATACATCAGGAACGCCAGCGCGATCAGCAGCGGCACCAGGATCAGGAGCGCCTGCCCCAGGATCAGGAGCACGATCCCGAACGGGTTTTCGGTGAAGAATGCGATCATTTGCGCCCTCGGCCCCAGTCAGTGCTCACAGTGCTCATCTCGTCCCGTCCCGTCATACCGTCGGAATCCCGGCGTGGTGGCAGGCATCGACCACCACCTCGGCGTCGATGGTCCGCGAGCCGCGCGGCAGCGACGGCGAGATGGTGTAAACCGCATCCGCGCTCAGGATGCCAGAGCGCCGGTCGGTCAGGGTGCGCACATGGCGCGCGAAACCATAGCCGCGGATCAGCGTATAGCCGGCCGCCGCGCAGCGGGCATAGGCGACCGCATCCTGCGGGTCGCCGCTGCCGCGCATGCGGACGTGGAAATTCACGAGGTCGCCGTCCATAAGCCGGGTCTCGACGCCCAGATACTCGACCCCGCTGGCGGGGGCGGCGGGGGCGGCGGCCTCGCATCCGGCCAGGGCCGCGAGCGCGATGGTCACGGGGACGGCCATGCGGATCACTCGGCCGCCATCGGCGCGCGGTCGCGCGCGGCGGCGCCGGCGCTGAGCTCGGCCATCAGCGCCGAAGCCCTTGCGACCGGGTTGGTCAGCCAGTGGTCGGCCACCGCCAGCCGGAAATCCGCGGCGCCAAGCGCGCCGGCGCCGACCGGCTGCCAGCCGTTGTCGGGCACCTCGCCCATGGCGGCAAGATGCGGATGCGCGGCGAACAGCGCCGCCCGCAGCGCGTTCAGGCTGTCCCACGGCAGCGCGGCGCCCAGCTCGCCCGAGAGCGCGCGCAGGATCGCCCAGTTCTCGCGCGCGTCGCCGGGCGGGAAGCCGGCGCGCAGCGCCATCTGCGGGCGGCCCTCGGTATTGACGAAGATCCCGCCCTCCTCGGCCCAGGCGGCGGCGGCCAGGATGATGTCGGCGCGATGCGCGCCGCGGTCGCCATGGCTGCCCTGATAGATCACGAACGGACCGCCGGCGTCGTCGCGGGCGATCTCGATCTCGTCGGCGCCGAGGTTGAGGATCA
>Ga0172382_10007524_pt1 | contig 15428 bp, 9 predicted proteins | sample Leawel138RmetaG_FD_122245 | JGI IMG/M metagenome (GOLD analysis project Ga0172382, IMG submission 122245) | Leachate microbial communities from a municipal landfill in Southern Ontario, Canada - Leachate well 138R metaG | ecosystem: Engineered > Solid waste > Landfill > Unclassified | place...
ACCCCGACGCTGCAGGCGAGAAACTCTGGTCGGGCTACGCCCTCCCGACGTTCCACGCCTGCAGCGCCAAGTGGCCTACTTTTGCGCCGCCCAATGGCCTGATTTTGCTCCGCCGTTGACACCGGAGCGAGGTAAAAGCGAACGATACGCGCGTCCTCAACGGGCGTCTCGCCCTGAAGAACTGCCTCCAGGTCGTGGGCCGTGTTCTGCTCGGCGAGTTGCAGAAGGTGCTCCCGGTTCGTATCGGTCAAATACCTGCCGATGATCACCAACTTGGTCCAGCCGATGAGATGCAGCCGCTGCTCGGAAACGCCCTCGAACTGCCTTGCGATGCGCGTCAACGCGAAGGCTTTCCGCCGTCCGATCCCCGCCAGTTCGGCAGTCTTCAGGAACAGTTCGGGGTGATTGTCCTGAAGCTCGCGCAGGCTCTTCGCTATCCGCAGAAAACTGTCGCCGAGAATGTTGACGATGGTCTCCGTCTTGTCGGTCTTGGGTGACTCAATACTCATGTCTACTGCCTTGATTATGTTGGACAACACAATCAATCATGGCAAAAAGACAAATAGGAACAAAGATATATTGTCGGATCGAAGGCTCAACACCGGTTGCAGCCCGCTGCGATCCGGCCTCGGATCGTCATGTTGCCCTGATCAGAGTCCGTTCGATTCCGTGCGGCCGCGCACGCCTTGCATGGCATGCGCAGCCGCCTTGGTGAATTCGCACGCCCACCGGGAAAGGCAGGCCGGGACGTGCGCGGCACTACTCGTCCTTGCTGCGATAGCTCTCCTGAGCCGCGCGAATACGCGCCACGAGGTCGCGCCCGTTGGAGCCCGTCGCCTCGGTGCGCCCGTACCAGGCCTCATAGACCGAGGAGATGTTCTCCTCGGAGAAGAACTCGCCGAGGGCGGCCTCGTCGGGCTCGTGGAACTTCATCCCCTTGGCGACAAGCTGGGCTATGCGGTCGCGCGAGATGTCGGCCACGGTCGCGAAATGCTCCGTCTCCATCGCCTGCATTTCTTTCGTCACGGCCGCCTTGATGTCGTCCGGCAGTTCGGCCCATCGATCCTTGTTGATGATGAAGGACCACGGCACCAGGGTCCCGATGCGCCAATGGCTGACGTGACCGGCAACCTCGTCAAACCCCATGCTCAGCGCCGAGCCGGCGCCCGTGATGACGGCGTCGACGATGTCGCGCTGCAAGGCCGGAACGATTTCGGAATAGGCGATGGCCGTGGGGGCCACGCCCACCCGTTTCAGCATCTCGGCCGCTTCGACATTGTGGACTCGCACCTTCTTCCCTTCGAAGTCCGAGATCCTATGCAGCGGCGTCTTGGAGATGATGATCTGCCACTCGAACAGCCCCGTCGCCAGTTGCTCCGCATTGTAGCGCGCCAGCCAGATCTTCTCCATCTCCTCTCGCACGACCGCGTCGAGGACGTGCTTGTATTCGCCGTAATCCCAGATGAGGCCCGGCAACGCCGTGTAGTTGAGATAGGGCGTTTCCCCCGAAATGTACGGGTTCAGCACGACGGCGCCGTCGAGCGTCCCGTGACGCACCGCTGCGGGCTGGTCGGGTCCGGACACCAGCGTATCGTAAAGCTCGATCTTGAGCTTTCCGCCTGTCGCCGCCTCGATCCGGCCCGGAAGCTCGTCGACGAAGGCCGCGTAGCTGGACATCTTCGCAGTCATGAACCCGATATTCAAAGTGTGTTCGGCGGAATGGGCGGGCGCCAGGCCGAATGCGAGCGCCACCATGGAACCAAGAATTTTTACACTGAACATAAAGCGTCCTCCCCTACGATCGTCGACCTGCCGCTGGATGAAAACTCAGTGGCCTGCCAGTTTTCACGCACGAGCCAACACCAATGTTGACTCTCTGTCAACTCTTCTGTTGACTGCATTTCTCACTTGAGGAGAGGAGGATGGCGTTGCACACCTTAGAAAACGGGGAGGTCCAGACGCAGCCGGTGTTTTCACAACCGAATGCAACAAGGCCGCTCATGCAGGCAGCCGGAGCGATTTCGGGGCTGCTGTTTGTGGGGCTGATCCTCGCGACCAACTATGACGTGGTTGCACGCTATTTCTTCAAGTCGCCTACCGTCTGGGCCAGCGAACTCTCCACCATCGCCCTGATTGTCGGTGCGTATGTCGGGGCGGGATATACCTATTACGTCGGCGGCCATATCCGGGTGAGCGTACTGCTGGACGCCAAGGTCTTCGCCGGATCGACCGCCAGGACGCTCCTGCGCGGCGGAGAACTCCTCGGACTGCTGGTTTGCGGCCTGGCCGTCTGGCAGATCATGATCCAGACCATGTCGGACTTCAGGTTCGGCGCCCAGCTGTTCGGACTGGCGAGTATACCTGCCTGGGTTCCGAAATCGTGCGTCGCGGCCGGGCTGAGCCTGCTCCTCCTGGCCATCGTCGAAGAAATCCGCGCCCTCTCCGATGGGCGGCGCCCGTCGTTCGTCTATGGCCTCGTCTCGGTCGTGGTCCTCGCCGTGGCCATCCTCTCCAGGTTCGACATCAACATTCCCTATGTCAGGGTGGATCTCGAGGCCGCCATGATCGTGGTTGGGGTGCTGGCGATCGGCCTGTTCGTGTTCGGGGCGAGGGCGTCGCTGTTCGCCGCCCTGATCCTGTGCATTGCGGTCGGCGCCATGCTGATGGCCAAATCGGGCGGCCCCGGCTACGCGATCACCGCCGTCGTCGGGCTGCTGGCGATCCTCCTGCTGATCGGCATGCGCATCTTTCTCGCGCTGCTGCTCATCGGCATGGCCGGCATGTTCATCCTGCCGCCGATCCCCTACATCGCCAATCTGTCCGACAGGCTTTGGGGAGGGCTCAACAGCTTCTCCCTCACCGCCGTGCCCTGCTACGTCCTGATGGGCGCCATCCTGGTCCGCTCGGGGCTGAGCTCGTCCCTCTTCGCCATCATCGCCCATCTCCTGAGGAACGTGCCGGGGGGACTCGCCCATGCGGGCGTGGCAGGCAGCACCATCTTCTCCGCCATTTCCGGTTCCAGCGTGGCGACGGCGGCGACGATGGGAAAGGTGGCGATCCCGGAGATGACCTCAAGGGGCTACTCTGAACGGATGACGTTCGGGTCCATAGCAGCAGGCGGCACGCTCGGGATACTCATCCCGCCAAGCGTGCCGCTCATCATCTACGCCATCACGGTCGGCGCCTCGATTACCAAGATATTCCTGGCCGGCATCGTGCCAGGCCTGATGCTGGCAGGGTTGTTCATACTCCTGATCGCGGGCTGGTCGATGCTGTCGGGAATGGGTGGACAGAAGAAGCCACGCCTGCAGGAGACACTGACCAGGGCGATGTTCGTGGACAGCCTGTTGGTCGTCACGCTGCTCGGCGCAATCATATTCGCCCTCTATGGCAGCGTCGCCACGCCGAGCGAGATCGGCGCCATCGGCGCCCTTATTGCCTTCGTCATCTGCGTATTGCGCAAACGCATGACATACTCGTCTCTTCTCGACGCCGTGGCCGAGACCGTAATCGTCACCTCCTTTGTCATGATGCTCATGGTGAGCGCCAGCATCCTGTCCTTCAGCTTCGATTTCCTGAAAGTGCCCTCCTACGTGGTGAGCGCGGTCGCAGATGCCGAATTGGGGAAGTGGACGACCTTTCTCGGCGTGATCGTCATCTATCTCTTCCTCGGCCTGTTTCTCGACGCCATCTCGATGCTGGTGCTGACGCTGCCCGTCGTGCACCCATTGATGAGCAGCCTTGGATTTGACCCGATCTGGACGGGCATCGTCATCGTCATCGCGGCGGAGATAGGTCTCTTGACGCCGCCCGTCGGCATGAACCTCTTCGTGATAAAGGCGATAGCCCCGCAATCCGAGATGCGTACCATCGCGGAAGGAGCTATCCCATTCATCGCGATCATGCTGCTCGGGATCGCGATCCTCTGCCTCTATCCGTCGATCGCGCTTTGGCCGACGTGAGGCGAGCCCGGCTTCGGGGCCCGTCCCTTGCAGATGACGGCGGGGCGACCGTCCGACCCTCCGCGTTCAGTTGCGACCGGAGAGAAGTCCCCTGCCCACCACATGGGCCTGTATTTCTGCCGCGCCTTCGAAAATGTTCAGGATTCGTGCGTCGCAGAGCACTCGACTGATTTCGAATTCCATCGAATAGCCGTTGCCGCCATGGATCTGGAGGGCGGCGTCCGCATTCGTCCACGCCACGCGCGCGGCCAGGAGCTTGGCCATGCCCGCCTCGATATCGCAGCGGCGGCCCTTATCCTTCTCGCGGGCCGCGAAATAGGTCAGCTCGCGCGCCAGGACAATCTCGACCGCCATCAGCGCCAGCTTGTCCGAAACCCTCGGGAAGCGGACGATGAAGCGGCCGAACTGCCTGCGCTCCAGGGCATACCGCAAACCCAGCTCATAGGCGTTGCGGGCGATGCCCACGGCGCGGGCCGCGGTCTGGATGCGCGCGCTTTCGAAGGTGCGCATCAATTGCTTGAACCCCTGCCCCTCCTGGCCGCCGAGGACGCTGTCGCCCGGCACCTGATAGCCCTCGAACGACAGCTCGTACTCCTTCATCCCGCGGTAGCCGAGCACCTTGATCTCGCTGCCGGTCATGCCCTCCGCCGGGAAAGGATTGCCTGCGCTCCCCCGCGGCTTCGGCGCCAGCAGCATGCTGAGGCCCTCATGGCTCCTGGTGTCCGGGTCGGTGCGGACGAGCATCGTCATCAGGTCGCTGCGCGAGGCATGCGTGATCCACGTCTTGTTGCCGAAAACCTGCCACCCGCCGGGGGTCCGGACCGCCCGCGTGCGCAGGCTCGCGAGATCGGAACCCGTGTCCGGCTCGGTGAATGCAGCCGTCGGCAACACCGCGCCCGACGCGATCGTGGGAAGCCATCGCGCCTTCTGCCCGGGCGTGCCGCTGCTGGAGATCAACTCGCCCGCGATCTCCGATCGCGTCCCGAGCGAGCCGGCCGCGATCCAGCCCCTGCTCAGCTCCTCCGTCACCACGCACATGGCGAGCTTGCCGAGCCCGAGTCCCTCGAATTCCGTCGCGATGCAAACGCCGAAGGTGCCAAGCTCGGCCATCTCGTCGACGACGTCATCCGGGATCAGCTCGTCGCGGAGATGCCATACGTGCGCCGCCGGCATGATCCGCTCCTCGGCGAAGCGGCGATAGGTGCTGCGGATCATGTCGAGATCCTCGTCGCCCAGGGAGTCCGCGACGCCCACCCCGCTCCCGATTAGCTCGACCAGCCTTGCGCGGTTGCCCGCCGAATTGCCGCCGGCCAGGAAGCCGGCGACCGCTTCCGTCTGCGCAAGCGTCCGCGCTTCGCCCTCGATGCCCAGATCGGCAGGCCGAACGATCTCGTTCGGCCCCATCGGAATGCCGCCAACGAGCTGGTTCAGATACTCCCCGAAGCCGATCTCCAGGACCAGCCGTTCGGCGTCGCTCAACTCGCCGGCTTCCCGCAGCCGCAGGGCCCAGCGCGCGGCCTGCTCCAGCGCTTCGACCACCGTCGCGACCCAGGCCAGTCCGTGCACCGCGCGCTGCTCCCGGTCTATCGCGGCCTGGTCGGCCTTCTCCACGCGCCGGGCGACAACCCGCTTCGCGTCCGCCAGATACGCGCGCGCGGCGATCACGGCCTCATCCGCGCGCGCCAGCAATGGGTCAGATGTTTCCGCCGGCATATCCAGCCCTCGATTGTCCATCGGCCCTACGATGCCGGTCCGGCGACGACGCCCCGGTCGTGCAGCCGTGCGATCTCGGTCGATGAGAGGTCCAGCATCTCGGCAAGGACCTGGTCCGTGTGCTCCCCGAGGCGGGGAGCCCGCGCGGGAACCGCCCGCGCCGAGCCCATGAAGGTGGCCGTGGCGCCGGGCGTGGGATAGGTGAAGCTCGCGGGGTGCTCGCACGGCGCGAACACCGGATTGTCCCGCACGAAGCCGGGCTCTTCGGCCACTGCCTCGGACAGGCGGCGATAGGCGCTCCACAGAACGCCGGCCTTGTCGAGCTTCTCGCTCAGTTCGCCGAGCGTCATTCGCAATACGCGATCCTGGACGATCTCGAAGAGATGCGCGCGGTGATCGAAGCGCGCGCCCTCCCGCCTGAAGGAAACGCGCAGCTCAGCTTCGGCGCTGGCGATGCGCTCTCCCACGGACAGGACTTCGACCAGCGCGGCCCATTGCCTGTCGGTGATCGCCACGATCATCACCCTCCTGCCATCGGACGTCACGAAGTCGCGGCCCATGGCGCCGTAGAGATCGTTCCCGAGGCGCGCGCGGTCATGACCGGCGTCGACGACCTCCGCGATCTGCCCGATATGGCCGAGCGACGCCGCCGCCACGTCGGCAAGGGGGACGCGCACCTCGCCACCTCGCCCGGTCTCGCGGCGGCGACGTTCGGCCGCCAGCAGGGCGAAGGCGGCATACGACCCGGCAATAAGGTCCCAGGCGGGTAGGACGTGGTTGACGGGCTGGTCGTCCGGAATCCCGGCCGGCCCCGTCATCAGCGGAAGCCCCGTGACCGCGTTCACGGTGTAGTCGACGCCGTTGCGGCCGTCGGCCCAGCCCATGACGCGCACAGTGACCATGTCCTCGCGCCGTGCAGCCAGCCGCTCGTGGGATAGGAAGCCGTCGACCGGATAGTTGGTCACGAAGAGGCCGCCATTCTCTCCGGGGGCGGTGGCGATCCGGACCGCCAACTCGCGCCCTTCGGGATTGGAGAGGTCGATGGCGATGGACTTCTTGCCCTTGTTCAGTCCCTCCCAGTAGAGACTGCTCCCCGAGGCCGCGACCGGCCAGCGGTTGAAATCGGGGCCGCCTCCGATCATGTCGAAGCGGACGACCTCGGCGCCGAGCTGCAGCAGGTGCTGGCAGCATATCGGGCCGGCTATGAAAGATGCGCCCTCGACGAGGCGCATGCCGCTCAAGACATGGTACATCAACCCACCGTGCCGTCTTCCGGACGTTCGTGTGCATTCGCGCGCCGACGGACCCGCCGGCTCAGCCCGGCATGGAGCCGGCGAGCTTTTCCGCCTCCGCGAAGATGTCGGGATAGTGTTTCGCGGCATGCTCGCGCGTGACGTACCCTTCCCGGAGATCGCGCGCCACGGCTTCCTTCGTCCGTTCGCGGGGCGGACCGAATCCGCCGCCGCCGCCTGAATGGACCGTGACGCGGTCGCCCGCCTGCAACTCGTACTGGCTGAGCTTGTAGTATGTGCCGCGCCGGCCGTCCGTGTGCTCTATATCCACCGAGCCCGGCTCGGCATCGAGCCCGCCGGCGCAGCCCCAAGGCGGGCACTGTGACCTTTCGAACGAGCAGTTGAAGGTCGTGGGCGCGAGCGCGCGGATGGTCTTGTCGATGCCCAGCCCGCCCCGATGGCGGCCCGGACCGCCGCTGTTCGCGCGCCACTGATACCGCTCGACCAGAAGAGGATAGAGGGCCTCCACCGATTCGACGGGAATATCGCGGGTGTCGCCGTGGAGGAGCGTCTTGTAGGGCCCGACGCCGTCGGCATTCACCGAGGCGCCCCATCCGCCGATCGCTATGTCGAAGAAGCTGTAGAAGGACTTGTCTTCCGGGCGCACGCCGCTGAACCCGAACAGGCCGAATGAACCGTGATGCGCGCCGGCGACCCTTTCCGGCAATGCCGGCGCCAGCGCGCCGATGATCGTGTCGATCACGCTCGGCAACGGCGTCGACCAGCAGCCGAGCGGCGCGCCTTCCCTGGCACTCAGGAACTTCCCGTCCGGTAGGATGATGTCGAGCGGCTCGAAGCTTCCCTCGTTCGCCGGCTCGTGCGGCGAGACGAGATATTTGAAGGCGATGCGTGCGCACGTCTCGCCGCCTCCCCGCCGGCCCGAATTGAAGGGGCCGCGCACCTGCTCGCCGATGTCGGAATAGTCGACGATGAACCGGCCGTCCTTGACGATCACCTTGATGGGCAGGTCGATGTTCTTACCGATGTCCACCCCGTCGTCATCGAGAAAGCTCCGCTTTTCATAGACGCCCTCGGGAATTCTTCTCACGGCCGCCCGCGCCGCCTCCGCGGAATTTCTCCAGATCGTCCGGATCGCGCCGTCGACGACATCGGCGCCATGTCTGCGCATCAACGCCTCGAACAGCTGGCATCCTCGCACGCATCCCGCGTGCTGCGCGGCGATGTCCCCGCGCAGCATGTCGGGCAGGCGCGTGTTGTACAGGATCACCCGCATCATCTCCTGATCGAGAATCCCTTCCCGGTAGAGTTTGACCGTGCGCAGCTGCAGGCCTTCCTGAGCAAGTTCCGTCGTGTCCGTGCCCAGGCACGACCCCTGGTAGCGGCCGCCGATGTCTAGCCAGTGAACGATGACGGCCATGAAGGCGTGGAGGTTGTCGTCGTCGTCGAACACCGGCGTGTACATGACGACGTTGTTCAGGTGCTGGCCCATGGTCCCCGCGTGGTTGCACAGGATCACGTCGCCGCGCTTGAAGCCGTCCTTCCCGTAGATGTGTAGCCCGTCCTGAACCGCCAGCCCGATGATGTTGGTAAGGAACAGCGTCAGACCCTTGCGGGCGAGCGCGATGCTCCTGGCCTCGGTGTCCACGATGCCGACGGCATAGTCCTTGTATTCGTAGACCAGGGGGCTGTAGGCGGTGCGAGTGAGATCCTCCTCGATTAGGTCGGGGATGGATTGCAGGCCGGCCCGGATGATCTCCAGTTTCACGGGGTCCATATCCGGAATATCGCTCTCCTGAAAATACTGCTTTTCCATGGTCAGCGATCCTCCTCCGTTCCGACGCTGATGCGAATCTCGCCTGTCTGTCCGATCGTGAATGCGTCGTGCGGGCCGAGGATCGTAGTCGATCCGTATTCCTCGATCACGGCTGGCCCTCGGGCGTGGAATCCGATCGGCAGGTCGCCGCGCCAGTAGACCGAGGTGGCGAGCGATCGGCCCGCCTCGCTGAAGAACACGTTCCGCTCCCTCACGGCCGGCCTTTCCTGCGCCCGCATGGCCGGGACGATCTCCGAGATTTTCGGCTTCGGGGTGCTGGCAAAAGCCGAACAGTGCAATGCGATGATCTCGATGGCGACGTCGGGCAGCGCGTGGCCGTAGCGCGTGCGGTAGGTGTCGAGGAAGGTCGTCCTGACGCCTTCGGCGTCTTCCGCGCCGAAGGCGACGCGCACGGTGTGGAACTGTCCGACGAAGCGCATTTCGGCCTGCCGCGCGAAAGTGACCGGCACGTTGCCGAAATCCTTCCGCACCCCGACCGTCAGCTCGCTCTCGATTTTCTCGAACTCCCTACGCAGGTCGGGCATGGCCCCGTCAGTGAGCGGGCGGCGGAACGTGCGCGTCTCGTCGCGCCGGATGTCCGAAAGCAGCATCCCCACCGCGGAGAAATTGCCCGCTTCCGGCGGAATGATCACCTGCGGAATGGACAGCTCCCTCGCCAACTCGATCGAATGCAGCGGCCCGCCGCCGCCATAGGCGAACAGGGTGAAGTCGCGGGGGTCCAGCCCGCGCTGCACCGTGATGCGCTTGATCGCCTCGCTCATCTTGATCGAGGCGATGCTGAGGATGCCGGCGGCGAGCTCGAGCGTTCCCTCCTCGCCGGAATAGCCCAGCTTCCCGGCCAGCTTCGTCATGGCCCGTTTCGCCAGTTCCGCGTCGAGCGTCATCTCGCCGCCCTGGAAACGGGAGGGATCGAGACGACCGAGCACGAGGTTCGCGTCGGTGACGGTCGGCTCGGTGCCGCCCCGGCCATAGGCCACGGGCCCCGGATTCGATCCCGCGCTCCGCGGGCCGACGTGAAGCTGCTTCTGCTCGTCGCGCCAGGCGATCGACCCGCCGCCCGCTCCGACCTCCACGATGTCCACCACGGGCGCTCTGACCGGCAGCCCCCGCCCGTATCCGCCGACATAATAGGTCGACGACACGTCGAAATGCCCGTCGACCACTAGGGCACATTTGGCGGTCGTTCCTCCCATGTCGAAGGCGATGAGATTGGAAATGCCGAGCTTCTTGCCGTAGGCTCCTGCGCCGATGCAGCCGCCGACGGGCCCGGACTCGACCAGGAGGATCGGCGCCACGCCCGCGTGCTCGGAGGAAAGCAGACCGCCGTTAGACCCCATCAGATAGAAGCGCCCGCCGAACTTGCTGTTGCGCAGCGCTTCGTCGAGAGCGGCCACGTAGCGCCCGACGGCGGGACCCGTGTAGACATTCGCCGTGACGGTCGAGGTGCGTTCGTATTCGTACCATTCCCGCGTCAATTCCACGCCGGCGGTGATGTAGCAGTCGGGCAGGAGTTCCCTGAGCCATCCCGTGACCAGCATCTCGTGGTCCTGCACGAGATAGGAGTTGATGAAGGACACAGCGACGCCCACCGCGCCGCTCGCCCTGATCTTCCCAGCAAGTTCCACCACCTCGTCGCGCGACGGCGAGATCAGGACATTGCCGCGCCCGTCCACGCGTTCGGACAGTTCGAAACGCCGCCTGCGCGGCACCAGAGGCGGATCATATCTGTAGAACAGGTTGAACGGTTCGGTGCGGTTGCCGCGTCCGAACTCCAGCACGTCGGCAAAGCCACGTGTCGTGACCAGCGCTATCGTCGGGCCGGAACGTTCCAGAAGCGTGTTTATGACGTGCGTCGTGCCGTGCTTGAAGAGCGATGCCTCCGCCAGGGAAATGCCGACCTTGTCGAGGCACGCCATGATCCCCTCCTTGGGATCATGGTGGGTGGTCAGATGTTTGGTGATCGAGACCGTACCCTTTTGCGAATTGTAGGATACCAGATCGGTGAAGGTCCCGCCCGTATCCACTGCGATGAATTCAGTCACGTCTGCCTGCTCCCAGTATTCTTTCACTATTCACGGCATCGCTCCCAGGCGGTCGAACATGGTGGGCGTCGCAGCCCGACTACCCGGGAGCCGGCATCGCCGATGTCACAACAAGGCGTCTTGTCCGAAGGCAGGCATCCCGCCGGCCACCGCTATGCGGCCTTCAACCTGGTCCCCCTGATCAGATCGAGATATTCGGGCGCGCTCATCAACTCCCTTCCCAGCGATTCCGCGATCTGCTTCACCAACTTGAAGTGGAAGGCGTTGCTGGGCAGCAGGTCCGGCTTGTGGGGCCAGGCGTAGACCGTGTCCTCCATCCCCACCCTGACATTCAGCCCCATGAGCATGGCGAGCGTCGCGAGATAGGTGCTGGCGCGGCCCGCAGCGCAGACCGAAATGATCGATTCCGGCGCTATCTCGCGAATGAGGCTCACCTGCCGCATGAGCCCGCTGATCATGGATTCGGGGCTGTACATGGGCGAGCATCCGGGCAGAGCCGGAAGGACCATCCAGAAATACGGCGGCTCCAGCAGCCCGCTGTCGATTAGCAGGCGGCGGGCATTGTCGATGTCGCCGTCGGTATAGACGGCAAGCTGCGGCACCATGCCGGCCTCGAGCGTCAGCTTCGTCTTCTGCAGAATGGCGTGAGGCGACTTCGCAAGCATGTTGTCGCCGATCAGAATGGCCGTCGTGTTGATAGGCACGGCTTCCATCAGGCCGGATTCCAGCATCACCTCCATCTCGCGGTTCTCGTCGTCGTTGACGGCGACGAGGCAGCCGTCCACCGTCACGTGGGGATGACGCTCCCGCACCGTGTTGATGACGGAGCGGAAGCGCTCAGCATCTAGCACGTTGTAGCCGGCGTCGTCGCGAACGTGCAGATGGATGATGTTCGCTCCTTCGGCGATGCATTCTTCCGCCGACCTGACGATCTCCTCGGGGCTCACCGGCAGCGCTGGATTCGCGCGCTTGCTGAAGAAGGCCCCGTTTATGGTCGCGGAAATCGCCACCTTTCCGGGGATCTTCCACTGCGGCATCGGGTCGACGTCGGCGAAGGCGCTCCGTTTGGGGTCGATAACCTCCGGAATGCCCCAGGCCTTCCACCGGGTCTTCATTCCTTCACGCTCGACCCATTTGTTCACGTGGTCCCAGCGTATCTTGTTGTCAGTGAGGCCCATTCACCATTCTCCTTGCGTTACGTCATGCGACCCGCACGTCGCGCACGATCCTTGGCAGGTGCATCGCGGACGCCGCCCCTCGTCGGATTGTCCAACACTACCAATTCACATTGCGATCATGCAGTCAACACATATGTTGAGAATGGTCGCCGCGTTGTCAACACAATTGTTGACCTCACTTGCGCCGCTGTCGTATTCTCCCGCTTGCTTGGCATTGCCGGAGAGGGGGGAACCTTCACCGGAAGATGCCGTCCGGCGCGCCGGGGCCGGACGAAAGGCGGTTCGGGATGTAAGGGAGGGGAGGACAAACGATGGCTGATCAGGGTGCGAATTCGACGTGGAACGACGAAATACTGGGGTGGCGCGGCCGCGTGGGGCTGATCTTCCCCACCACCAACCTGTTGCTCGAAACCGCCCTCCCTCGTCTGGCTCCGAGCGGCGTCACCTTCCACTCCGCCCGGCTGCGCATATCGGGAGGCGCCGACGCCGAAACCCTGCGGCGCATGGCCGAAAGGGCATTCGACGCTGCCCGCGATCTGGCGGAAGCGCGCGTCGACCTGATCACCTATTGCTGTACGGCCAGTTCGTTCGTGGAGGGCCAGCAGCACGACCTGGAGATGATCGAGAGGATCACCGCGGAAACCGGCATACCCTGCATCACGACGATGCAATCCATCACCTTCGCGCTCGACGCGCTTGCCATCCGGAAGCCGGCGCTGGTCTCACCCTATGTCGAGCAATTGGAGAAGCTCGAAATCCGGTATCTAGAGAAGGCCGGCTTCGACGTGGTCGCGAGCAGCGCCATGGGAGTATGCGATCTGATCGCCCTACACGACCCGATCCCAGGCGACATCTATCGCCATGCCCGCCGCACCCTCATCGACGAGGCCGACGGAATCCTCATTTCCTGCAACGCCCTGCGCGCCCACATGATTGCCGGCATCCTCGAACGCGATTCGGGACGTCCAGTCGTAACGTCACTCACGGCCACCCTTTGGGGCATTCTGAGAGCGCTCAAGGTCTGCGAGCCGATCGCCGGATACGGCCGCCTTCTCGCCGGCTTCGCACCTCCCCTTGCCGGGAGTGCGTGACACCGGCGGCCTTGCGGTGACCGGATCGGATTGCTGACTGCTTAGCCGGCGCTGCGCAGCCCGCTGATTACCATCGTCGCGAAGGTCTGCCCGACTTCCAGGCTCGTGACCGGGCCCTCGGGCCGGAACCAGCGATGGGTCCAGTTGAACATCCCCAGAATGCCGTAGGCGGCGATTTTCGGCGAGATGTCGCTCCGGATTACGCCCTGGTCGATACCATCGACGATGATCTTGATGATGGCGCCTTCGATATTCCGTTCGAACTGCCTCAGGGAGCGCATCTGTTTCGACTTCGCTTCCTTTGTCATCTTCTCCTGGATAAAGACATAAAGGTGCGGATAGTTCTTGCTATAGTTTTCCATGAGAGCGTGGCATAGCTTCTCGATTTTCTGGATCGAGTCTGTGTTTTCGTTCGCTATCTCGGTGGTCCGCTTCGCCATCATCTCGATGGCCTCGCTCACGACATCGAGGAAGAGCTCGTTCTTTCCAGAAACATAGTAATACAGCGACGATCGGTCCACGCCCGCTTTTTGCGCGATCTGGTCGAGGCTGGTTTCCCTCAAACCATGTTCCTTGAACAGTTCTGCGGCAGAATTCCGCAGCGCGGCCCGACGCTCGTTGTAATGCGATGTGGCGTCATCTCGTGCAGCGACACGCCGACGACCAATACCGCTATCCGTGTCGGTCGGACTGTTTCTACGGTTCGTCATGAAAGGTCCGTCATTCTCTATGCCGGCGGTCGTCATCGCGCATGAATAACGTTGGCATTTCTGTCAAACCATCCCGCCTGCAACACCATAGACAAATCGATAAAGGGGGCAAATCCAGCATCTGGGTAATGGAACCTTCTAGCACTGGCAAACGGAATTTGCCCAACCCGCCCCCCTCGACCGGGCGCCGGCCACCTGACGACAGCGCCGTTTCGTGCCGGAGTTCCCGGCCCGATCCGACCTCTGGAGCAGTCGGCGATGCCGTCAACCTGCAATGCGGGCATTCTGCTTGATGTCGCGAACGTCGTGGACATTCGCGCACTGACGCGGGTCCTGTCCGACGGGGAAAAGCGCCCGCTTCTGCAGCTTCTGCGAGACGGTCAGCGGGAAGCTATCGAAGAATGCCACCCAGCCTGGGATCTTGAAATAGGCCAGGCGGCCGATGGTGAAGGCCGCGATGTCCCGTGCGGTTTCCTCGGATCGCTCCACGCCGGGCTTAAGAATGACGCAGGCCATCACCTCCTCCTGGCGCATCTCGTCAGGCACCGCGATGCAGGCGACGCGAAGCAGGCCGGGATATTCGACAACCGCCGCCTCGATCTCGGAGGCGGCGATGTTCTGCGCGCTGCGGCGGATTATGTCCTTCTTGCGATCGACGAAACGGTAGGAGCCGTCCCCGTTCTGCTGCACCAGATCGCCCGTATGCAGCCAGCCGTCTTCCCACGCGGCGTCTGTCGCGGCCGCATCCTTCAGGTATTCCCGTATCAGTCCCGCACGCGGATCGGGGCCGATCCTGCGAACCAGCAGCTCCCCGAGCTCACCCTTCCCGAGGTCCCGTCCCTCGTCGACGACGCGGAACTCGAGCCCTTCCAGCGGAAAGCCGACATTGCGGCTGCCGATGTCGCGCGGCTCCTGGCAGGCGATGGAGGCGATGCCGACTTCGGTCATACCCCAGACCTCGACGATGGGGAAGCCGAACCGCTCCTCGTATTTGCGGTGCATCGAAGGCTCGACGCCCGCGCCCACGGCCACCCGGATCCGGTGCTTGCGCTCCCTCTCGTCCGGAGGCAGCGCGTAGAGCGCCGGCAAGACGATGCCGAGATACTGGACCATCGTCGGCTGCGTCGCCTCTATGTCGTCCCACCAAGTCCTGGCATGGAATCGGTCGGGGTAGATGCAGCAGCCCCCCGACACGAGCATGGTCGGGGTCGTGCACAACAGACTGTTAACGTAGTAGAGCGGCAATGGATTGAACAGCCGCTCCTGCCCTTCCCTGATAGCGACCACCCCGCCGGCACGGGCGTAGCGCAGCCCGGCATAGATGGCGTAGGCGTTTTCCGCGATGCAGGCCTTGGGCGCCGCCGTTGTGCCCGAGGTGTAGAGGATCGCCGCTTCTGTCGACTCGTCGGGCATTCCCGCGCGTTTCGGGCGTCGCGGGACCGGGATGGCATTCGCCACGTCTTCCAGCAACACTACTTCGGGCGGTGTGCGCATATCGGCGCAAACGCCCTTTATGTGCTCCAGATGCCGCGGCAGGACAACGATCAGATCCGCTTCCGAATGGTCCAGCACATAGAGGGTCTCGTCATGGCAGTAGTCCGGATTGACCGGCACGATCGAGGCCCCGAGACGGTTCAGGGCATAA
>Ga0172382_10007530_pt1 | contig 15422 bp, 10 predicted proteins | sample Leawel138RmetaG_FD_122245 | JGI IMG/M metagenome (GOLD analysis project Ga0172382, IMG submission 122245) | Leachate microbial communities from a municipal landfill in Southern Ontario, Canada - Leachate well 138R metaG | ecosystem: Engineered > Solid waste > Landfill > Unclassified | place...
AGTCGCCACCGCCGGACAGTGCGAAATCGGCGTCAAGTTCAACACCCTGGTGAAGAAAGCCGACGAGGTGCAGATCCTCAAGTACTGCGTCCACAACGTCGCCCACGCCTATGGCAAGACGGCCACCTTCATGCCCAAGCCGATCGTCGGCGACAACGGCTCCGGCATGCACTGTCACCAGTCCTTCTGGAAAGATGGCGTCAACCAGTTCGCCGGTGACGGCTATGCCGGCCTGAGCGAAACCGCGCTGTACTACATCGGCGGCATCATCAAGCACGCCAAGGCCCTCAACGCCTTCACCAACCCCGGCACCAACTCCTACAAGCGCCTGATCCCCGGCTTCGAGGCGCCGGTCATGCTGGCCTACTCCGCTCGCAACCGCTCGGCATCGATCCGCATTCCCTACGTGGCTTCCCCCAAGGGCAAACGTATCGAAGCCCGCTTCCCCGATCCGATCGCCAACCCCTACCTGGCCTTCGCCGCCATGCTGATGGCCGGCCTCGACGGTGTCCAGAACAAGATCCACCCCGGCGACGCCGCCGACAAGGACCTCTACGATCTGCCCGCGGAAGAAGCCGCTGCCATCCCGCAAGTGTGCGGCAGCCTGCGCGAAGCCCTGAGCAACCTCGACAAGGATCGCGAGTTCCTGACCCGTGGCGGCGTGTTCAGCGACGATTACATCGATGCCTACATCGAGCTGAAGATGGCCGAAGTCTACAAGGTTGAACACACCACCCATCCGCTGGAGTTCGAGCTCTACTACAGCGTGTAGGCCCCCGTCGACACCGGGCCCGCCATTCCACGGATGGCGGGCTTTTTTTTGTGTCGAACAGATATACTTGTGGCGTCATATCCACGGAAAGGGCCCATGAGACATCCTCCTTCCCTGGCCGCGCTGCTGCTGATGCTCGGCCTCATTGCCGCAACGGCGACCGCTTACGCCGCCGTCTACAGGATCGTCGATGAAACCGGCAGGGTGACCTATACCGACAAGCCCCCCGCAGGCAACAAAGGAGAAAAAGTCGATCTGCCGGCGATCAATACCCAGCCCGGTATCGATGCGCCGGCACCGGCCGCCGCAAATGATGACCAGGCAACGGTCGCCCGCTACCGGCGCATCGAGATCCTCCAGCCCAGCGACGGGTCCACCATCCCCTCCGGACAGCTCGACCTCCTCGTTCAGGTAGGCATCGAACCGGATTTGCAAGCCGGGCACCTGATCACCGTATTGCTGGACGGGAAACCCGTGGCGCGCCCGGCCGCCGCCACCAGCCTCCGCCTCGACAACCTGGAACGCGGCATGCACCGGCTCGAGGCGAAAGTGGTGAACCAGCAAGGACAGTGGGTAGCAGGCAGCGAGCCGGTCACCATCTACGTGCAGCGAGCCTCGAGATTGATCAACCCCAAGTCCGGAGCACGACCTTGACCAGCAGGGACTCGCACCAAGTTGGTGCGCAGATGCATGAAACTCACTATAGTTTGTCACTTTCTCCGGGAATAAATCGCAAACAAACGCCTCCGCAGGTTGGCCCGATACTTGCGTAAAATCCAGGAAGTACCCCGGCAACGCCCCTAGGCACCATGCTGGCACAACGGCTCTCACCCGAAAGGCTCAGCGCTGCCCGAGCCTCGATGTGGAACTACCATGAACCAGGACGTCAATGCCCACCTGTTGCTCGACAGCCTCACCACAGCGGTGATGGTGCTGGATGACAGCCTGTTGATCCAATACCTGAACCCCTCGGCGGAAACCCTGCTCGCCGCCAGTGCCGCCCGACTGCACGGTTCCAGCGCCGCGGCACTGTTTTCGGGCATGGAGAACCGCCTCGACGCTCTTTATCACGCACTAAAAGACGACACGTCCTTCACCGAGCGCAAAGCAGCCATGTCGCTGGCCGATCAGAGCCAGGTCATCGTCGACTATTCGGTGACACCGCTGACCGTTCGCAACGCCAGGATACTGCTCATCGAGATGCAGCCCATGGAGCGCATCATGCGCATCGACAGGGAGGAAGCACTGATCTCGGCCCATGATACCTCGCGCAACCTGATCCGCGGCCTCGCCCACGAGATCAAGAACCCGCTCGGCGGTATCCAGGGCGCCGCCCAGCTGCTGGCGGAGGAATTGGACAGTGAAGAACTTCGCGAATACACCGCGATCATCACCACCGAGGTCGAGCGTCTCCGCAACCTGGTAGACCGCCTGCTCGGCCCCAACAAGCCCGCCATCCTGGCACCGGTAAATATCCACGAAGTCACCGAGCATGTCGCCACCCTGCTCGAAGCCGAGACCCGCGACGATCTGCCGATCATTCGCGATTACGATCCCAGCATCCCGGAGATTCACGGCGACCGGGAACAGTTGATCCAGGCGGTGCTCAATGTCGCCCGCAACGCCATGCAATCCCTCAGCGGCGCGGGCATGATCGGCCGCGGCGGCTGCATCCGCCTGCGCACCCGGATCCAGCGCCATTTCACCATTGGCAGAGATCACCACCGGGTCGTGTGCCGGCTCGACATCATCGACAACGGCCCGGGCATTCCCGCCGAAATCGGCAACCGGATTTTCTATCCGATGATCAGCGGCCGCGCGGAGGGCAGCGGCCTCGGCCTGCCCATCGCCCAGTCCGCCATCAGCCTCCACCGCGGCCTGATCGAGTGCGACAGCCGCCAGGGTTACACTCAATTTTCCATTTTCCTACCGATTGATAACGACCATGAATGATAGAGCCGCCGTCTGGGTCGTCGATGATGACCACTCCATCCGCTGGGTGATGGAGAAAGCTCTCCACCGCCACAACTTCGCAGTGCAGTGCTTTGAAAGTGCCGATGCCCTGCTCGCCAGCCTCGACCGGGAGCAACCGGAAGTCATCATCAGCGATATCCGCATGCCCGGCATCAGCGGCCTCGAGCTGCTCAAGCGCATCCACGCTGAATTGCCGGATATTCCCCTCATCATCACCACCGCGCACTCCGACCTGGACAGCGCCGTCTCCGCCTACCAAGGCGGAGCTTTCGAATATCTGCCGAAACCCTTCGACATCGATGAACTGGTGTCGGTCACCCAGCGGGCCCTGACCTTCAGTCGCGAACGGCAACAGCCACCGCTGAGCGAGGCGGCGCTGGTGCCCACCGACATCATCGGCGAAGCACCGGCAATGCAGGAAGTCTTTCGCGCCATCGGCCGGTTGTCGAAATCCAATATCACCGTGCTCATCAACGGCGAGTCGGGAACGGGCAAGGAACTGGTGGCCCGCGCCCTGCACCGCCACAGCCCGCGCGCTCAGTTCCCCTTCATTGCCCTCAACATGGCGGCCATTCCCCACGACCTGATCGAATCGGAACTGTTCGGCCACGAGAAAGGCGCCTTTACCGGCGCCAGCCAGCGCCGCCCCGGGCGTTTCGAGCAGGCCAATGGCGGCACCCTGTTTCTCGACGAAATCGGCGACATGCCCGCCGAGGCCCAGACCCGGTTGCTGCGGGTCCTGGCCGACGGCGAATTCTACCGGGTCGGCGGCCATACGCCGGTCAGGGTCAACGTGCGGATCATCGCCGCCACCCACCAGAACCTGGAAGAGCTGGTCATCGCCCACCGTTTTCGGGAAGACCTGTTCCATCGCCTCAATGTGATCCGCATCCATCTGCCGCGACTCGCCGATCGCAAGGAGGACATTCCGCGGCTGATCCACTATTTTCTCAACCAGTCGGCGCGAGATCTGGAAGTGGAGCCGAAAGTGGTGTCCCGGGAAGCGGAGCGCTACCTCAGCAACCAACCCTGGCCGGGCAACGTCCGGCAACTGGAAAATACCTGCCGCTGGCTGACGGTAATGGCGTCGGGGCGGGAAATCCTGCTTTCCGACCTGCCGCCGGAGATGGTGGAGGAAAAGGCCAGCGCCGGCCGTCCCCCACTATCCGATCAATGGGAACTGAGCCTGCAGCGCTGGGCCCGGGCAGAGATAGCCAATCGCCACGAAAAAATCCTCGATACCGCGCTGCCGGCTTTCGAGCGGGCCATGATCGAAGTGGCGCTGGCGCATACCAACGGGCGCAAGAAGGAAGCCGCGGAACTACTCGGCTGGGGACGCAACACGCTGACCCGCAAGCTCAAGGAACTGGGCATGGCTCAGGCTGACGACGAGGAATAGCACCGGCCTCTGCGCAACACCCCGCCGCCCGTGGGGCGCTCCCGCGCGCTGAAATACCGTGACCACTGCCAACCGCCTGCCCTTGCCGGCAGGTGCCGCAACGCCTTGCATCGAAATACTGACATGCCTTCGAGAAAGTGACATTAGGTCGGCGCAACCACGCCAGCAGGACGCGACTCACCGATTACTATACGGGCCACGGCGACATCACCTCGCTGCACAATAACTATAGCTAAACAGAGGGAAGACCCATGAGATCCATCAAGCACATAATAGGCCCTTCAGCATTTGTCCTGTGCTCGCTCAGCAGTGCCATCGCTGCCGCCCAGCCAGCGAACAACGCTCCCCAACATGCCCGCGGACTTGAAGAAATAGTGGTCACCGCGCGACGCAGCGAGGAAAGCCTGCAGTCCACCCCGGTGGCCGTCGCGGCACTGAGCAAGGAGGCTCTCGAAAAGGCCCGCGTCACCCAGGTCGTTGATCTGGTGCGGGCGACGCCCACGCTGACGCTCTCCACTGCGGGGCCGGGCGGTACCGGCGCCATCTTTCTGGCAATTCGCGGGCAGTCCAAGAGCGAAGCCAACTCGGCGACAGACGCGGCCGTCGCCATCTATGTCAATGGCGTCAACTACGCAAGGATGACATCTGGCAACTTTGCCCTGTTCGATCTCGCTCAGGCCGAAGTGCTGCGCGGCCCGCAGGGTACGCTTTTCGGCCGCAACACCACCGGTGGCGCGCTCAATCTCTCCACTGTCCAGCCCGGCAGCGAGTTTGGCGGCACCCTCAAAGCTAGCGTCGGCAACTTCGGTTCACGCTTGGTCGAAAGCGGCATCGACATTCCGCTGACCGACGAACTGGCATTGCGGGTGGCGGGCAAGTACGAAACCAATGACGGCGCTTTTGACAATGCTGTCACCGGCAAGAGTTTCAAGGAGCTCGACAAGGGTTGGGGCGCCCGCGCCACCCTGAACTGGGAACCGAGCAACCTGCCGATCAGACTGTCGCTTGTCGCCGACAAGGCTGAGTTCGAGGACAACGGCTCGCCGAGTGCTCTGCGCGCTATCAACCAAGACCTGGCCCCCTTTGGTCCCGGCACACCCACCATCGGCCAGCTCTACGCGTTGAATGGCCTGAATGTCGACGATTTCCTCTACAACGGCAGGAATTTCGACAAGGCTTATGGCGACCCCCAGACCGGCTACTCCCTGGTCGACGACCCTTACAATATCGGCGAGCAGGAGGGCCTTGCCGCCACCCTGGAGTGGGATATCGGCGACTGGAGCCTGAAGTCGATCACCGCCTGGCGTTCCAATTACAGCACCAACAGTCTGGACATCGATGCCAACCCCTTGCGGCTGCTGGGCTTCTATTCCGTCTATGACCAGGAGCAGTTCAGCCAGGAGCTCCAGTTGTCCACTACCATCGGCGCCCTGGATTTTATCGGCGGCCTGTTCTACTTCGAGGAAGAAGGCGACGAGCGATCGATCTCCGATTCCTTTGGCGTATTCGGCTTTATTCCCATCGGCCTCACCCTGTCGGATTTCGAGTCGGAATCCAAGGCGGTGTTTGGCCAGGTCAACTACAACTTCACGCCCAAGCTGCGCGGCACCCTGGGTTACCGCTATACCTGGGATGACCGTTCGATCACCCGCAGAGGGCAGCTCGGCTACGGGCTAAACCCCAATGGCTCCGTCGCCTGGGCTGAGGGAAGGGACCCCTTCGACGAATCGTTCTCCTATCCGGCATGGATCGTCGGCCTCGATTATCAGGTCACCGACGACATGTTCCTCTACACCAAAGTCGGCCGGGCATCCATGGCTGGCGGCTTAATACCCGCCCGACGCCTCCTGGCCGGGAAGCTTTCGATCCCGAGGAGCTGACGGACTTCGAAGTGGGCATGAAACTCGACTCTTTCGATGGCCGGTTGCGCACCAACGTGGCGCTGTTTGCCATCGAAACCAAGGGTGTGCAGCGTATCGTGAACGCCGTCGTCGACAACGTGAGCTCCCAGTACGCGCAGAACGCCGGCGATACCCGGACCTACGGTTTTGAACTCGAAACCACCGCGTTGCCCTGGGACGGCATGGAGCTGTCGGCCAGCGTCGCCTACCTCGATGCCAATTACAAAAATGGTACATTCATCGACAACGCCGGCACCCTCGACGATCCGATTCCCTATGACCGCAGCGCCGAGGTGGTGCCCAACGCGCCGGAGTGGACCTACAACATCACCGCCTCACAGTCATTCGATCTGGAACTCGGGACCCTGAACGCCCAGCTCGGCTACGCCTACGTCGACGACAAGTCGCTCAGCGCGGAAACGGCCCGGCCGGGTGCAACCGACGCGCAGAGACAGGACATCGCCCTGGCCAACAAGTATATGACTCTCGAGAGCTACGGCCTGTGGAACAGTCGCCTGTCGATGGACTTCCGCAACGGTGTATCGGTGGCGCTCTGGGGACATAACCTGAGTGATGAGGAATACTTTACCTTCGCGTTCAACGCCTATTCCGCGATCGGCTTTGCGATGCAGTCTCAGGGTATGCCGCGGACGTATGGCATCGATGTGAAGTACGACTTCTGATCGCAGTCTTTGACCCTTTGGCCACCTGAGGTGCGCCTGCCCCGACTTTCACGGGACAGGCGACACTCTCTCAGGTTTTGGAAGTGTCGTCCGCGGAGCGAATCCGGCTCTGCAGCGGGACGCCGCCACGCCAGCGGCGGATGGTGCGCTGGAAGAACAGGTTATTGGGAATCTGCAGTACGGTGCTGCCCTGACCTGCGTCGGTTTCCTGTATCGTCGTGTAGATCAGGTTGATATCGACCACCCGGCCCTTGAGGCCGGGCTTTTCGCCGTTCTCCAGCAATTCGATATGATCATGCAGGCGGAATGGCCGGGTCATCACGATCAGTATCGTGCAGAAGATATTGGACAACACGCTCCAGGCGGCAAAGAACGCCACCGCCGCGACCGCGGCAAACCCGGTGAACGCCGTCCACAGCACCGTGCCCGACACACCCAGACGATCCAGCACGAACAGCAATGTCGCAGAGTAGATCAGAAAAGCGATCACCCGCCGCGCACCCACCACCAGTTCGGGAGGCAATATCGCCCGCGCACTGAGGCGCTTGATCAATCGCCGCGACGCTGTCAGCAACAGCGCTGCAACCAGCACGATCAGGGCGATCTGCGCAGCGGGGATAATAACGTCCAACCAGTCGTGAGCCCAGGGAGGCAACCGTTCCATCATCGTCAAATCTCTACACACCTGTGCCTATGTGAAGTCAGATACATTCGTTTCGGGTGAAACGTCCGGCGCTTACCATGCGCAGCCGCCACCCGTCGCTCGGTCGCGCCTTTGCGAAACCCTGGCAACGATAACCAATCGATGGCGCCACTGTGCCGGCTCGACGCTTCCCTCGGACGAATCGCGGCAACACAGGGCGGCCCTCATAGTACAGGACCGCCCGGCAGATACCTATGGCCCGGGTTCGGCAGCCTGTACATATCGGGCGGAGAGTTGTGGCGCTGCCCCCCTTGAGCTCAGTGACTTCGAGCCGCCGCTCTGTGCCGAGCCATTCATGAGAACCAGCCCTGTCGATACCACACTGACCGCGTACAATGATGACAGATTTTCGAGGCATTCATCTCCCCAGGCAGGCCATGACAACGCCCATGCAGCTCGGCATTTACACCTTTGGCGACATCGTCGCCGATCCCCATACGGGCCACGCGGTATCGCCCCAGCGGCGGCTCGACCAGATACTCGAGACCGCCAGGCTGGCCGATGACGCCGGGCTCGACGTCTTTGGTGTCGGCGAGCATCACTCCCTGGCCTATGTCAACTCCGCCACCGCGACCATGATCGCGGCGATTGCCGCGATCACCAAACGCATCAGGCTGACGAGCGCATCCACATCGATCAGCACCGCCGATCCGGTGCGGACTTTCCAGGAGTTCGCCACTGCCGACCTGGTGTCCCACGGCAGGGTGGAGATCATCTTCGGGCGCGGGGCCTTCACCGACAACTTTCCGCTGTTCGGCTACAGTCTCGATGATTACGACGCGCTTTTCGTTGAAAAGGCCGGCCTCTTCGATCAATTGAACGCCCGCGAGCGGGTCAGCTGGTCGGGACGGTTTCGCGCCGCCCTCGACAACGCCGAAATCGCACCGCGTCCGGCCCAGGCCCAAATCCCGGTGTGGATGGGCGCGGTGTCCGCCACCAGTGTGGCGCGGGCCGCGGCGGCGGGATTTCCCCTGGCCGTTCCCATGGTCGGCGGCACGGCGGCCGGTTATGCCCGGTCGATAGCCCTGTACCGGCAGCTGTGGAGCGAAAGTGGCCGCGCCCCGGAGGATGCCCGGGTGGCCACCTTCGAGCATTTGCACGTGGCGGAATACACCAGCCATGTGCGCCAGAGGTTTTATCCCTATTACTCCGCCTACCTGAAACCCTTGTTCGGGGACCCCATGCCAACAGCGGTATTCGAACAGATGCTGTCGCCCCAGGGGTCGCTGGTCGCCGGCAGCAGCCAGCAGGTGATCGACAAGCTGCTGTTCCAGCGCGAGCTGTTCGGCACCGATCGTTTTTTCGGCCAGATCGATATCGGCGGCCAGCCTCACAGCGAGGTTCTCCGCGGTATCGAACGTTTCGCAACGGAAGTCGCGCCGGTGATCCGCCGGGAAACCGCCGGCGCGACGCCAGTTCCAGGCCGGTAAGAGTGCCGCCAGTCGCCGTGGTATGGCGCCGCCGGTGATGGCCTCGCAAGCCACCCGGTCGCGGTCGATCAGGTGCCGCAGAAAGTCTGCCGTACCGCCTGGTGTGGCAGGGGCGGCACGGCCAGGTCCTGGTCGTCCGGGTCGTAGTCGAACGGTCGCCCCAGACGCTCCACCAGGCGGTGGAAGGGGCCGAAATCGCCGTCCTGCTCCGCGGCCTGAATGGCCTGTTCCACCCGATGGTTGCGGGGAATATAGGCGGGATTCGCCGCGTACATGGAGCGTTGCCGCTCAGCGGGGCTGTAGCCATCCCCGTCATGCAATTCCCGCCATGCCTCGATGAGTGGGTCCAGGGAAGGCGGCAATGGATAATTCACCGAGCCCATCTGGTCGCCTTGCGGGTCGGCGAGGTCCGCCAGCCGGCGGAAGGTCAGGGTAAAGTCCAGTTGCTGTGTCGTCATTTGCGCGAGCAGCGCCTCCGCCAGTTGCGCCGACGCCTCGCTGGGAACGCCGATCCCCAGCTTGCGGTGCAAACCCAGGCTGTAGGCTGTCTCGTACTGGCGGCTGAAATCGTCGAGGATCGCCTGGGCGCGCCCGATCACCTGCTTGTCATCAACGCCCGGCCCCTCGGCCGCGATCAGCACCGGCAACAGCGATTGCGCCAGCCAGGACAGGTTCCACTGAGCGATGACCGGCTGGTTCCGGTAAGCGTAGCGCTTGCCCTGGTCGATGGAACTGTAGCAGGCCTGCGGATCGTAGCTGTCCATGAAGGCGCAGGGGCCGTAGTCGATGGTCTCGCCGCAAACCAGCATGTTGTCGGTGTTCATCACGCCGTGGATGTACCCCACCAGTTGCCATTGGGCAATCAGCTGCGCCTGCCTTGCCACCGCCTGTTCCAGCAACGCCAGATAAGGATTATCCGCCTGCCGTGCAATGGGGAAATCCCGTTCGATCAGGTGGTCGGCGAGCAGTTGCAGCGCCTCGGTATCGTCCTTCGCCAGAAAATACTGGAAGTGGCCCACCCGGATATGGCTGCGCGCCACCCGGGTGAGAATGGCGCCGGGCAGAGCCCGATCGCGGTAGACCGGCTCGCCGGTGGTCACCGCCGCGAGGCTGCGGGTGGTGGCAACGCCCAGCGCCGCCATCGCCTCGCTGACGATGTATTCCCGCAACACCGGTCCCAGCGGAGCGCGGCCGTCGCCCATTCGCGAATAGGGGGTCTGGCCGGCCCCCTTGAGCTGGATATCGTGACGGCGGTTGCCGGCGTCCACCACCTCACCGAGCAGAATGGCGCGGCCATCGCCGAGCCGGGGATTCCAGCCGCCGAACTGGTGCCCGGCGTACACCGTGGCGATGGGCTCGGCGCCCGGTGGCACGCGGTTGCCGGCGAAAACCTGCAGTGCGTCGTCGGAACTCAGCCAGTCGGGATCGATTCCCAACTGACCGGCCAGCAGCGGATTACTGTGGATAAGCGCCGGGCCGGCGACCGCTGTGGGCCGTTCCCTGGCATAGAACCGCTCCGGCAGGCGGATATAGGTGTTATCGAACGCGATGGGCGGATTGTTCGTCACTTTACAGTGCCTCAGTGAAAACCATTAGGGAACGTCCGGCGCCTGCACCAGTGGGGCTAAAGCATCCACTCGATTGGCAGTATCGACAGGAACGAAACACCCACGCGCTTCCAGAAGCCCACGCCGGGCTCGCTGTCGTGGCGCTGTTGCCGGTCGCCGTGGCGTTCGAGCCAGTACAGCTTGCCCTTTTCGTCCAAGCGGACTTCATAGGCATCCTCCAGGATCTGCCCCTCGAACACGGCCTCGATATCCCGCGCCAGGGCCGGGCTTTCGATGACAAAACCGAGTTCGGTGTTGAGCCGGGCCGAACGCGGGTCGAAATTGAACGAGCCGACGAAGATTCGCGCCTGGTCCACGGCAAAGGTCTTGGCGTGCAGGCTGGAGCCGGAGCTGCCGAAAGGCCCGGCACTCTCGTTGCGCTTGCCCTTGGGCGAGACCCGGCGCATTTCGTAGAGCCGGATTCCGGCCTCGAGCAGCGCCTTGCGGCGCTTGGCGTAGCCGGCATGCACCGCGGCGACATCGGTGGCCTCCAGCGAGTTGGTGAATATCTGGATCCTGACGCCCTCCCGGGCCATGCGCGTAAAGAACTCGACGCCGGTCGCGGTCGGCACGAAGTAAGGAGATACCAGTTCGACCGTGGCTTGCGGCGCACCGATGATCACGCCCAACTGGTGCATCAGCAGTCCCGGCTTGCCTATCTTGCCGAGCCCTTTTGCCGGGTCGTCGCTGACCATCGTCACGTCGGCCCACTCCAGGGCCAGTTGCCCGGCCAGGAGGTCGCGGATAAACGCCGATTGCCGCACTGCGAGCAGGTACGAGGCCGCCGCGGGGTCGGCCTCGGTAATGGTCGCGTTCAACCGCGCCGCCTCCCCCGGTTCGACCAGCGGCAGAACCGCCGACACCGGATAGGCGGAGGCACTGCTCCAATAACGATCGAAATCCCCGGACACGTCGGCCACCACCGGCCCCACTCCCAGCACATCGAGGTCGGCAAACAGCATATCCTTGGTAGCGCCGAAATATTCGTCGCCGATATTGCGGCCACCGATGATGGTGGCCTGGTTGTCGGCGGTGAACGACTTGTTGTGCATCCGCCGGTTGGCCCGGGAAAAATCCGTGATATAGCCAATGGGCTTGGGCGAGCGGATCACAAAGGGGTTGAACAGCCGCACCTCGATATTGGCGTGCTGATCCAGCACCGCCAACTCGGCGTCGAGGCCGTTGGTGCCATTGTCATCGAGCAACAAGCGCACCCGCACCCCCCGTTCGGCGGCGGCGAGCACCGCCTTCAGCATCAGGGTGCCGGTGGTATCGCCATGCCAGATATAGCTCTGGATATCGAGGGTCCGCTCCGCCGCCCGGGTCAGCAGAATCCGGGCGGCAAAGGCATCGAAGGGATCGCTCAGCGACGCGATGCCGGACTTGCCGGGATGGGCATCGACCCTCGGCGCCAGCGCGCGGCCGAGTGGCGTATCGCGGGCCTCGCCATCGGTGAGCGCAGTGGAGATGCTGCGCCCGTCGAGCGGGGGCAGTGACGCGCATCCGACCAGAAGATTGACGCACAAGAATGGCACCAGACGCCGCGCAAGCCGTGCGGAGGCGCCAGGGGTTGGCGACATCGCCTTCATGGCCTGACGCTCGTGAGCAAGGCGACAACTGCGCCCGGGGAGAATGACAAAGGCACGCAAAATACCTGTTCTGGAATACCGATGACCATTATTGCAGCAAAATACCGGGTGTACAGGCCCATCCGCCGGAAGGTCGCCGGGCGGGACGAGAACCGCCGCCGGCGATACCGGGGAAACACCGCCGGCACCAGCGCGAAAGTTTGCCTTGGGCTGAATCATTGTCTAGGTTATAGGCTGGCAGCATCCCCTGGAGCCTCCCATGATCAGCCTCTACTACTGGACGACCCCCAACGGCCACAAGCTCACCATCTTCCTCGAGGAGACCGGCCTTCCCTACACCTTGATACCTGTCAATATCGGCAAAGGCGAACAATTCGCTCCGGAGTTTCTGGCGATTTCGCCCAACAACAAGATCCCTGCGCTGGTGGATGACGATCCGCCCGGAGGCGGCGGCGCCCTGCCGATCTTTGAATCCGGCGCCATGCTCCAATACCTCGCGGAAAAAACCGGGTGCTTGCTGCCGACCGATCCCCACGGCAAGTACAAGGTCTTGCAGTGGCTGTGCTGGCAGGTGGCCCACCTCGGGCCGATGCTCGGCCAGAACCATCATTTCCGCAACTACACCGCGGAAAAGCTCGACTACGCCATCGATCGCTACCAGAAGGAGAGCGAACGTCTCTATGGCGTTCTCGAAGACCAGCTGGCGGGACGGGACTACATCTGCGACGACTACAGCATCGCCGACATCGCCTGTTACCCCTGGATCCTGCCGGAAGGCCAGGGCATCGACCTGAGCCAGTTCCCCAATATCCGTCGCTGGAAAGACCGGATCGCGGAGCGCCCCGCGGTGCAAGCGGCCTACCGTGTCGCCGACGACTTCAAGGCATCGGCCGAAACGGTCGCCGACGAGGAGTCGCGGAAAATCCTTTTCGGCCAGGGGCGGCGGGTCTAGCAAACAGTATCTATACTGCACTGACGGCATCAGCCAGGAGCGCGGCCCCATTGCCCGGTCCCCATGCACAGCCTCAGCCAACCGGGTACGGTAAGGAAGCGTCATGAAGTTCTCGTTCGCAGCAGCAGCCGCCAGCCCACTTTTGCGACAACTGGTACTGTACACCGCCCTGGCGGTGTCTCCGGCGTCCGCGCTGGCAGGAGACAGCAAGGGCACCTTCACCCTGGCCCTGGAAAACGACCTGTTCGCCGCCGGCTCGGATAGCCACTATACCCACGGTACCGAGATCGCCTACGTCAGCGATACCTACATGCCGGGCTGGATGGACTCGGTACTCGGCGTCCTGCCCTTCCATCGAGACGGGGATGATGCGCGGATCAGCTGGTCGCTCGGCCAACAGATGTACACCCCCGCGGACCTCGACAGCACCGCGCTGATCGTCGACGACCGCCCTTACGCGGGCTGGACGTACACCAGTCTCGGCGTGCTGTCCGAGTCGCAGCACGACAGCAAACGCCATGTGGATATTCTCGAACTGATCGTCGGCATCGTCGGCCCGGATTCCGGCGCCGAGAAGACCCAGCGGGCGATCCACAAGATCCTGGACTCCGACAGGCCCCGGGGCTGGGACAACCAGCTCGGCAACGAGATCACCGCCGACCTGCGCTACCAGCGCAAGTGGGCCTGGCCGCTGATCGACAACCGTATCGACGTCCTGCCCTTCGGCAGTTTCACCCTGGGCAGCTCGCAGCGCCGGGCGAGCGCCGGCTTTACCTTCCGTGTGGGCTCCGGGCTCAACGCCGATTACGGGCCGCCGCTGATCCATCCCAAGGAGGGCTCGTCCAGTTACTTCAAGGCCAGCCAGGTGTTCTACTGGTATCTGTTCATCGGCGCCCAGGGAGAATTCGTCGACTACAATATTTTCCTCGATGGCAACAGGGATGGCGACAGCCACAGTGTCGACCGCGAGGAATGGATCGGCAATATCCAGGCCGGCGCCGTAGTGGGTGCCGGCAACTGGCGCATATCGTTGACCAACCTGTTCCTGTCGCGGGAATTCAAAACCCAGGATGAGCCTGATGAATACGGGTCGATCGCGGTGTCCTACCGCTTCTAGCCGGCAACCCTAAACAAACGGGGGTTGCCCTGCGGCGCGCCACCAATGACATCGCCCGCGATATAGTGCCCCATACTCGTCATGGAATCTCACCATGGACAATACCCCCGCTATGGATAACCCTCGCGCTTCCCGCCCGATGATCCTGATCGGCACCCTCCAGGGAGGGCTGCTGTGGTGGCTGTGGCGGGCGGCGGGCGAAGGCCTCTGGCCCGCCACCCAGCCGATCTGGATGGGCGCCCTGCTGTGGGGCGGGCTGGCGGCGCCACTGGCCTACTATCTGTCGGAAAACACCGGCCTCGGCGGCCGCCGCCGCGCGCTATTGCTGCTGGCGTTCACCGCGGTACAAACACTGCTGGGCGCCTACGCCGGCTGGATGGAAAGCCCGTCGGGCTCCGTCGAGCGCGCCCTGCGCCTCGATTCGCTCGGCACTTTTGGCCAGATAACCGCCGCCCTGATCATGGGCTTCATCGCGCTCAGCCTCGCTTGCGGCTGGCGGCGCGGCCGCTGGGACTACCAACGGCTGTTCCGCCTGGCGTGGCGCAACGGCGGGCTGTGCGCCAGTGCCGCCGGTGTTACCGCACTGTTCTGGATCGTCCTGTTCGCCGGCGCCATGCTGATGGACATCATCGGCATCGGCTTTATCCGGGAGTTGATCGCCAAACCGATATTCGCCTTCCCGGTGACGGGAATGATCGTCGCCGCGGCATTTGCCCTCGGCCACACCCGCGCGTCGATGCTCGACAATCTCCGGCACTTCTGGCTGGCACTCAACAGCTGGCTGCTGCCGCTGTTGCTGGCTTTTGGCGCGATGTGGGTGGCGGCCCTGCCGTTCACCGGTGTCGGACCGCTGTTCGACACCCGCTCGGCGGCATTCATCCTGCTGTGGTTTGCCGCGCTGGCGGTGAATTTTCTCAATTGCGCCTGGCAGGATGGCCGCGCTCCGCCGCCCTATCCCACCTGGCTGGCCAGGATCGTCGGCTACGGGTGGCTGTCCCTGCCCGTGGTCGCGGCCATAGCCGGCTGGGCCCTGCTGCTGCGGGTCCGCCAGCACGGCTGGACCGAAGACCGCGTGTGGGCAGCTCTGGTATGGCTGATGGCCGCAGGCTATGCCGTCGGTTACGGATTGTCGCTGATTCCCCGCCGCGGCGGGCGACCGTGGATGGCCACCGTCGCCCGAACCAATATCCCCATGGCGCTGTTTCTGGCCGCGGCCCTGACTTTACTGGCCAGCCCCATAGGAGACCCGCGGCGCATCGCGGTCGCCAGCCAGGTCGCCCGGCTGCAGGGTGGCG
>Ga0172382_10007531_pt1 | contig 15422 bp, 11 predicted proteins | sample Leawel138RmetaG_FD_122245 | JGI IMG/M metagenome (GOLD analysis project Ga0172382, IMG submission 122245) | Leachate microbial communities from a municipal landfill in Southern Ontario, Canada - Leachate well 138R metaG | ecosystem: Engineered > Solid waste > Landfill > Unclassified | place...
AGCATTCGGCCCAGTATTTGGGATAGTCGTATAAGGGTTTAGCAGTGTGCATGAAAATGACCTATATCAAGATTTGCAAAATATAGCATAAATGTTTTGGATTAAGGTCGGCGTCAGGTAACAAGAGTAGATTATTGGCTTATGGTAAAGTGCATTACGAGACTGAACATGCTGATATATAAAGGTAAATGGCAGAATATTGGATCTTTGCAAGTCTGCTCACTGCATGAATGCAGTTAAAACTGATTTGGCACATCTGACCCGTTTAGCGGCGTGCTTTAGCTATTAGTGACGTGAAAAAATCTAATTAAATACTGTCTATTTGATTTGCATGCAGTAATTGATGGCTAGCAAGAATCTTTAACGATTAAACGACAGCGTATCGACTACTATGGGCTGGGCGAATGTACCTAAGCATTTTTAACGGTCACCGCTGTTTTTGTTTTACTGGATGGCGGTTGTCTTTTGACTGCAACGGCAAAACATGGCAGTAACCGTCATTAGGAGGTTGCATGCGTTGCTGCTGCCATAGGCCGCGTCCCAGCATCAAGTTATGAGACTGGGTTAAGACTGAAGTGCCTGTTTATAAAACTGAAGAGGTTAGCGCTAATCAGATGGGGAGTCATTGCAAGTTCTTGTGCTAATGGCACGAATAACCCATAAAATCTAAGCTGAATTATTAAAAATACACATTGATTACTTTTTGTAAAATATTGATATATATGGAGAACTTTTAATGAGTGGTCAGCAGAGTGCTCAAGCGCGTAATAAGGCGATGCGTACGACCAGTATCGTAGGCGCTATCGTTAATTTGATTTTGACCATAGCTAAAGTTGTTTTTGGAATTATTGGTCAGTCACATGCTTTGATCGCTGACGGTGTGCATTCTTTAGCGGATTTGAGTACCGATCTGATGGTGTGGTTCGCGGCTAAATACAGTAATCAGCCGGCGGATAAAGAACATCCTTATGGACATGCGAGGATTGAAACAGCTTTCACGGTTGGATTGGGTGTGGTGCTAATTATTACCGCGATTGGTATCGTGGTTGATTCAGCGCAGCGTTTACTCAATCCGGAAACCTTGCTGCAACCCACGCCAATTGTCCTGTTGATTGCTGCTATCTCGATTTTTGCTAACGAGGGTTTATATCAGTACACCATACGAGTTGCTCGACAGTGCAACTCTGGTTTACTGAAGGCCAACGCGTGGCACCACCGTTCTGATGCACTGTCTTCGATTGTAGTGCTGGTGGGTGTCGCTGGTAGTTTGCTAGGGTTTCCTTATTTAGATGCTTTTGCTGCCCTTGGCGTCGCGTTAATGATCGGTAAGATTGGCTTGGATCAAGCTTGGACATCTATTCGAGAGTTGGTTGATACCGGTATGGAACCGAAAACGGCCTCGGCGCTAAAACGTATCATTGAGACGATTGAAGGTGTGCAGGGTGTGCATATGCTGCGTAGTCGGCGCATGGGTGGCGCTTATCTGATTGATGTGCACATTGTTGTGGATGAGCGCTTAAGTGTCTCAGAAGGGCATAAAATCTCAGAATACGTGCGCTTAAAGTTGATTGATTCGCACCAAGATATTAGTAATGCCTTAGTCCATATTGATGCGGAAGATGACTCGATCGCGATCTTATGTACAGGTTTGCCGTTGCGTCGTGAAGTGCTGGCGGACTTACGCAAGGTTTGGGCTGAAGACATTGCTGATGATGAGTTAGGCCGAGCGACCCTACACTATTTAAATGGCCAAGTGCATGTGGACTTGGTGCGCAGTATGCAGGCCGCTGATGCCGATGCTGAACAATTCAACCAGCGTTTGCAGGAGCAGGCAAAGGTGCTGGATTACATTGGTGACGTGCAGGTGTTGTATAGCTATCCATAGCGTACAGCTGTTGCGTCGTTTTAATGCGCATAATGCTATGCGCATATGGGTAGAATAGGTTGCTTTACACACCTACATAAGAACTGATATGACGGCCAAGCACAGCCCCTCTAAACCAACCCGTTTCGGCGGGGCGATGATTATCGCCGGTACCGCAATTGGTGCCGGCATGTTGGCCAACCCGACTGCTACCTCGGGTGTTTGGTTTATTGGCTCTGTCTTGTTGCTGTTGTACGTGTGGTTTTGCATGTACACCTCCGGCTTGATGTTATTGGAAGCCACGTTGCATTTCCCGCGAGGGGCGAGCTTTCATACTGTGGTCAAGGACTTGCTGGGACCGCGATGGAATCTCGTCACCGGCCTTGCGGTTACTTTCGTTCTGTACTCCCTCACTTATGCGTATATTTTTGTTGGCGGCGGCTTAACCCAAAATACTCTGTCAGAGTTGAGTGGTTGGGTACTAGAGCAGCCGTTACAGCCATCAAGACAATTATCCTCAGTTGTGTTTTTGCTGGTGTTAGCCACCTCAGTTTGGGTCTCCACCAAGGTGGTTGATCGTTTTGCCACGGTATTGATTGGCGGCATGCTGGTCAGTTTTTTCTTATCAACTGGCTCGCTTATACAAAGCGTGACACCGAGCGTTTTACTGAATCTTCCAATCCAGGATCAACACAGCTACTGGCCTTATATTTGGGCGGCATTACCGGTGTGTTTGGCATCGTTTGGTTACCATGGCAATGTGCCAAGTTTAGTCAGTTACTACAACAAACAAGCACAACCGGTTGCACGCAGTATTTTATGGGGCTCATTATTAGCGCTGGGCATATACTTGTTGTGGCAGTTGGCGGTGCAGGGTAACTTACCGCGGGCAGAGTTTGCGCCAGTGATTGCCGCTGATGGTGATGTAGCTGAGCTATTGCAGGCATTATCTGTTTATGTGAAAACTGACAATATCTCCCGTATTTTGAACGCTTTTGCTTATATGGCCATTGCCAGTTCGTTTTTAGGGGTAACGCTAGGCTTATTTGATTACATTCGTGACCTGTGTGGCTTCAGCGATACGGCAGGTGGGCGTTTTAAAGCCGCACTGTTGACCTTTTTACCGCCACTGCTGGCCTGCTTAGCCTTTCCTACCGGTTTTGTTAAAGTCATGGGGTATGTCGGACTTATGGCGGCGATCTGGGCCGCTTTAGTTCCTGCATTATTGGTACGCGCCAGTCGTAAGCGTTTTTCTGAAACAGGCTATCAAGTGTTTGGCGGCACATTTATGGTTGGCTTTGTTTTACTGTTTGCTGCTGCTGCTTTTTTTGCGCAGATATTAATGTTGCTACAAGCGTTACCAGTGTTTAAGGGCTAAGTATCGGATAATAGGATGATTGTCCTTGCTTTAGACATGGGCATAACGGTAGTTTTGACCCCTTATTGAATATTTACTTGGTGGAAGGCATCACACATGCGTGTTTTTTGGAATCAGTTGTCTTTACGTTTGCGTTTGTTCCTCTCTTTTGCTGTTCTGTTTGCAGTAATGACTGCTTTAACGGTGATTTTACAGTCGGGGTTTTATGCAAAAAGCCAAGTTGAACGTTTACTAGAACATGAAATGCCATCGCAATTGCAGCACCTCGGTGCCGAGGTTGCCTTAAAACTCGCACCGAGTTTGCAAATCTCGCGCAGTTTTGCGGCCAACTCGTTTATTCAACGTTGGATACAGCGTGGTATGCCAAAGGCAGATTTACCGCAGTTGCTCGATGAAATGTCTGTGGTCAGTCAGCAGCTTAATGCAGCCTCTGTATTTCTAGCGGCGAACGATGGCGACAATATTGTTTATTATCATTTCAAGGATGGTGAGTTTAATTATCGGCCGATACAGCGTTCAAATCATGATGGGGATGCTTGGTATTTTAATTATTTAGCCAGCGGTTTAGCGTATGAATTAAACTTGGATTCTAACGCGTTTACGGGTGATCAATTGCAGATGTACGTTAACTACACGGGCAATATCTTTAATGCTAATGGTGAGCCCGTTAGTGTTGCGGGTGTGGGGCTGGATATGCTGCAGTTAGCCGAGATGATCAGTACATACCGTTTAGGTGAGCATGGTCGTGCCTCTTTGGTCAATGCTGATGGGCTGGTCGAAGTCAGTGCCAAAGATGCCTTGATTAAGGATCTGGGTATCTCTGCTGGGTTGCAAGGCTTACTCAATCAGGACAGTGCACAAGTACAAGAAATTACTTATAAAGGCCAGCAGCTGTTTGTCGGTGTTGTTTGGCTGGCTGATTTACAGCGTTATTTAGTGGTTGAAGTACCACGCAGTGACTTTATGGCACCCATTGAGCAGCAATTGTATCAAGCGTTGATGATTGGCGCTGTACTGTTATTAATCAGTCTTATTTTGTTGTACCCGCTGGCGATATCCTTAAGTCGTCCATTGGTTTTATTCCAACGGCAAATGGCTGAAATTACTCGTACCTTAGATTTGTCACAACGTCTAGAAACCACTGATAAAGCTGAATTAGGTGAGTTAGCAGCGCAAACCAATAGCCTGTTGCAGCGCTTAGCTGTTGCTATAAATGGCGTCCAATTCAGTTCCACGCGCTTAACAGATACCGCACATAAGTTGGCTTATACTGCGGGTTTAGTCAGTCGCAATACTGGTAGGCAGCAAGAAGTCAGTCAGTCGATGGCGGCTGCGGTAGAGCAGATGTCGTCCTCAGTAGCTGAAATCACCTCGACAATGGAGGAGTTGTCTGCTTCTTCGACGCAAATTGCCGACCACTCGCGATCCGTGGTTGATGTCGCTAACCTGACTTTGGAAAGCAGTAAGAAAGGTGCTGGTGCAATGCAGAACTTGCAGTTACGTATGGCTGACATCCACAAGGACAGTGAAAATAGTTTGCACGAAATTGTACAGTTGGGTAGTAAATCAAAAGAAATCAGTAAGGTGATGGATTTAATCAATACCTTAGCCGACCAAACCAAGTTGATTGCCTTTAACGCGGCTTTGGAAGCATCCAGTGCGGGTGAATCAGGTAAGCGTTTCTCCGTAGTCGCCAGTGAGATTCGCCGTTTAGCCGATAGCGTGACAGATTCAACACATGAGATTGAAGAGCGTATTCAGGAAATCCAAGATGCTATTAGTCGCTTAGTGATTACCTCGGAAAAAGGTGCCAGTTCAATTCAGTTAGGTATGCAAGTCAGCTTGGAAACCGCCAATGATCTGAATGCATTGGTACAGGCAGCTAGTAAAACCAGCAGTGCAGCGCAACAAATTTCTTTATCAACGGGGCAGCAAAAAACAGCCAGTAGCCAAGTATTGATTGCTTTGCGTGATATTGCCAATGCCAGTACGCACAATGCCCAGGCTGTACGCAGCATCACCGAGGTCAGTAAGGAGATGATTGGTATGGCGGAAAATTTGAGTGATTTGATTTGCGAGTTTCAACCGGCAGAATCAAGCGAACAGGATGCTGTAAGTCAGTCAAACACAAAACAGGACGTATAAAATGAATGCTGTGATTAATTGGTGGCAGCAGCAGCCACTGCAGAGACGCTTTTTAGTCGCGCTTGTGAGCTTAATGCTGTTAGCTTTACTGATGCTCAGCGCCTTAGCCAGTAATTTATTGCAGCGAGAAGTTGATCGTGCGGTCAAGAGTGAAATGCACAGCAGTTTAGTGTTAACGCAAACGTTGACAGAGCAATGGTTTGCAAACAAAAAACAGCAGATTCTTACTTTGGCTCAACACCTGCCTGTGCAAGCACAACAAGGTGATACTTGGCGAAGTATGTTGACCGTGGGGCGTGAGGCCAGTGCTTATAGCTTGATATACTTGGGCACCAACACCGGCGAGTTTATTCAATCTCATCCGTCTATTGATGTACCAGCAGGCTTTGATCCGCGCCAGCGGCCTTGGTTTATCCAAGCGCAAGCAGAGAAGGGCTTGATTGTGACACCCGTCTACCCAGATGCCTTGACTGGCAGTTTGACCATGACTTTGGCAGCACCTTTGCAGGCGAATCCAGAGTTTGTGGTGGGTGGTGATCTGTATATCTCGAGCGTTATTGATGATTTGCTACAACAGAAACTGCGCTGGAAAAGCCACTTAATACTGCTTGATCAGCAACTCAATATTCTCGCACAAGCTGATCAGTCGCTTAAACAGGGCACCTTAGACGCTATGTTGCCTGAGTTTAAAGTTGACGATTCTGCGCTGCAAACTGTCAGTTTTGATGGCACTCAATGGCTGGCCGCTTCAGTGCAAGTTGCTAGCACTGGGTGGCGCTTTTTGTTGCTAGTGGATGCACTTGAGGTGCAGTCCGCACGCACAGAGTTAATGTATCAGTTGGGCTTGTTAGCGGTTGGTGTATTGCTTGGTGGTGGACTATTGATACTTTGGCTGGTGCGCGCCTTAACGCGGCCCGTAGAAGATTTTCAACAACAGCTTAAGTATATTTCCAACACTTTGGATTTATCACGGCGCTTAGAAACCACTGACCAGGCTGAGCTTGGCGAGTTGGCCGCACAAACCAACAGCCTCTTGCAACGTTTATCCTTTGCGCTCAATGGCGTGTTGCGCAGTTCCACTCGTTTAACCGAAACGGCCAGCACCTTGGCGCATACTGCCGGTGTCGTCAGTCGTAATACCGGTAAGCAGCAAGAAGTCAGTCAGTCGATGGCGGCTGCGGTAGAGGAAATGTCCTCTTCAGTGGCTGAAATCACTTCAACAATGGAAGAACTGTCTGCATCTTCAACACAAATTGCCGATCATTCACAATCAGTGGTTGATGTGGCGAATTTGACCTTAGAAAGCAGTAAAAAAGGCTCCGGAGCGATGCAGGTCTTGCAATTGCGGATGGCTGATATCCACACTGACAGTGAAAATAGCCTGCGCGAGATTGTGCAACTGGGTAGCAAATCAAAAGAAATCAGTAAGGTGATGGATTTAATTAACACCTTAGCCGACCAAACTAAATTGATCGCCTTTAACGCAGCTTTAGAGGCGTCCAGTGCAGGCGAATCAGGTAAGAGGTTTTCTGTAGTAGCCAGTGAGATTCGCCGTTTAGCCGATAGCGTGACGGACTCTACTCGTGAGATTGAGGAGCGTATTCAAGAAATTCAAGACGCGATCAGTCGCTTGGTGATTACCTCAGAAAAAGGTGCGGGCTCGATACAGTTGGGCATGCAAGTCAGCTTAGAGACTGCCAATGATCTGAATGCTTTGGTGCAAGCTGCCACTAAAACCAGCAGTGCAGCACAGCAAATCTCCTTGTCCACTCGTCAGCAAAAAACTGCCAGCAGCCAGGTGGTGATTGCCTTGCGTGATATTGCCAATGCCAGTACACATAATGCACAGTCAGTGCGCAGTATCTCGGAGATCAGCGAAGATATGTTGCAAATGTCGGATGAACTGGGCCAGCTGGTTCGTGAGTTTAAAACAGCGAGCGAGACTTAACATGGATAGTCAAGCGTGCAGCGATAGCAGGCTTTGAGAGGGCAGTGATGACAACTAAAAGAATACGGATTTTGATTGTCGATGACAGTAGCGTTGTACGCGAACTTTTAAAAAGTTTGCTTATCGATGCTGGAGATTTTGACGTGGTTGGCGAGGCGTGTAACGGTAAAGAGGCGATTGCACTGGTACAGCAGTTGCGGCCTGATGTGGTGACGATGGATTTGAATATGCCGGTCATGAGCGGTCTTGAAGCGATCGAACACATTATGCATGACAAGGCTGTACCTATTTTAGTGGTCAGTAATGAGTCAGATGCTGAGTTAGCTTATGAGGCGATTAATATTGGCGCACTCGATGTTATTGCTAAGCCCTGTTATGAAGCTGACTCGGCAGCTATGTTTGTCAGCAAAGTGCGTTTGCTAGCCGGTGTTCCGGTGATTACTCGACTGCGGCGACGTGCACTGATTGAGCCATATTCAGTTCCAGTTCCAGTGGCATTGCCCTTGTGTGTTATAGAACCTGATTACCTGCAGGTATTTGTGATCGCCTCATCAACGGGAGGGCCGCAAGCGCTGGCGCACTTACTCTCGCAACTGCCAGCTGAGTTCCCAGCACCGATCCTGATCGCGCAACATATCAGTGATGGTTTTATTGATGGCATGGCATTGTGGTTATCAGGCTTGTGTCAGTTAACAGTAAAAGTTGCAGAGCAGGGTGAGCGGCTACGCGCAGGTTATGTTTATTTGTCACCGTCAGAACAGCACCTGACTGTATCGCCTGAGCGCCGCGTGAAGTTAATCGATCGACTGGAGGGTGATATTTATCACCCCTGCTGCGACACCTTGCTTAAATCCGTTGCAGAGGTCTACAGCACAGATGCTATCGGTATTATTATGACTGGGATGGGCCGCGATGGTTCTGAGGGTATGCGTGCTATTTACCAGTGTGGCGGTATTACCTTCGCTCAAGATGAAGCCAGTTCGGTTATTTATGGCATGAACGCTGAGGCAATTAATAAAGGTGTTATTCATAGCATACTACCACTCTCAGCGATTGCTGATGAAATGCTAGGTGTCGTTGCCTTGGGTGTTGAGCTGTATCGAACGACTCTGCATCGAGCGACGTTATGAGTGCTGAGCTGCGACCTATTAAAACAATGGTCTATGAGCATTGTGGTTTGGTTTTGGATGGAATTGCCGAGGATCGTTTACGCAAAATTGTACATAGCAATGCCACGCTGACTGGCTGTACTAGCTTAGAGGAATATGAGCAGCTTATTCGTCATGATACTCAACACTTTAATAGTTTAGTTGGGCAGTTGACGGTTAACGAGACATATTTTTTTCGAGATCCTGAGCAAATCAAGTTGTTAACAGAGGTGTTAATCCCGCAAGTCTTAGCACGAAAAACGATGTCGGAACCTGTGCGTATCTTAAGTGCTGGTTGCTCTTCAGGCGAAGAACCGTATAGCTTAGTTATAGCGTTGCAGGAAATTTATGGTGCGCGAACAGCAGAACTGTTTCAGATTGATGCAGGCGACCTCTATCAAGGAGCGTTGGATAAGGCTCAAACAGGTATTTATTCAGAGTTTTCTTTTCGTGGTGTTGATCCAGCTGTGCGCCAGCGTTATTTCCATTCGCGCGTGCAGGGTTATGAGCTAGCGCCGCATATACGGCAGCAAGTCAACTTTTACCAGCTAAATGTGCTGGCTGAGCAGTTTCCAGAGTCAATCAAGAATTACGACATCATATTTTTTAGAAATGTATCGATTTACTTTGATTTAGAAACGCGCTGCTTGGTCCAACAAAAGTTTTTTGATTTGATGAGAAGTGAGTCAATTTTGCTTTTAGGATGCTCAGAAACCTTGGGTAATGATTTCAGTGTGTTTGAGCTGGTTGAGCATGCTGGTCAGTATTTTTTTATAAAAGGGGAGGCTTACCGACCCGCTAACAGTCAAGCAATGAGTTGGCATTGCCACGAACCAGCACCTATCACTCCTATGCTCAGTGCAGCATCTTTTACAGCGCTGCCTGACAATACAGCCATAGCAATCCCTGCTAATCTACAACAGTCGAGTGCAATTGCAGTGCCGGAGAAATCAGGCTTAGTTGACCTGTATGCAATCCAGCAGTTGATACTTGGTGGTGAGGCACAGCGGGCTTTACGTTTACTTGATGCTTTACCTGCACAAGAGAGCCAATCTTATGGCGCTTATTTGCTAAAAAGTTGGTTGTTGATCAACAAGCAAGCATTTGCAGAGGCTGAGCAGCTGTTAGAGCAAGCGCTTAGCATTGAGCCCTGGTCCGTTGATGCCATACTGATGAAGGGTTTGATTTTTAAGTGGCGCAATCAAGAAAATGAGGCCTGTCGCTGGTTTAAGAAAGCTATTTATACCTGCTCAGAATGCTGGCCGGCGCATTATTACTTGGCTGAGATCCGGCGCGCAGAGCAAGACATCGATGTTGCAATTCAATCCTACCAAAGGGTATTGCGTGTCTTGGCCGCCTATCCATCAGAAGACAAGTGTATGGAGTGGATCCCTTTACCTTTAGCTGCCAGTGATGCCGAGTTTCTCAGTCAGCGTTATATACAGCAGTTGACAGCTGTCTCGCCAAGCGTACAAGTGGATAATTGATCATGGCTCTTGATATTAAAAAATTTATTGGTCGTTTTGTTGAGGAGGCCAATGATCATTTAGGGCGCATGAGTCATGGTTTGTCTGCTTTAGAGCAAGGCTCGGCGAGTACAGAAGATGTAAACAGTCTGTTTCGCTCAGTGCATACACTCAAAGGCTCATCGCGCATGCTTAAGCTGGAGCCCATCACGCAACTGGCGCACAGCTTAGAAGATGTGTTGAGCGCATTGCGTGATCAGCAGTTACAGGTCAATCACACAGTGATGAGCGCTTTGTATCAAGGCGTTGATGTTTTATCTGATCAGGTTGAGCAGTTGGCTGAGCATGGCCAAGTGACAGAAAACCCAACACTTGAACAGTTGTGCCAGCAGCTTAGCGGGTTGGCTGAAGGCCAACCAGAACAACCAGAACAACCAGAACAACCAGAACAACCAGAACAACCAGAACAACCAGAACAACCAGAACAGCCAGAGCAGTCAGAGCAGTCAGAACAGCCCGAGCCGTCAGATCTTGCGATAAGAGCGGTGCCTGCCAGCCCTGTTGTTAAACCTATTGCAGAACATGTAACACCGGTATTAGCTGCCAGTGACACTGTTCGAATCAAGCTGACTAAACTTGAAGAGCTGATCAAGTTGATGGGTGAGCTACTTTCTAGTCATGCGGGTATGCGTGAGCTGTCAGTCACTGCGCGGCGCTTAGAGCAGCAGTTGCAGCAAACACAGGACGAGTTACCGTTGGCTATGCGGCAATTCTCGCGCGATATGCGCGATATGGTGTTGTCGCAAGACAGTCTTATGCAAGAGTTGCATGACAAGGCTCTGCAGTTGCGTATGCTGCCATTGTCCATTGTCTTTGATCCTGCGGCACGCTTGGTTAGAGATTTAGCTCGATCCCTAGGTAAGCAAGTTGAGTGCCGTATTTATGGTGGCGAAATTGAGCTTGACCGGCAAATGATTGATCAATTGGCAGACCCTATTATTCATTTACTGCGCAATGCCTTAGATCACGGTATTGAAGCACCTGAGCAGCGCCACAAAGCTGGGAAACTTACACAAGGGCTGCTGCATATTTGCGCACGTCAAGATGCGGGCTGGGTTGTGTTGGATATTCGTGATGATGGCATCGGTTTGTCAGTGCAGGCGATTCGCGAGAGAGCGCTTAAAAAAAGCCTGTTTAGCCTCGCCGAATTACAGGATATGAGCGATCAGCAGGTGATCGACTTGATCTTTCTGCCCGGGTTTTCAACCAGTAGTATGATTACCGAACTGTCTGGGCGAGGGGTTGGCATGGATGTGGTGAAACGCACCATTGTCGATGAGCTGCAAGGGTTGGTGAGTATTGAAACGCGGCGTGGTGAAGGAACCTGTTTTACTTTGCGTTTACCTTTGTCGCTGGCGATCATGCGTGTACTGTTGATTCGTGCGGGTACGCAAGTGCTGGGTTTTACTGCGCAATACGTTACAGAGCTGTTACGTGTCTCAGCAGAATCATTGATTCATGTAGCCGATCGTAATGCGGTGATTATCCGTAATGAGTTTGTGCCTGTGGTTAAGTTAGCCGATTTGCTCAACCTACCAGAAACAGACGTATCCAGAACACCACTGAGCCGTGAGAGCAAAGATTTACTGTTGCTGGTGCTGCGTGTGCATACAGAAAAACTAGCTGTGCAGGTTGATGAGTTGTTAGATGAGCGCGATTTAGTTATAAAGCAACTGCCTGAGCACCTTGTTAGCAACCCATTGATATCGGGTATGGTTTCGAAGGGTCAGAACCATTTGGTGAGTTTAATACATGTGCCATACCTGTTGGATATTTCCAGAAAAAACAAACAATCAGCCAGTAAGCACAGTAGGGTAGACAGTGAAAAACTCAAAAAACGTATTTTGGTGGTTGATGATTCATTAAACACTCGGGAAATAGAACGCGATGTATTAGAGGCATGGGGGTATCATGTCACCTTGGCTGAGCATGGCCAAGAAGGTTTAGAAAAGGCGCTGGCTGAAGATTTTGATGCGGTGTTGACAGACGTCGAAATGCCAGTGATGGATGGCTTTACCCTGACTGGGCTCCTGCGTGAAGATGCTAATTATAAAGATAAACCAATTATTATAATTACTTCGAGAGAGAAGGAGAGTGACAGACGGCGCGGCATAGAAGTGGGTGCTGATGCTTATATTGTTAAAGGAAGCTTTGATCAAAACAGCTTAGTTGATACCCTTAAAGTGCTACTTGATTAATGCGTAATATATTTAAGAGGATACTCATGGACATTCTGGTTGTGGATGATGATCAACTGGCGGGGGAAATGACTACCGCCGTTTTGGAGGACTGTGGATACAGGGTTTTCCAAGCCGAAAACGCCATTGAAGGCATGCAGGTGTTAAATCAGCAACCAGGCATTGAGTTGATTATTAGCGATTTAAATATGCCGCTTATAAATGGTATTGAATTTTATCAAGAGCTGTGTGAACAGGGCTACGAGTTGCCTTTTATTCTGCTTACAGGTGATGACCCAGAAGCACTGTTAGCAGAGGAACCACGCTTAAGTGCATGTGTGATGAAAGATTTTACAATACAAGACAGCCTGCCTGCAGCCATCAATGCAGTTATGTCGGTACGGCCATTATGATGCCGTCAGCTGAGGGTAATACTTATATGAGTACAAGCGAGCAGCCTCTGCAGAAAAAAATTGCACGCTTACGAGTAAGCTTTATTAATCAATTGCCTGCTCGGCTTGAACAAATACAAGAGCTTGTTCAGTTAATCGCCAACCAATCTAGCCATGACCAAGCTAGTATTTCTGAACTGTACCGAGCTTTTCATAATCTGCATGGTACAGGCAAATCATTTGGCTTGATTGACTTAGCAACGATTGCTGAGAAAGCTGAGGGCTTTGTATGGAAAATGCTCGATGCGCCTGATGCACCCAGAGCGATTAATTGGGCCGTGCCGCTCACAGATATGATTCAGCAACTGCGTGAGCAAATACAAAGCTATGCTGACGGTAAGAGTTTACATCATCAGGTTGGTGCTGAATCTTTTGTGCAGGAGTATAGCCATAACAACGCTTTCAATAATACGGCGCCGTTGATCTATATCTGTGACGATGAACCTGAACAGGTTGATTACTTAGTGCATCAATTAGGATGCTTGGGTTATCAAGTTAAAAGTTTCACACAGACCACTGAATTTCGTAAAGCTGTTATGAAGCAGCGCCCTGATGCGGTGATTATGGATGTGTATTTTCCGCATGGCCGCACAGGCACTGATGAGCTGGCAAGTATTAAAGAAGCAACAGGTCGCGAGTTGCCGGCGATTGTATTATCGGGTAGTAGTGCATTTGAGTCGCGTTTAAGCGCTGTACGTGCAGGTTCTGCTGCTTATTTTACTAAGCCAGCCAGCCCCATGTCTTTGGCGGCAGTTTTAGATGAATTGGTCGAGTATAAAGAAGAGGAACCATACCGGATTTTGATTGTGGATGATGAGCCTGAGATCGCCGAATACCACAGTTTGATCTTAGAAGATGCGGGAATGATAGCCCGGAAAATTTATGATCCATCGATGGTTTTTGAAACGTTAAAAGATTTCAGCCCTGATTTAATGTTAATTGATATGTATATGCCTGTGTGTAATGGCGATGAGTTGGCAGCATTGGTACGGCAATTTCCAGAGTATGTCGGTTTGCCGATTGTTTTTTTATCGACAGAAACCAATGCGCAAAAGCAATTTAACGCTATGCGAGCCGGTGTTGAAGGCTTCATCACCAAACCTGTTGTTGCGGACGAGTTGGTCGCATCAGTCACATTACGTGCTGAGCGCATGCGTACGTTACGTAGTCTGATGGTGAGAGACAGCTTGACAGGGTTGTATAATCACACCACAACCACTGAAATGCTGATCTCGTCATTAGCGAATGCTAAGCGTCAGCAAGAAAGCTTAGTGATGGTGATGATTGACTTGGATGGATTTAAAAGCGTCAATGACACTTATGGTCATATGGCTGGAGATCAGGTTATCGTTGCGCTTTCGCGCATGTTCAAACATCGTTTGCGCAGTACTGATGTGATTGGCCGTTATGGTGGTGAAGAATTTGCGTTACTACTGAAAGATATACCGGATAATCTTGCTGAAGAGTTGGTCAATGAGATGCGCCAAGATTTTTCTAAAATTATCTTTTGCTCGGGAGATAAGCAGTTTACCTGCACGTTTAGCGCGGGCATTAGTATGTATCCCGATCATGACAGTTCCGAAGGTTTGCGCATGGCGGCAGATACAGCATTATACCTCGCTAAGGAACAGGGTCGTAATCAGGTTGTTGTCAGCAGGAAAAAGTATGAGTGAAAGTCAGCTTGAGAAACTACTAGCGCAGCAACACACGCGCGAGCAGGATATTGTTGACGTAGATGAGCCCGTTATAAAGTTGGTGATTTTTAGCTTGGCTGAATATTACTTTGCTTTACCTGGAGCAACCATTAAAGAAGTGTTGCAGGGCGATGAAGCTGTTTTTTTTGTACCGGGAATGCCCAGTTCAGTTGAGGGTGTGATTAATGTTCGTGGCGATATTGAGTCGGTCATTAAACTCAATGGTTTATTAGGGTTGCCCGATAGCGCTGAAAAATCCCCACACCACAGTTCTTCTATTTTACTCGCTCACGGCAATGCAATGCACAGTGGTTTGCGTGTTGAGCGCTTACTCGATGTCGTCGATATTGCCCTGAATCAAATTCAACCCGCGCCTGATGCGCTTCCTGAGTATTTGCAGCCCTATGTGACTGGTTTGCTGGAATTCAACGATCTTGCTGTGGCTGTCTTAGATATTGATGCGCTGTTTGCTGCTTGGCAGCAAGGCCAAGGGTGAGTGCTGTGCCGTTGCTGAGCTTGCCGGTGGTGCTGTTTCGCCATGCTGGGCAGAACTTTGCCTTTGAGGCGCAGTACGTTAGTCGACAAGGCGTGGGAGATGATTTACAACACCTTCCACTAATTAACTATGCTGATTTGTTTACGCCCAATTTACAGGCTGCAGCCACCGCTGTTCAGTGGCTAGAGTTGCGAGGCAGTCTGGCGCGGCGCTGGCGATTGGGCTTGCAAGCGCCGGCTGAGTTGATTGAGTTGCCAGTGGATTGCATATACGCATTGCCAGCGTTGCTGCAAACACGCCAACAGTTCTCAGCCTTGCGGGCGTTAGCACTGTACCAAAATGAACTGATTGCTTTATTAGATGTGAGTGCCTTGCAGCGGCTTGCGGATAAGCTGGTTCTAGAGGTAACCCGTTGAAACATAACTCCAGTAAAATGAAAGTTTGCCATACACTGACTCTTCGGCTATATTGGCGCGCCTCGCTTGGCTGATTAATCAGTTAACGAATTGCGGTGAAGTGTCCGAGTGGCTGAAGGAGCTCGCCTGGAAAGCGTGTATACGAGTGATCGTATCGTGGGTTCGAATCCCACCTTCA
>Ga0172382_10007533_pt1 | contig 15419 bp, 9 predicted proteins | sample Leawel138RmetaG_FD_122245 | JGI IMG/M metagenome (GOLD analysis project Ga0172382, IMG submission 122245) | Leachate microbial communities from a municipal landfill in Southern Ontario, Canada - Leachate well 138R metaG | ecosystem: Engineered > Solid waste > Landfill > Unclassified | place...
AACATTTTTCTGTTAAAATCATTTATAGAGCTATTTAAATAGTTTTTCAAAGAAATAACGATACCCATGAAACACATTGTAGATCTTCGGTGTGAGTGCGGTTTACCGTCAGGCGATCGGGATGGGCCACGAGATCCGGATTGAAGGATAGCCCGCGCGGGAAGGCTCCGTTTGGCGATGATCATGGCGTTGGAATAAGCGGAAACGGCGGAAAAAAATGAAGGGAAAGCCGTTATGAACTTTTTTTCACAACCGTTGTTTTAGTGGTTAAGTTCGATGTTCTAATGAATGAGAGTGTAGATCGGGAAAGTGGAGTTGGGTGGAGAGAAGGTGAACATCGAACTTTATGGTTGAAAGATAGTTAAGCAGGTAGATTGAGGTTTTAGTTTAGTTGGTTTATTAGGCAGAAAGTCCGCTTTGAGCGGACTTTTCGCTTTGGTGATGAATCAGTCCCGGAGACGGTCTGCGCCTAAAAACGACTTGATCATTTTTAATGATTGACTGCATATCGCACCTAAAGGAAAAGCCAGGTCAATCCTCCGTTTAACCGGAAACCGGACCAGTCGGCCCGATAGTAATCATTGGTGGTTGACAATCTTGTCCCGAACTGAAAATCGTAGCCTGTGCTGATGAAAAAGGAAACATGACGGGTAACCGAAAGGCGACATCCCAGGAGCGGTTGCAGGCTCCATCCGGTTTCGTTGGTGCTCAGGTTATCCGGCGCTTCCTCATGCGTGCCCGACTCCGGAAAATCCAGCGAGGCTTCATATTTTAATTGGGAGAATGTTGCTGCAGGTGAGAATTCGGCAAACAAGGACAAGCTGGAGTTTCCGATGTCGCTGATAAAGGTATTAAAGCGGTAAAGCAAGCCAATCCGGTAGCCGCTAACGATGATTTTTTCTTCATATTTGCCGGAATAGTCGGAATAGGCGATGATCCCTCCTGTGGTGAGGTAAGAGGCTTTCAGTCCCATTTCGTGACGCTTCAACACGTAAGTTCCGTCCAGCGTATGGGTGAGGTAACCGGGAAAGTTATCGGTAATGCGGGTGCCGGGAGGAAGGGCGGGCGACATCTGTTCGTAGGCGGTACGCATCAACGTTTTCAGATCCTTCATCGCATAAGTACCGTAGCCTGCCGAATAGCTTATACTGAATTGTGCTTTGACACTGAAGCTGGTCGTCACCAGCAGAACAAGTAAGTATCGTTTCATTTTGTGGAATTTCAGTTTGTCCGGGCCAGCCTCAAAATTTCTGCATAAAACCCGCCATAGAACAGGAAATTGTTGTAAAGCCTGATATAGTCGGTGCTATATCCCATGTTTTGTAATTTAACCGCCCAAAGGGGGTTAAAGGCATTGTCGAGAACCTGCAGTTGATCATGGGAAACGGGTTCATGATAGAGTAAGTTTCCCGTGAAGGGGTCGATATCCAGAAAGGTGCCCTGTACGGTTTTCAGCACTTGTCCGTTCACCTCCATGATATCGAAGGTGGCATTGTTATGCTGGATAATGGCAATTCCCGGATTAGCAGGATGGAAGGTCATGGCGCTGATGGTCGGATCCGCGATGGTTTTGAGCAGGCTGAGCGAGAAATCCTCGTTTAACCGGTACAGTTCCGCCCACTCCGTATAAGACCAGCCGTACTGATGACGTTTGACAAAAATATGTTTTCCATCCTTTGAAATGGTTGCTGTCATATATCCTCCCTGGTCATCCGGGTTATCCGGATCCTTTTCCCACTCTTTTGAAAGGACCTGATTCCCTGTATTGACGTTATAAAGCCTGAAACCACTGCCCGCATGGGTCAAAATTAATCCGGTGTTGGTAAAGTAAAAACGACTTGAAGACAGTTGTGGCTCTATGCTAAACAATTTGGCGGTCATATCACTGTTTTGATAAACATGAATTCCACCTTGACCATCAGAGATCGCAATGTTCCCTGTGTTGGATACTTTCAGTTGCGATCCGGTGGAGAGGTTAAGCGCATGACCCGACGTACTTAACTTTGTTATATCGGGGAAACCATAAGCCTCCAAACGATCGAAATTTAGCGTTAGTATCCGGTTATTGGGAACATCCGGTTCAAGTGTGATCCCGTAATTCAGTCGCTGGTCTGAATACGTAGTCGAGACGTAGCTGTATCCTTCATAATTTTCGAATGCGGCCAGGGATGGCAGAATATACAAGGTTAGTGATCGATAAGGAAACGGAAACCCTTCGACCGGAACGATCGCTTCAGCCGCTCCTTCCTCCACAAAAAGAGGCGGCTGGTCATACCGGTACCGGAGTACATATTTACAGGAATATGGATTTGGATTATGCCATTTCAGCTTAAGCCGGTCAACAGAAAGACGTTCAAGCTCAAAGTTGCTTTCCTGCATCGTGGTATGAGATGCCTGGGTGGCGTCGCTGATGGTGACATCCCAACCGTTTAACACTTTCGTTTTGACCTGGTAATGCTTATAACCATAAGCGTAGTCCTCATCGACCCACGAAGTGACATTGGGATCGTTGATGGTGGCAAGTAACTGCTGACCTGAATAAATTTCGTAACCGGAAATCTCGCCATAACCGTTTGGTTTGCGCCATCGCAGCTTCAGATGTTTATTTTCATCGGGCGAGGTCATCAGTCCCATATCCTCAAATTCATCGTCCAGAATCTTTACTTTGAAATGAAATTCACCAAAATAGTTTTCATAACCAGTATAGTCGGCCAGACTGCCGGATCCGGACCGGACAGCCATAATCAGGGTCAGGTCATGCACCTGATTGTCAGGCGTAGTCGTTTCGATCGCGGCATATCCTTCTTCGGCATTCATGTTAACTTCCTGTCCATCGAGCAGGAATTGCTGGGCGACGATTTCCTTTCCTTCCGATGACAGGGAATAATGAAACCAGGTGTAGTTATAGGCATAAATCGTATCCAGGGGGTTCACACCGGCCAAATCAACCCCAATACGGATCTCTTCAGGAGGTGGTTTCACCAGATGAAAATTGTCGTCACGACTGTCAAATTCACAAGCCTGAGCTAAAAAAGAGATGACAAAAGCGGGAGTATAGGTCATCCATTTTTTAGATAAAGAATTTGTTAAAGAGTGTTGCATCCTTTGAGGTCTTTAATGATGAGGGTGGTCAAATTTAGGAATCCGGAACCATTCAGCCAAATAGGGAGAGAATGCAGATAATTAAAATTTAAAGCGTTGAGTGCTATATTGTTCCAAACGTTTCCAGATCGATACAATTAGCTGGTAGTGATCATTTAACTGATTCAACCCTTCAATCACTTCTTCAGTGATAAACGGATATTCATGGTTCAGTATGTTTCTTGTTTCTCTCAGGATAAGCCACTTCCTGCTGTCATCCAGTAAATTCAGCTCCTCAAGTTTGGTTAACAAATCAATAAAAGGCACGCCTCTTACTTCTTCTCCCAGACTTTCAAGTAAAGCAGGGAAAAACTTTCCTCCGATACCATCCTGAAGCCTGGAAAAACGAAAAATCAATTGGTCGAAAAAGCTTAATTCCACCGGATCCAGAGAAATATATTTTTCCCGGGTCAGCGGGAAATACTTTTCAATTTTTCCGTATGCAAAGCTCATCCGTTGGTGGTGAATGGAGCATAATTGAATAGCTTCGCGCAGGCGATCTTCTTTATCCGATTGAGTCATCGTATCCGAAAAGTTTATAGTTCAATATTACGGTGCGAAATGGAATGCCAGAATCTTGTTTTAAGCCGGGTGCCGGCATTGTCAAAGACCACATCGATCTTTTGATCACCTATCATGCTTTTCAGTTCAGCAAGAAAGCTGATCTTTTTTCTGATGGTCAAGGCGTCTTCATTATTTTTTATAAGCAGGTCGATATCCCCCCCTTTCTTATTGTCGTCGACCCTGGAGCCAAAAAGAAAGACGCTTGTACCATTCCCAAAATGCTTTTGGGCGAGGGCGTTAATCGTATCGATTTCAAACCGACTTAGTCTCATTGTACAAAGATAAGGTTTATTCACGCTAAAGCGAATAGCAAGAATGCAATTATCTGTCGTTTATCGTCTGTTGGATTCGATTATACCCGATCATAAAAGACCGCCTTTGCGTACAAGGGCGGTCCGGATATGTGGAGTAAGCTGCCGACCCGTAAAGACGGTACTGCAAGCTTACAGAAGCGCACCGGCTTGCGGCCGGCACGACTGTCTTATAGTCGTGAGTAGCGGGTAGCGAGTCTTGAACTCCTAGTTCGCTACCCAAGACTCATTTAATTTCAGATCCGTTCTTTACGGGTCCCGCCGGTGAGACGAATTTCAGGCTTCCGTCGGCATCTTCGGCCATCAGGATCATTCCTTTTGATTCAATCCCTTTCAGCACCCGGGGTTCCAGATTGACCAATACGGCCACCTGCTTACCAATCACTTCTTCGGGCTTATAATACTCCGCAATCCCTGACACGATGATTCGTTTGTCGATACCCGTATCGATGGTCAGCTTCATCAGCTTCTTCGTCTTGGGTACCAGTTCAGCCTCCAGGATCGTCGCAGTACGGATGTCCATTTTTATGAACTCGTCGTACGTGCAGTGGTCTTTCGCGGGTTTGGCCTTCACTTCGGCGGCCTCATTGGCCAGTTTGGTGTCATGAAGCTTTTTGATCTGTGCCTCAATGGCATCATCTTCAATCTTCTCAAATAACAGTTCCGGAGTGTTGATTTGATGTCCTGCGGGTAATAAGGCGGTTTGCCCGATTGCATTCCAGTCAAATTTTCCCAGGTTGAGGAACCCTCTTAGCTTTTCCATGCTGAAAGGCAGGAACGGCTCCAGGATGACCGTCAGGTTAGCCGTGATCTGCAGGGAGACATTCATGATCGTTTTGACCCGTTCCGGATTCGTTTTCACGACTTTCCAGGGTTCCTCGTCGGCCAGGTATTTGTTGCCGAGACGGGCCAGGTCCATAGCCAGTTTCAGCGCTTCGCGGAAACGGTAATTGTCAAGGCTCTTTTCCACATCATTCCTGATGGTGGTGATTTCGTCCAGCGTTTGCCGGTCGGCTTCAGTCAGAATACCGGCAGCGGGGACTTTCCCATCATAATACTTTTGGGTGAGCACCAGGGCACGGTTCACGAAGTTGCCCAGGATGGCGACCAGTTCATTGTTGTTCCGGGCCTGAAAGTCCTTCCAGGTAAAGTCGTTATCTTTCGTTTCAGGAGCATTGGCCGTCAGCGTGTATTTTAGTACATCTTCCTTCCCCGGGAATTCTTCGAGGTATTCGTGCAACCAGACCGCCCAGTTCCGGGACGTCGAAATCTTGTCGCCTTCCAGGTTGAGGAATTCATTGGCCGGAACGTTGTCGGGGAGAATAAAGCTGCCTTCAGCTTTTAACATGACCGGGAAAATGATACAATGAAAAACGATGTTGTCTTTGCCGATGAAATGCACCATCCGGCAAGCCGGGTCTTTCCAGTATTTTTCCCAGTCAGGCGTCAGTTCCCTGGTCGCTGAAATGTAACCGATAGGCGCATCAAACCAGACATACAGGACTTTCCCTTCCGTGCCCGCAATGGGTACGGGAACACCCCAGTTCAGGTCGCGGGTCACGGCACGTGGCTGCAAACCACTGTCGAGCCAGCTTTTACACTGACCGTAGACATTGGTCTTCCATTCTTTATGGTTTTCCAGTATCCAGGTCTTCAGCCAGGGTTCGTAGTCATCGAGCGGCAGGTACCAGTGTCTGGTCGGTTTAAGCACGGGCGTATTTCCGCTGATCATGGATTTCGGATTGATCAGTTCCGTCGGACTGAGCGATGTGCCACAGCGCTCGCACTGATCGCCATACGCATTTTCAAAGCCACATTTTGGACAGGTGCCGACAATATACCGGTCGGCCAGGAATTGTTTATTTTCTTCGTCGTAATACTGCTCACTGGTTTTTTCGACGAATTTCCCGTCATCGTAAAGCTTCCGGAAAAAACCGGATGCCGTCTCATGGTGGACCTTTGCACTGGTCCGGGAATACACGTCAAACGAAATCCCAAAGCGCTGAAAGGACTCCTTGATCATCTTGTGGTACTTGTCCACGATATCCTGGGGTGAAACGCCTTCATTTTTTGCCTTCAGGGTGATGGGCACCCCATGCTCATCCGATCCGCCGATGAACAACACATCTTCCTTTTTCAGGCGAAGATAGCGGGCATAGATATCGGCCGGCACATAAACGCCTGCAAGATGTCCGATGTGGACCGGACCATTGGCGTAGGGGAGGGCAGAGGTGATCAATGTTCTCTTATACTGGGTCATTTTAAGATGTTTTTGTATTTTTTTGTAACCAGTTCTGGTTAAGGGCAACAAAGATAATCGATTTTTTTAACCATCGGGGCGATACCGTTTTTGAAACTTTCAAAAGAGCTGCGATTTTGCCTACACACCCCGCAGTGGTCTCCCCGTTGTCTTTCAGGATCATGCGGACGCGCTGCTGATCGGCATTGTAAACAAAATCGGACGTTTTTGTGCCTTCGGTGATCTTCTTGACCTTCTCAAATGAACAATAGTCGATATCCTGCAACGTTGTTGAAATATTTTGCGCTCCTGTGATACTGCTTACCGCATACGGCGTGTTGCTATAGGCATAAGTGCCGGTGCTGGCGTCACTCTTGGTAAGAATGTTCCCGTTGCTGCCATAGCTGACGCTCATCGCTGACGGCCCTGTAACCGAGGTCAGCCGGTCAAGCCCCACAGCATCATAACTGAAACTCCCGGTTTGACTTTTAAGGGGATTACCCCGGGAGTTCAGATTACCAGTGTTAACATTGAATCGCAGAAACATAGTATTACTTGGACAAAATAACATCTATATGCAAAAACGTATACATTTACTTTGAAATAAAATCTATGTCATATGTAAAAACTTTCTCTTATTTGGACATTTCATACAATTTTTAAAAGCCCGGAGAAGTTCCGGGCTTTATTTAATGAGTACATATCTCCCCTACTAAATGGAATAAAGTAATCGACATTATTACTTTAAGTTAAAATCAAAAAAGAAATAGAAGATATTTCATTTTTTGTGATCCATTTATCTTATATTAAAAATGAGCCTATCACGTTTGGTGTCAAGCTTGATTTGCATAACAACATAATCTTTCTTGGAGATAAACTTTGAATAAGTTCTTTCGCAATCTTTTTTTAGCAATGTGTCCCATCGATTAGTGTTTGCAATACTATCCAAGTGTAACAGAAGAGTATTATTCGTTCTTTTACTTGAAATACTACAAGAAAAATCCAAGATGCCTAGATCTATATTATGACTACCTTGAAAATTAGTGTAATTAATTTCCTTCATGAAAGGTGACAACCAAGGATATTTTTCAAGATCATTTTCTTTTAGTAAAACATTATCACTGCAAGATAAAATGAATAACAGTGAGACGAGTAAAGAATTGTTTTTTGATATACTCATGGCTCAGTATGTTTCAGGTAAATTTGCGGGTCTATAAAGTCTTAATGCTTGTCTAAAATCATTGGTTAGGAAATACTTAGCCTGTTCTCTTCCATATCGGTTAGCTTTCTGATCTAATTGTGAGTCAGATCGAGAATAACCTTTTATTCTTTGATCCCAGATTTCTCTTAGATTACTGAAATGTTCAGCGAAAAATTTACCTCCGGGACCACGATGTGAGGCTTGAAAGTTTGCTTTGGCATGAAAATACTTATCAGAATTTCTCCAATTTGCCTCTCTCATGTCCATATAATTTCGATAGAAGTCTCCCATCCCCATACCAAACTCAAACCAAAATTGACTATATTGATAGTCGCTTGTAAAAAAATAGCCATTACTTTCAAAAGAAGCCTCTCTCCATGCTTCTCCATAAGCCTGCCTTACGTCTGCAATGTTTTGGTTAACGATTTGTTCGGCGATGTTGTAGTTATACGAGGGATAATAAAAGGAGTTAAATCCATTTGTATTTGTTCCGATGCCCAGCATGTCGTTTTCAATGTTGTAGCCAGCGCTGATATTGGCACCGTTGGGACCTGAAACGTTGGCAAAAGGAACAGTGCCGCTGCCACTCATATTTATCCCGACCTGGAACTGGATATTGTTTTTAGCCATCCAATCGCCCAGGTTATCAAAACCTTCGCCTACCCAATTCCAGAAATGGCCCCACCAGGTATATCCGCTCGGGTCGGTATACTTCAGGGGGTTATTCAGGGCATAGCTGTAGCGGTTAAACCCCTGTGTAAAGTCGGGCGACTGAACAATCGGGTCGGGAGAGAGGAACCTGCCTACAACCGGGTCGTACAACCTTCCGTTCATATTGATCAGCTTAAAATCTTCCAGGTGCTCGTGCGCGGTAAACCCCCTGCCTGCAAACAAGGCCGGTTCACCACTCAGGTTGTAAGTCCAGTTGTCTTTATCCCTTCTGCGGCCCCAGGCACCAAAGCTGTACTCGTCAAGCCAGTCGGTGGTACTGTTAAGCAAGTGCGTCATGGTGCCGGAATGATCCCGGAAAATGTTGAACACCTCCCAATTGCCGCTGCCTGTCTTTTGGGCTGCAGCTACCGCACTGTACGCGTCGCCACCAATCCAGATGTATTGCGTCGTGGTGCTTCCCGCCTGCTCCCGCTCACAACTGCTGCCAAAGTACCACCGGGTTTTGGTGGCCTCCCCGTTGTCTTTCAGGATCATGCGGACGCGCTGCTTATCGGCATTGTAAACAAAATCGGCCGTTTTTGTTCCTTCGGTGATCTTTTTGACTTTTTCAAACGAACAATAGTCGATATCCTGCAGTGTCGATGAAATATTCTGTGCTCCTGTGATACTGGTTACCGCATACGGTGTGTTGGCATAGGCATAAGTGCCGGTGCAGGCATCACTCTTGGTAAGGATATTCCCGTTGCTGCCATAGCTGACGCTCATCGCTGACGGCCCTGTAACCGAGGTCAGCCGGTCAAGCCCCACAGCATCATAACTGAAATTCTCCGAAAGGACTCTCTGTACATTGGTTCTGGAGTTGAGATTGCCCGTGTTGACATTGAACGAATACTCAAACGTTCCCAGCCCATCTATTAATGAGAGCATATTATTACTTCCATATTCCCATAAACAGTATAAGGGAAGATCAGGATAATCCCCTATTATTGCCTCCTTGTAACGTCCGTATTCATCCATTTCCGTAAGTTCCCAAACCGGTGTCCCGTTAAAACTGATTCGATAAAGATAACTATTTATGTTGTGATCGTATTGTTCATAATCGGTCGGACCGTTAAAATATTTCCGGTAAAGGCGATCAAAAACATCATACTCGAAAGTAACTGAGTTGCTGATCCCGTCGATGGATTCGGTAACCGAGCTAACCATTCCCCTGGTGTCGTAAGTATAAGAACGGGATACCCCACCAGGAGAAGTAATGCCGGTAACCTGACCGTCGCTGTTGTAAGTGTAGTTGGTCTGTCCTTCATCGACCGGGGATGCCGAATAGTAATCCAGTAAGCCATCAGTTTGGTAGGTATAAGTTGTGGTTTGTCCACGGGCATTCTGGTGGGTCTTCATTTCACCTGTACCATACCAGGTATCCGTAATGATGCCGGCGCTGGGATCGGTTATCGAGAGCCGGTTCCCGTTACGATCGTAAGTCATTGAAGTTGTCACCCCGTCTGAAGTTGAGGTTGATTTCAGCAATCCGTCGGGATAATAAGCATAACGAATACTCCCACCCGGGTCTGTCCTCCTGGCGATTAGCCCGGCCGAATTGATGGTCGAAGTGTAAGTTCTCCCATTCACTGTCCGGGTTATAACCGAATCGGAATAGGAAAAAGTGGTCGTGGCCCCGTAATTCGGATCTTGTGAAGTGATGCGGCCGTAATCGTCATACCCAATCAAATTCCATTTGGAAGGAGTCCCTGTCGTTGGTCCTGAAATCCGGTATAACTGTCCTTTCGTGTTATATTGCTGATCCACCTTCACCATAGCTCCGCTGAAACTTTTCGTCTCTTTTCGGATCTCCCGGCACAACTTGTCATACCACGTTTTTACCTGGGAATGGTCACTCCCGGTCTCACTGATATAATAACGTGCATTGGTTGGTCCGCCACTCACGTTGAAACTCCGCGAGTAAACGGTGCCTGGGCCTACTTCGCGTGACACGATATCCAGTTGATCAGCACTGGTGTAGTGATACGTGGTCAGGTTACCGAACGGGTCGGTTTGGGTACTAAGCAGTCCTGTAGCCGGAGCATAGGTATAGCTGTTCACTCTGCCAACCGGGTCAGTTACACTCAGCAGGTTAACGCCATTGCTGTCGTAGGTGTAAACGTTCGTCCGGGTGCTTAACCCGGTTGTTGACCGGTGTTCTTTCCACAGGTTCCCGTAGGCATCATACTCCCGGTCCAATGTCCAGGCGCTTGCATCGCCGGGATTGTACTGGTCAATGTCCGGTGAATTGTTGGTGGAAAAATAAGAGCGGTTCGTGATAAATGTTCGCGTGTTTCCTCCTCCCATCGAAGTTTCGGTAATGGTGGTCGGCCTTCCGATCAGCCAATCTGCTGTCCGCTCATCATTATAAAGGAATTCGGTAGTCCGGGCCGGCCCGTTGGAAAAGTTCCTGGTAACCGATCCTAGGTTCCCGTCGGCGAAATAATCCCGGTACGTATAGATGAGTAACTTGGTCAACTCGTCAATTTCGACAGAAGAAGCGATATAGGGGAAAAAACGCTTATCCCCAAAATCCAATTCATCCCAACTGCTTCCGATATTCGACAAAACTGTGCTTTCGCCGTGCATCGTTATTACGGATGAGAGTTGAGAATAGTAATATGTTTCGTCAATTTCAACGGTTTTTACTTTCATTATGCCGGTGGCGTTGTTTGTTTCGGTTGTTTGGGAAAAACCAAGAAAACCTTTGCCCTGCAGATGTATCTTTGCTCTTTTATAGGTGTAATTAAAGGTGGTAAGCCCGCCTGTGCCGTTGTCGCGCGACACCGCCGAAACCAACTGGAATGCCTTTGTATAGTTTGCCAACGGGTAATCCGGTCTAATCCCCGATTTGTAAACAGAGAGATTTGACGACGGAAGGTAGGTCAGGGAGTTTTTCGTTCCCAGCCCGTCAATGGTGACCTGTAACAGATTGTCCGGTGTTCCGGAAGCAAACGAAAAACATCTTTGAGTTCCTGGTTTACTGTAGAAAAAAGCCTCCCTGCCATCGCCGTTATAATCCCCAAAGTAGAAGAACAGCGGATTTAGCCCCAAATCGAAATTTACCGGCGAGGTGTATTCCTGAAGGCTGTACTCGTAACCATTTACTTTATTGGTCGCAACATAAATTTTATTGGGAGTGCCGGAAGCGCCTTTCCCCCAGAAAATCACATCCATTTTACCGTCATCATTGATATCACAGCAGTTCCATTGATTGTTGATACCTGCCAAACTGAAAGTCGGTAAGCCGGATATAGGTTGTTGTTTAAAACCGTATTGGGTATAGATGACAAGAGCCCACTCAGGAATTTCAGGCCCTGTGGTCTTTAATACATCAGTTGTTCCGTCCCCGTTAAAGTCACCATAACGCAACGAGTAGGTATTTTTTAGTTTATCCCCGGAATCGGTCACCATAAGCTTATTATCAGGAGCTTTAAATTCATGTAAAGTATATCCGAGGGAATCTAATGTTAATATATCAGAACACCCGTCTCCGTCAAAATCATCGATTCGGAAATGGCTGCTGCCAACCCAAAATGGAGGTATAGATCCAGTTCCGCGCATTAAACCCTCATGGATGAAATCGCCTGCATAAGAATACAGCTTATAGTCAGCGCTTCTACCTGTTTCGTAGGCCATAATTTCAAGCTTACCGTCCCCGTTATAATCCACAATATAATAATTGGGAAACTCAGGATCAACACTCCAGTAACTGACGTAAGGAGTGTCAAAACCTGTTCCGGTTGACTGGAAATAATAGTAATCGTAAGTTACGTCAAACATGATCTGCATCATGTCAGACAATCCGTCCCCGTTGAAATCGACAACAACAAATTGAGCAAAGTCATCTTCAACCCGGCCTTCCCATCCAAAGTACAAATTACCGTTTTGGTCAGCCAGGTACACTTTCCATTTTTTGTTTAAAGCGGGATCTTCCGGCAGCGGGACAGTTAAGATGTCCGTTCTTCCGTCACCATTAAAATCACCTTGAAAGATCTGCTCTGCCACAGAAGCCGAATACGGGATGGTCGTACTCAGTTGGTCTGTTTGCCTGGTGTAGGTAATCACCTCCGGGTTCAGCGGTTGGTTCTGGCTACTGTATTCAGTAATTTTTTGTAAAAGCGGATAATTGCTGTTTACACAATAGTCCAAAAGGTATTTCTTAAAGCTCTGGCCATTATTTGAAATTCTGACTTCGGTGAGCAGGATATCACGGATGAATTCTACCCCGCCATACGTATAGGGACTCACATTGCTCCGGTTTTTGTAATAGAAATCGATCCTGGAGAAAGGTGCTTTCGACTAGGGCGTGTTCCCGGTATATTCAATGGTCTCAACAGGGTGCTCATCGTCGGTGGTAACATATTTAAAAGTGATATAGTTTCCGTAACGGTCGCTGATCTTGTTGACTTTCCAGAAAAGGACAGAGTATCCATCCCTGTACACCCTGGAGTCAACACTGTTCCCGTATTCATAAATAAGCCCTGATTGGGTATAAACGATGAAGTACAGCGGACCCTGGCCTGCGGAACCGTAAGCTACGATTTTAGAGAATATTTCCACTTCTGTCCTGTACTGGCTGTTGGGTAAACCATATTCTCCCGATGTTGCTAGCAACCGGTTCCCATCCAGTGCATACCTGTCTGACAGAGTCCCGTCAATGGGGTTTGCCTGGCCGTCGTTATAGATATTCCGGTTAACCCTGCTGATCACGGAAAGCCCGCCAATGCTCCAACCTGTTCCAACAATGCCGGCCGTAAAACTGCCTGTATAATTCAGGGATAAATCAGGTTGTACGCCGTTTATCCCTTTAGGAAGATCAAGCGGTATGTTACAGGAGGGAGTTCCTGAGATGCTGAGATTCACGGGAGTCTTATCCACAGGAAGGCCGGTGTTGATCGAATAGCCGGCCGGATTAATGGCCGGAGAATAGACAATATCCCCGGAGATGGGATCTTCAAGAATCCCGGAGGTCAGTGCTCCTTTAGCAGGTGTAGAGGAATAGTCCGGGGTAAAGGCGATACTGCCCGGGGGTTGGCGTAGTTTTATCTCCGGGGCCGGATTATCCGGGATTGCGTCGGTTGTGCGGGCATGTTCTTCAGGTTGACTGGTCATGCTGCGTAAAGCGGCTGGGCTGCGTGTTTCCCGGTTCCCGCTAAGATCGTAGGTAAATTCGATATTCGTCTGGGCCGGACAGGTTAAGTTTATCAGCAAGCCTGCTCCCAGCAGGGTGATCGCTGCAAAAAATGACTTCATAAACTGATTTTTTAAGATTTCTGTTGCTTCTGAAACGCGATGAATGAAAGGTTCAAAACGACAAAAAGTAAAAATATTTTCATAGCTTTAACATCTTATTCGGGGCAAAAACTCCGGGTTAATTAATTGTTGATTTTCGGCTGCGTTCTGTTTTGGAGAGCGGGACGCAGCTTTTTTTGTTTTTCGCGAATAAAGATTGCTCAGGAACGGGCAATCAGTAAAGAGTTTTTAGAAGTATCCATATATAAATCCGGTGAGACAGTAAAATGTGATCCATCTAGACGATGTTTTACAGCATGAAGTCTTATGTTTTTCAGCATGTGCTTTGAAATGACAAACAGTATTCCGGATAGAGATTACAGGAGCTTCCTGTGATTACCCTCCATATTCCTTTGTAAGGAGCGTGAGAAATAACCGAGGTAACAGTAATCTGTTAACTTTGCGCTCCTCATGCCGTCAGAAAAGGACAAAGGTAATGTCAAAGATCATTCAATTTCTGGATACTCATTTTGGCGCATTTCTGATCGCGGGATTGGTCATGGGACTGATTAATCCTGCTCTTAGCGGCAGGTTGATGCCACTGCTTGAACCGGGCTTAGGTCTTTACGGCAACAGGCGCCCAACGTGAAACCATTGTCAATGATCCGGTGAAAATCATCTGGCAAACGGGTTTCCTGCTCCTGGTATTAATTCTGCTGCATGTGATCGAATCTGATGAATCCCGCTTCCCCGAAAATTTGCCCTTTTGCGAAGAATTTTGTGTTTGCGCAAGTCAGCCGGGTTTTCTACTTTTGCAATGTTTCGGTGGCTGATTATCTTTTTCGATAATGCCTTAATAGGGAATCCGGTGGAAAGCCGGAGCAGTCCCCGCTGCTGTAAACCCGCAAACTTCTTCGGAACTTGCGCCACTGTGAGGCTCAGGCCTTATGGGAAGGCCCGGAGTTGGGTGAGCCAGAAGACCTGCCGGAACCGTTTTGTTGTTTTAACCTGATCTTCGGGGCAAAAGATCGTTGGAGCGGAAAATCCCTTCCATCTGTTTTCCCCGGGACGAATGCCGGAATCGATGATCAAGAAAGTGACTGTTGCAGGATTATGTTTGATGGTGCTGGTCTTCCAGGCGTGGGCGCAATACCCGGCGCGAATCATTTCACTGGCTCCTTCGGTTACCAAAAGCCTGTATTGGCTGGATGCGGGAGACCTGCTGGCCGGTTGTACCAGCTTTTGTATCCTTCAGCATCCCGGTGACGCCGAAGTGGTGGCTACCGCCGTACAGGTGAATCTTGAAAAGGCAGTCATCCTGAACCCAGACCTGGTGATCGCGACACCGTTAACCAACCCTGAAACAATCCGTACGTTTGAAAAGCTTGGAATCGAAGTGTTAAGTTTTCCCTACCCGCGTTCATTCGATGAAATCTGTGAGAACATGATGGTGCTGGGCAGAAAGATAGGCAAGGAAAACGTGGCCGGCCGCCTGATTGCGGATACCCGGAAAAGATTGGAAATCGTGAAATCGAAGGTTCCGCGAAGGGATCAAAAGCCAACGGTTTTTTTCCAGATCGGTGCCGATCCGTTATTTACGGCGGTTCCCAACACGTTTATGCAGGATTTTATCGATTTCGCGGGGTGTCTCAATATTGCGGCCGATCTGAAAGTCGGGAGCATCACCCGGGAAACGGTACTGATACGCAATCCTGATGTGATCATGGTGCTGATGATGGGAACGGTGAGCAGGGAAGAAAAAGAAAAGTGGGAGGTCTACAAAAACCTGAAAGCAGTGAAAAACCACCGGGTTTTTATGATCGATGATGAAAAAACGTGCAGTCCCACCCCCGAACTGTTTGTGGAGGCGCTTGAAGAGATGATCGGGCTGATCTATGAGTAGCAAGAATCAATGGAGACCGGAAACGGGAATCCGGAGACCGGAAGATTAACGATTGCAGATCCGGTCTTACGACTTGTGACTTACTACTTATTACGATATGTATAATCAATTTAA
>Ga0172382_10007535_pt1 | contig 15419 bp, 7 predicted proteins | sample Leawel138RmetaG_FD_122245 | JGI IMG/M metagenome (GOLD analysis project Ga0172382, IMG submission 122245) | Leachate microbial communities from a municipal landfill in Southern Ontario, Canada - Leachate well 138R metaG | ecosystem: Engineered > Solid waste > Landfill > Unclassified | place...
AAAACATTAAAAATATGTATAAAAAGATATTTTATGTATTTGGAATAGTTATGCTTATATCGAGTCATATCTATTCTCAAAATGCGACTTTGAAAGGGAAGGTAACCGATGATCAAGGAAAGCCGGTTGAATTTGCAACCGTGAAATTGATGCAAGATGGCAATTTAATTTTGGGAGCCGTAACCGGAGAAGATGGTGGTTATACCATAAAACCAATACCTACAGGAAAATTTGATTTGGAAGTAACCTTTGTAGGTTGTTCGGAAACTAAAATTCAAGGGATAGATTTTAGGGGAAGTCAGGTTAAATTTCAAGATGTTAGTATAGATTGTGGGTCCGGCCAAATTATAGAAGGAGTAACAATAATAGCAAAACCACCCCTTATTGACCTTGATCAAACCCGTTCAGAAACAGTAATGGATGGAGAAGCCATTTCTCAATTACCAGGAAAATCAATATCCAGTGCGGTAAGTATGATGAGTGGTGTTGTTGGTTCAGGAGATAATATAAGCGTGAGAGGAAATAGAGCGGGAGGAACCGTTTATTATCAAGACGGTGTTAAGATGGGAGGTTCGGGAGGTATACCTGCAGCCGCTGTAGCTAGCGTTTCGTTGATAGCCGGAGGTATCCCTGCGCGTTATGGTAATTCTACCAGTGTAATAGAAATTGAAACAAAAGGGCCATCGAACAACTTTAACGGATCTATAGATGCATCCGGTGATATCGACGGTTACAACAGTGCAGGTTTGGAGTTGGTAATTTCAGGGCCTTTTAAAGCCAAACCGAAAAAGAATGTGGAAAAACCCGTGAAAAAGAAAAAAGAAGGCGGAAGAGCTGGTTTTATGATTACAGGATCTGGTTCTTATTCTCCTGGGGGTGCTTATAGAGGAGGAACTTACAGAGCACCTCAAAGTTTAATAGATAAATTAATCGAAAATCCTTTGCGTCCGGCTGAATACGGTAGTTCAACCGCTGCAATGAATCCCGAAGCAAGTTTTGTAACCAAAGATCAATTAAAATTAGGGAAAACAGTTCAAAACGGTCATAGTTACGGTGGTACGGTGTTAGGGAAAATTGATATCAGAACATCCGCCGATATCGACTTGATTTTTACCGGACGTTTTAGCTATTCTAAAGGTCGCGATTGGAGTTTTAGTAATTCATTATTTAATTCTGCAAATAATGGCGAATCGGAAAGTATGGGAGGTTTGGGAATGTTTCGTTTTACACAACGTTTGAAATCCGATACCGGCTCCATATTCCAAAATGCTTATTATCGCATTCAAGTTGACTATGTGTTTTCAAAAGGGGAATCATATAACAAATATCATAAGGACAATATTTTTGATTATGGATATAGAGGCAAATTTCAACACTCAGAAAAGAAAAGATATGTTATTGGAAGTGATTCTTTAAACGGGCATCTGTATAAGGATGTTTATATTCTGTCTACTCATTATTACCCCATTGATACTTTCATTGCTTCCGATAAGAATCCGGCTATGGCTCGTTATACCGAGTTGGCTTATAAACAACTCAGAGAAGATGGATATGTTGATATATACGATGAAATGATTCAACAATACAGCGGACTATTAAACGGAGAAAATCCTATCAATATATATGGTATGTATGCAGCTCCGGGAGTAGGCTACAATGGATACAGCAAAAGTCAATCCCAACAATTGGCATTGAACGCTTATTTATCATTTGATGTTAAAGATCACGCTATTGAATTAGGATATCAATTCGAACAAGCCATTTCCCAAGGATTCTCATTAGGACCATCAGGATTATGGACTTTAATGCGTCAAAAAGCTAATTCACACATTAAAGAATTAGACGAAACTACAGCCAAAGGTGTGTATATTGATGGTGTTTTCGTAGATACAATTAATTATAAAAAACTTGTCAATATCGAATCACAAAGCACTTTTGATAAAAATTTAAGAACTAAATTAGGAGCAGCCGAAGATGAATGGATTGATATCGATAATTATGATCCGAAAACATTTTCATTAGATATGTTTTCGGCCGAAGAATTATTAAACGAAGGAAATTCTTATGTTTCTTATTCAGGATATAATTACTTGGGAACAAAAACCACCAATAAACCATTGACCATGGAAGATATGAAAAAATGGTTTAACGATGACAAAAGTCAAATCCTATCCAGTATTGGAGCTTCCAAACCCATCTACATGGCTGCATATATTCAAGATAGATTTTCAATTAAAAATTTATTGTTTAACATAGGATTTCGCGTGGATGTGTTTGATGCTAATACCCCCGTTTTAAAAGATATGTATTTGTTTAGAGAGGCTTACACGGTTAAAGAAGTTAAACAAAAGAAACCGACATTTATCGAAGGGTATAATATTCCGGGAAGTATGGGCGATGATTATGTGATGTATGTTACCGATCCAAAAGCAAATGAATTGGAAGTTACGGCCTATCGTAGCGGTAATACATGGTATGATGCAAATGGTAGTATTGTTACTGATCCTAACGATTTAGCTCAAGCTATTGGAGAAACATCCTTGACCCCCTATTTAAAAACAATGCCGGGAGCATCCGATAAAACACAAGTTAATTGGAAAGCATTTCAAGATTATTCCCCAACAGTTAATAATGGTGGAATAACATTCTCTCCCCGTTTGTCCTTTTCTTTTGCCGTTTCCGAACAATCGGTCTTCTATGCTCACTATAATGTAACCACAGAAAGACAATATCAATATTCAAGTCCCATTAATTATTTCTTTATTCAGGAAGGCAATACACTTAATAATACCAGTTTAAAACCGTCGCGGAGTATTGATTATGAAATTGGATTCCGTCAACAAATAGGAAAAGATATAGCATTAACCTTAGCCGCTTATTATGGCGAAAAACGCGATAATGTTCAAGCTTACCGCTATGCACAAGCCTACCCTTTTACCTATTATTCATATGCAAATATTGATTTTGGTACTACGCAGGGATTTAATATAAGATTGGAAATGAGACGAGTGAAATTTGTACAATTCTATGCAAATTATCAATTAGCGTTTGCCAAAGGAACGGGCTCATCGGCTGCTTCCAATAAAGCTATCATAGCTTCTGGTCAACCTAACTTACGTACATTAACTAATCTTAGCTACGATCGACGTCATGAAATAAAAGCTAATGTTATCATGGGATTCAGACACGGTGAAGGTCCTAAAACAATGAAGGTAAGTAAGAAAACAGGAAAAGCAAAAGAAATTAAATGGTTGGAAAACACCAGTCTTACATTATCGGCTCAAGCATTATCAGGATTACCTTACACACGTTCAAGCACTGTTGAATCTATTACAGGACAAGGAACAACAACCGTTTTAGGGTCCATTAATGGTTCCAGATTGCCTTGGACATTCTCTTTCGATACTAAAATTCAAAGATTATTTGTGTTAACACCGAAAAATAAAGAAAAAACAAAAAAATATCCTCCTATGCTTGCTGTTTATTTGGATATCTACAATATATTAAATTTGAAACCTATCACAAGTGTTTATCCCTATACAGGAAATGCTATGGATGACGGTTATTTAACTGATGCCGACTTTCAAAACTCTATTAATAATCAGCTAAGCGCTCAGTCCTTTATCGATTATTATACTATGGCAATGGAGTTTAACAGAATCGGTTATCCGAGAAGATTTGTTTTAGGAATTACCTATCAATTTTAGTTAAGATATTTAATATTAATATGAATATAATAAGAAAATATAATACAATGAGAAATATAAATAGAAACACAAAGGTAATGTTTGTTCTCGCATCATTACTTCTAGTTTTTCCCTTAGTCAAAGCAGAACGCTTTATAGGAGATCCGGTGAAAAAAACAGATGGAAATGCAACTGCAATACAAAAAGCAGCTACTTGTTTGCCTGCTAATAGTTCAAGCGAATTAAATATTAATAATGTAAGAGCCTATATTGAAACCAGCGGTTCAATGTGGTTTAAAGAAGTTCCACGCTATGTTATTCCTAAAAGTGGACAAGCTAGTTCAATGTTTGCCGCTGCATTATGGATTGGCGGTATGGATATTACCGGTCAATTGAAATTGGCTGCTATCCGTTTTCGTCAAAGTGGAAATGATTTTTGGCCTGGTCCGCTGAATTTAAAAACAGCTGATATCGACCAAGCTGTTTGTAGTTATTACGACAAACATTTTATCATGGAAAAGAAAACAGCCTTAGAACATAAAAATAAATATGCTGATCCCGATTATGTGATGCCAAATTCTATTAAAGAATGGCCTGCCCATCCTTATAATTATACAGGTGATAATACAGGACCCAGTTATTATTTAGCTCCTTTTTATGATACTGACGGCGATGGTACTTATAACCCCGAAAACGGAGATTATCCTTATTATGATTTCGATAACGAATTGTGCCCGTGGACAGACGAAAATAGAGCCAGGGCTGCTAAAGGTGAATTACCTCAAACCTTTGAAACTAAAAATGCAATTTCTTCAGGCGGTATTATGGCCGACCAAGTTTTAAAAGGAGACCAAACCTTGTGGTGGGTTTTTAATGATAAAGGAGCTGCTCATACTGAATCAAAAGGATCTCCCATAGGATTGGAAATTAGAGGACAGGCTTTTGCTTTTGCTACCAATGATGAACTCAATAATATGACTTTCTATTCTTATGAAATCATTAATCGTTCATCTTATGAATTAACACAAACCTATTTCAGCCAATGGGTTGATCCGGATTTAGGATATCCAAAAGATGATTATATCGGTTGTGATGTCCAACGTGGGTTAGGCTATTGTTATAATGGATTGAATGTTGATGGAACAGGATTGGTTACCCATTATGGTGAAAATCCTCCGGCTGTAGGTGTGGATTTTTTCCAAGGTCCTTATTTGGATCCCGACGGATATGACAATCCTTCTTTTGCCGGTGATGGTGTTTTCGGACCTTCAATGTATGGAAGTTGCGAAATTGTAACCGCACATGACAATTTAAGACAATTCACTTGGGATCAATCCGGTGAAGGTGATGATACAACCGCTTATATTCTCGTTAAAGCCGAAGCCATTAATGGTGTCAATTTTGGTGATGGTATTGTTGATAACGAGCGTTTCGGGATGAGAAGATTCGTATATCATAGCAATATTAATAGTTCCGATCCTACTTCCGACCCAAGTGTAGCATGGGAATATTACAACATGCTGAGAGGTATTTGGAAAGATAATAAAAAAATGCGTTACGGCGGAAATGGTCATAAAACAAGCGGACCGGAATGTGATTTTATGTTTCCTGGTGATACAGACCCTTGTAACTGGGGAACAGGAGGTGTTGTGCCTAATATTTCCAATTGGACAGATAAAGACGTAAACACACCCGAAGACCGTAGGTTTATGCAATCGGCTGGACCTTTTACCTTGAAAAAAGGTGCCATTAATTATATAACCGTTGGTATTCCATGGGCAAGATCAACCGGATCTCCTTGGGCTTCGGTTGAATTACTTAGAATTGTTGATGATAAATGTCAAAGTTTATTTGAAAGTTGTTTTAAAGTAATCGAAGGTCCTGATGCTCCCGATTTAGTGTTTAGAGAAATGGATAATCAAGTAATGTGTTATATCACTAACACACAAGGATCAAATAATTATACTAACACACCTGAAGATTATATGGAATTAGATTATTCTATCCCTTCTTTTCGTATTAAACAATCAGTTATTACATATATTGATTCTTCGATGCGACATGTTTGTGATACTGTTTATCCTAATCCTTTGGATTCATCTATTGTTAATTATATCAATTGTCGAGATTCTCTTTTTATTGAAACAAAAGCAAAATCTGTTAACGATACGGTTTTCTACGATCGTTTTTTCCGTTTTGAAGGATACCAAATTTATCAATTAGCCGATCAAACGGTAACACCCGATCAATTGAACGATATTACTAAAGCAGTATTGGTTTATCAGTGTGATATTAAAAACGATGTATCAAAAATTATTAATTATGAATTTAATGCTACCGTAAGCACAGAAGTTCCAACTGAAAAGGTAAGTGGCAAAAATGAAGGCATTAATCATTCATTTATTATTAGAACCGATCAATTCAGTAGCGGAGGCCAACTGATAAATTATAAAAAGTATTATTTTATGGCTATTGCTTACGCTCACAATCAATTTGCCGAATATTCTACTCATTCCGATAATCCCGAAGGGTTATTCGGACAAAAAATGCCTTATTTAGCTGGAAATAAAAATATAAAAACTTATACGGTTATTCCTCATAAAAACATAATGGAAGAAAATGGAACAAAAGTACAATCTTATTATGGCATGCAACCACCCATTACGCAATTTGAAGGTCAAGGAAACGGTGGAAATATTTTAATGTTGAAACAAGAAACCATTAATCAAATACTAGAAAAAGGCAAAGCCGATTCTTTACAATTTGAAGCTAACAACGGACCTGTCACTGTAAAAGTAGTTGACCCTTTAAAAGTTCAACCATATGATTTCATATTGAAATTTTATAATCCTAATAATGATTCAACTATTACCGATAGTACCCGTTGGATGTTAATCTATACCGATTCTGAAAATAAAACAGATACCATTTTCTCAGAATCGCCTATTTCTATTAACAACGAACAATTGTTGTTAGACATGGGATTATCGATTAATATCACAAATAATAAATTTACATTATTAGATAAAGAATTCCTTAAGAATAATGATGCAAATTATAGAATGTTATCTACCGTTTCATTCTTATATTCTTCAATTGTTTTTAAAGATAGTACACGAAGATGGTTGACCGGAGTTCCTGATGTTGACGAAAGTTCTCCTTTAAATTGGATACGTTCCGGAAAAACAAAAGACGGTGATTATTTTATGCGTAATGCCGATGGTTATTCTTGGGATCACTCCAATGCACGTAAAGAAGATTATTATGAACCTATCCCTGCTTCTGATGCAAATAGATTAAAACCCAACGTTAGTGTTAGTAATGGCGTTTATTGTTGGTATGATGGAGATGAAAAATTCGAGAAAATGGTTGATCGAACATGGGCTCCCTATCCGATTGCTTCTCGATATGATGAAGGACCTCAATTCGGATTCGAAAAAATTGAAGATCTTGCTTATGTGGAATTAGCAGATGTTGAGCGAGTAGGGGAAGTACAACATGTTGTTAGTATGACTCATTTATATAGTGTTGATGTTGTTCTTACTTCCGACAAGAGTAAATGGACAAGATGCCCTGTTGTTGAAATTGGTGCAGACCCTGTGTTAACACAAGGTAATGCAGTAAGACATAATCTTAGAAAAGCACCTTCAATCGATAAAAACGGTATTCCTACAGGATTTCCCGGATGTAACGAAAGTGAAGCTACTTTGGTTTCCGATTCCGGAATGGGATGGTTCCCCGGATACGCCATTTGTATTGAAACAGGAGAAAGATTAAATATGATGTATGGTGAAAATTCATGGTTGAGCAAAGAGAATGGGTCCGATATGATTTTTAATCCAACAAGAAATGCCATTAGTTCAGGCTATGTGTTTGGAGGAAAACATTATATTTATGTATTTGGTCATCAGGATTTATATACACAAAATAGTGAAAAAGCAAGTCTTACGCTTCCGGATTATACCAGTCCGGCATATGATCAAGGGAATTGGGCTTATAATTTATTGTTAAAATCTCAAAAACAAACCAATTCAACTTTAAGGATCACTTATAAAGCAATGCTGTATAGAAATATAATGTGGACTTCTATTCCGCTTTATAACGATGCATTTCAGTGGTTAGATAATGATGTAACGATTCAATTAAGGGTTTCACGCCCTTATCAAAAATGGTCTTCACGTATCGGAAATGGTGTAAAGAATCCCGTTAATAATAACTTGCCATGGTATAAATTTTCAACAAAGAATATGGAATGCTTAACAAACGTTGTTGATAGTGCTAAATCGGCAATGGATTTAATCAATGTGGTTCCAAATCCATATTATGCTCGTTCCGCCTACGAAAACGATCAATTGGATACCCGTATTAAGTTTATTAATTTGCCGAAAGCTTGTACTATTAGAATATTTACTTTAAACGGTGTATTAGTTAGAACACTTAAAAAGGATAATACCGACACTTATGTTGAATGGGATATTAAAAATGAAGCCGACATACCTGTTGCAGGTGGGGTGTATTTAATACATATAACCGATACTAAAACTAAATTAACAAAAACATTGAAATGGTTTGGAATACAACGACCCACCGATGTTAATGCTTTTTAATTAAAATATGATTGTAATAATAATAAATTAATGAATATGAAAGGAACATATAAATCATTATTATCGATAACTCTATTAGTGAGTCTATGTTTTGCTCTTCAAACAGCTCATGCCGGTAATAAAGACCGTTCAGGTCAGGCTGCAGCACAACATCTATTAATTAATCCTTGGGGAGCCAGTAATGGATGGGGAAATGTAGGTGTCGCTGCCACTAAAGGAATTGAATCCTCATTTACTAATATTGCAGGTATGGCATTTACACGTAAAACTGAAATTGGATATACAAATACGCTATATTGCTTCGGATCGGGTACAAATATTAATGCACTCGGCATAGTTCAATCATTAGGTCAAGACAGAGGTAATATTGGAATTTCGGCCATGATTATGACCGTAGGAGACATTGTTAAAACCTCCGTTGATAACCCTGAAGGCGGATTAGGTACTTTTTCCCCTATGCTAATGAATTTGGGTGTTTCTTATGCTAAATCTTTCTCAGAAGCTATTCATGCCGGAATTAATTTTAAGATAATAAGTGAAACAACCTCCGATATTTCAGCTATGGGATTTGCTATCGATGCAGGAATTCAATATGTAACCGGTAAACAAGACCAATTTCAAATTGGGATTGCTTTAAAAAATATCGGACTACCTATGTCTTATAAAGGTGATGGTTTAGATTTTAGAGGCTATGCCGAAGGATCGAATTTATTGCAAACTTTTGCTAATCGTTCACAATCCTATGAAATGCCCGCTTTATTATCATTAGGTTTATCTTATGATTTTTTATTCGGCAATAAATCAAAAGTTGCTGCCGATGGCGCAGCAACTACCAAAGAGAAAATTAACAGAGAAAATTCAAATCATCGTATTACCTTAGCCGGTTCTTTTATCTCTAATGCTTATTCGAAAGATCAATTTATTTTAGGGATGGAGTATTGTTTGATGAACATTTTTCAAATCAGAGGAGGTTATACAATTGAAGATTTTAAGAGTAATTCTACCAGTGTTTTTTCAGGACCATCTTGTGGCACATCCATTTTTATCCCTTTGGGAAAGAAGGTAAAATCGCGTATAGCCATTGATTATGCATATCGTTTTACTCATCAATGGAAAGGCTGCCATTCAATAGGAGCAAGAATAATATTATAAACAAATACTGCCTTTTATTTGTAGAAAAGGATTCATAATAAATAACAGAACTCACATAATAGAGATGCTTTCAGAGCGTCTCTATTGTTTAATTATCATAAATATGGGAAAGATAAAATATTACACGGAAGAAGGCTTAAATGCATTAAAAGAAGAGTTAGATCAATTAATGTATGTTGAACGTAAAAAAATATCTCAACAAATTGCTGAAGCAAGAGATAAAGGTGATTTATCGGAAAATGCCGAATATGAAGCCGCCAAAGAACAACAAGGTCTTTTGGAATTAAAAATTAAAAATTTACAAGATTTGATTTTTAATGCTCGGATAATCGATGAATCGAAAATTGATGTATCGAAGGTATTATTGTTTTCCTCGGTCAAAGTAAAGAATAAAATTCTGAATAAAGAAGTTACATATACAATAGTACCTGAAACAGAATCGGATATTAAAGCCATGAAAATTTCAGTTACCTCACCCATAGCAAAGGGATTATTAGGTAAAAAAGTGGGTGAAATCGTCGAAATAACCATCCCTGCAGGCAAACTGATACTTGAAATTCTTGAAATATCACGTTAATTTAATTCATATGGAAACAATTTTTTCAAAAATTATAAATGGAAAAATACCCTGTTATAAAATTGCAGAAGATGAAAGGTATTTTGCTTTTTTAGATATAAATCCTTTATCCGAAGGACATACTTTGGTGGTCCCAAAACGTGAAGTGGATTATATCTTTGATATGAACGATGAAGAATTGTCGGGCATGATTGTTTTTGCTAAAAAAATTGCACAAGCCATTAAAAAACAATTTCCATGTGAAAAAATCGGAATGGCTGTTATTGGTCTTGAAGTGCCACATGCTCACATTCATCTAGTCCCAATTAATGGTATTTACGATATTGATTTTAAAAAAGAAAAATTAAAACTTACGGAAAATCAATTTAAAGAAATAGCACAAAAAATTGCATCATCGGTCTCTTTACGTTGAAATTATTAAATAGAATACTTAATGCTTAAAACAGCGGTTGTTATATTAAATTGGAATGGAATAAAATTTTTAAAACAGTATATCCCTTCTTTAATTGATTTTTCTTCTACTCAAACAGAAATTTATGTAATTGATAATGCTTCAACCGATGAATCGATAAGTTATTTACAAATAAATTTTCCACAAATTAAAGTCATTATTAATAAAGAAAACTACGGTTTTGCAAAGGGATATAATGAAGGATTAAAGCATATTGATGCTGAATATTATTGTTTATTAAATTCCGATGTCGAAGTAAGTTCGCATTGGGATGATGCTATTATTACATATATGGACCAACATCCCGAAGTGGCGGTTTGTCAGCCTAAATTATTATCCTTTTTTCATAAAGATGAATTTGAGTATGCCGGTGCATCCGGTGGATTTATTGATAAATACGGTTATCCTTTTTGTCGTGGACGCTTATTTTCTACTATTGAAAAAGATTGTGCCCAATATGACGACATTACCGAAGTGTTTTGGGCAACAGGAGCATGTATGTTTGTAAGGAGAAAAGTATTTTGGAAATTAGGCGGTTTGGATGATGATTTTTTTACCCATATGGAAGAAATTGACTTTTGTTGGAGAATTAAAAATGCAGGTTATAAGGTCATGTGTTTTCCTGATTCCGTAGTATATCATTACGGTGGGGGAACTTTAGCTATGGGTTCTCCAAAAAAAACTTTTTATAATTTCAGAAACAATCTTATTATGCTTTATAAGAATTTACCAACAAATCGATTATTACCGGTTTTTTCTTTAAGATTTATATATGATATAGTGGCAGCACTAAGGTTTTTGCTTGATAGTGGAGTAAATGATTTTATGGCCGTTTTTAATGCACATATTGCTTTTATTAAAACCATTAAGCAAAGTCATTTCAAACGAAAAAAAACACAAACATCATCTGCTATTGTATCAAAAATGTATAAGAAAAACATAACTGTTCAATATTTTATATTTAAAAGGAAAAAGTTTTCCGATTTAAATCCAAATGATTTTGTTTAGAAATTTTTATGCAAGAATTCTCTTCTAAGCTTCTTGAAAATACAGTGTTTCATTTGTCGAAATTGCCCGGAATAGGTAAACGTACTGCCGTTAGGTTGGCTTTACATTTATTAAACCAATCGGTAGAAGACGTGGATAATTTGGTCAATGCTATCTCTTCTATGAGACACGATATCTTTTTTTGTAAAAATTGCCATAGTATTGCCGATAGTGAAGAATGTGAAATTTGTCGGAATCAAAACCGTAACAAACAACAAATATGTGTAGTTCAAGACATAAGAGATGTTATTGCTTTGGAAAATACGCAAGTATATAAAGGAGTATATCATATTTTAGGTGGGGTAATATCTCCAATGAATGGTATTGGACCCAAAGAATTACATTTGGACTCTTTGTTTGAAAAAGTAAGAAATCATTCGACTGCAGAAATTATTTTAGCCCTTCCAACAACAACCGAAGGTGATACAACGTCATATTTTATTTATAAACATATGATTGCTATGAATAGTCTTGTTAAAATAACAACTATTGCTCGTGGTTTATCCATAGGAGATGAGTTGGAATATGCAGATGAAATAACACTGGGCAGATCTTTTATTAATAGAATTGATTTTGAATTATCTATTCAAGATAAATAATCGATGAATATTCAAGATGTAGTTTATGTTTTTTCCCAAACAATTATTATTACTTTTTTAGTAATAATGATGATGATGTTAATAGAATATTTTCACGTCAAGACCAGCGGAAAATTATTTGATTTAATGCGTAAGAATTCATGGACGCAAGTTTTGATTTCAGCTCTAATAGGTTTGATTCCTGGTTGTATCGGAGGGTTCACGATAGTTTCTTTATATACTCATAAGGTTGTTGGTTTTGGTGCTTTATTGGCTGCATTGATTGCTTCTTTTGGCGATGAAGCTTTGCTTATGTTTTCTTTTATCCCTTTAAAGGCTACAATGATTGCAGGGATTTTGTTTGTTATTGCTGTAATTTTTGGTTTATTAGTTAATAAGTTAAATATTTTTGAAAAAAATCAAACTATAAATTCTAAACATTTTGAGTTACACACTGATAATTGTCTATCTCATACTGTTGATTCCTGCAAACATTATCAATTCGGATGGAAACGAAGCATATTACTAATTTGTATTATTTTATTCATCATTGCCATTCCCACACAATTTATAGGACATTCTCATGAAAATGAAAGTATTTTGTTTAATCACAATACCGCTATGCACAATCATACAGAAGAAGTTTGTGTTCATGCTGAAGAAGAAGGTTTTGAAATAGGTGGAGAACAAATTGTTTTTCTGGTAATTTCGACGGCGGTTCTTTTATTGGTTTTATTGGCTAATACTCATTTTGTTGAAGCACATTTATGGAATCATGTTATCAAAAAGCACTTCCTTAAAATATTTTTATGGACTTTTTTCATATTGATAATAATACATTTTATTTTAAATTATAATCCTATAGAAACTATCTTTGGGAATGCTTACGCCGGGATAATTTTATTGTTGTTTGTATTACTCATTGGTTTTATTCCACAATCAGGCCCTCATTTAATTGTTTTGTTCTTATTTATGCAAGGACTTATTCCGTTTAGTGCATTATTGGCAAATTCTATTTTGCAAGAAGGCCATGCCGGTTTACCGCTTATTGCCGAATCGCCTAAAAGTTTTATAAGTATAAAAATCATTAAATTTATCATTGCATTGGCCGTTGGACTTTCGGGGTTCTTAATAGGATTTTAATCTGTATTCCTCGTTTGAAAATTAAACATTTTCACAAATTCTAAGACCTAATTTGGGTGAAATAAATTCATATAGTTAAAAAAACAAAATTGGGAAATTAACATTCAATAGAAAGATTATTAGCTTTTATTGACGGGGGAAAGAATGACCGCTATGAACTAAATTTTGGGTGTATGATAAGTGAATTTATTTATGTAACCAATAAAAATATAATGCATAATTCGTGTTTTTTCAAATGTTTTACAATTTCACATTAAACATTAGCTGTTCCCTTTCGAATATAATCTGCAAACAACAGTAATTTGCTTAACCCGAAATTAGAGAAAATATTAAATTCTTAAAAAAGTCCTTATAAGTAATATGGGTTAAGTAATAAAAATTAATCTTGTAAATGATAAATAAATGACTTTTTTAAGTTCAGTTATTTATGCTTATTTCGAGTTTTATAAACTAAGTTATTGAATGAGAAAAAAGTATTTTTTATAAGAAAACACAAAAATGTTTTATAAAATTTTGTACCTTTGCACTTCAAAATTGGCGAGGTAGCTCAGTTGGTTAGAGCGTCGGATTCATAACCCGGAGGTCACGAGTTCAACTCTCGTCCTCGCTACAAAAAAAAAGCGGTTAAAACTTAACCGCTTTTTTTTGTTATTGAACAATGATTTTTCGATTTATACTGCCTTTATTGGTTGTTAAAGTCAATATATAAATTCCTCCGGCTAAATCACTAAGATTTAATTCTTGGGAGTAATGATTGTTATTTATGTTCATTTGATTGAAAGTTTGAATATTTTTACCTGTTAAATCTTTAATATGTAATTTAACGGAATTAATAGTTTGGTCGGTTTCAAAGGTTACATTCAGGAGGTTGTTACATGGGTTAGGATAAGTGTTTAATGCTGTAATCCCGGCTGTATTATTGCAAATACCGACATCGGTTCCCCATTGTAATTTCCACCCTTTATCGTTTTTATCGTTATCCGATCGAAACATGATGTAGATTTGTGGTTGATTAGGAGAAGTAAGTATTCCTGTTGGAGGATTTTCAATGGTGTATCGTGCAATTCTATCACTAAATGTTATTGCTTGAATAACTTTACCTGAATGTGCGTAAATGCTTAGTTCATCACCGGGTGCCAGATTGAATTCGGTTACATTAATCCAAAAACCAGTTGCACCTGTAGGTTCTATACGCCAATAGCAAGAATTGTCGTTATCATAATTATTGTTTCCGCTACCGTTGGTAAGCGTTCCTGAACTTTCTTTAATAACTGAAATTGATCCCGGATTGACATTTGTGTTGCAATAATTGGATTTTGATAATGTAGTAGTGTAAGTAAATACAAAACCTCTGTTTGTTATGCTTTCGTTAGAGGTAAAGGTAATAAGAGCTTCCGCTCCATCAACTTCGAATATAGATTTGTCGTTGACGGTATCGCCCGAAAGGATAGCTACAACGGGACTAGAGGTATTATTGCCGGCATAAATGGTAACAATGTCATTTCCAAGTTCAGTAGAAAAAATAGGTGCTGAAATCTTGATTTTAGTAGCATTTGGTGAGGAAATGAGCCAGGAGCAATCAGCATTATTATTATAGTCTTGAACAGGAGTTCCGCTGTAGAAAGAACCGTAGGTGGCAGTTAGTGTATCATTAGAACATGCTGAAGGTAATGTAGAGGGAATAAGTCCGAAAATAGCATCTTGATCGACAGTAAAGCCTCCCATTTCGCTTGAAAGATACCATCCGTTTTTATTAACACCCCAACCCCAGTTGAAGTGAAGATAAACGGTAGTGTCGTCAACAAAATCATATCCATCACATAACCATGCATGTCCGGCAGAAGCGCCTTGTTTATTTCCGGAATATATTATTGGCAGTTTATTGTCAATGTTATTTTTTATTTTTACAAGCCATAGGGAATCGGTGATTGATTCTTTTTTTTCGAATGTAGCGGTATTAGCATATTTAAAATATCCTATTAAAGCTTGTCTTGCTTTTGTGGAATGAGATCCGGAACCGGTAGGAGCATAGTTCATTTCTACGGCAATACCGCAATGAGAAATTAATTGCGCTAAAGAATGACTATATCCCGTAGCAACATCCGACATAGCATTATAGTCATACGTAGTAGCTCCAAAATTAGCGGATAAGCGTCCATAGGGAGATACATAAGAATT
>Ga0172382_10007541_pt1 | contig 15407 bp, 15 predicted proteins | sample Leawel138RmetaG_FD_122245 | JGI IMG/M metagenome (GOLD analysis project Ga0172382, IMG submission 122245) | Leachate microbial communities from a municipal landfill in Southern Ontario, Canada - Leachate well 138R metaG | ecosystem: Engineered > Solid waste > Landfill > Unclassified | place...
AAGTTTTTAATAGAAAGGGGATACACCCCTGATTGTTGGACAGGCTTTTGGGTCAAGGAATGTCCCAATATATGTTTTCGTCTTTTATCTTATTCTGACTACTGACTACTGACTTTTGACTCCTGTGTCGGCCACTTGCAACAAAATCAACTTTCAACACCTGGCACCAAAGGGGATTAGTTCGATGCCTGCTTCTTCCAGCATGGCCAGGGCCAGCGGGTCCGGGTAGTTACCCTGGTAGACCACTTTTTTAATCCGGGCGTTGGCCATCATTTTAGCGCACAGCACGCAGGGTTGGTGCGTGACGTAAAAAGTGCCCCCGGCAATGGTAATACCATGTACCGCAGCCTGCAGGATAGCGTTTTGTTCAGCGTGCAGACCGCGGCACAGTTCGTGCCGTTCTCCGGAGGGAACACCCTGGCGCTGGCGCATACAGCCAATATCCAAACAGTGGGCCAGGCCGGAGGGAGCGCCATTATATCCAGTGGTCAGGATGCGGTTGTCCCGCACGATAATGGCACCCACATGGCGCCGCAGGCAGGTGGAACGCTTAGCCACCACGCCGGTTATTTCCATGAAATAATCATCCCAGGCGGGACGAGGCATACACTCCACCCTCTTTGTAAATGGGAAACCGGCGGCATAGCTCGGCGGCCATATCTGCGGCTTGCTTACGGCCAGATTCGCCATCGCCAAAGCTAATAGCCAGGTGGATCATTTCCGCTACTTGGTCCATTTCAGGCTCTTTCAGCCCCCTGGTGGTTACCGCCGGGGTGCCAATGCGAATACCGCTGGTGATTACCGGCGGCTGTGGGTCAAAGGGTATGGCGTTCTTGTTTACAGTAATCCCCACCAGGTCCAGGGCCTTTTCAGCGTCTCGGCCGGTGATGTTTTTATTACGCAGATCCACCAGCATCATATGGTTGTCGGTACCGCCGGAAATAAGCTCGAATCCGCGTTTTACTAATGCTGAGGCTAGCGCTTCGGCATTGTTAACAATCTGTTGCTGGTATGTTTTAAAATCGGGCTGCAGCGCCTCGCCGAAGGCCACAGCCTTGGCGGCGATTACGTGCATCAGCGGTCCGCCCTGAATGCCTGGAAATACCGCTTTGTCTATTTTGGAGGCATACTTTTCTTGACACAAAATTAAGCCGCCCCGGGGGCCGCGCAGCGTTTTATGAGTGGTGGTGGTAACTACATCGGCATAGGGTACCGGGCTGTTATGCAGCCCGGTGGCAACTAAGCCGGCAATGTGCGCCATATCCACCACCAGGTAAGCTCCTACCTGTCGGGCTATTTCCCCCATCCGGGCAAAGTCTATCTCTCTGGGGTACGCACTGGCCCCGGCCATAATTAACTTGGGCTTGCATTCTGAGGCCGCGGCCAGGACTTTGTCGTAATCAATTAAACCGGTTTCTTTCTCCACCCCGTAAAAGGCTATCTTGAAATAACGGCCGGATATATTCAGCGGACTGCCATGGGTCAGGTGACCGCCATGGGACAGGTTCATACCCAAAATTGTGTCACCCGGCTCAAGCAAGGCAAAATACGCCGCCGTGTTGGCCTGGGATCCGGAGTGAGGCTGGACATTGGCGTGTTGGGCGCCGAAAAGTTTTTTGGCCCGCTTGATGGCCAATTCTTCAGCGACATCCACCTGCTCACAGCCACCATAATAACGCCGGCCCGGCAACCCCTCGGCATACTTGTTGGTTAGTACCGAACCCTGGGTCTCCATAACGGCCCGGCTGACAATATTTTCGGAAGCGATAAGTTCAAGGGTGTTACGCTGTCTGTCCAGTTCCCGCTGTACAGCCTGGCTTATTTCGGGATCAACCTCTTCCAGGGGGCGGTAAAAATTCATTTTTCTTTCCTCCCAAGTTAATTAACAGTTTCCGGCTGTCTTAAAAACTACGCACCGGATTCCGGTTTATATACAGTTGAGCGCTACCCGCCGCTAGACCGAGATGCAATTGCGCACAAACATGCCGCGGAATTACTGGCAGCACTTACTCACTCTCCAAGGCAGTAATTTTTTCTAAACGCCGGGCATGCCTGCCTCCGGCAAACTTGGCACCCAGCCAGGCGCCGACAATATCCCTGGCCAGACCCGGCCCAATTACCCGTTCGCCCAGGGTGATAATATTAGCCATATTATGCTCACCGGCCATCCGGGCTGAAAAGGTATCATGGCACAGGGCCGCCCTGATGCCCGACACTTTGTTGGCCGCTATACTGACCCCGATACCGGTGCCACAGCACAGAATACCCCGTTTGAACTCACCCCCGGCTATTGCCCCGGCCACAGCTGCGGCAAAATCCGGGTAATCTACCGATTCGGTGGAGTAGGTGCCGAAATCATGATATTCAATATTTTGCTCCTTAAGGTAATTCATTATTTCCAGTTTTAAATTGAATCCGCCATGGTCACTGCCTATGGCTACACGCAATATCAACACTTCCCTATCGCAATTACTGTCGTAATTTATAGAAACCATCACCAGGAGTATTCTACATAATTCGCAGCAGTTCCTTTTGGTGTCAGACGTTGAAAATATTTTTTATTGAAATTATCTTGAAGGATTTCAACAAAAATAAATCATGATTATTCCCTTTACTCAGTAATCCCCATCGATGAGATAAACATTTTTAATAAACAATTGTGCATTGCGGGGTGAAGCTTTCATCTAAGAGCGTTAGCGAAGGATCTAGATTCTTCACTTCGTTCAGAATTACCACGCGTACCCGCACTACGATAAACGAATACAATTTACCGGTTGCTATTTATAATTAACAAAATTACTCACTTTGCAGATTAAGCTTGTCATCCTGAGCGCAGCGAAGGATCTGGGCCTTAAGATTCTTCGCTGCGCTCAGAATGACAGATTCGTTGTATTCATAGCAATAACACGACGCTGTACCACATACTGAGTTAACGGTATAACCATGAAATAAATTTCACCGAATTTCAACGTCTGACACCAAGGTCTACAATGAACCGATGCATGGCAGACGCTACCAGTTCTTCTAACGCGGCGGCCACCCGGCGGTAAACATGGTCATTTTGACCGAACGGGTCGGGCACATCACCAAAGGTGCCGGCGTACTGGGTAAGGGGGTGGATTTTACCTGTGCATGAAGGCGTCAACCGGCATAATGCTTCCCAGTGAGCGGATGTCATGGTCAGCACCAGGTCCGTACCCATAACATCCTGCCTGGTTAGCAACGATGCTCGGTGCCCGCTCAAATCGATCCCTTTCTCCCGCATCACCGTTAAAGCACCCGCTGAGGCACTGTCTCCCCGCATAGCTGCCAGGCCCGACGAAGCAATCTCCACTTGCACCCCTTCCAGAGGCCTGCCTGCCAGGAACATTTGGGCCAGTGCAGCGGCCATGGCGCTGCGGCATGTATTACCGGTGCAAACAAAAAGTATTTTTTTCTTGATTAAACGCTTTGCTGTCATTCCCGACTCAGACTCCTTGAATACTTTTTAAGTCAACGCGCATGCTTGTCCGAGGTCTGTAAAAGTCAATTATTATGGCCAATGGCTAAGCTGATTGGCCTTATATTAAGGAAAGATCATCCGCACCCCAATGGCCACCAAGAGGATACCGCCGCCCAGCACGGCGCGTTCGCCTACCTTGATACCAACAAACCGACCTAACAATAACCCGGAGGCAGTCATTACACCGGCTACCAGACCGATGATACCGACAGTCAGCGGCAGATTAACCTGTCTGGTCCCCAGCGAAAAACCTACACTAAGCGCGTCCATGCTCACACTGGCCGCCAACAAAAGTAAGCCCCAAGTGTTCACCAGCACCACTTTGGGGTCCATGGCATCACCGCCGCTCAGGGCCGAGCGAATCATTTTTAACCCCAGGTATAGCAGCAGCAAGGCGCCGGCAATGGCGGCCGCCCGGCCCACCAGTGCGCCGACTAATCCGCCGGCATACCAGCCCACCAGAGGCATTAGAATGTGAAAAGCAAGTACAGTAAAACTGATCAATAAAATTTGGCGGATGGCGACTCCGGCAATACCCAGGCCCAGACACATGGAAAATGCGTCGGTTCCCAGTGCCACCGCCAGGGCAAAGATCGTATAAATACCCAAAATCATTCCCCCGTCAAGAAATGTGCGCCAAATACATTTCCTCGTATCGTGCCCGGCTATAGGACAGCTGTTGGCCAGTCCCGGCATGCCTATCAAATATTTATGCCGGTCCACGGATGAACATCCTTAATCCTCAAAAGGTTGTTTACTTTATTATATCTTAATCACGTTTCCACCAGCTGCCCGGAGCAGTCTGTTCATGACCGCCAGGCCCAACCCCTTGGCAGGGACACCTTCGGCCAGAATAGCATCCACTGACCGCCGGTCGAAACAGCGCAGCGATTCATACAGTGCCGCGGCAATAGATCCCGGGTCATCCCGCCACCCGGTCGCAATTACAGCGTATCCCCGGCCCTGATACATTAACTCGTTATCCCGGCAGGTCAAAATACCTACCCGCTGCCCCCGGGCTGCCATATTTTCTGCTTCAGCCAGAATCCGTTTCACAATCCCGGCACGGTTATCGCCGTCAAACAGAACCACCGGCGCCCGGGGAGCATAATGGGTATATTTCATGCCTGGAGAACGCGGCTTGGCGTCCCCTGACGCGCCATTTACGGCCGGGTCCAGTTTTACCGGCCCCAGTACTGCTTCCAATTGGCGTGGGGTTACCCCGCCAGGTCGCAGAATCACCGGCAAAGCCCCCGAAAGATCCAACACCGTAGACTCCACTCCCAGCCCCGCAGGCCCGCCATCCAGCACCAGGTCGATGCGCCCATCCAGGTCGTCCAACACATGGGCAGCCGTGGTGGGGCTGGGCCCGCCGGAAACATTAGCACTGGGAGCGGCCACGGGTACTCCGGCGGCCCTGATTAGGGCCAAAGCTACGGGATGGGCGGGCACCCGAACGGCCACTGTGCCCAACCCGCCCGATACTACGGCAGGAAATCTGTCTCCACCTTTTAAAACCAGCGTCAAAGGCCCGGGCCAAAAATGAGCCGCCAAAAGCCGCACCCGTTCCGTAATCAGCGGGAAGTATTGGCCCAGGCTGGCAAATGAATCTATATGCACAATTAAAGGGTTGTCAGCGGGCCTGCCTTTGGCCTTAAAAATTCCTGCCACGGCCTGCTCGTCCAAGGCACTGGCTCCCAATCCGTAAACAGTCTCAGTGGGAAAAGCCACCAGCCCTCCCGCCCGCAGCACCGCACCGGCTTCCAGTACCACCGGGCCATCTTCGGCACCCGGTTCCACCACCCGAACCCGGGTGGACAAACGCCCCTGTTCCATGTATTACCACGCTCCAGTTTCTCTCAGGTAGTATATCACAATAGAAGCAGGGTTAAAAGAAACGGCGGCACGCGACTGAGGCTCGAATTATTTCGGAATTTGCTGTTATTTGTAGGAACTATTTTGCATTTTTGGGCAGGATTTTGCAATTATGTGTATAAATTATCCAGATAATTAACCTAACTAATCCTGTTTCCGCTTATAGCAGCCTATCAACATTAGAAGAAGGGGGTTTTTCGATGACGCCTTCCATACAAAGCATTTCCCGTCGCTTAGCCAGCGCAACCCGTCATCCAGACCGCGCCGACCAAGATGCCGAGATTTTTGCCTATGCCATAAAGGTGCTGGCGTTAAATGCCACAGCGTTGGCCGGAATTATAATGTTTTCCTGGCTACTGGGTTCACTACATACCACCGTCATCATTTGGGCGGCAGCTTTCTCCCTGCGACTTTTTGCAGGCGGCCGCCACCAATCGGGTCCAGTGATATGCTGGGTACTTACGGTTGGGGTGTTTACCATGCTGGGCTTTTTGGTCAATACCTTTGCCCGGGCAGCCGGCGAATACGTTCTGCTAATAACCGCCCTGGGGTTGGTATTGGCCCTTTTTACAGTAGTATCCAGCGCCCCGGTAACCATCCCCAGCAAGCAATTTGCGCCAACCAAAATGCGCCAGTTAAAAATGGCCGCCGTGGCAGTGGTGGTTTTTTGGGCCACCATAGCCTTAGCACCGCTGCATGGGATTTTTGAGCAGCCGGTTCTGCCGCTGGGCATAACAACGGGGCTGGTGATTCAGTCTTTATTTATACTGCCTGTTAAATTTTTGCCACCAACAGGGCATATTGGCTCACGTAACACCTAGATTTACCAATGTTATTTAATTATAATTAAGAAAGGGGGGATTAGAGTGAAAAAAGCATTAATAGTGCTGCTAGCCACTTCACTGCTGTTGATCGCGCAAATTAGCGCGGCATCGGCATGTTTTGTCCAGTGGTATGAACCCGAAGTGCCCGAGGCCATGAAATGATTAATAACGCCGCTAATGAATTATTCAGCTTCCTAATCTTTGGCCTACCGGAAGGCATTGTTATTGCCTTGCTTACCATTACTTTATTAAGAATCAAGTATAAATGGAGTATTGTTTTATTCATAGGAGCGCTTACCGCTACAGTGGTGTTGGTTTTTCGCTTACAGTTGTTTATAACCGGTATTCATACAGCTGCAGCTATAATAGTGATGGCCCTGTTGGTGGCTCATTTTTTTAAAATCCCCAAGCTAACCAGTATGATTGCCAGTGTTGTTGGACTGCTCATTTTAAACATCTTTGAATTGTTTGGGTTTGTGGTAATTAAATATGTTTTTGCCATGGACATAAACGACTTGGCGCAAAATATGTTTTATTGGGTTATTTTTGCCTGGGTTAAAATTATTCTTGTATGCTTGACCGTCTTAGTAATCTCACGCACAGACTGGTATCTGCGGGGAAGAAATAATTCGGACAATAAATCATTATCAAGTTAAACAAACTCTATAAATAAAGCACGGTGATTAGCCGTGCCTTTATTTCGTTGTTCGGAGGGTAGCATGAAGAAGTTGGAAACTGGATTAAACCGTCTAAAGGATTGTTACATTTTCGCTCATCTTACTTACAGCATATTAACCGCCACCTGCCTGGTGGGATGGCTGCGGACCACCCAGATGCAGCTGACCGACGGATATAACCTGCTCTGGTTCATATGCATGGTCGCAGCTCTGGCCTTGATACCGGCCCAGCATAAAATAATTTCTAAAACCTTCCTCGGCGATCATCAGCACCTGCACATCTATAAATCCTTGTACACATTCACCATCTGCGCCATCTATATACCAATCATCACCGGGGTAATCGCCATGACAGGGCTTAGTATACTTACCATTGTGCCCGTTATACTCACTTCCATTGTCTGTGGAACTGTTTACGGCATAATTACAGCCCTTGTGATGTCGCTGTCCATAATTACAACCGGTATTATACAAACCAATATTAATACCGATTTTATCACCGAGCAGGTTTTAATCCTGGCCCTGTTGACTACAACCGCCTGGTTCATTGGTCAGTCTTTCGAATATACTAAAACCCTTTTCTATCAGCTCTGGTCCAGCGATAAATACCTGAAGCAAACCATGAACAACTTGGGCATCGCCACCCTGCACGTGGACCACCGGGGCCGGGTTATTCACAGTAACCAGTGTTTCAACGAGCTGATTAAAACAGCTATTAAAGAAGACGAACCAATTACCGAAATCGCGGCCAGACACTTGCCTTTCCTAAACACGGGCGGCTTTCAGCTCAGGGACGAAAAGTCCGGTGCTAACCCGGTTTTCGGGCAGGCCGTGGACAGTCGGGGGCGGTTGATCCCGGTACAATGTATTGTGTACCCGGTTAATTTTGGGTTGGATAATGGCAGTACGTTTGTATGTATTCACGACATTTCCTTGTCTCAAAAGTTGGAGCAGGAAAAGGTTCTCACCAGTTATTTTATTAGTTTCATTAATGCCGGGGTAATTCTTGCCGATGCCTCGGGCAGCATTATAGAGTTGAACCAGCAGGCCGAATGTTTACTGAGCACTACCAGGCAGCAGCTGTTAAATCAAACCCTGGCGGAGTACCTGGGCCGCATGGCGGGAAACACCGCCGGGCCGTTTAAGTCTGATAATTATGAAATGGAATTGGGAGACCGGGCATTATTGATTAATTGCGCGGACCTTTGCGACAAAAGCGGGGGAATCATCGGCTATATTTGTATTATTAACGATATCAGTGATCGAAAAGAAACCGAGCGGAAAATGCAGCGTTCAGCCACCCTTTCCGCCATTGGTGAACTGGCCGCCGGAACCGCCCATGAAATAAGAAACCCCCTGACATCCATACGAGGTTTTTTACAACTAATAATGGAAAAGAAAGCAAACCGCATTGGGGACATGGAAAGCTATTTCAAGATTATACTATCTGAAGTAGACCGCATTAACGTTATTGTACTGGAATTTCTTAAACTGGCCCGGCCCGGGAATATGCAGATGCAGCGGATTAACCTTAATGAAATTATAGATTCTATATGGGAGTTACTGCATAATGAAGCGGTGCTGCGGGAAGTTAAATTGTCCAGATTTCAGGAGCCCGGCCTGCCCCCGTTGAAAGGCAATGCTGACATGATTAAACAGGTAATCATTAACCTCATTAATAACGCCATCCAGGCAGCCGGACCCAAGGGCACCGTGCAATTAATCACCCTTAAGTACAGGAATGGGGCAAGATTGTCGGTGGAGGATAACGGCCCGGGAATAGATAAATCCCTGCAGGCGCGTATTTTTGATCCATATTTCACAACCAGGGATGAAGGCACCGGGCTTGGTTTAGCCATCACCAGCAAAATAGTATACGACCATAACGGGTCCATCAATGTTCTAAGTACTCCGGGCAAGGGAGCCAGGTTTAACGTAGATTTGCCTTCATGTACCGAAGAACTTGCTTCGGTACATGAAGGCAAATAAAACTAAAAGTGTTTATTGTCCTGATGACATATATACGCTGTGAATAAATTTCCATCAACTATCTTGTCAACCTGAAATAGACTTTAGGTTGTCATCCTGAGCGTAGCGAAGGATCTAGATCCTTCGCTAACGCTCTTAGATTACAGCTCTCCCCCCGTGGTGCACAATTGTTCATTAAAAATGTTTATCTCATCAATGAGGATTACTGAGTAAAGGATATAATCATGTTATTTTTTACGGGATTTTTTGCGGGCTACTGCCAGCCGTGGCCGGCCGGCCAAGTCAGGCAATACGCTGGCCTCCCAAAGGTGATTGGCCGTCAACTGCAATACGCTCCGCGCTTGGTCGGGGCCAATTTCCATAAGTAAATGTCCGCCCGGGGCCAAGAGATTCAGGGCTTGCGGTATTAGTCGGCGGTAAAGCTCCAGGCCGTCCGGGCCGCCGTCCAAAGCCTCGTGGGGCTCGAAGCCCCACACCTCACGGGGCAAACCGGGTAGGTCACCTTGGGGTATATAAGGCAGGTTGGCTGCAATAACCGCCGCCGCATCGGGTTCCAGCACTCCCTGCAGTGGGCCCAACAGATCCCCGTGGCCAAAATAAACCGGCACATCGTGCCGGCTGGCGTTCTGCCGGGCCACCGCCAGAGCAACTGCCGAAGCATCAGTGGCGTACACTGCGCAATCCGGCGCCAGTCGGGCCAGGCTCACGGCCACCGCTCCACTGCCTGTACCTACGTCGACGGCAACCTGTGCGCCGGCCCACCCCTTCAACAAACCCAGGGCGTACTCCACCATCAGCTCGGTTTCAGGCCGGGGAATTAAAACACGGGGCCCGACTAGAAAGTCAAACCCCATGAATTCCTTATGTCCGGTCAGATAAGCTACCGGTTCACCAGTGGTCCGCCGCTCCAGCAGTTTACTATACCGGCCTGCATCAGCCGTGTCCAACTGCCGTCCTGATTCCCGGTACAGGTAGACCCGGTCCTGGCCCAGCACGTGGGCCAACAGCACCTCGGCGTCCAGTCTCGGCGAAGCAGCACCTTTTTCTTTTAACAGGCGAGACGCCCGATAAACGGCTTCCCCCAAAGTTATCCCCGGCATTGTTTTAATCCACCTGCTGCAGCTTTTCCGCCTGGTCGGTGGTGTTCAGGGTGTCTACCACTTCCTGCAGGTTGCCCATCAAAACATCCTGCAGTCGGTGCAGGGTCAGGCCGATACGGTGGTCGGTGACCCGGTTCTGCGGGAAGTTGTAGGTGCGGATCCGCTCGCTGCGGTCACCGGAGCCCACCTGGGATTTGCGGTCACTGGCCATTTCCTGATGTTGTTCCAGCTGGGCCTGGTCCAAAAGACGGGCCCTCATTACGCGCATGGCCTTTTCCTTGTTCTTGTGCTGCGACTTTTCATCCTGGCAGGACACCACTACACCCGTGGGCAGGTGGGTGATGCGTACTGCCGACTGGGTTGTGTTCACCGACTGTCCGCCAGGCCCGGTGGAACAAAACACGTCAACCCGCAGTTCGTTGGGATTGATGTCCACCTCTACATCCTCGGCCTCGGCCAGTACCGCCACTGTGGCGGCAGAGGTATGAATGCGTCCACCGGATTCGGTGGATGGTACCCGCTGCACTCTATGCACGCCGCTTTCAAACTTTAGCTGGCTGTAAGCGCCGCGTCCCTCGATTAGAAAAACAACTTCCTTGACGCCGCCCAAATCGGTTAAATTGGATTCCATTATCTCGGTGCGCCAACCCTTAATTTCGGCAAACCGGGTATACATTCGGAACAGGTCCGATGCGAACAAGGCCGCCTCTTCTCCACCTGTGCCGGCCCGAATTTCCATAATTACGTTTTTTTCGTCTTTGGGATCTTTAGGTAGCAGTAAAAACTTCAGCTTTTGCTCCAACTGTTCCTTTTGCTCCGTTAGATCATCTGCTTCCAGTTCAGCCAGTGCATGCATTTCCAAGTCCAGTTTATCCTGCAGCATCTGCTTGACATCCGCCAGTTCAGCCGACGTTTTTTTATAATCGCGGTAAACACCCACCACTTCACTAATTTCTGAGTGGGATTTGACATACTGCTGCCAGCGAATCTGATCGCCCATTACTTCAACATCGGCAATCATTTCGCTCAGTTCGTCATATTTTCTTTCCAACCGGTCTAGTTTGTCTAACATCGACTTCACCCCTGTCGTCCTTGCGCACGCCTCACCACCAGGACATTAATCAAAAAGACTTTCAATAAACCACTATTTTCCAAGCATAAAATAAAAGCAGAGCGCCCGCCCTGCCATCCAGCTTATTGCAAAAATTTACTTTATGCCATATTTCTTGCGGAATTTTTCGGCCCGGCCGCCGGTTTCGATACTACGCTGGGAACCGGTATAAAATGGGTGGCACTTGGAACAAATTTCTACTTTAAGTTCCTTTTTGGTGGAGCTGGTGACGAAGCTTTCACCGCACACGCAGGACACTTTGGCCTCGTGGTATTGGGGATGAATTTTTTCTTTCACGGGGGTTCACCTCTTTCCTATTTAAGCGTGGATAAAATGCAGGTCACGCCTTGGCTTATCGGCATAGACACTTAAATATTATAGCATAACGATTTTTAGCAAGCAAGAATTAATATAGGCATGCTCTTTATTTCCCCACGGGTTTGGTAAAATTGCCCACATCCAGGCCCTGTATATTTTGTAGCTCATCAACAAAACGCAAAACGCCCAGTATTTCTCCTTCCGAGTTAATGTGGCTCCAGAAATAGTCCGGGTCGATGTTCAGGTTGCGCAATTGCACCTGTTTGACGTCATTGCGGATGATAAATTCCGTCAGCGCTTTCAACTCGGTATCCAGGTCGTTCAGCCCCGGCAGCACCAGCAAATTAAGCGAAACATACACACCCCGCTCCCTGGCTATCCTAATCGACCGGGCCACATCCGCAAGGCGATAATCCCGGGGGCGGTAGTAGGCGTTATAAACATTTTCCCGGGCGCTAATCAGGCTTACCCGCATAGAGTCAAGCCCTGCCGTGCAAATTTCCTTAACACCACGGGTATACCCGGCGTTACTGTTCATATTTATGGTGCCTTGGCCGGTTTCCCGGCGTACTGTTCTGATCACCGCTGATATCTTCTCCGCTGCCAGCGATGGTTCTCCCTCGCAGCCTTGGCCAAAGCTAATTATGCCATCGGGGGCGTGTCGCAGGTGATGCATCGCCACCTCTGCGGCCTCTTCCAAGGTAGGGCTAAAGTTTAAACGGGACTGGGGGGAAGGGCAGCACTGAGCCGGCTGTAATGATATGCAGCCCAAACATCGAGCATTGCACGTTGGTGAAATGGGCAGTCCCCCTTCCCATCTGGCGTAAAAAACATTCTGGGCGGTATAGCAACTGTAATCCAGGGCACAGTGGGCCAGATGCTTTACAAGGCGGTTCTTCGGCACTGTCTCCAGACGTTCCTGAACCATTTTTTTGAGATTCCTCGAGTTGTAATGCCTGGGATCCCAGGGGTCGGGGTTATCAGTGCGAACGGCGGCGACATAAACTCTGTCTTCTCGCCAGGCCACCGCTGCGTAGCCCATCAGGGGCAGCGGCAGGGTTTCCCGTCGGCGGTAACCGGGCAGCAGGGTGCGGGTATACCCCTGGGGCAGTAGTGCCCCAACTGCCCGGGCCGGGCCGCCTGCAGGCGATTGTTCCAGCAATTTAAAAGCCCCGCTGCCGCCGATACCCACCGGCGTACTGCCGGGCAATAAAACCAGCGAAGCCCCTTGAGGCAATGGAGTAATATCCTCATCTAATATTTCCACCAAGCGCTCCCCGGTGCGTCCCACCGCCGCCATGGCGTAATCGAACATGCGCCCCTGTTCGTCGGCATATAATAATTTGTACATCTGTTAGTCACTCCAAATACCAGGTCCTTAGCCTGATGATGATTTATTATTTTACCACTATGCGCATAAATTTGCATCACAGTAACAATAATACTTGTTTGAAAAAACACTGTGTTACTGCTGCTAAGTTTTTGTGAACAAAATGCAACCATTTTATATACTAATGCATAAAAAAGACAGGGTTTTTAGGCCCCGTCCTTTAGCGTCCGGCTAACCGAGACGCTGGTTGCTTTGTAGATATGCCAGACCTGCGCTCTGTTAGGCGTAAGTGCGCTGCAGGCAAAGCAGCGGGTCAAAGGGCACACCGTTTAGCAGCACTTCCAGGTGCAGATGCGGGCCCGTGGACCGACCGGTACTGCCAATCCGGGCAATGGACTGCCCGGCCAACACCCGCTGCCCCTCGCTCACCAGCAGGCGGGAGTTATGTGCATAAAGGGTGCGCAGACCGGCACCGTGATCGATAATCACAGTTTCACCGTAGGTACCCCGGGGACCGGCAAACGCAACCCGACCGTCTTTTACTGCCTTAACTGGCTGCCCTTGGTCAGCCGCTATATCGATACCCTCGTGCATAGCACCGTCACGCATACCGTATGGAGAACTGAGCCAGCCTTGTACCGGCCAGAGTAGCTGGCCCAAGGGCAATGCTCGTGAAACCTGTAGACTGCCCCCGCCTTGTCCCGCAGGAATGGATAACTGTTGTCCCTCACGCAGGTGATCCGGATCGGCTAGTCCGTTCATCCGAGCTAATTCCATACTATGCACACCAAACTTATGCGCGATGGCACTAAGGGTTTCACCGCCGCTAACCCGGTATTGCAATACGGTGCCCGGGATCATCAAAGCCTGTCCCTCGAAGATATGGTTGGTGTCCCGCAGATGATTCGCCTGGGCTAGTTTTTCTTCACTGAAGCCATATCTGCGTGCAATGGCGCCCAAGGTGTCACCTTTGCGCACAATATACATCCGGGTGGAGGCTGCTGACACCGTCCTGTCCGAATCGGATTCCGGTTTTTCAGCGGGCGGGGCCGGATACGGGGCATCAGCCCTAACCAGTTCATCCAGTCTGGCCTGAACCGGGTATGGTACAACCAGTAGCCAGCTTATCAAAAGCAACAACGCCGTTGAGAAACAGATTATTTTACTTCGTACCGGCTTAAACCGATTTATAAACGCTAATTTTATATGGTTCATATTTTCCACCTCTACCATTATTAAACAAGTATTCCACTTTAGATTATACCCGCCCAGGGTTATAAATATACTTCCGGAACAACTCTTATGCTAGAAAATGACTTTTGTGGTGTCATGCACCAACAGCATATCACCAACAGTTATCGTAGGGGTACCCCTTGCGGAACCCGATTAGTGATGCGGGAGCATGGGTGAACCGGGCACCCGCGAGGGGTGCCCCTACGATTTAGAATCCTCAGATCCCTAGAAATAATCTTTATTTAAAGAAAGATTATTCACTTCGTTCAGAATTACCATGCGTACCTGCACCACGATAAACGAATACAAACAACTTACCGTTATTTATAATTGACAAAATTCTTCACTCTGTTCAGATTAAGATTGTCATCCTGAGCGCAGCGAAGGATCTGGTTTTAAGATTCTTCGCTGCGCTCAGAATGACAGGCTTAATGACAAGGTTCTTCACTTCGTTGTATTCATAGCAACGACATGAAACAAGGCAAACGAAAAGATTCTTCATTTCACTTCGTTTCATTCGGAATGACATGCATAAGGATAGCAATAACCAGCAAAATGACACAGACCTAGAATTTTTTCAGTGATTCTCCCCAATAAGCTCCCTAATAAAAAACAAAAGAACAGGTGTGGTTCAGTGAGCGAACCGCAGGCCTGTCCTTCTTTATCTAGTATGTTTTAAGGTAAATCAGCTTGTAGATGCTTGCCGTTACCGCGTTTGATATTCTGATAAGCTTTGACCAGTTCAGCATTGGAACGAGTTTTTTTCAGCCTTTCCAGCATGTACTCCAGCGCTTCTGCTGAACTCATATTTGTAGTGGCTCGGCGAAAGTACCAGTTGACTTCTAATTCATCCCTGGTAAGGAGCAAGTCTTCACGCCTGGTGCCGGAACGCGACACATCTACTGCGGGGAACAATCTTCGTTCTGCCAATCGCCGGTCCAGGATTAATTCCATGTTACCGGTGCCCTTAAACTCCTCAAATATAACATCGTCCATGCGGCTGCCCGTGTCCACCAGAGCAGTGGCCAAAATGGTGAGCGAACCGCCTTCTTCCAGGTTACGAGCGGCACCAAAAAAACGTTTGGGCTTGTGCAGAGATGCCGGGTCAACACCACCGCTCAAAGTACGTCCGCTGGGAGGCACCACCAAGTTGTGCGCCCTGGCCAGGCGGGTAATGCTATCCATAAGAATTACCACGTCCCGACCGTGCTCCACTAATCGTTTGGCCCGCTCCAGTACCATATCGGCCACCCGAACGTGGTTTTCCGGCGGTTCGTCAAAGGTGGAACTAATTACTGTGCCGTTAACCGACCTTTCCATATCGGTAACCTCTTCCGGCCGCTCGTCAATCAACAGCACAATCAGGCTGATTTCAGGATGGTTGACGGAAATGCTGTTGGCAATGGCTTTAAGTAATAGTGTTTTACCAGCTTTGGGTGGAGAGACTA
>Ga0172382_10007542_pt1 | contig 15406 bp, 6 predicted proteins | sample Leawel138RmetaG_FD_122245 | JGI IMG/M metagenome (GOLD analysis project Ga0172382, IMG submission 122245) | Leachate microbial communities from a municipal landfill in Southern Ontario, Canada - Leachate well 138R metaG | ecosystem: Engineered > Solid waste > Landfill > Unclassified | place...
CATTTCAAAAAGCATGACTACGCTGATTTAGACTTCGTAGTTAAGATAGCTTTGGTTTGTTTAACCCACGTCTATCAGATCAGACCATTCGGTTTTTAGAGAATAGCGCTCACAGTGCTAGACGTTCTATTTCGTGAAGGTCAAGGCGGTTAATGGCATCTTGCACTGTGTCTAAATAATCAGCACAGGTGGGATATTGGGCTGACATGCTGCAATGCCATTCTTCTATCTCCGTTAATGAACCGTTGCGCGCCATGTGAACCAGCTCTTGGCGGCTGTGTAAGGGCGGCATGGCCATAATGGAGTCTTGCCCTGCACACTCAGTTGTCTGTGCATCAGTCTGGGCCGGCACATCAAGTTCATGAGATAAAGGCAAATCAATCGCGCTTAACAAGGGCAGAGTCTGCGGGGCTTTCCAGCTAACTACCTGCTCATCAGCCAGCACATTAAACTCAAAACTGAATGTAGCACCTTGATTAGGGCTGCTGTCTAAACTGAGCTCGCTCCCCATACTTCGCAAAATACTTTGAGCGATATACAAGCCCAGCCCTAAGCCTGCGTTAACATTATTTTCCCCTGCTTCAAGCTGGCCGAACTCTTGGAAAATCTTCGCCTGCTGAGCCGAGTCTATCCCTATACCCGAATCACTGACGCTAAAATGCAATCGCCACTGCGAGTCCAGCTGTGTAGCAATAAGCTGCAAGCGAATTTCGCCATGGCGAGTGAACTTAGCCGCATTGGATAACAGGTTAAGCAGCACCTGCCGCAAGCGACGACCATCCAGATAGACAGTCTTAGGAATCTGCTGGGTGACTTTGATGTGGAAGCTATTATTTTGCTGCCTACTTAAGGCGGTAGCGTGCTGCGCAATTTCACCCAGATAATCGAGCAATTCCGTGGCTTCTGGTGCCAAAGACAAGGGCTTTAGCTCGGCTGAGGCATAACCCAGAATGTCCTCAATCAACGCCAGCTGATAATCAACACTGCGGGTAATCGCGTTGAGCTTGAGCTGTTGCTGCTCACTGGCATTGCTTTCCAGTAGCTTGGTGTAACCGGCAATGGTGGCTAAAGGTGCACGCAAGTCATGGCTGATATAACCCACAATCTGTGTTTGCTGGCGGTTTTTCTCATCGGCGTATTGCAGAGCTTCGTTTAATGCTTGGGTTTGCCGCGCGACTTCTTGGGTTAAGCGGATGTTTTCCTCGCGCTGCAGTCGAGCGATTTTCTCCAGAGCTTTTCTACGCTGTAGCCCTACATGTGCTATCCAGCCGGCGAATAAAGCTAAATTAATCAGAAACCCGCTGAGCGCCAGTACTGGATTCATACGTAAAGAACCCATGGATAGGCTGCCAATTGAATCCGGTAGCAGTCCGCTGCTTTCCAAAGCAGTTAAGCTAGCGCGGGCTAGGGAAAATGCGGCAATAGCCAAAACTAGACCGCGGGTGGGTGCATTTTGCCTGAGAAATAACACAGCAGTGGCCAGCAACGTCAGGCTAAATAAAGGTCGGTGCAGATTGGATAACCAATACACCTGATACACATCCCCAAAGGCTGATAACACGACCATTCCAGCATAATAAATAGCCCAGCCGATCCATAGTTTGTGCAGGCTTATACGGATTTTTTCACTACGCGCAATTTCTAAAATAAAAGCCACAAACAACAGCAAGATGAGATTGCTTAACACCAAAGGGCTGCGGTAGCTGAGCTCGATGAGGCTGGCTATGAAATCCAGTTTTTCGTAGCCGCGTCTAACTCCCTCTACCAGCAAAGTAAGCCATGACAGCAGACCTAGAATCAAAAAAACCCGACTGCGAGCAAATATAGCTAAGAGTATTGAGGTCCACCCCAGTGCCAATAATCCGCCAAAAAGTAAGCCATCCCAGATTGCGTTACGCGCCACGTACTCATTAAACAACTCCTCAGAATACAAATAAGGTGCTAGTTTGTTGGGCGCAACACCCGTGGTGCGGATCAGTACAGTTTTACTTTGACCCGGTGCTAAGTTCACGCCTGCCCAGTGCAAGCGCTCAGCGGTGGGCTCGTTAGTTGCTAAACCGTCTATGGTATGGGCTGCGGGTATCCATTGCTCATTGTCTTGAATGTAAAAGCTTGCCGAGTGAAAAAACGCTCCCGGGTTTAAAATCAAACGTAATGCATAGGTGGTATCGCTGGTATTGGTTAGGGTGGTCTTGGACCACCAAACTGTCGGGGAAAACTGTGCTGGATTGTTGAGCTCATTGATAGAGACAAACCCGTCGTCGCCATCTTGTATTACAGCGATTTGTTGCGCATCCATGTGTTGCGATTCGTCCTGATAAAACAACGTCTGCTGGTAAAGCTGTTGTTTCCATTGGTTGGCTTGACCCACATCGACACTGCTTGCATGCGCTGAAGTCAGAGCGAAGCACAGATATAGCAAAAGCGCCCAGACTGGGTTGCGCACTACCATAAAATTTTGGCTCCCACGAACGCAGCACGTTCTAGCCCGGGATTAAATGCAGCCTGTTCGGTGTTTGCTTGGGCGATAAACTCAGTAGAGGCTGCATAGTGTTTATCAGCCAAGTTGCGGGCATTTAAAAACACCGTAAACCGGCTGGAAGGGTGCGCGTACCCTAGAGTGAAGTTCACAATCCCATAGCCCGGAGCTTTTAGGGTATTGGCTTGATCGGCATAGACTGAAGAAGCAAATTCGATATCAGGCCCCAAATATACACCGGATGGATGCTGATAGAGCGCGTGCACACTGCCAAAATGCTGAGGAATTATCGGCAAGCGATTATTGTTAAAGGTATCGTCGTTTTTGTGCCGGAAATGGTTCAGGGTGTAACTCAGTCCCCACTCTACTGCGCCGCTAAATTGCTCTGCGGACAGCTCACCAGACAGCTGCAACTCCAAACCTGCATGTACGGTTCTGGGGATATTACCGCCCATAAAGTCACTAGGGTTATCGGCTTTAGGAATCTTGAGCAGCTCATTTTTAACTCGGCTATAAAATACCGCAGCCTCCCAATGTATCTGCTCGCCACCACGGGCACCGACTTCCCAGGTGGTGGCTTTTTGCGCTGCAGTGGTGCCGCGAGTGTTGTAAAACTCGATTAAAGAAGGCGGCTCATAGCTGCGACTAAGATTGGTATACAGCTGGTTGTGGTCATTCAGCTGCCACAGTAGGCCCAGTTTTGGATTCCAGCCGTTGTAGCGCTCGTTATGATCAACGTTTTTAAAGTGCTGATAAAAAGGCGATGGCGGGATTTGCGGGGACGGGTTCCGCAGGGCAATAATCTCACGCTTTCTCTTGGCAGTGACAGCCTGAGCTGCCGTAATCAACGCTAATCTTGGCGTGAGTGCATAGCTGTTTTCTAGGTATAACTGAGTGGTTTCTGCGGAGGCTTGAATGTCTTCATACTGCTGGAGTGTTGGATCTGCAAGCCGACCTAAAGGAGGCGGTGGAACAAAAGGCCCATAGGTCTGGCTATTACTGCTGCCCTGCGCATGGCTGAAGCCCCAAGTGAAACTATTTTCACGACCGCCCAAGGTGCGCTTTATCTCGCCGCGAACCGATACGCCATGATCCCGCGCGCGATACTCAATGGGCACCAATGTACCCAACAAGTCAAAAGTGGTGTCGGTATGGTAGGTGCCTAAGGTGATGCGATCGTCATCGCCGTAGTGAATACTGTGCTGATACGCCAAACGTAGGTGCGGTTTAGTTTTGATGCGATGGTCAGGCCAGTTAGGCGCAGGATTATCCAGGCTCGCATTGCCGTGCAGCTGAGCGCGGGTCAGTGGACTGCTGATTTCCTGTCGCATTTCTGCATAATCCATATGCAAGCGCCCGCCGGAGCGTTCACCGAGCATAAAACCAAAGTTTCCGTAAAAGCGCGTTAATTTCTGCTCAGCCTGTGGCATTGAACCCTCGGTTTGAAAGCGACTCACAGAAGCAAACGCGTCCATGCCATTGTCAAATACCTGCCCAACCCGTGTTTGCACCCGCAGATAATCATTAGAGCCGCCTTCAAGGTGCGTCTCTACCCCCGAATGTGAATAACCGGTGGGCGAGATAATATTTATCGCCCCGCCTAAGGTGGCAGCGCCGTAGCGCAAAGCATTGGCACCGCGATAAATTTCCATATAGCGCGCATTAAAAGGATCGGCATAAGCGGGATCAAGGGTGCCATCGCTTTGGTTAAGCGGCAAACCATCACGCAGTAAAACAACACCGCGCGTACCCAAGGGCGATGCTAAGCCAGAGCCGCGGATCGAAAGTTTCAATGATTGCTGACCTGCCGTTGAGCGGGCATAAACACCGGGCTGGCGCACCAGTACATCACTTAACCCCAGCACCACACGACGGTCGTAATCGGCCTCGCTCACCAAGCTGACATGGCCGGGCCAACGTTGCAGCTCTTTTTTTGCTGCGTTAATAGAGGGCGATAAAGAATCCGCTGTGGGCTCAGCAAATATTGTGACCCTATCTAATTCAGTCACAGAGCCAGCGCTATCATCGGCAAGAATAGGCGTGCATACAGCAAGAATCGAGAGCATAACGATCAGTAGCAGGCAACTGCTATAGTATTGGTGTCTACTGGCAGGAGAGCAGAAAGATGCTCTCTGTTTATATGTCAGCCTAATTAAAGTCGCTGCAATCATTTTATTAGCATAAGTGTTAGTATTTTTCTTGGGTTTATGTTTGCAGAGTTTAGCTGCTTATTATTTTTTTATGCTCATGCCTTTGACTGTAACCACGGTGTTTCTTGGAAGCCAAAACTTATGGAGCCTTCAACTAATCTCATGTATAGCACAGGTTCTAATATTCAGCCGGAAACACAGCAACCACGTTTATTGTTAGTTGATGACAACCCAGAGCAGTTACGCCTACTGATTGAAGCGTTGCGAGCTAAATCCTATAGAATAAGTGTGGCATTTGACGGTTTTCAAGGCTATGACCGAGCTGTTTCTATAATACCAGATTTGATTGTTTTGGACGTACATATGCCGCGTATGGATGGCTTCGCTCTATGTCGACGTTTAAAAGCCAATGCTGCGACCGCCCATATTCCCATCTTATATTTAAGCTCCGATAGCGAAGTAGATAAAAAACTCGCAGGTCTAACGGGTGGTGGTGTTGACTATATCCTCAAACCATATGAACCTGAAGAGGTTGTCGCCCGAGTTCAAATACATTTGGCTTTAGTTGCTAAAACTAGTGTGAGTACTACTGCTCATACAACAAATCAGCCGGCAACTCCTATGGATGAAGATAGCGTGTTGGTACGTGCCGTGCAGCAGGAACTAAAATCCAACTTGTCTCTGACACCGCGGCTGGCAGACATTGCCACACAGCTTGGCGTAAACGAGCGGCGGATATCTCGAGCATTCCGCAAGTGTCTCGATATGACTCCCTTTGCCTACTTGCGCCAAGAGCGTATGAAAAAAGCCTGTCAGTTACTCACTGAAACCACTTTGACTATTGTGGTCATTTCGCAAGAGGTCGGCTTTTTAAATGCCGCTAACTTCTCAACTGCCTTTCGCGAAGATACTGGTGTTTCACCATCCGACTATCGTCGTAACTCCCTCACCACTCAGGTTGAGCGCACTTAAAACAGCCTCCTTATAGATAAAGAAGCCTGCTTTATCTGTAAACAATAAAAAGTGAACTTTTCTTTAAAAAAGATGATTTTTGTCATTTTGGAAAAGGGTAATGTCCACCTTCCAAACGCTCAGGCTTTTTGCGCTGCCATACTCACTACAGAAACACAGGAAATACAGAGGTTTGTAGATTGACTCTGTGTTTAAGCGCTGGGTTTTTTAAGTCGAGCTTTTTTTAAGAATAAACGAGCGTTGTTAATAGCCTGTTATGACTAAAAACATATCAAGTTAAGCACACAAGTTTTATTCAGCCTGTTTGGTTTGAGCGTAAGCAGGTTGGGGCTTGTGTCATTAAGGCTGGACTTGATGAGAAATGAAAATGCCCGAAAAACTCTGCCCCAGTTCGTGTGCTGCTGCACTTGAGCTATGCCTTATTTTTGCCAGCTTTATACCGGTAGAGCAGCTTGAAAAGCACTTGTAAGTTTTGAGTTTTCTACTGGTTTGTATGTTTGTTATTGAAATAACTAGGAAAAACTATGCAACCAACAATGCACTTTAAAAGATTAGCCATGGCAATTTGCTTTGGTGCTATCTCTATGGGCGCGCAAGCGCAACAGGACACTTTAACTAAAGCCGTTAAAGAGGCCATGGACTATCAGCCGGAAATCCAAGCGAAACTGCATGCGTTTCATGCAGCAACCTTTGATCGCCGCGAAGCCTTTGGTGGTTATTTACCAACAGTGGACGCGCTGGGCTCTGTGGGAGAGGGTAATCGTCAGCACGATAACCGTAGTTGGCATTCACGGAACTACGCTGAAGTCTCTTTGACGCAAATGCTCTTTGATGGATTTCGCGTACGTAACCAAGTGGCCAAGGCCGAGCACACCAGCCGTATGCGCTACTATGAATTGCTAGATGAGGCAGAAAATAAGTCATTAGAAGTCACTGGTGCGTATTTAGATGTGCTGCGCTACCGTGAGATGGTGCGCTTAGCTCAGCAAAACGTTGATAACCACAAGCGCGTGCAAGCACAAATCGAACAACGTGCCGAGCGCGGAGTCAGCAATAATGCAGACTTATTGCAAATTAATGGCCGTTTAGCCTTAGCAGAGTCCAACCTGTTAACTGAAATTGCCAACCTGCAAACCGTTAGCGCCCGTTTCCAGCGTTTAGTAGGCCGCTTGCCCGCTGAACAAATGGCTGAGGTGGCTGCAGGGCAGTTTGTTGCGCCGGAAGATATCCAATCCGTGTTAGACGAGGGTTATGCAAACAACCCAAATCTGCATGCCGCTTTTGAAAATATCGATGTCACTGAGTCGGCGCTTAAAGAAGCCAAGTCGCATCGTTACCCGACCTTCGAGTTTGGTGCCAGCCACGGCGCTTATAAAAACAACAATGGTTTTGATAATCGCACCATTAGCAGTTCGTCACGGGGCTCCCGTTACGGTGATGAAAGCATTGTTGAAATCCGTATGAAATATAACCTGTACCGCGGTGGCAGTGATCGTGCTGCAGAACGTGCTGCCTTCCAGCGGATTAATCAAGCAGAAGATTTACGCGATAAAGCCTGTGTTGATTTACGTCAGACCGCATCCATTGCTCATAGCGATATTGGTAATCTCAAAATCAAACAGTCTGCACTAAAAAGTCACCGTGATGGCTCCGTGAAAGTGGTCAGTGCGTACCGTGAGCAGTTTGATATTGGTCGCCGCTCTTTATTGGATGTGCTGGACTCGGAAAATGAAGCCTTCCAGGCTGAGCGTGCGTATGCGCACGGTCACTATGATTTGATTTCCGCCAACGCCCGTACCTTGCAAAATATGGGTAAGTTGCTTAACAGTCTGTCGGTGTCTGCAGAAAAGATTCCCACACTCAGCGAAATTAATGCCGACTCTCGAGTGGACGATGCTCGTCAATACTGCTCAAGCTATGGCACCAATAACTGGGATGTGAACCGTTATTTCAATAGCCAATCGCCGGTGCAAGTCATGGACCTCAGTGGCGACACTTTATTTGATACCGGCTCGGCGGTTATCAAGACGGGTTCAGTGCCCAGCTTAGAGCGTTTTGTGGATATGGTTAAAAACAACGGCACGCTCCGTGAAGTACAGGTTGTTGGACACACCGATAGCACTGGCACCATTGCCACCAATCGTAAGCTGTCTTTGGATCGCGCGATAGTAGTGCGTGACTTCATGATTGCTCGGGGTGTGAGCAGCGCCATTATTTCGGCGCGAGGTGTGGCGTCAACCCAACCCATAGCCAGTAACAACACAGCAGAAGGCCGCGCCGAAAACCGTCGCGTTACCTTAACTGTCAAGCGTGACTAACAGCGACACACGGCATGCACGGGACAGCCTGTGCATGCCCATGATTGAGATAAGCGATGAGCGATAATACTAAAGACCCGTTAAGTGCATGCATCTTGTGGTTTGCGCAAAGCCATGGAGTCACCGCCACCTACGCTGCGGTAACGGAAGGCCTGCCTTTAGTGAACGGTGCTCTTACGCCCTCATTATTTTCCCGTGCGGTGGCACGAATTGGTTTTAACAGCCATTTAGTGCAACAGTCACTGAGTCGCATTAATACTGTCTTATTGCCGTGCGTGTTGCTGTTAAAAAACAACAAAGCCTGCATTTTAAAATCACTTAACCCAGCTACAAAGCGTGCTGTTGTAGTAATGCCCGAGCTGTCCATGCAGGCAGCTGAATTGTCGTTTGAAGATCTGGCTGAAGTGTATACAGGCTTTACGTTATATACGCGCCCAGAATTCAAACCCGAACCCAGTCCGCGCCCCAGCGCTGCCACGCAGCGTCAAGGGCATTGGTTTTGGAGTGTGGTGCTCGAAAATCGTCGGGTGTACGGTGATGTGTTAATTGCGGCGATTTTTATCAACCTGTTTGCACTGGCCATGCCACTGTTTGTGATGAACGTGTATGACCGCGTGGTGCCCAATAAAGCCTTAGATACTCTGTGGGTGCTGGCGCTGGGTGTGGGTATTATTATTTGTGCGGACTTGCTGCTTAAACTGTTACGCAGCTGGTTTGTCGAGTTGGCCGCCAACCGTGCCGACTTAAAGCTCTCCGCTTTGGTAATGGAACGCATTTTAGGCGGCCGCTTACAGCATGCCCCTGCATCCGTGGGTTCCTTTGCCGCCAATGTGCAGTCCTTTGAAAGCGTGCGCAGTTTTATTGGTTCCATGACCATTACCGCACTGATTGATTTGCCGTTTTTCTTATTGTTTATTTTGATCATTGGCATGATTTCTTGGCTGATGGTGATTCCGGTGCTGGTTGGCGCGGCCTTAATCATCCTCTATGCATTATCCGTGCAATCGAAAATGCAAGTAATGTCTGAAGCCATCGGTCAAGCCAGCGCTCAGCGTAACTCCGGCTTAGTAGAAAGCCTGACCGCCAATGAAACCATCAAAAGTTTTAATGCCACCCAACGCATGCAAAGCAGCTGGGAACAAACTACCAGTTTTCTGGCAGGCTGCTCCAGTCAAATGCGCCTGCTGGGTGCTTCAGTGGGTATGAGCGCGGCTTGGACTCAGCAGTTGGTGGCCGTTTCGATGATTATTCTAGGGGTCTATTTAGTAGTGGCCGGTGACATGTCACAAGGCGGCTTGATTGCTAGCTACATGCTGTCATCACGGGCCATGGCACCGGTGTCTCAAGCCGCCTCCTTATTAACCCAGTATTACCAAGCGGCCACCTCGTTAACCATGTTGGAAGGTATTATGGCTAACGAGCAAGAGCGCCCAACGGGCAAGCAGTTTATTAGCCGCGCGCAGCTTCGCGGCGATATAGAGTTTAAAAATGTCTCTTTCAGCTACCCCAATGAAGAGCGCAGTGCCTTAAGTAATGTGTCCTTTAAGATTAATGCCGGTGAAACCGTAGCTATTTTAGGCCGGGTGGGTTCGGGCAAAAGCACCATTGAAAAACTGATTCTAGGACTTTATAAGCCCACGGCAGGTCAGGTGCTCATTGATGGTGTGCACATTGAGCAAATTGATCCCGCCGAATTGCGCCGTCAGATCAGCTATATCCCTCAAGATGCGCAACTGCTCAGCGGCAACATTTATGAAAATATCATCTTAGGTGTCCAGCACCCCAATAATCAGCAGGTCTTAAACGCAGTGGAGCTGGCCGGTTTAGCCCCCTTAGTAGGCAGTCATGCCGATGGTTTAGGTATGCCGGTAGGGGAGAACGGCAGCCGTTTATCCGGTGGTCAACGCCAAGCCATTGCTGCGGCGCGGGCCTTTATGCGCAATGGACAAATACTGCTGCTAGATGAGCCCTCCAGCGCGATGGACAGTGGTCTTGAACAGCACCTGTGCCAATCAATTAAAAGTCAGAGTGTGGATAAAACACTGCTACTAATCACCCATAAAACCAGCTTATTAAGCTTAGTGGAACGCTTACTGGTCTTAGATGGTGGACAGGTGATTGCCGATGGGCCAAAAGCAGCAGTACTCACAGCTTTATCGGAAGGCAGTCTGCAGAAGGTGAGCGCATGAGCAACCCACAGCAAATACCTAAAAGCACTGAGCAGCGTGCCTTTGAGCAGCTGCAAGGCCTCACCGAGGTGAACCGTACCGGTTTAGGCTTTATTAATAGGGTCTTTAAACCCTTGTTTTCAGTGTTTAACAATAAAGGCAGCCACTGGGAAACCGATGCCGAATTTGCGCTCAAACAGCAGCAGATGCTCAAAGCGCGGAGCTTGTTATGTGGCGTGGCTTTGGTCTTTATTACTCTGTTGGTGTGGGCCGGCTTTGCCAGCGTGGATGAAGTCACCCGCGGTGAGGGTAAAGTTATTCCATCGCAGCAGTTGCAAGTGATTCAATCCGTGGATGGCGGTGTAGTTGAAGAGCTTTTTGTGCGCGAAGGCGACAGAGTAGAAAAAGGCCAAGTGTTGGTACGCATTGACCCCACCCGCTTTGTAGCCAATTTCCAAGAAAACAGCGTGCGCGCATTTGCCTTACGCGCCAAAGTTGAGCGTTTGAATGCGTTAATCAGCGAACACCGTTACCAGCCTGATTTAGACGCAGATTTAACCGCCAGCCAATTACAGGTGCTAACACGAGAGCAAAGCTACTACCACAGTGCTGTGCGCGAGCTTGAACAGCGCTTAACCATTGCTCAGGATCAGTTAAACCAACGCCAGCAAGAACTGAGCGAAACCCAAGCACGGATCAGTGCGGCCCAGCAAGCCTACAACATGTCTAATCAAGAGCTGCAAGTGACCAAGCCCTTGTTACGCTCAGGTGCTGTGTCTGAAGTAGAAATTTTGCGTTTACAGCGCGATACCGCAGCAGCCCGTGGCGAACTGAATCAAGCCGCAGCTCGGGCGCGACAAATAAAATCCAGCATTCAAGAAGCGCAAGGGCGCATTCAAGAAGTGCAGCTCACCGCCAGTAATCAGTGGCAAGCCGAACTCAGTGAAGCCTCCTCTTCTTTAAACAGCTTAGAGAAAAGTGTCGATGGCTTAGCCGACCGGGTGAAATTCTCAGAGATTCGCTCACCGGTGAGTGGCACCGTACAGCGGGTTTTATTCAACACCATTGGTGGTGTAGTGCAGCCGGGCAATGCGGTTTTAGAAATCGTCCCAGAAGACAGTAATTTAGTGATAGAGGGAAAAATCGCCCCCAAAGATATTGCGTTTTTACGCCCAGGCTTGCCGGTCACCATTAAGTTTCATGCGTATGACTACGCCATTTACGGCGGCATGTCGGCGACTTTGCAGCACATCAGCGCCGACACCATTACCGATGAGCGCGACAACACCTATTACTTGGTGCGCGCGGTGGCTGATGATCCGGGATTTGCCAAAAATCTTTCAATCATTCCCGGCATGACCACTCAGGTGGACGTGTTAACCGGGAAGAAAACTATTTTGTCGTACTTACTAAAACCCGTATTACGCGCTAAAGCGAATGCTTTAACCGAGCGCTAACTAATTTTTAACTGACAAGCGAACATGCGTTCAGCTGACCAGTAGTAACTAGAGTAGAGGTTGTTATGGAAAATTTAATCACCGTTATGTCCTTACAAGGCCAAGCATGGGCTGTCGCTCAGAATGGTTTACGTCGTGAGCTCAAGGTCGGTGACACAGTTGCCGTCGATGAAATGGTTATTACCGCTGATGGTGCGCAAATTGATTTGCAGTTTGCCAACAACCAAGTACTGACCTTAATTGGCGAGCAAGAGGCCCCAGTGGATGTGGCTCAAGTTGCTCAAGAAACGCAGTTTAGTCAGCCCCTAACAGTCATCAACGAGCAGCAAGAGCCGCCCAGCGCAATTGCCGCCGAAGATACTATCGCTAAAGAAGGCCATCGCTTTGTCCAGTTGGTGCGCATTCATGAAATCATTGAGTCCGATGGTTTCACCCCGCTGACCGTAGCGCGCATTCAAGAAATTATTAAACCACTGGGCATGCTCTTGCCGGAGCGGGATTTTGAGCAGGACCGTTGGAAAGAACATGTGAGCTATCGTGAGCACAGCAGCAGCCGTGAGTACCAAGTCAGCATTAACATTGATGTGATTGCCGACGATGACATCATCAACGCCGCAGAAGCCGAGCGCGACATCACCGTTACCGGAACCGTGGGTGGCGATGTTAAGCCGGGCGACAAAGTGACAGTCACTGTCAATGGTAAAACCTACAACACCACAGTCAACCCAGATGGCAAAACTTGGGCCGTGGATGTTCCGGGCAGTGAATTGGTACAAGATACAACTGTTGAAGCAACAGTCACCGGTAACACCCCAACCGGACAACCTATTACTGCTGATACTGAGCGGCCGTATGAGGTGGATACCGAAGAGCCTGTGTTGAGCCGGGTGCCCGACCAAGACGATGAAGACTCTGATATTATCGACTTGGACTTGCGTGAGCACTTCACCGACAATAAAACTCCAGAAGACGAACTGAATATAACTGTGGCAGGCCTACCTGAAGGGTTGGAATACGATCCAAATACCGGCAAAGTTATCGGTAAAATCGACAAGTCCGCCAGCCAGAATGGCCCGAATAACGACGGCAAATTCCCGATTAAAGTAACCGTCACCGACAAGGCCGGAAATACCAGCGAAATTGAGTTCGAGTGGAAGGTGACTAATCCAGAGCCCATAGCCCAAGATGACAAGCAGACCATCGATGAGGACACCATTGCCACCGGCAACGTGTTGACTGGCAAAGGCAACGATGACCTTAACAGCGGCAAGGACTACGATCCGGACGGCGATGATATCCGTGTTAAAAACTTTACCGTAAACGGTAATACTTACCAGCCCGGTGACACTGCAGAAATTCCAGACGTGGGCGAGATCATCCTTAAAGGAAACGGTGATTACACCTTTACTCCAGTACCAAATTGGAACGGAGACGTGCCTGTTATTGATTACATCATCACCGATGATGAAGGCGGCGAAGACAGTGCCAAGCTGAAAATTGTAGTTGCCCCAGTTGATGATCCTGTTGAAATCGACGGAATTCCTAATCCGAACAATTCGAATGATCCTGCATATCCGCAGATTGATCCGAACGAGCCGAATGACCCAGCTAGGGGGGATACCAACGACCATGTTGTGTTTGAAAGCGGCCTGAATAATGGCTCCTCGCCAAACGATGACGACCTGATCGTCAAATCCAATTTCAAAATCACAGCAGCGGACGGTTTGCATGAAGACGAGGCACTGGTATTTGGCTTTACCGATATTGATGGTAATCCCGACAGTCTGACCTTGACCAAGAGCGAAGTAGAAGAGCTGGGAGCAACAGCTAAAATCATCACTACGCAGTATGGCCAACTTGTGTTGAACGGCTATACCGAAAACCCAGATGGTACTTTAAGTGTTGACTATGAATACTTGTTGCAACGTCCACCTGCTGTAGATACTGATTTTGTTGATGACATCATCAACGTAACCGGTACAGACAGTGACCAGCACCACCCGTCAGACACAGACAGCAAAGACATTGTCATTCGTATTATTGATGACGTGCCGGTAGCCGAGAATGACGAGAATACCGTCCCTGAAGGCAGCAGCGAGCCCGTTGACGGCAATCTGATTGCCGGAGATGCAGGTCAGGGCAAAGACACCGAGGGCGCCGATGGTGCCATCATTACCAAGGTAACCAGTAGTGGTGCGTCTACCGGTATAGAGGTACCAACTGACGGTTCTTATGTAATTATTCAGGGCGAATACGGCAAGCTGGCGATCAAGGACGATGGTAGTTACAGCTATCAGCGCGACTCAGGCACACCAGGTGGAGTAAAGGACGTGTTCGATTACACCCTGACCGATGGTGATGGGGACGTTGACACTGCAATCTTAACTATTGATATAGCAGATGCTGGTGTGTCAATTACCGATTTAACACCAAAGGCAGACGGTGGTGATGCCACTGTTTATGAAGGTATGCTCACAGGTGGCACAGGAGTTACTGATGGTTTAGGTGCTGATGGCGATAAAACGGCTGATGGCACGTTCAAGATTAGCTCGCCCGATGGCATTAAAGAGTTAAGCATCACTCAGGGCGCAGACACCTACAAGCTGATTGATAATAACGGTGCGTTTACGCCGAAAGAAATCACTACAACGCTGGGTAATATGCTGAATATTACAACCTATGATGCATCAACAGGTGTGGTCACTTATACCTACACCCTGACGAGTAAAGAAGCACATGCTGATGGAGAGGGGCGTAACGATTTATTCGAAGATTTCACTGTAAACCTTGAAGATATGGACGGTGATACAACGACAGGTGCTTTATCTGTACGTATTGTTGATGATATTCCAGTAGCTAAAGACGACACAGATACGGTAGCTGCTGGGCAATACACAGCTGAAGAAGGAAACGTTATTACCGGAGTGGGCACCAACGAAGGGCCAGTTGGTACTGGCGTAGACATTGAAGGTGCCGATGCTGCAAGTGTCACTAAAGTGCAGTTTGCTGCTGCTGAAATCACAGTGCCAGAAACAGGTCAAGCAAGCATAGAAGGTGAATACGGAACACTGCTCATTGAAGCCAATGGTGACTACAGCTACACCCGCAAACCAAACACCCCGGGTGGTCTGACTGATAAGTTTACCTATACTTTAACCGATGGTGATGGTGATGAAGACATAGCCACTTTGACCATTAACATCGAAGACTCAGCACCGGAAATAACTGAACTAACACCTGCACTTGAAGGTGGCGAGCTGACTGTTAATGAAAAGTACTTAGCTGATGGAACCGCTCCGGATGCCAGTGAGCTAACCGAAACAGGTGATTTTAAAATCACCTCTGGCGATGGCGTTAAATCACTGGCAGTGACAGATAAAGAGGGTAATGCCATCACTGTTATTGATGAGGATGGGTTGACTGGTACGCTTAGCGTAGAAACACCATCGGGAACGCTGGCTATTACAGGTTACAACCCATCTACTGGTGTTGTTGAGTACAGTTATACTTTAACGGGTCGATTGGAACATCCTGATGCTGGCCGTGACTCGCTATTCGAAGATATAACCCTGATATTGACTGACTACGACAATGATATCGCTAGCGGTACTTTGAGCGTTAAAATCATTGATGATGCTCCATTGATTGATGCAACCACAGAAGAGCCTATGCTCGAAGTGGATGAAACTACTTTAGCAGACCCAGCCTCAGTGGACTTTTCTGATATGTTTGCACCCCACTACGGTGCAGATGGTGCTGATAGTGTCAATTATCCAGACGAGTACACACTGCTTGTAAATGATGGCGATGCTTCAGGCTTAGTTGATACAGTAACTGGCGAAAATGTTCTGCTTTACAAAAC
>Ga0172382_10007543_pt1 | contig 15406 bp, 14 predicted proteins | sample Leawel138RmetaG_FD_122245 | JGI IMG/M metagenome (GOLD analysis project Ga0172382, IMG submission 122245) | Leachate microbial communities from a municipal landfill in Southern Ontario, Canada - Leachate well 138R metaG | ecosystem: Engineered > Solid waste > Landfill > Unclassified | place...
CCTGCGCCGAGACGAGGAAGAACACCGGGCCGACAGACAGGGCCAGCAGCGCCGGCACCCACAGGGCTTCCCAACCAGGCGCGGCCGCAGGCAAATCAGCCAGATGGATCGGCAGGGTGATGGCGGCTGCCACCAGCAATCCGGTGTGCAGGCGTGCCTGTTTTCGCAACGGCAGGCGCGACAGCCAGTGAGCGTAGGCATAGCCGCCCAGCAGGAGCGCCTGATAGACCAGCATGGCGCTGTTCCACACATTGGGCGCACCGCCCAGCCGCGGCAGCGCCATGCGCGCCACCATGGGCTGCACCAGGAACAACAGGAAACTGCCAACCAGAATCGTCGCGACGAACAGCGGACGACGAACCGGGTTGGCGACGGGTGCCCTCATGCGCCCAGCAACCGCGCGGCATGCGCGGCGTGATAGGTCAGCACGCCCGAACAGCCGGCACGGCGGAACGCCAGCAGCGTTTCCAGCACCATCGCATCACGATCAGCCGCGCCTGCCGCCACGGCATGCTCGATCATCGCGTATTCGCCGGAGACCTGATAGGCGAACACCGGCACATCGAACCGGTCCTTCACCAGCCGCACGATATCGAGATAGGGCAAGCCGGGCTTGACCATCACGCTGTCAGCACCCTCGCGGATGTCGAGCGCCACTTCGCGCAGCGCCTCTTCGGCATTGGCCGGGTCCATCTGGTAGGTTTTCTTGTCGCCTTTCAGCAGCCCGCGCGAGCCCACGGCATCGCGGAACGGGCCGTAGAAGGCAGAGGCATACTTGGCCGCATAGCTCATGATCTGCACGTTGACATGCGCTTCGCTTTCCAGCGCATCGCGGATACGGCCGATGCGGCCATCCATCATGTCGGACGGCGCGATGATGTCGGCCCCCGCCGCCGCCTGATTGAGCGCCTGTGCGACCAGCATGTCCGACGTAACTTCGTTCAGGACATATCCGGCTTCATCGATCAAGCCGTCCTGGCCATGGCTGGTATAGGGATCGAGCGCCACGTCGGTCAGCAATCCGATTGAATCGCCGCAGGCATCGCGGATGGCACGGATCGCCCGGCACATGAGATTGTCGGGGTTGAGCGCCTCGCGCCCGTCCTCGCTGCGACGGTCGGGCTGGGTGTTGGGGAACAGGGCCAGGCAGGGAATGCCCAGCGTGACTGCTTCGCGCGCGCGTTCGACAATGCGATCGACCGACCAGCGCGAGACGCCGGGCAGGGCTGCGATCGGCTCTTCCACGCCTGCCCCTTCGGTCACGAACAGGGGCCAGATCAGATTGGCCGGCGTCAGCACCGTCTCGCGGTGCATGGCCCGGCTCCAGGCGGTAGCGCGCGTGCGGCGCAGGCGAGTGGCGGGGAAGCGTGCGTTCATGGCGGGCTTCCTGCCGAAGCGCCCGCTGCAAGGCAAGCCCGCATGACCGGTGGGAACCGGATTGGCTCAACCCGATTGGTTCAGGACGCCAGGCGACCGATCTCGCGCTCGAGGGTGGTCGCCATGGCCTGCCGGGTGGACAACGGCTTCAGCGCCTCGCCCGGCGCAATGGACTTAATCTGCGCCAGCCGTGCCCGGAACGCCGAAAGCTCCTGCTTGTCCATCTGCGATTCCATCGCCAGCCGCACCGAGAGCGGATTGACCGCCCGGCCATTGCGATAGAGTTCGTAGTGGAGATGCGGGCCGGTCGACAGGCCGCTGGAACCGACATAGCCGATGACCTGTCCGGCGCTCACCCGCATGCCCGGCGCCACCGCGATGCGGCTCATGTGGGCATATCCGGTGCCAAGACCGCCGCCGTGATCCAGCCGCACATAGTTGCCGTGGCCGCCGTGGCGCCCGGCGAATGACACGGTGGCATTGCCCACGGCATAGATCGGCGTACCATGGCGCGCGCCGAAGTCGATCCCCGCATGCAAACGCGCATAACCCAGAATGGGGTGCCGCCGCATGCCGAACAGCGATGTCAGGCGACCGTTGACCGGAGAGATGGTTCCCGCCGACTGCCGCCCCATGCCGGACGCTTCGAAGAACTGCCCGTCCCTGCCCCAGCGCAAGAGTTGCGCCTTCGGCTTGCCATTGCGTTCCAACCCGGCGAACAGCAATTCCCCCGCCTCGCGCTCGCCGCCCAGCGATCGCCGGTAAGCCACGACGATATCGAAATGATCGGTCGGCGCGATATCGCCTTCCAGGCTCAGGTGCGAATCGAGCGTGCGGAGATATTGCTGGATCGCGCCTGCCGGAGCCCCCGCCGCGCGCGCCGAGCGATAGAGGCTGTTGCCGACCATTCCCCGGATCCGTAACGGCGTACCATCGACGAGGATCGGCTTGCGCGTCACGACAAATCCGGAACTGCCGCGCTCCACGGCCACTGCCAGATCGAACCGGGCGCGGAACTCCAGCCGGTCAAGCGGTCGCGCCTCGTCCGCCGTTGGCCGCCGCCCCAAAGTCACGGCAAAGCGCGTGCCGGACCCGATCTCGCCCAGATTGACCTGCTCGGCGATGGCCCCGGTCAAGGCTGCCGCTTCGCTGGAGCGCACGCCCGCCCGCTGCAACATGCTGCCCAGGCTGTCGCGTTGTCCCAGCGTCGCGGTCAATTGCACCATGGCCCGTTCGGGCGCCTGCGCCACGGGCCGCACCAGCGCACTGACCGCCATGCGCCGACCGCTATCCGCGCCCAGCGCCAGCGGCATGATCATCTGGCTGCGCAGTTCGTCGCGCACGCTTTCAACTGCGGGCATGGGTGGAGCCGCTTCCAGCGCCGCAAAATCCGGCCAGAAGGCCAGCGCGACCGCCGACAACCCCAACAACGTGCCAACGCCGCGAAACCAGCGGCGGCTGCCGATATCTTCGGCAAGATCGGGCACGAGATCGATGGCGGCCCACTTGCGTTCCACGCGGTCGCGCCACGCATCAAGCCGCACCGTCAAGAGCAACCCCAACCGTACCATTCTCCGCCGTGGACGATCCGCCCACGAGAACGCCTGATGCCGGAGGCCGGAAGGCAGAATACCGAGAGGCAGCGCGGCCAACCCCAGCGTGAGACGCCGCGCCAGTCCGCGCGCATCCGCGACGAGGCCGAACGTCGGCGTGGCACGCCCTGCTTCAGCCGCAGCCGACGGTTCGAGCCAGGGCATCGACAGGTGTGCAGCGCCGCCCCCCTGCCCTGATGCCAGCCATTCGCCCGCCCTGAACACTTGCGACCACCCTTCGCTGCCCGTGGCCGAATCCTGTCGGCACCGGTCATGCTTCCCTGCCCGATCGAGGTTAATGCGACGCTAATGCGGGAATCGTTCGGGTTGCGGTGGATGATCTGCCGCAAACGGCTTGTCGCCGGCCCGGTGGAGTGCAACACTACCGCCGCATCATGGTAACCCCTTTGCCAGCCTCGCGACGCCCTCCCGTTTCCCGCGCGCCCGATTCCCACGTGAAGGCCGTGCTGGGTCCGACCAACACTGGAAAGACCCACCTCGCCATAGAACGGCTATGCGCCCATTCCTCGGGCGCGATCGGCTTTCCGCTGCGCCTGCTGGCGCGCGAAGTCTATGACCGGGTCTGCGCGATCAAGGGCGAAAACCGCGTGGCGCTGATCACCGGCGAGGAACGGATCGAACCGCGCGACGCTCGCTGGTTTCTCTGCACCGTCGAAGCCATGCCGCTCGACAAGGATCTGGCCTTCGTGGCTCTGGATGAGGCGCAGATCGCGGCCGACCGCGAGCGCGGCCACATCTTCACCAATCGCCTGCTCCACGCCCGCGGCCGCGAGGAAACCATGCTGCTGGGCTCGGCCGTGCTGGAACCCATGGTGCGCGCCCTGGTGCCGGACGCGGAAATCGTCAGCCGTCCGCGCTTTTCCACGCTGCGCCATTCCGGCGCGCGCAAGCTGTCGCGCATTCCGCCGCGCAGCGCCATCGTCGCGTTTTCCAGCGAACAGGTCTATGCGATTGCCGAAATGCTGCGCCGGTTCCGGGGTGGCGCAGCCGTGGTCATGGGCGCGCTCTCGCCACAAACCCGCAATGCCCAGGTGGCGCTCTACCAATCGGGCGAAGTGGACTATCTCGTGGCCACCGATGCGATCGGCATGGGCCTGAACCTCGATATCGACCACGTTGCCTTTGCCGGCCTGTCCAAGTTCGACGGACAGCGCCAGCGGCGGCTGACGACGATGGAAATGGCCCAGATCGCCGGGCGCGCCGGCCGTCACCAGCGCGACGGCACGTTCGGCACGCTGGCGGGCACCGGCGGCCACGATTCGCTGTTCACCGATGAAGAAGTCTACGCGATCGAGGAACATCTCTTTCCGCCGCTGACCAAGCTGTTCTGGCGCGAAGCGGAACCGCGATTCGACACCGTGGCTACCCTGATCGGCGATCTGGAAACCCTGCCCGACCGTCCCGAACTCGTCCCCGCACCCGAAGCGATCGACCTCGCCGTACTGAAACGGCTGGCCGAAGAGCCCGAGATCGTCGGCCCCGTGCGCGGCAAGCGGCTGGTGGCGCGCTTCTGGGAAGCGTGCTCGCTGCCCGATTTCCGCCAGCATGGCGTGGAGACGCACGCGCGTTTCATCGCCCGGCTCTGGCAGGATTTGCGGCAAGGTTATCTCGGCGCGGATTATGTGGCCTCGCGCATTGCCGAACTGGACAATCCTTCCGGCGACATAGATACGCTGCAAGGACGGATCGCCGCCATCCGCAGTTGGGCCTATATCGCCCAGCGACCGGACTGGGTATTGGCGAAGGAAGAAATGGCGGCGCGCGCCCGCGCGGTGGAAGCCAGGCTCTCGGATGCGCTGCACGCGCGGCTGACCGAGCGCTTTGTCAACCGCCGTACCGCCATCCTGATGAAGAAGCTGGGGCCCGATGCCGGTCTGCTGCCGGTGGCCCTGAACGGAGATGATGTGCTGGTAGATGGTGAACATATCGGATCGCTTTCGGGGTTCCGTTTCCGGATCGATCCGCAGGCGCGGCATGAAGATCACAAGCTGCTGCTGGCCGCGGCCGAACGCCACCTGCCGGCGCTGCTGGAAGAACGCGCGACGGCACTGATCGCGGCGCTGGCGGACGGCTCTGCCCAGCTCGAACTCGATGCCGGCGTCGTGCGCTGGGAAGGCGAACCGCTGGGCCGCGTGCGCGCCGGGCGAACCGCTCTTGACGTCCGCTTTCAGCCCGATGCGGTGCTCGACACGATTCCCGGCACGATCCGCCCGCGCCTGCTGGAGGCTTTGCAGGAATGGACCGCCCGGCGCTTTGCCGCACTCGACCCACTGCGTACACTGGACGAAGCGAGCCGGGATGCCGCCGCCGGTCCGGAACTGCGCGCCCTGCTGATCCGGCTGGTCGAGGCGGGCGGCATCCAGGAACGCGCCTCGTCCGGGCTGGACAAACTGGCCAAGGAACAACGCACGCAACTGGCCAAACTGGGCGTGCGGGTGGGCGCGCTCGATCTGTTTCACCCTGCCCTGCTGAAGCCGGCGCCCTTGCAGGCATGGCATGACCTTTCGCTGGCGCTGGGTCGCCCGGGATCGCGCCCGCCTGCCAAGCAGATGCCGCCGGTCGTGACCAGCGAACGCCAGCCGCTGCCGGGCTATCGCCGGCTGGGCAAGCAATTGCTGCGACTGGACATGGCGGAAAAACTGCTGCGCGAAGCCCATACCGCGCGCGTTGCGGCGGGCCAGAAGCCCTTGGTGATCGAATCCGCCCGCGCGGTCTCGATGGGCCTGCTGCCGTTCGGCCATACCCAGCTGCTGCGACTCGCAGGTTTTACTCCGCGCGAGCCGAAACCCCTGGCCGAAGGCATGTTCGGGCCACCCCGTCCGACCACCTGGCGCTGGCGCCCGCCGCGGCGGCAGGCAGAAACGCAAGCGCCGCAACCGGCCGTGCGCGAAGGCAGCGCATTTGCCGATCTGGCCAAGCTGTTTGCCTGACCTGCGCCAGCACGCTCCCCGTCATCGGGCGCGCGCGTGAGGATCGACAAGCTGTTGTGGTACCTGCGACTGGCGAAGACGCGCGGCATCGCGCAATCGCTGGCGGAACAAGGACATATCCGGCTGAATGGCCGCAGGGTGGATCGCGCGCACCAGAAAGTGGGCATCGGCGACGTCGTTGTCCTGCCCCTGCTGGCCGGCGTGCGCGTGATCGAAATCCTGTGCCTGCCGACGCGGCGCGGGCCTGCCGAGGAGGCCCGCGCCTGCTATCGCGCGCTTGACGCGGACCAAGATATGCCCATAGCAGCGGACCCGAATCACGATCCTGCCTGATGGAGTAAGCACCGCCATGACCTACGTCGTCACCGAAGCCTGCATTCGCTGCAAGTACACGGACTGCGTTGAAGTATGCCCGGTGGACTGCTTCTACGAAGGCGAGAACATGCTCGTCATCAATCCCAACGAATGCATCGATTGTGGTGTGTGCGAGCCGGAATGCCCGGCCGAAGCCATTCTCCCCGATACGGAAAGCGGCCTTGAACAATGGCTGGAACTCAACGCCAAGTTTTCGGCGGAATGGCCCAACCTGACCACCAAGCGCGAAGCACCGGCCGATGCGGACGAGTTGAAGAATGTCGACGGCAAGTTTGACAAGTACTTCTCGCCCGAACCCGGCGAAGGCGATTGATCGGTTAGACGCGCTTCGCGTTCAACCGCGAAGTTGTTGATTCTTCTGCTTAATATCCCTGTTTCCGCTTGGGGTAGCGAAAACAGGGGGCAAACGCGTGGAACTTGATTCAGCTATTTTAAGCTACGGATTGACTGCGATTGCTTCGGGGTCCGGGGGATTTCTGGCAGCCGGCTACCTTGCCAGGCCCGCACGGGAAGAACTCGCCCGGCGAGTCGAAGTCGCGGAACACAGTCTTTACACCCAGGGCCTGGCGATCTCCGAACTGACCGAAGCCTTGCGCCGGTTGATGGAGGAACTCGAGACCGAGGCGCCCTACCGCATCGCCAACGAGGCCATGCTGACCGCACGCGCGATCCTCGACAATCGATGACAATCCGGCGACGGCACGAATCGCTGGGGGATTCGTTCGCCGATACCGGCCGAAACCTCGTGTTTTGGGCGGATTCTCGCCTCTGGTAATTTTGTTACAGAAGTGTTATATAATCTCCTGACTGCCGGGGCATTGCGCCGACGCGGCAGGTTTTTCGCAGCACGAAAGGCAGGATCGCGGCAATCGGCTGACAGGCATTTTCGCACTTGCGCTATTTGCGTGCCATGCGTTGCCGGTGGTGTCGATTTGCCGAAAGGGTACGCTTCGATCCTGTAGACGAAAGGATATTACATGGCGGCAAAGGCCAATGCTTTCGATGTTGGAGACTATGTCGTTTATCCCAAGCACGGTGTGGGCAGGGTCATCGAGCTTCAGGAACAGGAAATCGCAGGCATGCGGCTGGAACTCTATGTCCTGCGCTTCGAAAAGGAGCGGATGACACTGCGGGTTCCCGTCAGCAAGGTTGAAGCGATCGGCATGCGCAAGCTGTCATCGGACAAGACCCTGCGCGAAGCACTCGATACGCTGAAGGGCAAGCCGAAGGTAAAGCGCACCATGTGGTCGCGCCGGGCCCAGGAATACGAAGCGAAGATCAATTCCGGCGATCTGGTTTCGATCGCGGAAGTCACCCGCGACCTGTTCCGCGCGGACGACCAGCCCGAGCAAAGCTATTCGGAACGCCAGATCTTCGAAGCAGCCTCGTCGCGCCTGGCACGCGAACTGGCGGCCATGGAAAAGACCGATGAGCCGGCAGCGCTCCAGAAGATTCTCGCGATCCTGAACGAGCACGCGCCAAAATATTACGAGAACGCCGCCACGGCCTGATCCGCGGCACAAGCAGTTCACCGAGGGAGGGCCGTTCCGCAAGGGGCGGCCCTTCGTCATTGCTCCCCCCTCGTCATTGCAGGCCCTTCGTTACTGCAGAAAGGCGCGGGCGCCATCCCTGCCCCGCATGCCCCTCTTGCCAGCCCTCCCGCTTGCTGTATCATCCCCATAATACAGTTGGCCGGAGTTCCCTGATGTCATTCAGCCTTCGTTTTCGCCCGGCAGGCCCGTTGCTGGCCGCCGCCCTTGCCGTCCTCGTCGCTGGTTGCGACCGCGATGGCCGGACGCTCAACGGCGATGCGGGCAAGCCACTCGCCGAACTCGATCTGGCAGGCGCACCGCCCACCGAACTCGTCCTGCTGGGCCCGGACGAAGTGCGCATCACCCCCGGCGAGACTTTCGCGGTTACGGTAGAGGGCGCCGCGGGTGCGACCGAAGCGCTGAGATTCACCCGCAAGGACGGTGCGCTCCGGGTTTTGCGCAAGACCGGTGCCGCTGCGGATACCGGAAAAGCGGTCGTCCATGTGACCATGCCCGCGCCCGGTCGTCTGGTAGCGGCAGGGTCGGGCACGATCCGCGCGACCGCCATCGCACCCAACGCCAGCATAACCATTGCCGGAAGCGGCGATGTCGAGACCATGCAGGTTCGCGCCCGGAAACTGGAGGTTTCGATTGCCGGCGCGGGAACCTATCGCGCCGCCGGGACGACGGATTCGCTCAAGCTGACAATCGCTGGCAGCGGCAGCGCGGCAATGGATCAACTGAAGGCGCAGTCTGCGCAAATCCGCATAGCCGGTTCCGGCAGCAGCCGTTTCGCCTCCGACGGCAAGGTCATGGCCGATATCCTTGGATCGGGCGACGTGCGCGTTGCCGGAAACGCAAGTTGCGAGATCAGGTCGGCCGGATCAGGCAAACTTGTATGTGCGCCCGCAGCCAGCGCCACACCATGAACCGTTCATCGTGTTGGTCGCGCAATCCGGTTGTCCGGCCGCGCAGCCACTGGCATGGCGTACCTGTCATGACACCACGCACAATTCTCCTGCTCGGTCTGCCGGTCGCGCTCCTCACGTTGCAGGGGTGCGTCGCCAAGGCAGCGTACAACGTCGCCACCGCCCCGGTACGAGCCGCGGGCAAGACCGTTGACGTGCTCACGACGAGTCAGTCAGAGGCGGACGAAAAGCGCGGGCGTGCATTGCGACACCGCGAGGAACGGCTTGGCAAGCTGGAACGCCGCTACGAAAAGGAAACGGCAGCATGCCAGCGCGGCGACGCCCAAGCGTGCGAAAGCCGCTATGCCACCTGGAACGAAATGGACGCCCTGCGCCCCTCCATTCCGGTCGAGCCTGGCGAACGACGCTGAGGCGACTCAGGAAGCTGCCGCGCGGCGCAGCCGGTCGTTGATGGCGGCGCCTACGCCCGCTTCCGGAATCGGCGCCACGGCAACCCGTGGCCGATCCGCTGCCGCCGCCGCGTGCAGCGCCGCATAAAGGTTTGCCGCGGCCTCACTCAAATCGGCGGCAACTGACAGATTGACGTCACCCGCGATCCCACCAAACCCGATGTGGAACTCATCGGCCAAGGCCGTTTCCGCATCCAGCCGCACCGGCTTGCCCGGTGAATAGTGGCTGGCCAACTGCCCCGGCGCTTCCACCCGCTGTGCAGTCACCGGATCGGCATCCTTGCCGAGAACGGCAGCAATCCTGACGCCCTCGATCGGGCCGGGACGCAACACCTGCCAGCGATCTTCCGCCCGCAAGGCGACGATCGTCGATTCCAGCCCGGCGTGACAGGCTCCGCCATCCAGCACAAGGTCGACCCGCCTGCCCAGCGACGCCGCGACATGGGCGGCCGTTGTCGGGCTCACTTCGCCACTGCGGTTCGCTGAAGGTGCTGCGAGCGGCAAGCCAGTCGCATCCAGCACGGCGCGCATCGCCGGGTGCGCCGGGCAGCGCAAGGCCACGGTCGGCAGCCCTGCCGTCACGGCTGCGGCCAGTCCCGCATCGATCCGCAAGGGCAAAACGAGGGTCAACGCACCGGGCCAGAACGCTTCGGCCAGCCGGCGGGCGCGTTCATCGAAGACCGCCAGACGCTCGGCATCGGCAAGATTCGCGATATGCACGATCAGGGGATTGAAGTCCGGCCGGCCCTTGGCACGGTAGATCGCGGCAACGGCTTCGGCGCGGTCAGCCCTTGCCGCCAGTCCGTAAACCGTCTCCGTCGGCACGGCGACCAGACCACCGCTGCGCAGCACATCGGCCGCGCGCGCTATTCCTGCGGCATCGGCCGGAACGACAAGGGGAAAGGTGTTGCCGGGCATATCCCGCCGCTATAGTCGATGACGAAGAAAGCCAAGGAAAAGCGCATGGATTTCACGCCTCCCACTGCGGAACAGATCTTCGCCCTGAACGTCAATGCCGGAATGGCGGGCCTGTCGCAGGCCGAACGCTTCGCGGCGGCAACCGACGATACCGTGCAAGCCATTGTCGAAGGGATCGGTCGCTTTGCCGCCGAAGTCTGGGCACCGTTGAACCGCAGTGGCGATACCCAGGGCGCCCGGCTCGCCGAAGGCGAAGTACATCTGCCGGCAGGCTTTGCCGAAGCCTATCGCGGTTATGTCGAGCAAGGCTGGAATGCGATTGCCGGGCCGGAAGCCTTTGGCGGACAGGGCCTGCCCTTCAGCTTGGCCACCGCTGTTCTGGAAAGCCTGGGCTCCGCCAACATGGCCTTCACCCTGATGCCGATGCTGACGGTAGGGGCGATCGAAGCCATCGCGCATCATGGCAGCGAGGCGCAGAAAGCAGCCTACCTCGCCAGGCTGATCAGCGGGGAATGGTCGGGCACGATGAACCTGACCGAACCGCAAGCCGGATCGGACGTAGGCGCATTGCGCACCACGGCAACGCCGATCACCGAAGGGCCCGACGCCGGCAAATACCGCATCCGTGGCACCAAGATCTTCATTACCTGGGGCGAGCACCAGCTGGCGGAGAACATCGTCCACCTCGTGCTGGCGCGCACGCCCGACGCTCCCGCCGGATCACGCGGCATCAGCCTGTTCATCGTGCCCAAGTTCCGCCTGAATTCCGACGGCTCGCCCGGCGAGCGCAACGATTTGCGTGCCATCAGTCTGGAACACAAACTGGGCATCCACGCATCGCCTACCTGCGTCATGTCATTTGGTGACAACGATGCCTGCATCGGCGAAATTGTCGGCGCCGAAAATGCCGGCCTGCGTGCCATGTTCACCATGATGAACTCGGCCCGCATCAATGTCGGCGCGCAAGGGCTTCAACTGGCCGAACGCGCCTTGCAGCAGGCGCAAGGCTATGCGGCCACGCGCATCCAGTCCGCGCGTGCCGGCGCTGTCGACAAGTCCCCGGTGGCGATTATCGAGCATCCGGACGTCCGGCGCATGGTGTTGCGCATGCGCGCGCTGACCGAAGGCGTACGTGCGCTGCTCTATTACACGTGCGGCCTGATCGATCGGGGAACGCTGGGCGACGAGGCATCCCTGCTGCGGGCCGAAGTACTGGTGCCGATGCTCAAGGCATGGGGCACCGACATCGGCTGCGAAGTCACCAGCCTGAACATCCAGGTCCACGGCGGCATGGGTTTCATCGAGGAAACCGGCGCCGCCCAGCATTTCCGCGATGCCCGCATCACGCCGATCTACGAGGGCACCAACGGCATACAGGCGGCCGATCTCGTCACGCGCAAACTGGGCTATGAGGATGGCGGCGTCCTGCTGGGACTACTGGCGGAGATCGCCGACGATTGCGCCGATGCCCCCGAGCTGGCCGCACTGGCGCGCGATTGTGCGGACATTGCCGCATGGATGCTAAACGGTGCGTCGCTGGACGATCGGCTGGCCGGGTCGGTCCCGTTCTGCACGATGTGCGCGGTTGCGGTTGCCGGATGGCAATTGCAACGCCAAGCGCGCGCTGCGGCCAGCAGCGACGGCGCAATCGCCCGAAGCAAGCCCGTGGTCGCGCGCTACTTCCGTGAACATCTCGTCCCCGAAGCGGCGGGATTGAAGGCGCAGGCTCGCGGCGGCGCGGCCATCCTCTATGTGCTGGATGCCGAGGCACTCGCGGGATGACCGATCCGCTGCTGCGCATTGCCGAAGCGCTCGAACGGCTTTCCCCGCCGCCCCCCACCGCTGCCGACTGGCACGCGCATCCAGCCTATGTCTGGACCGGGCGTGCGGCGCGTGGCGTCACCACGTTGCATGCGCCGCAACTGGACTTGCTGCGCGGCATCGATTCGCAAAAGCAGGCCGTGACCGAAAATGTCCGGCGGCTGGCGCAAGGCCACGCGGCGCACGACATGCTGCTGTGGGGCGCGCGGGGCATGGGAAAGTCCGCGCTGCTGCGGGCCAGTGTTCTGGCCACCCATGTTGAACACCCCGATGCGCTGGCGCTGGTTCAGGTCGGGCAGGAAGCGCTCGACGGCTTGACGCCATTGTTCGCAGCCCTTGCCGGCCTGTCCCGCCAGTTCCTGGTCTTCATCGACGACCTTGGCTTCGAGGACGGCGACGGGGTTGGCCCCCGGCTATTGCGGTCGTGGCTGGAGGGCGGTGTCGAAGCGCGACCCGGCAACGTCAGGCTGGCCGTGACCTCCAACCGGCGCGCCATCGTCGCGCGTCATCTGGGCGAACAGGACGATCCGATCAATCCGCGTGACGCGGTGGACGATCGACTGGCGCTGGCAGACCGGTTTGGCCTGTCGATCGGTTTCCACAACTGCTCCCAGGACGATTACCTGGCGATCATCGGCGGCTATGCTCGCGAATTCGGACTGGCATGGGCAGAAGGCGACGCATTGGAATGGTCGTGCCGGCGCGGCGGTCGTTCGGGCCGGGTGGCCTGGCAATATGTAACCGAACTCGCGGGCCGCGCGGGAACGGCCATCTGAACGCAAATGGCCGGGCGCCGATTACTGCGCCTCGGCATCCTCGTGAAAGCTCGCCACGGCCCTGGCCTGATCGCCTTCCAGCGAGCGCAACGGCGGCATTCTCCCGGTGACGACAGACTTGGGGCGAACCGACGGAGTGGCGCCCGGCGCCGCCACGCGCCAGATCACGCCGCCGGTATCGTCGCTTACCAGCAGGGCACCGGCCTTGTCCCAGGCCAGCCAGACCGGACGACCGCGCGCATCCTTGCCATTTTTCGTCAGGAACCCTTCGAGCAAGGGCACCACCTTGTCCTGCGGATTGCCATTGGCATCAAACGGCACGAAGATCACATCGTAACCGACCAGCGGCTTGCGGTTCCAGGAACCGTGGCGTGCCACGAACGCGCCATTGGCGAATTCAGGCCCCATCAGGTTGCCGCCCGAGGAAAACAGAAGGCCCAGCGGCGCGGTATGCGCGCCCAGCGCGAATTCCGGCTTGCGCGAATATTCCGCCAGATAGCCGGGAATAGGCTCTCGCACCCGCCAGTCCTGCGTGTCGCCCCAATAGAGCCAGGGCCAGCCATATTGCGCGCCGACCGGTACGTTGGTGAGATAATCCGGAACGAGATCGGGGCCGAGCATGTCACGCTCATTGACCACGGTCCACAACTCGCCGGTCGAAGGGTTCCAGGCCATGCCATTGGGATTGCGCATGCCACCGGCGAACTGCCGGCTGGAAATCTTCGTCAGGTCGATTTCCCAGATGGCCGCCCGGCCCTCCTCGATCAGGGTGCCGCCTTCGGCAATGTTGGAGGCAGACCCTACGGCAACATACAGCCGCGTGCCATCTTCAGAGAGCAGCAGGTTGCGCATCCAGTGGTTGCCGCCTGCCGGAAGCTTCATCACTTCGCGCGGCGCGCCAGCGATCGCGGTTTCACCGGGCTTGAAATCGAACACCAGCACGGCATCGTGGTTGGCGACGTAAAGCTTGTCGTTCTGCCAGGCCATGCCGGATGGCGAATCGAGGTTTTTCTCACGCAAGGTAAAGCGGCTTTCCGCCACGCCATCGCCATTCGCATCGCGCAGCAAGACAATGCGGTTGGGCGAATCGTCACCGGCGCCGACTATCCCCATGAACAGGCTCTGGAAAAAGCCGGTCAGACCCCCCGGCCCCGATCCTGCGGGCGCGCCTGTCTCCGCAACCAGAACGTCGCCGTTGGGCAGAGTCAGCAAAGTGCGGGGATGATCGAGGCCATCGGCGAAGCGCGCGACCGCCAGCCCTTTTGCGGCAACCGGGGTCTCGTCCTTGCCCCAGCCCACCGGACTGGCCAAGCCGACGCTAGGAAAAAATTCCGAATCGGGCTCGGCCAGCACCGGGCGCAGTCCGGTGGTATCCGCAATCGACCGCTCGGACGGGTTACCGTGCCACAGCCAGCCGAGGAAACCCAACAGGGCAGCGAGTACCAGGCCCCACCAGATGAGCGTCTTGCGCCTTTGCGTAATCATGCGTGCAGGAATAGGCTCAGCGCCGCTATGCGGCAACAGTCGTATCGGCTAATTGGACCTGTCATGTTCGATTTCACGTCCGATCCCGCTCTTCCCAAAGCCGAATTCTATCGCGAACTGTCGCTGGCGGCGGCGGCGCTGATCCGGGACGAACCGGATGGAGTGGCCAACATGGCAAATCTGGCGGCGTTGATCGCCCATTCGCTGCCCCGGTTGAACTGGGCCGGTTTCTATCGGCGCATCGGCGATGAACTGGTGCTCGGCCCGTTCATCGGCAAACCTGCCTGCATCCGCATTCCATTCGGCAAGGGCGTCTGCGGCACTGCCGCTGCGCGCAGCCAGACCCAGCTGGTGCCGGACGTCCACGCATTCCCCGGCCATATCGCCTGCGATGCGGCCAGCCGCTCGGAACTGGTGGTGCCGGTGCTGCGCGCCGGACACGTCATCGCCGTGCTCGATCTGGACAGCCCGGACCTCGCCCGGTTCGATCACGAAGATGCAATGGGCCTGAAAGCACTGGCGCGCATTATCGCCGACCGGATCTGAACCCGGCAGCCACGCTGAAAAGTTGCTCCGATTCGAGACAGGGCCGCAGGACCGCCCTGCAACCCTTGGAATTTCCGCCTCCGCAATGCTAAGCAAATAGTTAACAAAAAAGTCAGGTTCTTAGCCGGACTATTCATTGGCATGCAGGAGTTTCCACGATGCGTCGCTGCCCGATCGTTCTGGCGTTGTCCGCCACCGCATCGTTGCCTGGAATCGCCGTGGCACACGAATCGCACGGCCAACGGCTGGCCCCCGGCAATCCCGCGCCCCGCATCGAAATCGAGGATTCAAGGCCGGCGTGGAAACAGGATACCCTGCCAGCTTATGCGCCGCCCGCCCATGGCATGGATGCGCGGGCACGCGACGAATGGCTCAGCGAATGCCGCCGCCGGGCGAGCGCTCGCGATCGTGGCCTGGGTGGCGCGGCGATCGGTGCTGTCGCGGGGGGCGTGCTGGGCAACCGGATCGCCGGCAAGGGCGACCGTACGGCTGGAACCGTGGCAGGTGCCGTCATCGGCGCCGCCGCCGGGGCAGTTGTCGACAAGGCCGAGGATCGTGGTCGCATCCGCGACGAATGCGAAGCCTATCTCGACGATTACTATGCGCGCTATGCCCAGCCTGCCGCCAGTCCCCATCCGGGATATGCATCCGCCTA
>Ga0172382_10007544_pt1 | contig 15406 bp, 13 predicted proteins | sample Leawel138RmetaG_FD_122245 | JGI IMG/M metagenome (GOLD analysis project Ga0172382, IMG submission 122245) | Leachate microbial communities from a municipal landfill in Southern Ontario, Canada - Leachate well 138R metaG | ecosystem: Engineered > Solid waste > Landfill > Unclassified | place...
AACTTTGCCACCGGTGTGCGCATTCAGGATCGGCTTCATGCCAACGCACAAGAGGCGATCCATCTGGCTTCGGGCTGCGCCATCGCGAGTTTCGCGCAGGAGCCGGGCGTCAACACCTATCGCGCGCGGCTTCACTGCGCCTGAACGGAGAGCACAATGTCCGCATTGAAGATCAAGCAGGGCTCGACCAGCCATTCCGCCTACAACCTGCGCGCCTCCTATACCGAGACGAGCGAGCGGCACACGCTGGCGGTGATCGTCGCCAATGCCCCCGGGGTGCTGGCGCGGGTGATCGGCCTCTTTGCCGGGCGCGGCTACAATATCGAGAGCCTGACCGTGGCCGAGATCGACCACGCGGGCCACCGCTCGCGCATCACCATCGTCACCTCGGGCACCCCGCAGGTGATCGAGCAGATCAAGGCCCAGCTCGGCCGCATCGTCCCGGTGCACGAGGTCCACGATCTTACCGTCGAGGGCCGCGCCGTCGAACGCGAGCTGGGCCTGTTCAAGGTCGAGGGCACCGGCGAGCAGCGGATCGAATCGTTGCGGCTGGCGGAAATCTTCCGCGCCCGGGTGGTGGATTCGACCCTCAACTCCTTCATCTTCGAGATGACCGGCACGCCCGACAAGCTCGATGCCTTCGCGGAACTGATGCGCCCGCTCGGCCTGTCGAACATCGCCCGCACCGGGGTCGCCGCGCTGCTGCGCGGGCCGGGGGCGGCGCGCAAGTGACGGCGCCGCGCAAGATCATCATCGACACCGATCCGGGGCAGGATGATGCGGTGGCGATCCTGCTGGCGCTGGCCAGCCCCGACGAGCTGGAGGTGCTGGGGCTGGTCGCGGTGGCCGGCAACGTGCCGCTGGCGCTGACCGAGGCGAACACCCGCAAGGTCTGCGAAGTCGCGGGCCGCCCGGATGTGAAGGTGTTCGCGGGCTGCGACCGGCCGCTGGCGCAGCCGCTGCTGACCGCCGAACATGTCCACGGCGCCACCGGCCTTGACGGCATCGACCTGCCCGCGCCGACCATGCCCTTGCAGGCGCAGCACGGGGTCGATTTCATCATCGACACATTGCGGGCCGAACCGCCCGGCACGGTGACGCTCTGCACCCTGGGCGCGCTCACCAATATCGCCACCGCCTTCGCCCGCGCCCCCGATGTGGTGGCGCGCGTGGCCGAACTGGTGATGATGGGCGGGGCCTATTTCGAGGTCGGCAACATCACGCCCGCCGCCGAATTCAACATCCATGTCGACCCCGAGGCCGCGGCGGCGGTATTCGCCTCGGGCGTGAAGATCACCGTCGCCTCGCTGGACGTGTCGCACCGGGCGCTGACCTCGCGCGACTGGGTGGCGGGAATGCGGGCCTCGGGCACGCGGGTGGGCGAGGTGGTGGCCGCCTGGACCGATTTCTTCGAGCGTTTCGATACCGCCAAATACGGCTCGGACGGCGCGCCTTTGCACGACCCGCTGGTGATCGCCTGGCTGCTGCGCCCGGACCTGTTCACGGGGCGGCAGGTGAATGTCGAGATCGAGCTTGAAGGCCGCTTCACCCGCGGCATGACTGTCGCCGACTGGTGGGGCGTCTCGGGCCGGGCGGCGAATGCGTTCTGGCTCGGGACGCTGGATCGCGACGGGTTCTATGCGCTGCTGACCGAACGTCTGGCAAGGTTGTAGCGCCGGCGGGGGGCTGTCGGCCCCCCGCGCCCCCCGAGGATATTTGTGGAAAGATGAAAGTCGCAGCTGGCGCGCGGGTTTGCGACTGCCTATCTGAGAGCCATGACCGCCCTGCCCTTCGACAATTCCTATGCCCGCCTGCCCGAGCGGATGTTCGCGCGGATGCAGATGCAGCCGGTGGCGGCGCCGCGGCTGATCGTCCTGAACGAGGGGCTGGCGCGGCAGATCGGGCTTGATCCCGCGGTGCTGCGCGCGCCCGAGGGGATTGCCTGGCTTGCCGGCAACGCCGCCCCGCCGGGCGCCGAGCCGATCGCCGCCGCCTATGCCGGGCATCAGTTCGGGGTCTGGAACCCGCAGCTCGGCGATGGCCGCGCGCTGCTGCTGGGCGAATTGCGGGGCCCGGACGGGCGGCGGCGCGACCTCCAGCTCAAGGGGTCGGGCCCCACGCCCTGGTCGCGGGGCGGCGACGGGCGGGCCTGGCTGGGGCCGGTGCTGCGCGAATACCTGATGTCCGAGGCGATGGCCGCGCTCGGCGTGCCCACCACCCGGGCGCTGGCCGCGGTGGCCACCGGCGAGGAGGTGGCGCGCGAGGACACCCTGCCCGGCGCGGTGCTGGCCCGGGTGGCCGCCAGCCATATCCGGGTCGGGACCTTCCAGTATTTCGCCGCAAGCGGCGACCGCGAGGCGCTGGCGGCGCTGACCGATCACGTCATCGCCCGCCACTGGCCGGATGCCGGAGGCCCCGCCGGCCTGCTGGCGGCGGTGATGGAGGCGCAGGCGCGGCTGGTCGCGCGCTGGATGGCGGCCGGATTCGTGCACGGGGTCATGAATACCGACAACATGACCGTGTCGGGCGAGACCATCGACTACGGCCCCTGCGCCTTTCTCGACGGGTTCTCGCGAGCGGCGGTGTTCTCCTCGATCGACCGGCGCGGCCGCTATGCCTATGGCAACCAGCCGCGCATCGCGCTGTGGAACCTCGCGCAGTTCGCCACCGCGCTGGTGGTGCTCTCGGAGGATCACGAGGCGGCCGCCGCAGAACTGGGCCGGGTGCTCGAGGGCTTCGCCGGCATCTATGCCGGGGCCTGGAACACCGCCTTTGCCGCCAGGATCGGCCTGCAACCGGGCGCGGCCAGCGAGGCGCTGGTGCACGAGCTGCTCGAGCTGATGGAGGCCGGCGGCTCGGATTTCACCGCCACCTTCACCGCGCTGGGCGAGGGCAATGCGCGCGACCGGTTTGCCGACCGCGCGGGTTTCGACGACTGGGCGCGGCGCTGGCAGGCGGCGGGGCCGGACCCGGGGCTGATGCGCCGCACCAACCCGCGGGTGATTCCCCGCCACTACCTGATCGAGGCCGCGATCGCGGCGGCGCGGGCCGGCGACTTCGGGCCCTTCGAGGCGATGCTCGCAGCCGTCACCAACCCCTTCGCCCCGGACGCCATGCACGAGCGCCCGCCCGAGGGGGGCGAGCGCGTCACCCGGACCTTCTGCGGCACCTGAGCGGCGGCGTCAGTCCACCACCCGCACCTGTGCCATCACGTCGGGCGTGCCCGATACCGCGCCGGAACGCGAATCGCCGCGCTTGATCGCGTCGAGCACCTCGAGGCCCGAGGTCACCTCGCCCACCACGGTATATTGCCCGTTCAGATGCGGCGCGTCGGCGAACATGATGAAGAACTGGCTGTTGGCCGAATCGGGGCTCTGCGAGCGCGCCATCCCGACCACCCCGCGGGTGAAGGGAATGTCCGAGAACTCGGCCGGCAGGTCCGGCAGCGCCGAGCCGCCCATCCCCGCCGCCGACAGATCGCCGCCGGCATGGCCGAACTGCACGTCCCCGGTCTGGGCCATGAAGCCGTCGATGACGCGGTGGAACACCACCCCGTCATAGGCCCCCTCGCGCGCCAGCTCGAGGATCCGGGCCGCATGCTGCGGCGCCGCGGCCTCGTTGAGCTCGATGGTGATGGTGCCGCTGGCCTCGCCCTCGACATCGATGGCGATGCCGGCGGCAAGGGCCGGGCCCGCCGCCAGCGCGAATATCAGCGCGAGATTACGCAACATCGGCGGCCACCTTCACGGAGATCATGCGGTCGGGGCTGGCCGGCGGCTCGCCGCGGGTGATGGCATCGACATGTTCCATGCCGGAAATCACCCGGCCGTAGACCGTGTATTGCCGGTTGAGGAAGTGGTTGTCGCTGAAGTTGATGAAGAACTGGCTGTTGGCGGAATTGGGGTTCTGCGAGCGCGCCGCGCCCAGGGTGCCGCGGTCATGGGCGATGTTCGAGAACTCGGCCGGCAGGTCGGGCAGGCTCGAGCCGCCGGTGCCGGCGCGGCGCAGGTTGAAGCCGTCCTCCATGTCGCCGTTCTCGACATCGCCGGTCTGGGCCATGAAGCCCTCGATCACCCGGTGAAAGGCGACGTTGTCGTATTCGCCCGCCCGGGCGAGCTCCTTCATCCGCGCCGAATGCAGCGGTGCGATATCGGGCAGCAGCTCGATCACCACCTCGCCGTCTTTCAGCACCATGATGATCGTGTTCTCGGGGTCCTTGATCTCGGCCACGCGCATTCTCCTTGGTCGGGGGCTGGCGGTTGACATAGGCAGATGGCATGGAAAAGCCAAGAACCGCGCGGGATGGAGGGACGGATGGGCTGGAAGGTGCTGGACGACATGGAGCTTGCCGGCCGGCGGGTGCTGGTGCGGGTGGATATCAACGTCCCCGTCGAGGACGGCCGCGTCACCGACCCCACGCGGATCGAGCGGATCGTGCCGACGCTGCGCGACATTCTGGCCGCGGGCGGCAAGCCGATCCTGCTTGCGCATTTCGACCGGCCGAAGGGCAAGGTGGTGCCGGAGATGTCGCTGGGGCAACTGGTGCCGGCGCTGGCCGCGGCAACGGGGGCGCCGGTGGCATTCGCGCGCGACTGCGTGGGCGACATCGCCGCGGCCGCGGTGGCCGGCATGCAGCCCGGGCAGGTGCTGCTGCTCGAGAACACCCGCTTCCACCCCGGCGAGGAAGCGAACGACCCCGATTTCGCCCGCGCGCTGGCCGCCAATGGCGACGTGTTCGTGAACGACGCCTTTTCCGCCGCCCACCGGGCGCATGCCTCGACCACCGGCATCGCGCATCTGCTGCCCGCCTGCGCCGGGCGGCTGATGGCGGAGGAGCTCTCGGCCCTCGACCGCGCGCTCGGCAACCCCGAGCGCCCGGTGCTGGCGATCGTCGGCGGCGCCAAGGTCTCGACCAAGATCGACCTCTTGCGCAACCTTGTGGGCAAGGTGCAGAGCCTGGTGATCGGCGGCGGCATGGCGAACACCTTTCTGGCCGCCCGGGGCCTGCCGGTCGGCAGGTCGCTGTGCGAGCACGACCTCGCCGATACCGCCCGCGCGATCCTGGCCGAGGCCGAAGCGCAGGGCTGCGCGATCATCCTGCCCGCCGATCTGGTGGTGGCGCGCGAGTTCCGCGCCCATGCCCCCGCGCAGGTGGTGGCCGCCGATGCCTGCCCCGACGGTGCGATGATCCTCGATATCGGCCCGGTCAGCGTGGCCCATGTCACCCGGGCCATCGCCGCCGCGCGCACGCTGGTCTGGAACGGCCCCGTGGGCGCCTTCGAGACCCCGCCCTTCGACGCCGCGACCATGGAGATCGCCCGCGCCGCGGCCGCCAAAACCCGCGCCGGGCGGCTGGTCTCGGTCGCCGGCGGCGGCGACACGGTCGCGGCCCTGAACGCGGCCGGGGTGGCGGGCGACATGACCTATGTCTCGACCGCCGGCGGCGCATTCCTCGAATGGATGGAGGGGAAGGTGCTGCCGGGGGTGGCGGCGCTGGGGTAGGCCCGGCCCTTTCATCTTTCCGCAATATCCCGGGCTTGCCGACGGTTCCGCCACCGGTCCGGGGAACCGGCGGCACGGGACAGAGCCCCGGTCCGGCCACCACGGGCGGCACGGGCGGCGGACAGCCACCCCGCCGCATTGCCCTTCCGCCCCCCAGCCACTACAACCCCGCGCCACAGCCCAGCCACCGGAGGAAGATCATGGATCACGCAATGGCCACGCAGATGCGCGAGGGCAACGGGTTCATCGCCGCGCTCGACCAGTCGGGGGGCTCGACGCCCAAGGCGCTCAGGCTCTACGGCCTGGACGAGAGCGCCTGGTCGGACGAGGCGCAGATGTTCGACCTCGTGCATGCGATGCGGGCGCGGATCGTGGGTTCGGCCGCCTTTTCGGGCGACAACATCATCGGCGCGATCCTGTTCGAGCAGACCATGGACCGCGACTTCCACGGCCGGCCGGCGGCGGAATATCTCTGGCAGGAGCGCGGCATCGTCCCGTTCCTGAAGATCGACCAGGGCCTCGCCCCGGAATCCGGCGGCTGCCAGATGATGAAGCATATCTCCGGCCTCGACGCGCTGCTCGAGCGCGCCCGCGCCAAGGGCATCTTCGGCACCAAGGAACGCTCGGTGATCTCGGCCGCCAATCCCGAGGGGATCCGCGCGGTGGTCGAGCAGCAGTTCGCGATCGGCGAGCAGGTGCTCTCGCACGGCCTGATGCCGATCCTCGAGCCCGAGGTGACGATCACCATTCCCGACAAGGCCGAGGCCGAGGCGATCCTGCGCGCCGAACTGCTGCGCCATCTCGACGCCTTCCCGGTCGGCAAGCAGGTGATGCTGAAGCTGTCGCTGCCGGACGAGGACAATTTCTATGCGCCGCTGGTCGATCACCCGGCGGTGATGCGGGTGGTGGCGCTGTCGGGCGGCCATACCCGCGACCGCGCCAACGAGATCCTCGCCCGCAACCGCGGCGTCATCGCCTCGTTCTCGCGGGCGCTGACCGAGGGGCTGCGCGCCGACCAGACCGAGGCCGAATTCGACGCGCTGCTGCTGCAGGCGGTGGCCTCGATCTACACGGCCTCGGTCGCGGGCTGAGCGGGGCGCGGCCGGCCGGAAAAGGCCCGATAGGGGATTCACAAACCCGTGCATCTGTGCGATTCTCTCGTCACCGCCCGGCAAGAGGCGCGGATCACGAGGGCAGCACATGCGTAGGCGCGGCATCCCGTTCGGCACTTTCCTGGTGCTGGGGCTTCTGGTCCTCGGCAGCGGCTATTTCCTTGTCGCGGCCGTGGTCGGGCCCTACGGCGTCTTTCGTCAGGCCGAGATCAACGCCGAGGTCGAGACCCTGCGCGCGGAACGTGACGCGCTCGGGCTCGAGGTGGCGCGGATGGAGAATCTCACCCGCCGGCTCTCGGACGAATATCTCGACCTCGACCTGCTGGACGAACGCGCCCGCGACATGCTGGGCTATGTCCGCCCCGACGAGATCGTGATCCGCTGATCTTTCCCGCCCTTGCGGGCGTGGCGCGGCGACCTGCGGGCGGGCCCGTGGATTGCCGCGTCGCCTCCGGCGCCTCGCAATGACGGGCAAGGCGGGACGGGCAAGGCGGCCGGCCGGCGCCGGCGGGCCCCGGCCTACCCTCTCGCCTTCACCGATTCCGTCGTGTAGGAAGAAGCCGAACCATTCCGTCGGGGAGGAAGACGCGAAGATGGCCCGCAAGCCCGCCGCCCTGCCGAACATTTCGGCCGAGGAACTCAAGACCCACTATCGCGACATGCTGCTCATCCGCCGCTTCGAGGAGAAGGCGGGCCAGCTCTACGGCATGGGCCTGATCGGCGGGTTCTGCCATCTCTACATAGGCCAGGAGGCGGTGGTCGTCGGGCTCGAGGCCGCGGCGGAGGACGGCGACAAGCGCATCACCTCCTATCGCGACCACGGCCACATGCTCGCCTCGGGGATGGACCCGAAGGGGGTGATGGCGGAACTCACCGGCCGCGAGGGCGGCTATTCCAAGGGCAAGGGCGGGAGCATGCACATGTTCTCGCGCGAGCGGCATTTCTACGGCGGCCACGGCATCGTCGGCGCGCAGGTGCCGCTGGGCGCCGGCCTCGCGCTGGCCGACAAGTATCTGGGCAACGACCGGGTGACCTTCACCTATTTCGGCGACGGCGCCGCCAACCAGGGCCAGGTGGCCGAGACCTACAATCTTGCCGAACTCTGGGACCTGCCGGTGATCTTCGTCATCGAGAACAACAACTACGCCATGGGCACCTCGATGGCGCGCTCGACCCGCTCCAAGACCCTCTACGAGCGCGGCGCCGCCTACGGGATCGAGGGCGAGGAAGTCGACGGCATGGACATCCTCGCGGTCAAGGCCGCCGGCGAGCGGGCGGTGGCCCACTGCCGGGCCGGCAAGGGGCCCTATATCCTCGAGGTCAAGACCTACCGCTACCGCGGCCATTCCATGTCCGACCCGGCCAAATACCGCAGCCGCGAGGAGGTCGAGAAGGTCCGCAGCGAACGCGACCCGATCGAGCATGTCCGCCAGCTCCTGCTGACCGGCAGCCATGCGACCGAGGAGGAGCTCAAGGACATCGACCGCGAGATCAAGGAGATCGTCAACGAGGCGGTCGATTTCGCCAAGACGAGCCCCGAGCCCGACCCCGCCGAACTCTGGACCGACATCACCGCGTGAGGAACTGACCGATGGCTACCGAAATCCTCATGCCCGCGCTCTCGCCGACCATGGAAGAGGGCACTTTGGCAAAATGGCTCAAGGCCGAGGGCGACACCATCGCCGCCGGCGACGTGATCGCCGAGATCGAGACCGACAAGGCGACGATGGAATTCGAGGCGGTGGACGAGGGGGTGCTCGGCCGCATCCTGGTCCCCGAGGGCAGCGAGGGCGTGAAGGTCAACAGCCCGATCGCGGTGCTGCTGGCCGAGGGCGAGAGCGCCGATGCGCTGCCTGAGGCCGCGCCCGCCGCGAAGGCGCCGGAGCCCGCCGAGGCCGCACCGGCCGCGGCCCGCGCCGCCGCCCCTGAACCCGCACCCGAATCCGCTGCCGAACCCGCGCCCGCCACCGACTGGCCCGAGGGCACCGCCACCCGCAGCGCCACGGTGCGCGAGGCCCTGCGCGAGGCGCTGGCCGAGGAGATGCGCCGCGACGACAGGGTGTATCTCATGGGCGAGGAGGTCGCCGAATACGAGGGCGCCTACAAGATCAGCCAGGGGCTGCTAGCCGAATTCGGGCCGCGCCGGGTGCGCGACACCACGATCACCGAACACGGCTTCACCGGCATCGCCATCGGCTCGTCCTGGGGCGGGCTCCGGCCGGTGCTCGAGTTCATGACCTTCAACTTCGCCATGCAGGCGATGGACCAGATCGTGAATTCGGCCGCCAAGACATTGTATATGTCCGGCGGGCAGATGGGCACCCCGATCGTGTTCCGGGGCCCGAACGGCGCCGCCGCGCGGGTGGCGGCCCAGCACAGCCAGGACTTCGCGGCCTGGTATATGCAGGTTCCGGGGCTGAAGGTGGTGATGCCTTACAGCGCGGCAGATGCGAAGGGTCTGCTCAAGACCGCGATCCGCGACGACAATCCGGTGGTGTTCCTCGAGAACGAGATCCTCTACGGCCATTCCTTCGACCTGCCCGAGATCGAGGATTTCACCATCCCCTTCGGCCGCGCCAAGATCGAGCGGGCCGGGTCCGACGTCACCCTGGTCTCGTTCGGGATCGGGGTCGGCCATGCGCTCGCCGCGGCCGGGCAGCTCGCCGGGATGGGGATCGAGGCCGAGGTGATCAACCTGCGCAGCCTGCGGCCGATGGACCTGCCGGCGATCATCGCCTCGGTGAAGAAGACCAACCGCTGCGTAACCGTCGAGGAAGGCTGGCCGCAGGGCTCGGTCGGCTCGTGGATCGCGGCGCGGGTGATGCAGGAGGCGTTCGACTGGCTCGACGCGCCGGTGCTCAACTGCACCGGCAAGGACGTGCCGATGCCCTATGCCGCCAACCTCGAGAAACTGGCGCTGGTGACCACCGACGAGATCGTCGCGGCGGTGCGCCAGGTCACCTATCGCTGAGGGAGAGGACGATGCCGACGGAAATCCTGATGCCCGCCCTCTCGCCCACGATGGAAGAGGGGACGCTGGCGAAATGGCTCAAGAAGGAAGGCGACACGGTTTCGGCGGGTGACGTGATCGCCGAGATCGAGACCGACAAGGCGACGATGGAATACGAGGCCGTGGACGAGGGGGTGCTGGGCCGCATCCTCGTGGCCGAGGGCAGCGAGGGCGTGAAGGTCAACACCCCGATCGCGGTGCTGCTGGCCGAGGGCGAGAGCGCGGACGACATCGGCAAGGCCGGGCAGCCGGCCGGGGCGCCCGAGACCGCGCCGGCTGCCGAGGCCGCGCCGGCTGCCGAGGCGGCGCCGGCCGCCCCTGCCCCCGCCGCCACCCCTGCCCCCGCTGCCGCCGCCGATGGCAGCCGCATCTTCGCCTCGCCGCTGGCGCGGCGGATCGCGGCGCAGAAGGGGCTCGACCTCGCGCGGATCACGGGCTCGGGCCCGCGCGGGCGGATCGTGAAGGCCGATGTCGAGGGTGCGGAACCGGCCGCCGCGCAACCCGCCGCTGCCGCTGCCGCCGCGCCCGCGGCCCCCGCCGGCCCGGCCGCCGATACGGTCATGCGCATGTATGAGGGCCGCGAGTTCGAGGAGGTCGCCCTCGACGGGATGCGCCGGATCATCGCCCAGCGCCTGACCGAGGCCAAGCAGACCATCCCGCATTTCTACCTGCGCCGCGACATCCGCCTCGACGCGCTGCTGGCGCTGCGCGCCCAGATGAACAAGGCGCTCGAGCCGCGCGGCGTGAAGCTCTCGGTCAACGATTTCATCATCAAGGCCAGCGCGCTGGCGCTCCAGCAGGTGCCGGATGCCAATGCGGTCTGGGCCGGCGACCGGATCCTGAAGCTGAAGCCCTCGGATGTGGCGGTGGCGGTGGCGATCGAGGGCGGGCTGTTCACGCCGGTGCTCCGGGATGCGCAAGCCAAGTCGCTGGCCGCGCTCTCGGCCGAGATGAAGGACCTCGCCACCCGCGCCCGCAGCCGGCGGCTCGCGCCGCAGGAATACCAGGGCGGGTCGTTCGCGATCTCGAATCTGGGCATGTTCGGGATCGACAATTTCGACGCGGTCATCAACCCGCCGCATGGCGCGATCCTTGCCGTGGGTGCGGGGGTGAAGAAACCGGTGGTGGACGATTCGGGCGCGGTGGCGGTGGCCACGGTGATGAGCGTGACGCTCTCGGTCGATCACCGGGTGATCGACGGCGCGCTCGGGGCCGAACTGCTGGCCGCGATCCGCGAGTTGCTCGAGAATCCGCTCGCCATGCTGGCCTGAGGGCGGGCGCCCGATCCCCCGGCGCGATCCCCCGGCCCCGCCCCTCGATTTTCTCGAAAATCGAGACCCCGGGGCCGGTTAAGATCGGGTTGAGATTTTCACGAATCCTGTCCGGTGTGGCGGAATGCCCGCCCCCGCCCCGCCCCTGCGACAAGGCGGCACGGTTGCCTTTCGCCGCGCCGCAACATATCCGCCTTTCCTGATGGATAGCCCGGACAGGAGATTCCGATGGACTGGAAAGCCACCCTCGCCGAGACCACGGCCCAGATCATGAACTGGCGCAAGGCCGAGCCCGAGACCGCCGCCGGCTTCACCGCCCTCTCGGGCGCGGCGATGAAGGAGGGTGCGGTCAGCGCCCTGAACAAGGAGCTGGTCTGCATCGGCATCGGCATCACCCAGCGGTGCCTCGACTGCATCGGCTATCATGTGAAGGCGGCGATCCGCCTCGGCGCCACCCGCGAGCAGATCGCCGAGATCGCCGGGGTCGCCACCTATATGGGCGGCGGGCCCGCGCATATGTATGCGGTGCGCGCGCTCGAGGCCTTCGACCAGATGGCGCGGAAGCCGTCGGCCTGAACCGGCCGGCCCGCCGCTCAGCCTTCCGGCAGCATCTGGTCCATGCTCTGGGACGGATGCGGGCAGCCGGCGCGGCCCACCACCCGCGCCGGCACCCCGGCCACGGTCGAGCCGGCCGGCACATCGGCCAGCACCACCGAGCCGGCGGCGATCTTGGAATTCTCGCCGACCACGATATTGCCGAGCACGATCGCCCCGGCGCCGATCATCACCCCGTTGCCGATCTTGGGATGGCGGTCGCCGTCCTCCTTGCCGGTGCCGCCGAGGGTCACCGAATGCAGCATCGAGACATCGTCGCCGACCACCGCGGTCTCGCCGATCACCACCGAATGGGCATGGTCGATCATGATGCCGCGGCCGATGCGCGCGCAGGGGTGGATATCGACCCCGAACACTTCCGAGGTGCGCATCTGGACGAAGCTCGCCAGGTCGCGCCGCCCCTGAATGCACAGCCAGTGCGCGAGGCGATAGGTCTGCACCGCCTGAAAGCCCTTGTAGAACAGCAGCGGCTGCAGATAGCGATGGGTGGCCGGATCGCGGTCGTAGATCGCGGTGATGTCGGCGCGGGCGGCGGCGGCGATGGCGGGATCGGCGGCCATGGCCTCGTCGGCGATCTCGCGCAGGATCTGCTCGCTCATCTCGGGCGAGGCGAGCTTGGTGGCGATCCGCGAGGCCAGCGCGCATTCGAAGGTCTCGTGGTGCAGGACGCCGGAATGGATCAGCCCGCCCATCAGCGGCTCGTCGGACACGGCCTGTTCGGCCTCGGCGCGGATGCGGCTCCAGACCGGGTCGCACGGGGCGATGTCACGATGGCGGGCGATGGTCATGCGGGCCTCCTGCTCTGCGCGCAGGGTAATGCAGGGCGGGCCCGGATTCCAGCCTCGTTCCGCCCGCCAGCGGGCAACCGCCCGCAGCACCGCCATCAGCGCCGCGCAATGGCCGGGATCGCCCCGCGGCGGCGCGGGCGCGAGCGGCAGGTGCCGCAGCGCGGCGGCAAGGGTGCCGTCGCCCCAGCGCGGATGGGCGCGGCCGGTGGCCTTGCGATACTTGTCGGCCGCATGGGCCCGCGCCAGCAGCCGCCCGAGCCGTGCCGCCCGCCGCCCCGGCGGCATCCGCGCGGCGGCCCGGGCGGCGAGCACGAGATCCTGCCACAGCAGCGCCCGCATCAGTCCAGCGCCAGCGCCGCGAACGGGCCCGGGCCGCGGCTCTCCGACACCTGCGCGACCTCGACCACCCGCTCGCCACCCCCGTCCGCGGCCCGCATCGCCGCGGTATAAAGAAAGCCCGGCGCCCCGAGCACTACCTCGCGCCGGATCACGCCATCCACGCGGATGCGCAGCAGATACGCCTCGCGCGCCTCGCCGAGCGGCACCTCGCCCGCCTCCCAGAACTCGCCCGGACTGCGGCTGCGGCGGATCCAGCCGATCCCGGTGCCGCCGGCCGCGGCGCGGGCGCGCAGATGCGCCGGGGCCCAGGGGCGCAGGCCGGCGCCGGCAAAGGCCAGATCGCGGCTGCTCCAGCTCGGATCGCCGGGCGCGCGCGAGGCCGGCCCCCAGGCATAGCGCCGCGCCACGTCGAGCAGCCCGGCCGGCAGCGCCAGCTCCTGCACCGCGGCGTCGAGCAGCACGAAGCGCGACCCCGGCGGCCAGTCGGCCGGCATCACCCCGTCCGAGCCGCCCTGCCCGCGCAGCCGGTGGCCGATCTCCCAGGTGTCGGGGGCTACCAGCTCGGCATCGCGGAACTGGAACAGCTCCCATCGCTCCGCCGAGCCGTCGCCGATCGCGGCGAGATTGGCCCCGGCAAGCAGCCCCGCGTCATCCACCGGCGCCAGCACCCCCTGCGCCAGCCGCAGCCGCAGCGCCGGTCCGCGATCGCGGCGCCCGGGGCGGGCGGCGAACAGCGGGGTCTCGGTCACCCCGGCGGTGGCGGCGCGCGGGAACACGGGCCCCGGCACCAGCGCCGCACCGCTGCCAGACCACAGCGCCACCGGCCCCGGCCATGGCCGCGCCACCATCGCCACCTGCGGCGTATGCGCATCCCGCGCGCCGGGCAGTTGCGGCAGGTCCATGAACAGCGCCTCGACCGGCACCGCGGCGGCCGGGGCGGCCGGCGGCAGCCCGTCCTCGTCATGGTCGGGCGGGCGCCAGGCCTCGGGCTCGATCCGCACCGCCTCGATGCGGCGCGCGAGCCCGTCCTCGACCCGGTCGATGCGCCAGAGCCCCGGCACCCCGGTCAGGCGCAGCACCTCGCCGGGGCCGAGATGCGCGCGCGAGGGCGGCAGGGCGAAGGCGGCGGTGTCGCGCGCCACCCGCGCCTCGACCAGCCAGCGTTCGGCGGTCTGCCGGGCCTCCCCCCGCGTGAGCAGCAGCGGGATCTCGCTGCCCGCCACCGCCGTCGCGCGTTCATCGGCCAGCACGGCCTCGGCGCTCGCGGTCGCATAGTCGCCGCCGGCCTCGACATGCAAAAGCCGGACCCGGCCGGCCAGTTCCGGCTCGGCCTCGCGGATCAGGAGCGGCGCGCCGCCCGTGCCGGACTCGCGGACCAGCCCGCCCGGCGCCACCTCGTCCGCGACCCGGCCGCTGCGGCTGACGAAGCGCAACAGCCCGTCGCGCTCGACCGCGTCAAACCCGTGGGCGAGCATCAGCGGCTGGAGCATGGCCCGGGCGCTGTCGGTATCCTCGGCCTGGTAGCCGCGCAGGACTCCGTGCAGCGCGCTGGTGTCCACCGCCGTCACCCCGGCATCCGCGCAGATCTCGCGCACCACCGAATCGAGCGGCCGCAGGCTGGTCCGCCCATTCAGCCAGTGGCCGCGGGCATGGTTGGCGGCATCGCCCCACAGGTCGGCCCGGGCCGGAAAGGCCGGAAACGGCCGCGCATCCCAGGCCCAGACATGGGCGCGGTCCATGTCGACCATCGGCCCGCCGTAGACATCCGATGCCGGGTTGTTGGCCGGATCGGCGAAATGGCGGTGGATGGCGCGCAGATACTGCACCGGCATCAGCTCGTCGCGCCGCCCGTTCGAGAACGCCGGCAGCCCCGATTCCGAGGATTTGGGGTCAAGGAACTTGTTGGGCTCGTTGGTGCCCTTGTCGACCGCGGCGCAGCCCAGTTCGGTGAACCAGATCGGCTTGCCGCGCGGCTGCCAGCCGCTCGGCAGCGCCGCCCGCGCCCCGGCGATCCGGTCGTGATGGGGATTCTCCCACCAGCCCTTCAGATCCTTCTGCCGCCACAGCCACGGCTCGCCCAGATGATCGCCGATCGGCGCGCGCCGCTGCGCGGCCCGGGCCTCGTCCGAAGGATAATACCAGTCGTGATACTCGCCGCCCGCGACATTGCCGGTCAGGTAATCAAGATCGTGGATATCGCCGTGCCCGGCATCGAGATGCTCCTCGCCGTCGCGCCAGTCCGAGAGCGGCAGGTAATTGTCGATCCCCACGAAATCGATCGCCGGATGCGACCAGAGCGGATCGAGGTGGAAGATGTGGTCCCCGGTCCCCGGCGGGCGGTGGCCGGCGTATTCGCTCCAGTCGGCGCCGTAGCTCAGCCGGGCGCCGGGCAGGATCATACGCACATCCGCGGCCAGCGCGCAGAGCGCCGCGACCCCGGGATAGCCGCTCCCGTCGCGGATCGCCGTCACCCCGCGCAGCTCCGAGCCGAGCAGGAACGCATCGACCCCGCCGGCCAGCGCGCAGAGATGCGCATAATGCAGCACCATGCGCCGCAGCGACCATTCGGCCGGGCCGTGATACTGCACATCGCGGCCCGAGGGCGTGAACTGGCCCGGCTGCGCAGAGCCGAACAGGGCAGCGACCTCGGCCCCGGCAGTGGCGGTGCCGTCGCTGCTGCCGGGGCGGCCCGGGGCGATGGCGGTGGTGATCCGGCCGCGCCACGGCAGATGCGGCTGGTCCGGGGCGCCGGTCCAGGGGTCGGGGCGG
>Ga0172382_10007547_pt1 | contig 15404 bp, 18 predicted proteins | sample Leawel138RmetaG_FD_122245 | JGI IMG/M metagenome (GOLD analysis project Ga0172382, IMG submission 122245) | Leachate microbial communities from a municipal landfill in Southern Ontario, Canada - Leachate well 138R metaG | ecosystem: Engineered > Solid waste > Landfill > Unclassified | place...
TAACGGCTACGTGTATGAAACGTAGCCTAACCACAAACTTTGAAATTAAGAACTGCCATATCAAGGCTATGTTTTATACACCTTGTTAGCAGTATGTAAAATTACGGATTTGGAATATAAACTTTAAAAATTAAAACAATGGTAGATTTTAAGAAAATGGCTGACCACAGCAAGTTAAGAAAAGAGATTGAGAAAGCAATCAATATTTATAGTTTGGAAAATGGCAGTGATACACCAGACTTTATTCTTGCAGAATATTTGTCCGATTGCTTGCGGATGTTCGATAAAGCAGTTAATAAAAGAGAGGAATGGTATGGTAGGAAGGAACGTGAGTAATTTTATTACTGCTAACAATTAAATATAGGTCATCAATAATGACATTAAATGAAATAAAAAAAAGAGTAAAATATATAAATAAAATTAAAAATGATGATGAAGCGGCACATTCACAAGAAGACCAATTATACTATGATTTTATAAAATATGTTTCAACAAAATAATTAAAAACATAATCAAATAGCAACCGGCTAGCTACCGGACAGGCACAAAAAGAAATATAAGAGTCAGCATAGTGGCTATGTACACTGTGTTGGCTTTTTTTTTGTGCTTAGAAAGGAACTAGATGAAGATAGATTTAAAGCAGGCAAGATATACAGGATATACGCTAGCTATTAGGTGGACAGATACAAAAATGATCATGTTTGTTGAGGATATGGGCGTTTTCGAATGTGGGAATAACTAATGGACAAAATCGAACAAATGCAATCTTTTTTAAACGATTTAGGTAAGCTGTATGATTACTATGCGGAAGAATATGAACTTACAAATATCGAAGTTATAGGGGCATTAGAGGCATTTAAAATATCACTTTGTAGAGAAATAGAGCTTAAGGAAAAATGAGAATAGTAGATAACAGCGAAGGTTTTATCGAAATGATGCAGCTATGGGATTTGCAAAAAGGGCAGTGGATTCCGTTTAAGCTATGGCCTAGACAGAAAGAATATCTGTATTATCTTCATAATTATAGTTTTGTGGTGTTCCTTAAAAAACGGCAGGTTGGAGGGTCTCAGCTTACCGGTGCTGATTCGTTGGTGCAATGCTTGTGCTTAGATAATTTTACTGTATTGGTTCTTTCAAAGTCAGGAGCTGACGCAGAAGAATTTCTTTACAGGGTTGTAAATATGTATAATTCGTTACCAGAATCGGTTAAGGATGCAAGTCCATTAAATAAGAGACCTACTATCTCGGAAATGCACTGGGTTAATGGGTCAAGAATGATCTCACTTCCTGCAAACAGGGGAGAAGGTTATACAGGAGATAGGGTTGTAATCGACGAAGCAGCAAGAATAACCAAGAAAGATTCTCATCTAACTTTAGATCAGTTAATGATGAATATAGGCCCCGTTATTGAGAAAGCAAAAGGGCAGATAGTTTTAGTGTCTAAAGCAAGCGGTTATAACCTGTTCCATAATTATTATCAGAAAGGTAAAGACCCAGAGACCAGTATTAGAAGCTTTTTCTTTAGCTGTTACGACGATCCTGGATTCAGCAAAGAACAAAGGCTACAGATCATCAAAGATTTTGGCGAAGATCACGCAAACGAGAACTATCCGGAAAATGATGTTCAGGCGTTTCTAATGTCTGGAAGATGTTGTTTTAATAGGAAAATGCTTCAGTTATTCATGAATAGAGACTTACGAAAAGGAAAGCATGGGTACATCGAAAGAATAGATCAGAGAGTATTTTTTAAAGAAGATGATGAAGGATGGTTTGAAAAGTTTGAAGACCCGATTCCAAGCGTATCTTATGTTATAGGGGTAGATACAGCTGAAGGAATTGAACGTGAAGGAATTATGGAAGATAAGCAGAAATCTGACTTTTCGGCCGCTACAGTATGGAAAAGAGACGGGGATAAACTTATTCAGGTTGCAAGAATCAAAGTTAGGCTTAATCCTAAACTATTTGCCGAAGAAATAAGGCGTTTAGGTCTTTATTATAACTATGCTTTTCTATGTGTAGAAAGAAATAAAGATGGCTTAGGTGTACTTTTAGAATTAAAAGATACACTTAGATATACAAATTTATATTATCAGGAAAGTTATGACCCTGATACTGAAACACGGAAAAAGAAATTAGGCTGGTATACAGAAGGAAAAATCACTAAGCCAGCAATGATCAGAACAGCTGATGCTTTAATTAGAAGTGATCAGGTTATATTTAGAAGTAGCTTAACATTATCGGAGTTTATGACATTTGTCCGTTTTGCAGATGGAAAAACAGGGGCTCAAGAAGGCACACATGATGATGAAGCAATGGGTACTATGATTGCTTGGGAATGTTTTTCTAAGGCTCCAAAAATAGGCAGAAAGAATAAAAACCGGAGAGGATATAAGAAAGCAAAAGTAAGAGAAGATAAATTTGCTCAAATGAGCGGATATTAAACCTTAAAGAAAGGAATAAAAATGGCTAAATCAAGTATTGGTAAAAATTTAAGCAAGCATTTAAAAGAAGACATCAAACAAGATGTAGAAAATTATTTTAGACATGCTGTTGTTAAAATTAAAAGAGAGTTAAAGAAAGAAGACTACAAAGAAATAGCTGAAAAACTAGGTAACTATTTTTCTTTGTTTCTTTATGCAAAAGGTAAAAATAAAGTAATAGATTGGAATATTATAAAGCAAAGCTATGATATGGGTTTTCAGACTGGTGTCGGAATGGAAGTAATGACAAAAGGAGAAAAGAAAACAATAGGTAGATTACTGGCTAAGTGTGAGTTAATTGTAAAACGACTAGATAATAAAAATAAAAGACTAGAAGAAGATATTAAATATTATAAAGCAGAAATGGCTAAGGTTGAGAATTTCTTATTAGAGTTAAAAAAAGAACCGCTTGTAAGAAAAACAGTAGAAAGGATAGTCAACAAAACTAGACAAAAGGAAAAATAATGGCATACGACGATAACAACGAAGAAAAAAGTTTTAACGAGGATGATTTTATTTCATATCTCTGTGAAACACTAGATAATATCAAAAAAGACAGGAAAGAAATTGACCCATTGTTTGATGAGTTTTACAAAGATTGGCGTGATATCAAAGATAAGAAAATATTCCCTTGGATCGGGTGTGCAAACTGGTCTGTTCCGGTTACATCTACTCACACAGACAGCATTATTCCGCGTATAGTTGAAGGAATATTTGACATAAATCCGCCTGTAAAAGTTAAAGCTTTAAATAATACTTCGTTTGAGTATAGAGATTCTATTAGAGCGTTTATGAACTGGGATTTAGAGACACATCCAGAATTAATGGAGCAGATTTGGTATTTTATTCAAAACACTGTTATATATGGTACAGGATTTAATAAGAGTTATTTTGAGCAAGAAAGAGGCATGAAGACACGCTATATTGAGGCTTATTCAGTTAATGGTGAAATTATCAGGGATAGCGAAGGGGAGATTATAGAGGTTAGTGATATTGTTTCTCAAGCTTATGATCAGCAAGGTGTTCAGTACGAAATTGTTGAATTAAAAGAAAAAATTGAAGGATGGAAAAAATATAATCCGACAAATAGAACATTAGATATTAAAGATGTTTTATTTTCCTCTGACGCAGAAAATATTAAAGATGCTTGGGATAATGGAATAATAGCAGTAAAGTTTTTCGAAACTAAAGATGATTTAAGGAAAAGGTTGAAACAAGGTGACAATGAGTTATATAAAAATTTAAGCAAAATAAAAATAAAAAATATTAGTAACGAAAAGGACGATAGAGAATTAGATGATAGAGAAAGAGCAAAAAAATATCAACACGCATACAAAACAAAAAAGATACCGTTTTATGAAGTATATTGCAATTATGATATTGACGGAGATGGTTTTAATGAAAAAGTTGTAGCAATTATTCATCTGGAAACAAAAACTTTACTAGGATATGAAGAGTTTCCTTATGAGCCTGAAAAATGCCCTATCGTGGCCGGATATATTAAACCTGTTCATGGGTGCGTTTTTGGGATTGGTATCCCTGAAATGCTATATGATACCAAGAGAGAGATTGATGCTTTACACAATGCAAGAACTGACAGAAATGCTATTAATAATAATAAACCGTTAATGTACACTGATGCATCAGGATTTAATCCAGATATACACAAGTTCGGGCCTGGCAGAAACTGGGAAATGGATTCAATAATGCCGGAAGATATCAGATTTTTAGATGCTCCAAATAATGAATATAACAGTCAAAAAGAAGAAGATATAGTTTTACAGTATGCACAAAAGAGATCAGGAATAACTGACCATATGGTAGGTGTAGCTGATTCAAAGAATAAAACTGCCACTGGAATTATGGCATTAATTAAAGAAGGTAATATTTTATTTAGGCATTATATTAGATGGATAAGTTTGGCAATCGGGGAAATTTTAGATTTAAGGTGGGCTCTCTATCGTCAATTCTGGGGAGAAGCGGCTGATGATGAAGTTAATGAATGGGTACAAGAAATATTGGATAACCCAGATAATCCATTATCCAATGAAGGACTAGAAGCATTTAAGCAGCATATGAACGTATACATGACTGCGTACAAAGAAAGCAAGGATTATGAGCTTACAAAGGCACAGGCAACCTATGATATTGCTATGAATAACCCGATAATAAGCCAGTTTCCTCAAGCGTTAAGAGAATTTACAGTTGACTTATTAAGAAAAGTAGGATACTCAGATGCAGAAGAGAAAGTTCCAACTATAGATCAGATCAATGAACAGATGATAAAAATACAGCAAGAAGCAATTAGAAGAGAATTAGCCGAACAAAACCAACCACAAGGAGGGAATCCTAATGCTGGACAAGTCTAGAGAAAAAATGGAAAGAGCTGAAAAGGTTAGAAGCTTAATGAAGCATGAGGGGTATAATGAGTTAGAAAAGGAATGGCAAAAGATCAAAGAAGCGATGCTGAAGAATTTAGAGCTTGATAATGTATCACCAGAACTTCTTAGAGAGACTCAATTTATATATAAAAGAATATGTTTGTGGATGGATATTCCTCATAAGATTGTTCGTGATGGAGAGAAACAGGCAGTTGAAAAAGAAAATGAAAATCAATTAGACAAACAATCAACTCCTTTAAAAAGCTTTTTAACTAGGTTTAAGAGGTAAAAAACATGTCAAAAGAAGATCAGGTTAAATGGGCGATAGAACAGATGACGAAATGTCTTAAAGATGGATTTTATGGAAACTTGCGTTTTAATTTTAAAAATGGTATCTTAGTAAATGCAAACAAAGAAGAAAGTTTAAAACAAATTAACCCTAAAAAAGGAGAAAATGAATGATGATAGAAACAAAAGAAGCATTAAGAAAAGAAAATGAAGAGTTGAAGGAAGAGATAAGAAAGCTGACAAAAAAGTTAAATACAATAGAGTTACAGCATGAAAAAGATGTTACACACAGAGATACACAAACTAAGGCTGAATATACTAGACTTAAAGATAACATGGATGCAGCTGTAGCAAGAGTAAAAGCTGATTATGAAACAAAAATTGCAAGTATTAGAAAAGAACTAAAAATTGAAAAAGAACTTTTCGAAACAGAAAAAGAAACAATGAGGCTAAAATTTCAACAGGAATTACTGAAAGAACGTAAGCAATTGCTTGAAGAGAATAATGAAACATTAAGAGATTCTGTTAAATTTAATGTTGATAAAGCTATTGAGGTGTTTTCTAACTTAACACAAGTTAGAAACATAGGTATTGAAGATAAAACAAAGAAAGAAGGTGGTAAGAAAAAAAATAAATAATAATCTAAATTTCTATATTACAGCTAAATAGCTGATAGGGATAATCGTAAAGAACGAACCCCTGTTTGGAGCAATAAACGCTCTAGGCAGGGGTTTTTTTATTGGTTGGATGGATACCCTCTAACAAGGATTTCATCAAAAAAAACAAACAAATTTCTGGATACCCTCCCACAAGGATTTCAGAAAAACAAAGGAGAACCAAACAATGGTCATGCAAAAAGAAAAACTAGAAGAAGAGATAGCCGATAACGGAGTTTCTTCTGACATAGAAGTTAAAAGAGATGCTGAAGGTTCAATTGATTTATCAGGATTAAATCCATTTAGTAAAGATAATATCAAAAAAGAATATGCGTCAAAAGAGGAAGAACCAGAACAAGAACCAGAAGAGCAATCTTATGAAGAGGAAGAACTTCAAGAACAAGAGCAGAATGAAGATAACGAAAATGATTTAGAACAGGAAGAACCTGATAATCAGGGTCAAGAAATAGGAGAACAGCAAGCTTCAGAAAAAATGATACCTATGAAAAACTTCAGAGAGTATCAAAGTAAAAAAGATCGAGAGATTGCTGAAGCGCGAAGAGAGATCGAAGAGACTAAAAAACAGCTTCAATGGCTTAAGGAAATGAAACAAGGTGATCAGCAGCAAGCACCTGTTCAGCAATTTGATGAGAATGAGCCTCAAATGCCAACTGAAGATGACTTTTTAGAGAACGAAATGGAAGCCACTAGAAAGCTTTACCGTTATGAACGCTATCAAGAGAAGAAACAAGAGCGATTAGAAAGACAGCAAAGAGAACAAGAGGAGAGAAAAAGAAGATACGATCAGGAACATGAAAGAGATATTGTTCTTGTTCGCTCAAAATATCCTCAAATAACTGACATGAAAGGAAAGCTTTATAAAAAGGCTATAGAGATATTGCAAAGAGACCCTGATATTACAAGTTCTCCATATTATGAATCATACGTTGTTAATCAAGCTGCGCTTGAATTAGGAATTAAACCAATTACAAACATAAACAACAACAAACAAACAACTAAAACAACGGCTCAAGTTAAAAAGAAGAAGAGTTACATTCTTAATTCTAAAGGTGGAGGAGCCAGTTCTAATAACTCAGATAAAGATTTGTCAAATTTATCTTTAGATGAATGGAACTCAAAGATGAAAGGTCTTTTTAGGGAGAGCAATGGAGGATAATAAAAAATGGCTACACTAAATACCAACACTTCTACTGAGTTTGATAATGCGATAAAGGAGTTGTGGGAGAAGAAGGTAAGAGAAGACGACGCAAGAAGATCGTTCTGGGATAAGTTTGAAGGTGCTGAAGGTTCAGGAATGCCGATTATTATTAGAAATGATTTTACCAAGGAACCTGGTGACTTAATTCATATCAACACCATGAGTGAATTAGGTGGGGCTGGTATTACTGGTAATTCAACGCTTGAAGGAAATGAAGAGAAGTTATCTATTGGACAGATTACTATTTCGCCTGATTGGGTGAGACACGCTGTTGCATGGGATAAGAAAGCAAACAAGGAGGCTAACTTTGACGCAGTATTAGCAGCTAATCCGAGATTGTCAAGATGGCTTAGTAGATACAAAGATGCAGATATGTTTGATACTCTATTAGATAACGTAACGAACACAATCTATGCAGGGTCAGCGACAAGTTCTGAGACAATCTCAACAAGTGATACTTTTGGCGTTACTGAGTTGGATAAAATTTCCTTAGCACTTAGAAGACAAGGTGCTATCCCAATGGAAGTCCGTAAAAAAGGTAAATCAGAAATGCCGATTTTTGGAGTAGTTATTTCTGAAATGGACTGGTACAACCTACAGGGTGACCCAGAATTTGTTGATAAACTAGCAGAAGCAGGAGTAAGAGGGGAAGATAATCCTATTTTCACAATGGCAGTAGGGTTATTCCATGGAATGCTGATTTACGTTCATTACGGTATCGGTGGATTCCAGGGAACTCCGCTCAGACCTGAAGCTTCTTTGTATGGCGCAACAAATGACGATTCAACTACTACTATCACTGTAGGAGCAAGCACAGCCAAGAACTATACCCAGTTTTTTGATGATGCTGGAACATTGTCAATTATAGATTCTGACGGAAAGAGAGAATTTGTAACATACACTGATAAGACAAATAACACATTTACTGGATGTTCAAGAGGTCAAACTTATGGTGGAGTATCTTCTTCTGCAATTGATTTCTCTGCTAAAGCCGGAAGTTTTGTTACCCAGAATAACCATGAATCAAGAGTAATCGGGTTTGGTGCTGAAATCGCAGCCAGAACTTGGTCTCAGTATCCAAAAATGGTTAGCCAGAAATATGACTATGATTTTGAACATGGTGTAGGAATTGAAGCATGTTACGGACAGAGTCCGATTAAAAATTCTGACGGTGACACACCTAACTATCTTGTCTGTAAATGCTACGGTAAAAATCCAAGTAACACTATATAAACTAAACCAAACAAGTAAAGGAGGATAACAACTAATGAAAAAGTTTTTAACATTGATTTTGATTGTTGGTTTAGTACTTTTGCCGACAATCACGTTTGCTGGTGATAATGATGCTAGCGAGTTTAATTTGCATAATGCAAATAAGGTAAGGAATGTAACAGCAATAGGTGATTCTGAGGGCGATACAGTTGATGTCTCAGACAATGGAGAGGCAAAAGTTAAGCTTTTACCTACACTGACAACTACAAGACAAACTGATGGTTCTTTAGCAGGTACAGCTTCAACTTCAGGTTGTACAGTTTTTGATTTTGAGATCGTGAACCTTAGCGGAAGCACAGTAACTGTAGAAATTTATGATGATTCTTCTGCTACTGGAACTCCTAGATATGATCCGACAATTCCAAACAACGGACAGTGGCAAAAATCTTTCGGAGATAGAGGTTCAGCTTTTAGCAAAGACCCTTATATCGATTTAGATGCTGGTGTTAAAGCAACTTGCTCTTATAGAGTAGATTAAAACTTTTTAAACCGGAGGGGAGTTTAAAAGCTCCTCTCCATAACTTAATAAACTATGTTTGATACTTTCTTAAAATTAATAATCTTAGTTTCGGTGACTATAAGTATTAAGGGAATACCTTTTAATACTCTATGGTTTTACTTAAGTGTGTCTGGATTGTTTCTTATGTCTTTATTCTCAACTAAAGTGAGGGAGTTTAGATATAAAAAACAATTAGGGTTATTTTTATTTCCATGCTTTATAAATGCAATAGCACACTATAACAAAGTTGAAGTTGTCTGTTTTATATCTGATATATTTTTAGCATGCATAGCAATAGTATTGATTTATGAATATTGCTTTGATTTTAAGAGTTGTTATAAATTTATTGTAATAGCTGGATTACTTAATATAGCTGCTTTATTTTTTCAGCATTATTTGAAGCTTGTTTATAAGTTTAATGTTGATGGTAATTTTGCACATGGTCATGGTGGCTTAATGCAACACTCGCCTAGGCTATCGACTTTATTAGTTATAATTTTACCTTTTATGTTGTTTGTTCCAAAGATAGGTTGGTTTCTGTTTGGTTTAACTATTTTCGCGTGTATAAGTTATCAGTTAGTTAATCAGCAAATACAAACTGCAATCTTACCAATCGGAGCAATATTTTTCTGGATTAAGTGTAAAAACACAAAAATTAAATATTTTATGTTTGGAGCATCGACTATTGCTTTATATGTACTTAGAGAAAGAATAGCAGGTTCATTTGATACAAGAATACATATTTGGTCAGGAGTAATTAAGAATAGCTTTAATTCTGTTTATGATTATTGTTTTGGTTTAGGTCTTGGGACTTTCCCATGGAAAGATGCTGACGTTTTTAATCGCATGATTGAAAATTCGCTACTTCAATTTGTAATGCTTTGCGGATTGGTTTCAGTACCAGTATTAATTTATTTAATTTATAAATTGATTAAAAATTATCAAGAATCACCTGCTTGTTTTTCTGTTATTTCTTTATTAATGCTTTCAACTATCGAATATCCATTTGAGATTAAAAGACTTTGGATAACTATAATATCAATCATTGCATTTTATTTAATTGAAACGCAAAACCAAACAAAAAGGAGAACAGTAAGATGAAAAAAGTACCAGTAAAATACACAGGCAAAAAAGAAACAATAACTATTGATATAGGTCATGATCGTTACGTATTTAATAAGGATAATAATTATATCAATGAGGTTCCGGAAAAAGATGTTCCTAGATTTATTAAGAAAAAAGTTTTTTTACCAACAGTTAAAGAAGTGGTTAAGGAAGTAGTTAAAGAGGTAGAAAAAAAAGTTGTTTACAGAAAAGCAAAATCAACAAAAAAAGGTAAAAAATAATGAATTTAGCTGAACACTTTGATAAATTCTACCAGCTTACAGGACAAACTAGTTCTGATTTTATTAGTACAGATCAGCTTATTAATATATTAGATGATGCAGAGAGAGAAGTAAATCACGAAACTCATTATGTCCGTAAATCTAATATATTTGATTCAGTAGGAAATCAGCAGGAATACAGCTTAGATACTTATGCTCCTGGAATAATTGATTATTTTGTTGACGCTGTTTACTACTCAACAACCGATTCAACAGAACGCAGACCATTAGAAAAGATTAGTCTGCAAGAGCTAAACTTTATCAATAAGAGGTGGAAAGAAGATGATAATGTTTATCCTCGCTTTTATTATGTTGATCGTGAAAGTGGAATATTAGGTTTTCATCCTTTTGAAAAATCAGTACAAACAGGAACAAATTGTATAGAGATTGTTTACCGTGGCGAACATACCAAGATGACAACTTACTATGCTACAGGAACGATTTCCATTACAAGCGGAACCAAGGTAGTAACAGGATCGGGAACAAGCTGGACAAACAATGTGTCATCAGGTGACAAGATTGGTATAGGCAAGCTATTAGATAGCACAACAAGTTTTCCTGTTAAATGGTATACAATTGACGAGGTTTCAGGAAATACATCACTAACGATTACCTCTGATTATGCGGAGACAGATGCTTCAGGTGATTATTATATTATTGCCAGTCCATCATCTATCGATAATGAAATCTTAAATAAATGTTCTGTATATCTTGCTATGGCAGAACATTATCTAATAGTTAATGATGACACAAGAAGATCAAGTTTAATTAGTGAAGCATATATCAAAATGAACAAAGAAAATAGGAGAATTAACAAAAATCACTATCCAAACAAAGTCAACGTACCTGCTGGTAATTATCCTTTTCCTGGTCATCTTAGAGGTGATTATCGTAATGCCTAGAGATCAGATCACAGAACCAAGAGGAATTGACGTTAGCAAGTCAGCTACGGAGATTGACAAAAATCAGGCTCGTAATGCTGAGAATGTTGTTATTGATAACCCTTACAAGGCTATTACCAATAAAAACTTAGGTTTTGAAAGACAAAATACAAGGGGATTACCATTGAAAATTGTTGATATTTTTCAATTAGACGAAGGTGATGGAAATTTAATATTCGAAAGTAATAGAATTTTAATATTCGAAAGTAGTAATCAATATTCATGGAAAACAATAGGAGGAAATTTAATATTCGAAAGTAATCAATATTTATGGAAAACGTTTGGAGGAAGTGGTAGTGGTGATAATCAATATAATGTTGCTTTTATGGCAACAAGCTTTGAAAATGAAATCTATATATCTGATAGAGATAATCATAGAATACAAATAGTCAATTGGAACGGAGAATTTAAACGTAATTTTGGTTCAGAAGGTTCAGGTAATGGGGAATTTAATCAACCTCATGGAATAAAGGGGTGGAAAGATGAAATTTATATAGTAGACCATGGAAATGGAAGAATACAAGTTTTAGACAAAAATGGAAATTATCAAAGAGAATGGAGCTTGTTAAGTGGTGTAAAAGATGTTGGTGGACAAGATGTTGAAATTTTAACAATTGGAGGAACAGACTATGTTCTTGTTTCTTCTTTATGGAGAATTAATGACAGCTTTACAGGAAAAGTAAGAACATACCAAACAGATGGGACTTTTATTAATGAATATAGTGCTCCTTCCTTAGGTTTACCCCAAGGAATTGTATCGGATTCTTCTAGTAATCTCTATATATGCTCACGTCCACAATATGCAATTAGTGGAGAAGGTTCTTTAGACGGTGGATATATCTATAAGTACGATAATAGTTTTAACCAACTTGCAAGATTTGACTTTCCTTCTGAATATTCTTATTCATGGTGGAGTTCTGTACGAGGTTACGATCCTATTCCAGACCCTTATCAAATTCATATTTCTAATAATGAAATTTTTTGTTCTATGCCAGGTAATACAGGATATGAACCTGGTGTATATGTTTTTGATCTTAGTGGTAATTTTCAGAGAAAAATTTTTACTTGGGGTAACGACTCCCCGCCTACCTATGATCATTGTGACGCACCTCATGCTCTAGCAGTTGATAATAATAAAATTATGCTTGGTGGTTTTGGTGTAGGCGCATATTGCTCAATAACCACTACTCACGATTATTAAGAATTAAATAAATGCCTAGATACGAACATAGAATATTTGACGGAATTGAAGCCAATATAGATCAGGTTGATAGAGGAACCAATCAAGCCTCACATGCTGAATTTGTGGATATCTCTATTCAAGGCAATCTAACAGTCTCAGGATTAGGCTTTGAAAGGCAGAACACTACAGAATTAACTAACGCTATTACAGATATTTTTCAGATAGATAATACAGAAACAATAGTTAATATCTCAACTTTATAGGAGCTAGTAAGAATGATATTAATTGATACTAATGCTACAGCCAATAATAAGCCTTCAGTAGTTGGCTTTAAAGGGAAAGCTTTTTACTTTAGGGGTGGTGTTAATCTCCCTTTTTATACAGATGGCGAGAACAGTTATACTCTAATGCACGAAACGCCGACTGAGACACCTGCGGTTGACGTTTCACAATTAGGGAGTATGTCAGCAACAGCCGGAGGATTTAAGTACGCTACCACCGAAATTAACGCTAATACTGCCGATGGATATAATGCTACTACTGGACGATGGAATAATCCTCATGAGACTAATTTGTCAGCAATCAGCACTATTACTGGCAATTTTACTAATAAGAAAGTTACTGTAACCGTGGACGCTTCTGCTAAAAACAGCGACATGACTCATAAGAATATTTACGGCACAGAGGACGGTGGAGATATTTTTTACTGGATCGGTGTGGTTGCAGTAGGCACAACTACTTTTGAGGATGATAATATCGCTAGAACTGTTACAAATGTTTATGGAAAAGTGACTACCGCAGTTGACGGAACTCAATCGTATGAAGAGCTTCATTATCCTTGCTGGAATCATCGGTTTGTTACAGCCAGCAAAAAGAGAATATACACAGCCGGAGTCAAAGAATACAGTACAGGAACAGTTACCACTAACGGAACAACCACAATAATCGGAGATGGTACTTCATGGACAAGAGCTTTAGAGGGTGATTATTTCAGGTTAGACGGTGATAGCAAAGTATATATCATTTCAGACGTAGTCAGCACCACAGAGATCACTCTTTCAACAGCATATACAGGAGCGAATACTTCAGGTGCTGATTACAAAATATATGGCAATAAAACATTGCTCGCTTGGTCAGCCTTGCATCCTTTGGATTCAGACCCTCTCTGGTGGGCTTTCCCCTCAGATCACTACTATGAAGTTGAAGACAGCGATAATACTCCTTTGAGCGGTTTAAGTATTATGGGGGGAAGGCCTATTACTTGGAAAGAAAAAAGCTATACACTTTGGACAGAGAACGGTAATGATCATATTCCTACGAAAAGCACTACCTCAATCGGCACAAATGCTAATCGAGCAATTGCGCAAACAAGTTACGGAACCAGTATATTTATTTCACCTGAAGGGCAGATTTACGAAGCAGTTGGTTTGATTGCAGAATATACCGGAATTGATCTGAGGAAGACCAGGGACGGCATAGAACAAAGCAGGATTCAATATTGTGATGCTATATTCTACGCTCAAAAGGGATGGTATATGCTTCTCTATACCTCAAAGGACGGAACTAAGCATGACAGAATATTAGTCTATGATACACGTATCAGAGAATATGTAATCTTTCCGATATACGGAAATTGTTTAGGCCTTGTTAAAAGCACAGAAGACGGCGATACAGTTACTAAACCTTGGTTTGGTACAGAGGGAGGCTTTTATTACAAAATGCTCACAGGAAACAATTGCGGCGGTCTGAGCGGTACATTGGAAGGAACAGCTGATAGTTTTGGAGCCGCAACCTTAGATGACAGCTCAGCAAGCTTCAATACTACTGATGACGGTCTGAAAGATATCTATGTATATCTATTTGACACAAGTGGCGATTTTCAGGAAAAGCAGAGAATCAGCTCTAATACAGGCACACAGCTAACAGTTGATACTAACTGGACAAGTTCACCGCAAGCCGGATGGACTTATGAGATCGGTTCCTTAATGTCAAGTTGGGAAAGCAAGACTTTTAACTTTGATGTTGATAACCAGAAAACAATTAATGACTTTCTTATAGGATATGCTAAAGCTTCGTCAACTACCAATGTAAGAGTAGAGCTTTTCTATAGTCAAACTGCTGACATGGACGATGATACAAAAACAGATTATGTGACATTTGATTTAAGTACAGAATCTTATTACCGGCCGCTTAAATGTAAAAATAACCAGTTCAGATATTTTAAGTTTAGATTTTGGACTCATGGGACAAATAATCCGGCAACAATCTCAAGTCTAAGTTATAACGTGGAAAGGAAAACTTTCTAATGAGTTATGAATTACCGAATCCTCCAATATTTAATTGGCAGAACGTAGAAGATAGACAGCTACGGTATAGTCTGTATGAATTAGAAAGCTATCTCTATGACCTAAAGAATGCCAGAACAGAAGACCAGAAGGACTTGACTACCTCATCTGATAAGGTCTTTGCGAACTTACAGCTGTCATCTTTAACCAATAATCGACTTATTGGCTCCAACTCTGTAAATACATTAGTTAGCGTTGATTTAGTTGATTATATAGACGGAACTACTAATCAGGTAACTGTCACTGATGACACAGATGGAACAGTAACCTTAAGCTTACCACAAGATATCGATACAGGAGCAGATGTTCAGTTTAATAGTGCAACATTAAATGATCTTGATGTTGACACCCTTAACCTTAACGGCAATGTCATATCAGACAGCACAGGAACAATCAGCTTTGATAATGAGAATTTAACTACCACAGGCAACATCACCATAGACAGCGACAGCTCTAAGCTATATCTAGGCGACGATCAGGATATGGAGATTTATCACGATGGGACTAATGGGTATATTGATAATAAGAATGGAGAATTATTATTAAATTATAGTTCTACTGGAAATGTTAGGTGTTTTTATGGGATAGAGGTTGATAATTCTAGTGATGGTTATGGTATATTTGCTCATAGAAAAACCGCTGAAGGCGATGATTTTATAAAATTATATATAAATAAAAATAGAGAAGCTGTGTTACTTGCTGATTCTAATTATTTCTGGATACAAAATAATAAAACAAATGGAAGTTTTATATTA
>Ga0172382_10007548_pt1 | contig 15403 bp, 14 predicted proteins | sample Leawel138RmetaG_FD_122245 | JGI IMG/M metagenome (GOLD analysis project Ga0172382, IMG submission 122245) | Leachate microbial communities from a municipal landfill in Southern Ontario, Canada - Leachate well 138R metaG | ecosystem: Engineered > Solid waste > Landfill > Unclassified | place...
ATGTCCGCGTCTGCGACGTCTACGGCGCCGGCTTCTTCTACATCCCCGGCACCGAGACCTGCCTGCGCATCTCCGGCTACGTCTATCACCAGATCGGCGCCACCAGCGCCGACAATCTCGGCGACACGCCGAGCTGGGCCGGCGGGACCGGCACCCGCGGCGACGCCTTCACCAACAGGACCCGCGCCCGCGTCAACTTCGACGCCCGCTCGGAGACCCAGTACGGCACGCTGCGCAGCTACATCCGCGTGCAGAGCGAACTGACCGAGACCAATTACAGCCAGGACGGCAACGGCGTCTTCGACCAGGCGTGGCTCTCGCTCGGCGGCTTCCTCGCCGGTTACACGGAGTCGGCCTTCCACAACTCCAACCTCGTCGGCAGCAAGACCAACGGCACCGGCTTCGCCGACGACGCGCTCAGCTATGCGAAGCACCAGCGCCAGCTGATCCAGTACAATTTCTCGGGCTCGAACGGCTTCTTCGCCGTGGCCTCGCTGGAAAACGACCCGGACGACAACGACTACGTGCCGGATTTCGTCGGCAAGGTCGGCATCCAGCAGGGTTGGGGCGCGGCGTGGCTGACGGTCGGCGTCGATCAGGACAATGGCGGCCTTACCGGCCTTCCCGGCGACACCGAGTTCGCGGTCAAGGCCGGCCTGCACTACAACGTCCCCGGCGCGCCCGGCTCGGCCTTCCGCCTCGTCGGCCACTACAACAGCGACCCGAACAGCTACCAGCAGCAGATCGGCGGCTCCGGCTGGCTCGCCTCGGAATGGTCGGTCTATGCCGGCTACATTCACCAGTTCAACCCGCAGGTCGCGGCCTGGATCGGCGCCGCCTATTATGACGACGTCTATGTCTCGCCGTTCCTCGACGGCGCGCCCGGCTGGAGCACGGCGAGCAGCCGCGACGGCTTCCACGTCGAGACCGGCCTGACCTGGGAACCCGTCAAGAACTTCGAGGTTCGCGCCGAGGCGGTCTACACCAAGGTCGACAATTTCGACGGCACGGTGTCGGGCTTCCTGCGCTTCACCCGCTCGTTCTGATCCTTCGCGGACCGGACAACAAGAACCCGGCGGGCGACCGCCGGGTTTCTTTTTGCCTATCCCTTTATTTTACGCAGTTCCGAACGGAAAAGTGCTTCACACTTTTCCTGGAATTGCTCTACCGCACGATCAGCGTGCCGGCGCCGTGCTGGGTGAAGAGTTCGAGCAGCACCGAATGCGGCGTCTTGCCGTTGAGGATGACGACCCCTTCCACCCCGCGCTCGATGGCCTCGATGCAGGTCTCGACCTTGGGGATCATGCCGCCGGAAATGGTGCCGTCGGCGATCAGCGCCTTCGCCTCGGCCACGGTCAGTTCGTCGATCAGCTTGCCGTCCTTGTCGAGCACGCCGGGCACGTCGGTCAGGAACAAGAGGCGCGTGGCGTTGAGCGCACCGGCGATGGCGCCGGCGAAGGTGTCGGCGTTGATGTTGTAGGTGTGGCCGTCGCGTCCCGGCGCCACCGGCGCGATCACCGGGATCATCTCCGAGCGGGCCAGAAGGTCGAGCAGCGTGCGATCGACCTCGACCGGTTCGCCGACGAAGCCGAGATCGAGCACGCGCTCGATGTTGCTTTCCGGGTCCCTGACCGTCTTGCGCGCCTTCTCGGCGAACACCATGTTGCCGTCCTTGCCGCACAGGCCGATGGCCCATTCGCCCTCGGCGTTGATCAGCGCCACGATCTCCTTGTTGATCGAGCCGGCCAGCACCATCTCGACGATCTCGACGGTCTTGCGGTCGGTGACGCGCAGGCCGCCCTCGAACTTGGATTCGATGCCCATCTTGGTCAGCATCGCGCCGATCTGCGGGCCGCCGCCATGGACGACGATGGGATTGACGCCCGACTGCTTCAACAGCGCGATGTCGCGCGCGAATGCCTTGCCCAGCTCCTCGTCGCCCATGGCGTGGCCGCCATATTTCACCACGACGGTCCGGTTCTCGTAGCGTTGCATGTAGGGCAGCGCCGCCGACAGCAGGCGCGCCTGTTCTTCGGCGGTGGCGGGGGTCTCGGTGGTCATGCTGGTCCTCAAGGGCGGCGGTTCGGAGCGGAGATGTTAGCCTCGCGTCTCATAGCCGCAAGCGGCCGGCGCGACAATCACCAAGACGGCCATCAAAAGGCGGCCGCCGATTGCATTATCGCTCGTTTTGCCGTCAATAGGCGCATGGATGGAATCAATGACGACGACCTGCCGGACATCGTCGATGTCGTGATCGAGATGGGCCGCGGCGTGCCGGCGGAGCAGCCCCGCGCAACGCCCCTGCCCGGCCATCTCGACGACCTCGCCGACCGGGCGCGCTCCTATGTCGAAGCGGCCAGCTCCGCCAACACGCGCCGCGCCTATGCGGCCGACTGGAAGCATTTTTCGAGCTGGTGCCGGCGGCAGGGTTTTTCGCCGATGCCGCCTTCGGCGCAGACGGTCGGCCTCTACATCACCGCCTGCGCCGCCGGCGAGGTCGATGGAAGCAGAAAGCCCAACGCGGTCTCGACCATCGAGCGGCGGCTGTCGTCGCTGGCGTGGAACTATGCCCAGCGCGGCCTCGTCCTCGACCGCAAAGACCGCCACATCGCCACCGTCATGGCCGGCATCCGCAACCGCCACGCCGCGCCGCCGCGACAGAAGGAAGCGATCCTGCCGCACGACCTGATCGCGATGCTGGAGACGCTGGATCGCGGCACCCTGCGGGGCCTGCGCGACCGCGCCATGCTGCTGGTCGGCTTCGCCGGCGCGCTGCGCCGCTCCGAGATCGTCGGGCTCGATGCCGGCCGCGATCAGACCGAGGACGGGCGCGGCTGGGTCGAGATTCTCGACAAGGGGATGCTGGTGACGTTGCGCGGCAAGACCGGCTGGCGCGAGGTCGAGATCGGGCGCGGCTCGTCCGACATGACCTGCCCCATCGTCGCACTGGAAACGTGGCTCACCTTCGCCCGCATCGGCCACGGCCCGCTGTTCCGTCGCGTGACGGGACAAGGCAAGAAGGTGGGGAGCGAGCGCCTGAACGACCAGGAGGTCGCCCGCCTCGTCAAGCGCGCGGCGCTTGCCGCCGGCGTGCGCGGCGACCTTGCTGAGAGCGAGCGCGGAAAGCTCTTCGCCGGGCACTCTCTAAGGGCCGGTCTCGCCTCCTCGGCCGAGGTCGACGAGCGCCATGTCCAGAAGCAGCTCGGCCATGCCTCGGCCGAGATGACCCGCAAGTACCAGCGCCGGCGCGACCGCTTCCGCGTCAACCTGACCAAGGCGGCAGGTCTTTAAGACTCAGACGATGGCGAGGTCCCAGCCGCCATAGTGCTCGTCGCTGCGCTTGCCGCGCGGCAGGCTGAGGCCGATCAGCGCCAGCCCGATGACGAGGTCGGCGGCAAGGCCGACGGTCGTGCCACCGTCGAGAAGGAAGGGCGAGGCCGCGATCCAGGCGCCGACGGCGACATTGACGAAGCGGACGGCGCGCGCCACCTCGGCCATCGCCGTCACCGCGACCATGATGGCGACGCAGCCGGCGACATGGTCGCTGAAATAGAGCGGCGGCTCGGTGGCGAAGACCAGCGGCGTCGCCATCAGCACCGCGCCGAGCCCGACGCTCGCCACCAGCGTCCACGGGAAATTGACGCCGCCGGTGACGAAGTCGCGCAGCACGTCCGCCGCCGAGCGATCGAGGTCGGGCTCGGGCGTCTGGTTCTCCGACAGCGCCGGGCCGCCCTTCCAGAAGGTGCGCCAGAACGGCTCGCCCGCCTTCTTCGCGCGCCACAGATATTGAGCGCTCGCCAGCACTTCATCGAGCGAATAGGGGATGAGAACCACCGTCACCGCCGCCTGGACGATGCAGAGCGTGCACAGCGCCCCGATCAGCGGCGGCTGGATGATGATGAAGGACACGCTGACGATGCCGAGCGGGATGATGAGCAGGCCGAACAGGAACACCATCCACGGCATGGTGCGCCAGCGGCGGCGGTCGCCGACGGCGCCGGCGAGGATGTCGAGCGCATAGGCGAATGCGCCGAGCCCGGCATCGGCGATCGGGAACCCCTTCGACACCCAGGAGGTGACGACCGCCTCGCTGCCATTGGCCGCGGGCGCGGCGCCCGGTCCGAAGAACGGGTCCCACAGGCCCTCGACATGGCCCATCTGGTAGCCGGCGAGATAGCGCGAGACGAACAGCCCGACGAAGGCGAGCGCGACGATGGGGATGCGCTGGGTGAAGGAGGACGGCGAATAGGTCCAGCCGAGCGGGCGGTCGTCGTCGGAGGCGAGCGCGCGCCGGCTGATGCCGGGCGACGGCGGGATGATGACGGCGAAGGCGACGACCAGCATGCCGACGAGCGTGTCGAGCCCGTAGGCGGCGGCGCTCGTGGTCCAGAACGCCAGCGGCGCCAGCATCACCCAGAGGCCGAGCGCGGCCGTGCCCCATTGCAGCCAGTGCAGGCGGCGATACATGCCGGCCAGAGCCAGCGCGGCGATGGCAAGGCCGGAGACGATCTCGCTGACGCCAAGCCGCATGTCGCGCACGGCGCTCTCGGCCAGCTCATGGCCGAGAGCGGGCGGGGGCGGCGCGGCGACGGGATCGAACAGCCCGATCAGGAAGGGCGAGGTGGCGAGCCACAGGCCGAGCGCGGCATTGGCGAGCGGCGCCCACAGCGTGCGGTAGCGGTGGTCCTCGAGCGCGGCCTCGACCTCCTCCCTGCTGCGCTCCAGCGGCCCGGCGACACGCTCCCTCGCCTGCTCCAGCTCCGGTTCGGAAGCCGCGACGGCGGCCGGGTGCAGCCTGTTTGCCTCGTACCAGTCGGTCGGATCGGCCTTCAGCCGCCGGATCATCTCCGGCAGCGTGGCGACGAGGCCGTGCCGCGGCTTCCAGCCGAGCAGCCGCCGCGCGCGGGAGGTGTCGATCTCGTAGTGGTCGTCGGAATTCTCGATCATCCATGGCCGGATGTCGGTGTCCTGGTCGAGCACCTCGGTCTGGAGCCACGATCCGGCCTTGGTCAGCCCCTTGGGCAGCGAGAGGGTCGGCCAGTCCTCGTCATGCACCAGCCGGCCGATCCGCTTCTGCATCTCCTCGTAGGACGGCGTCTCCTCCTCACCGACCAGGAGCACCGTCTCGTCGGGCAGGTCGTCGCGGCGATCGACGACGCGGCGCATGGCATCGACGAGATCGTCCTTGTGCAGATAGGGCTGGCCGCTCGCAAGATCGCCGGTGAAGAGATAGGCGGTCGGCCGGCGCTCGAAGATGCGGGCGATCTGCTGGGCGATGAAGGCGGCCCGGCAGTCCTCGTCATAGACGCCGGCAAGCCGCAGCACGACCGTCCGGATCCCGCCGCGCTCGCGCGCGATCAGGGCTTCGGTCTCGGCCTTGGACCGCGGATAGGCCCAGGGCGGGTCGAGCGGCGATTCCTCGTCGATCCTGACGCCTTTGTCCGGGCTCGGCGCGTGGACCAGCAGCGTGCTCGAAAAGACGAACTGCTCGGTCTCCATATCGCGCAGCCCGGCAAGCAGCCGGCGCGTGCCCTGCACGGTGACGGCGTCGTATTTCGGATTGTCCTCGCCGGTCGTGTCGTAATAGGCGGCGAGATGGATGACGGAGGCGATCCGGCCGCCGGTGCGTTTGCGAACCTCGCCCAGCGCGCGGGCGACATCCTCGTCCGAGGTCAGGTCGACCTCGATCGTCTCCATGCCCTCAAGCGCATTTTCCGGCTGCCGCATGTCGAGGCCGATGACGCGGTAGCTTTCGCGGAGGCCGCGCGCGATGGCCTGGCCGAGAAAGCCGTTGCTGCCGGTGATGAGAACGGTCGGGAGGCGCGCTGTCGGCATGGCGGCCCTTTCCGGTTTCGCAGGGGGTCTCGCTGCAAACCGCCCGCCATGCGGGAAGGTTCCATGATCGCCGGGAAGGTCAGGGCTGGGGCTCGAGCCTGAACAGGTCGACGAAGCCCTGCGCGGCCTCGATGTCGCCCTCGGCGCCGATGAAGCCCTTGGCGACCAAGAGGACTACGGGCGCGGTGCCGTAGACCGCCGCCGCCATCGCGTTGCCGTTGCCCCTGAGCACGAAGGGGGCGTCGGGCCGGGCGCCGCCCAGCGTCGAGACGCGGCCGGCGGCGATCCGCATCTCGAAGGCTTCCTCGCCGAAGTCGAAGCCGCCGAGCGCCTCACGCCCGCCAGCGCGCTCGCGCATCAGGTTGACGCCCATAGAGATCATCAGCGCCGAAGGGCTGATGAAGCGAGACGGATCGTGGCCCGGCACGGTCAGCGCCCAGCGGCACAGCGCCTCCAGCACCGGCAACAGGCCGCGACCCAGCTCGGTCAGGCTGTAGGTTCCGAGCCGCTCGTCATGGGCGACGATTCCAGCGTCGCGCAGCTGCGCCAGCCGGCCGGCGAGCACGCTCGCCGTGACGCCGGGCAGGCCGGCGCGCAACAGCCGGAAACGCTTGGGCGCGAACATCAGCTCGCGCACGACGAGCAGCGCCCAGCGGTCGCCGATCTGGTTGAGCGCGTGTGCGCCCAGACAGCCCTCGTCATAGCGCAGGCGCGCGGTGTCGCCATGTCTTGTCATGTTTTTCATACTAACGGTTGCTTTTTCATACTTCAAGAGTCATCATGATCCGGCGGGGCGCGTCCAACCGACGAGGAGAAGGTGGATGACCTACTATACCGGATGCATCGCAGCGGTCCCGACCGCGAACAAGCAGAAATATCTCGACCATGTGAACGCGGCCTGGCCGCTGATGCGCAAGCACGGCGCGACCCGCATGGTCGAGAGCTGGGGCGTCGACGTGCCGAAGGGCAAGGTCAACGACCTCTATGGCGCGGTGAACGCGAAGGACGACGAGGCCGTCGTGTTCTCGTGGATCGAGTGGCCGGACAAGGCGGCCGCCGATGCGGCCTGGCAGTCGATGAATGACGACCCGGCGATGAAGGAGATGCCGCAAATGCCGTTCGACGGCAGCCGCATGATCTTCGGCGGTTTCGAGCCGGTGTTCGCGGAAGGCTCCGACAGGGGCGCGGGCTACCTGCAAGGCTTCGCGCTCGCCGTGCCTGAGAAGAACAGGGCCGCTTACGGCAAGATGGCGCGCGAGGCATGGGAAGGCGCGTTCCGGCCCGAGGGCTGCCTCGGCATGGTCGAGGGCTGGGGCGTCGACGTGCCGCACGGCAAGCAGACCGACTTCTACCGCGCGGCCAAGGCCGAGGACGGTGAGGTGCCGGTGTTCAGCTGGGTCGCGTGGCCCGACAAGGCGACATGCGACGCCGCCGCCAAGGCGATGGAGGCGAGCATGGAGGGGAAGGAGTACCCCGAAATGCCGTTCGACGGCATGCGGATGATGTGGGGCGGCTTCGACCCGATCTTCGATTCCGCGGCTGCCCGATGAGCGTCATTCTTTACACCTATGATTGGCTGCCCGAGTTCCCGCGCGGCTTCGTCCGCGAATTCCGCGTGCGCTGGGTGCTGGAGGAGACCGGCCGTCCCTATGCGGTCGCCACGGTTCCGGCGGAGCGGAAAAGCGACGAGCACCGCGCCATGCAGCCCTTTGGGCAGGTCCCGGTGATCAAGGACGGCGGGCTGACGCTGTTCGAGAGCGGGGCGATCGCGCTGCATCTGGCGGAAGGGACGCCGCTCCTGCCGCCGGATCGCCGTGCCGAGGTGACCCAGTGGCTGATCGCGGCGCTCAACACGGTCGAGATCGCCAGCGGCCGGTGGATCAGCATGGTGCTCGCCGCCCGCATGCCGCAATTCTTCGGGCCCGCCTCGCCGCCGGAGGCCATGGAATACGCGCGGCAGGGCATGAGGAACCGGCTGGATGTGGTGGAGACGCTGATAACGGATCGCGACTGGCTGACGGGCGGGTTCAGCGTCGCCGACATCATGATGGTCGACGTGCTGCGCGTCCCCGCCGCCGAGGGACAACTGGAGGACTATCCGGCGCTCACGGCCTATGTCGCGCGCGCCGCCGCCCGGCCGGCATTCGAAAGAGCGATGGCCGACCACATGGAGCATTGGCGCAGGGCGGACGCCGCCCGCAAGGCCGGCGAACCCGCCTGAGCCTCGGAACCCGAAAAGGAGATGTGCGATGAACTATCACGGCAACCCATGCTGGTACGAGCTGGGCACCGGCGATCTCGACGCCGCCGCCGGCTTCTATGGCCGGATCCTCGGATGGCAGGTGGTTGACAGCGGCATGGAGGGCTTCGACTACCGCCTCGCCCGCTCGGACGGGGACATGGTGGCGGGCCTGATGTCGATTGCCGACCAGCAGGGCGACCCGTCGCCGAACTGGCTGATCTATTTCGCCGTCGACGATTGCGACGGGACCGCGGCCGAGGTCGAGGCGAAGGGCGGCTCGATCCACAGGCAGCCGGCCGACATTCCCGGCACCGGCCGCTACGCCGTGGTCGTCGATCCGCAGGGCGCGGCGTTCGGCCTGCTGCAACCCGACATGAGCGGGATGAGCGAGGCCGACATCGCCAGGGCCGAGCAAGGCGGCGCCTTCAACCAGAACAAGGCTGGGCACGGCAACTGGAACGAGCTGATGACGACGAACCCCGAGGCCGGCTTCGCCTTCTATTCCGGCCTGTTCGGCTGGACGAAGGGCGAGGCGATGGATATGGGCGCGATGGGTGTCTATCAGCTGATCCGCCGCGAAGGAGTCGACATCGGCGCGATGATGGGCCTCGGCGATTCGCCGGTGCCGGCGTGGCTGCCCTATTTCGGGGTCGGCGGCGCGGTGACGAAGACCGTCGAGGCGATCACGTCGAGCGGCGGCACGGTCCATCACGGCCCGGTCGAAGTGCCCGGCCCGGCCTATATCGCGGTAGCGCAGGACCCGCAGGGCGCATGGTTCGCCGTGGTCGGCGCGGAGAGATAGCCCTCGCCGACGCCGCCCCTCATTCGCCGTTCGGGCCCTTTCCCCGAGGGATGGGAAACGAAACGTCGCAGCCGGTCCCCTTCTACCCGTTCACGGGAGAAGGGGACCCGCCGGATGGGGGGGCGGCAGCATCCGCGACCGGGCCGCACTCGCTCTCATGAAGGACACCCGGTCCACCGGGATGCTCGCAGTATAAATTCCGCGACTGCCTGTTCCAGATGCTCGACGAGATGCCGGCCAAGAGCACCGAGCCGGCGCTGCTGTTCATCGACCCCGACGGCTTCAAGACGGTCAACGACTGCTACGGCCACGATGTCGGCGACAAGCTGCTGACGGCGGTGGGCGAGCGCCTTTCGGCGGCGCTCGGCGAAGGCGCGCTGACGGCGCGGCTGGGCGGCGACGAATTCGCCGCCGTGGTGCACGATGCCGGCCAGACCGTCGAGGCCAGGGCCGGCGCGGCCAGGGCTATCTGTTCAGCCGGCCGCTCACCGCCGACGACACGACGGCCTTCATCGCCCGATACGTCGCGAAGGAGCCGTGAGGCGGGTCGAATGGGCGCAAGGAAAACCGGGCATGAAGCCATGCCCGGTTTTTCCGCGATTCGCGCTAGAGCAATTCCAGGAAAAGTGTGAAGCACTTTCCGCCCGGAATTGCGGAAAAACAAGGAGATAGATCGTTTCACCGTTTCCGTGAAACTGTGAAACGATCTAGAATGAACCTGCGATACTGGGCAGCCAGTCAGCGGGGAAGACCGATGAGCCAGCATGCGGCAGCGGGCGCGGAGGCCGCCGCCCTTCACGGGCCGGCGGCGACGACGTGCCGTTCCGGCCGGAAGAGCCGGCCTCGGCGCGCGCGCCTGCGAAAGGGTATGTCGCGGTGATGATCCGGCGGCGGGCGCGCGACGGCACGTTCATGCGCGCTAGCATCATGAGCGGTTTCTACGAGTTCGCGCAGGCGCTGGGCGCGGACCCGGCGCAGATGCTGGCGCGCGCCGGCATCGACCCGGCCGCGCCGGGCGCCCCCGACACGCTCGTCTCGTTCCGGGCCTACGGCGCGCTGCTGGAGACGATGGCCGAGGAAACCGGACGCGCCGATGCCGGGCTCGAATGGGCGCTGGACGGCCCGGCCCATTTTCCCTGCTGCGGGCCGATGCTGCTCGTGGCCGCAACCACCCCGACCTTCGGCGAATGGGTGGGTCGCGCCGCCGCCTATTGGCGGCTCCACACCAATGCGCTCTCCCCGCGCACGATCGACGACGGCGCCGGCGGCGTCATCCTCCGCTTCGACCGCAACGGCGCGCCGCCCGCCCGGCGCCAGCAGATGGAGCACATCTTCGCGGCCGCGACGCGGCTGGCGCGAGCGGTGCTGGCCGACGACGGAGCCGCCGCGATCGCGGTGCGGTTCCGGCACGGCCGGCCCCGCGACACGGCGCTTCACGACGCCGTCTTCCGCTGCCGGCTCGACTTCGACGTGCGCCACGACGAGATCGTGCTGCCGCGCGGCGCGCTGGCGTTATCCCTCGACGGCCGCGCGGCGGAGACGCAGGCGATCACGGACGCTTTCATCCGCCATCGGATCGCGATGCTGCCTCGATACACGCCGGGCGTCGCCACCTCCACCGCGCTCGCCGTCAAGACCGTCCTCGGCGCCGGCATCTGCTCGAAGGAATTCATCGCCCGGGCGCTGGGGGCGAGCCCGCGCAAGCTGCAACGGCTGCTGGCGCTGGAAGGCACGACCTATGAGGAGGTGCTCGACGGCGTGCACCGGGAGACCGCGTGCCAGCTTCTCGCCGAAACCACCGTCCCGATCTCGACCATAGCCGGGATGCTCGACTTCGCCTCCGCCGCCGCGCTGACGCTGGCGGTCAGGCGCTGGACAGGCACGACCCCGAGCGGCTACCGCGCCGCGACGCGGGCCGAAGGCGGGTAGATCGTTTCCGGCCCTTCCGGCCCTGACAGCGGCCTCGTCATCCTCCGCGCATATTCCCCCGTGATTCACGAGGAGACGGGATGCTCCTTCTTCCTGCCTGTCCTTCCCGCAATCCGGTTGCCGGATCAGGCTCCCTCAGTTCAGGCTCCGCTGCTCGGCCCCGGCGGTCTCGCTTCGCGCCGCGTTCCTGAACGGGCGGGCCGACATGCCTGTCCAGCGCCGGACCGCGGTGGTGAAGGGCGGGGTCTTGGTGTAGCCGAGCAGGCCGGCGATGCTGGCGACCGGGATCTCGCTATCGGCGAGGAGCTGACGGGCCATGCGCTCGCGGGTCTTGTCGAGCAAGACCGGGAAGGTGGTTCCCTCGCGGGCGAGCTGGCGCTGGAGCGTCTTGGCGCCCACCGACAGGAGCCGCGCGATGAGCGGCTGGGTGCAGAAGCAGGTGCCGATCAGGCCTGGAATGGCGGCCTCGACCCGGGCGCGCGTCGATCCGTCATAGTCGGGAATCGTCCATGCCCGCGCCTCGACGTAGCTGGCGAGCCAGCTCTCCAGCACCTGCGGATGCAGCTCGATCGGGCGCTCGTGCAAAGTGCGGCGGTAGACCAGTTCGTCATGGGCGCATCCATAATCGACCGGGCAGGGAAAGAACGCCTCGTGAAGCCGGGTGTCGTGCGGCCTGACATGCCTGAAGCGGATGCGCTCGATGCCCTCGTCGGCGCCCGGCGCCAGCGCCCGCAACAGCGCGCAGACGCCGCCGAGAATGTACTCGACCTGATGCCGCGAGGGCGGGACCAGCCTCGAGAAGCCGACCCTGAGCGTCAGCACGTCGTTCGCGCCCGTGTCGAGCAGTTCGGCATGGGAGCCGTTGGTGTGCCAGTGCCAGTAATTGCGCGAATGGAAGCACCATTCGCCGATCGTATCCGTGAACCGGGCGATCAGCGCGACCGCGCCGAAATTGAGGAGCGGCGCCGGCGCGGCCGCCAGCCATTCCAGCGCCAGCGACGGCTTCTGCAAGTCCTGCGCCGCGAGTTCCATCAGGTGCCCTACCGCCGTCCAGGAAATCACCATGTCGAGATCGCGCAGGGCGCGCTCCGGGATGCCAGCGCGCGCAGCCAGCGCAGCCGCGTCGCCGCCGGCCGCCGCGACGAGCTCCGCGAAGCCGCCGAGCATCGCCGCCCGCACATAGGCGGAGCGGGTCGGGGCGCTGAAAGCCGGCATCATCGAGAGATGTCCATCAGTCATAACTTTTGCGATCCTCAAGTATAAACTACTCCGATTCTGGTTGATCCCGAGTCATAGTGCTCCTTTCAGATTCAGATTCACAATCGTATAATAATTTTCAAGTCGAAACTGTCGAATATCAGTGACTTCACTGTTGAAGCGACGTCACAGAACACGCTGCGCCGCCCGCAGGCACGAACGGCCCGGCCCCTCCCCCGGCAGCCGGGGATGCCAATCGTCATGGGCGCGACCTCTTTGATATTGAGGCGAAAATCATGATCCTGCATCGCCACCCCTGCGATGAATGCGGGCCGGAGATTATGTAAATAAAATTTTAATAATAAATTCCATGATATATTGAAATTATATTAACCAATATATTCTTTTAGTATACTTTATTTCTTTCAACCTCCCGTCCAGCCATAGATCCCGAAGGGAACCGGCCGCCGATGCTCGGTACTGTTGATGGCCCGCCGGGAAACCGCTCCGTCCTGCCGGGCCGGAAACGGCCGTGGCACGGTCCGAGGGGAACCGACCGATTTCCCCGCCGTTCCCCTCGCAGGCCCATGCGGGCGATTCCTTCGCGGACGTGCCCGCGGTTCGGGAGAGCTGCAATGGCAAGCAGACTGACATGGGGCATCCTCGTCGGCGTCGTCCTCGGCGCGGCGCTGGGGTCCATCGCCGGCAACACCGCCATCGGCATCGCCGTCTGCATCGCGGCCGGCGCGATAGCGGGCGGGCTGTGGCACCTCATCGAGTCGAGGGACTGAGCCGGTGCTCGATGCCCTGATCCGCTTCCTCCTGTTACCGGGAGAATGGGTCAGCGACCGTCTCGGCGTGACCCGCCGGGACAATCGCGGCCTGGTGCGGATGCTGGTCAACTACCTGTTCTGGGGCACGCTGGCGGCGCTCGGCCTGGCGATCTGGGCCTCGACGCTGCCGCCATATCGCTGAGGCGGCCGCGCCTCCCCCCTTTCCCCAACTGCGGAACATGAGCGGCGGCATGTCGTTTGGGACATGCGCCCCCGCGCGGGCGTTCCCATCGACATGACGGAGGATGAAGGGCATGACGCGACAACACAGCCACGACGAACGGGCAACTGAAACGGGGATTTCGAGACGATCCCTTCTCGCCGGCACCGCCGGCCTGACGCTGGGCACAATCGCCGCCGGGCAGGCAAGCGCCCAGCAGCCGGAGGCCGCGATGCAGATGGCGGCCCATGGCGGCTCCCACGGCAGCCCCGCCACCAGCCTGAGCCAGCGCGCCTATTCCGTGCCCGCGGCCGTCGCCGGCGACATCGCCCACGATCCCGCCGCGATACCGGGGCCGATCGCGCGCAAGGAGCCGGAGACGGTGCAGGTCGAGTTGGAGGCGATCGAGAAGGAGGCGAAGCTCGACCAGCGCGCCACCTTCCGCTACTGGACCTTCAACGGCACGGTGCCGGGGCCGTTCGTGCGGGTTCGAGCCGGCGACACGGTCGAGGTCCGGCTGAAGAACCACGAAGACAGCTGGATGATGCACAATGTCGATTTCCATGCGGTGAAGGGTCCGGGCGGCGGCGCCGAGCTCACCAACGCCGCGCCGGGCGAAACGGCCGGCTTCCGCTTCAAAGCGCAGCATCCCGGCCTCTACGTCTATCACTGTGCGGTGCCGCCGGTGGCGATGCACATCGCCAACGGCATGTACGGCATGATCCTGGTCGAGCCGGAAGAGGGGCTGCCGCCCGTCGATCGCGAATTCTACGTCATGCAGGGCGAGATCTACACCACGGAGCCGTTCGGCTCGGAAGGGCTGCTGAACGAGGACTACGACAAGCTCCTCAACGAGCGGCCGGAATATTTCGTCCTCAACGGCCATGTCGGGGCGCTGACCGACCACTATCCGATGAAGGCGCGCGTCGGCGAGACGGTGCGCATCTTCTTCGGCGTCGGCGGGCCGAACTTCGTGTCCTCGTTCCACGTCATCGGCGAGATCTTCGAGCGCGTCCACCTCAACGGCAGCGTGACCGCCCCGCCGCAGACCGACGTGCAGACCGTGACCGTTCCCGCCGGCGGCGCGACCATGGTGGAGTTCACGCCCAGGGTTCCCGGCCGCTACGTGCTCGTCGATCACTCGCTGTCGCGGGTGGAGCGCGGGCTTGCAGGCTGGCTCGACGTCGAGGGCGAGGAAAGCCCGGACCTGTTCGGCGCCATCGGCTGAGTCGCCGAAAAACCGAGGTTCACGACCACATGATCGGCAGTTCGGCGAGGGCATTCCTCAGCCGCAGCATATCCCACGGCAGATGCTCGGTGACGGCGAGGCCGACCATGTCGGCGGCCGCGCCGGCGTCCTTCAGCAGCCGCGCCACCTGTTCCAGCCGCATCGTGCCCTGAACGACGCCGGCGAACGCGTCCTCCGGCGCGTCCGGCCGGTTGAACAGCAGCGGCGAGAAATGCGCCGGGTCGAGCACGTCGAGGTCGAAATGGACGGCGAGACGGGTGATGCCTTGCGCCTCGATCCAGTCGAGGACCGGGCGGCTGTCCCCGGCCAGCGCCGCGGCGGGCACATGGCGGATGCCGAGTTCGGCGAGGATCGCGCCCTCGGCGTCGGTCCAGGCGTCCATGCCGGCGATCAGCACACGGGAGGCGGCGAGCTTTTCCGGCACCTCGGCAGTGAAGGCGGCATCGCCACGGCCGAGCAGCATGGCCAGCACATGGGCATGAGCGTGCGGGAACTCGGCCGCGCTCATCACGTCGGGATGGGCATCGACCCAAAGGACGCCGAGCTTCTCCCCATATTTGCGGCTGAGAAAGGCGATGGGAGCCAGATCGACGAGGCAATCGCCGCCCAGCGTCACGATCCGGTCGGGGTCGTGGCACTCGATCGCCGCGCGCGCGGCCCGCGCCTGCGCCAGCAGCGCGGCCCGCGACTTGATGCCGTGCTCGATTGCGCGCGGATTTCCATCCGCCTCGGGAACGGCGATCGTTTCCTCCGGCCCGTCATGCGCCGGCGCCAGCCAGCGCAGCAATTCGGCCCCGAAGCGATAGGCCGGCTCGTCCCCGCCTTGCCATTGCGGCATGTTCAGCCGCAGCGTCGTCGAGGCCATGGACGTCCTCCTCGTGTTGCGGCGGCGTCCCCGCCCTATTCTCGGAAGTCGGGCAGGCTCTGGAAAGCGGCCTTCAGAGCATCCGACCAGCCTTCGGAAACCGTGCGGTAATAGGGATCGTCCTGGGCGATGCGCCTGCGGTAGCCGACGCGGAAGGTGTCGCGCTCATAGAACAGCATGTCGAGCGGCAGCCCGACCGACAGGTTGGAGCGCACGGTGGAATCGAACGACACCATCAGCAGCTTCGCCGTCTCGGCGAAGGTCATGTCCGGCTCGTAGGCGCGCACGAGG
>Ga0172382_10007549_pt1 | contig 15403 bp, 12 predicted proteins | sample Leawel138RmetaG_FD_122245 | JGI IMG/M metagenome (GOLD analysis project Ga0172382, IMG submission 122245) | Leachate microbial communities from a municipal landfill in Southern Ontario, Canada - Leachate well 138R metaG | ecosystem: Engineered > Solid waste > Landfill > Unclassified | place...
GCCGACGCCGTCGCCGCCCCTGCCGCCGACCACACCACCACCGCCCATACCGCCGCCGTCGCCCCCGCCACCGCCACCCCCGCCGCCGCCACAGCCGCCCCTACCACCGCCCATGCCGCCGCCATAGCCGCCCATACCACCACCCATGCCGCCGCCATAGCCGCCCATACCACCACCCATGCCACCGCCATAGCCGCCCATACCGCCACCCATGCCGCCACCGTAGCCGCCCACTACGCCGCCCACGCCGCCCACTCGTCCACCACCCATGCCGCCGCCATAGCCGCCCATGCCGCCACCCATGCCGCCCATACCACCACCGGCTATACCGCCGAAAGAGTTGCGCAGTACGACTTTAAAGAGGGTTTCTGAACCGGCGTTTCTCAATTCATAATAACGGGTTTCGAGTTTTTCAAAAGATTCCCGGCGAATAACAGAGGGGCGGGTTATCCAGATAAATCCGGGCTGAACCGCATAATCCAGACCGAGCGGGCGCAACAGTGCTTGCAAGGCTTCCGCCAAGGACACGTTTTTCATGTTGATATAGGGCACTCTGCCGTCGGTTTTTTCTCCGTAAATTTCATCGACTTCACTGGTTGCAACAGTTGAACCGGGAACTGCTCCCGGCTGTGGCGCCGGTGCAGCACCAGCCGGCGGGAAGGGAGCAGGCGAGGGAGCACCGGGAATTCCGGGAGGCATCGCGCCGGGACCACCGGGCATTCCGGGGGCTTGTTGCGTGCCGTAGATGGGAGATTCTTTGGGAGGCGGAGCAACAACACGGTTATCGATAACAATATTAACGTCCCAACTGTCTGCGATAAAGTCAACGATTTCACTGATATGAATATCTTCGAACTCAATACTTACCGGTGATTCGAGTATTTGCTCAATGGGACTTTTTTCTTTGCTCTCACTACCCACTTCTTCAATCTCGGGCACTGAAAAACGGAAGGGTTTAATACCTCTTGCATCGGCACCTTCAGGAAGTCGTTTTGAACTTTCAATAAAATTGCGGATCCGTTCGCGATCTTCCATAACACCTGCTTCAGATTCGGTAACAGCCTGTTTGTGTGCGCCAATAGTTGCTTTATGCAGCATTTCCTTGGCCTCGCTGTTTTCTGGATCAATCAATAATACGTTGCTATAGATTTCGACTGCCGTAGCATATCTTTCCGCTTCCATATATTGGACGCCGAAACCGAGTAATTCTCTGACACGATCCCGTCGAATTTCGTCTGCGGAAAGATCCATTTTCCCTTCAGTGGCGCGCAGCGCGGCGGGATCCACGGTGAGGAAGGTGGGAGCTGCGTCTGCTGCAGCCGTGACGCCGACGGTTTGTGCGAGTTTAGCATTGGTCTTTTCCTGGAAACTGCGTGCAGATTCTAGGGACGGATCCAGGGCCAAAGCGCGGTTAAATTCGGTCAGTGCTTCTCTATATAAATCTTTCTTATAGAGTTCGACACCGCGCCGCAGATATTCTTCCGCTTCGCTGATGGCGATGACTTGATCACTGACTTGATCAATAACCGTGTTTTCAGATGACGGTGAAAGCGATTCCAAAGGTATCACTTCTACCGTATTTTCCGGGATACTCGCTTGTTGGTTTTCATTTACCCCGGATACTGTCTGCGCCTCAGTAACATCCTGAGCGGCTGAGGAAAAGACAGTGAGGCAGATGCCAACCATCACTCCAAGCAACACCAAATACTGTTTATTCTTTCTGTTCATGACTGCTCTATCCTCCCGCTGTTTGCGGTACATGCTGATTACGGTCACGCCTTTATCGCTTTCTCCGCTTTCTTGTCACTATTTCTTCAACGTAAATTGTCGTGCATATCGTTCAGAATAAATCACGACACTCTCTTCTTCCGCATCAATCGATATTAACTCAAACTCTTCAAACTGCTCGCCCTCTGAGTACCATTTCGTTGTACTCGCCGTGCGCAACTGCGCACGGGGGCGACCACTGACATCCTGTATTTTCAACAACGTGATGTTCAAATCTTCCGGGCGTATCTGTTGGGAATCTCTGGAATCAGTAGTACTCCCGTAATACCAGAATGGGTTGCGCTCATAAAGCGATGTATAGGTTCCCGGCACCCCATCTGTCGGTACCATTGGCGGCCGACTGGGAAGTCCAAGGGATTCTTGGTCTGTTCTGTCGTCCGGCAATTCGGTCAGAGGAATAGGAATCGCCGGCCATGCCGGTGCTTCCGGAACTGAAATAATGCCATAAACACGGTACATGAGTACTAATACCAAAACGATCAGTACCATGCGTTCCTTGTTATTCCAGAACCACAAGCCTATTTTTCTTAATTTATCCATGTGTTACCACATCCAAAAACCAACGTTCAACTATTTTAAAAGACTCTTTAATCACGAAGGTCTGTAAAGTATCACGCGTCTAAACCAACGCCAAAAACTGCCGAGAATACCTTCAGGTGCTTGACGTCGACTGTCTCGTCCGGTTTCCATCGCCGGCGCGGGCATGTCTGTGTCCAAAGCTGTAAGATCAGGTTCATCCTGAGGTCGCCGATAATTCGCTTGGGTCACTAAGCAGAGCACGTCAATCTGCGGCTCCACATTATACCCAATATATGGATAGCTCAACTTGATACCATCCACCGTGAAATATCTGGATTCCTGCGACAACTTTTCAAGAAATCGCACCAGATCTTTTGCAGCAAAAGAAAGATGCAAGCCCACCGTTTGCAATCCGAGCATATTATCATAGCTCTCAGGAATGCGTCTCGGCCACACAACAATATCTTGCACACTGGACGCATTGGACTCGAGCAGCATTGTAGAAAATTTAATGCCGAAGCTGAGTTCTCTGAGGTTTCTCTCGACCTCTGCCCAGGTCACATTGCGTGCGCTCCAATCTTCCTCTTTCGCTACGCCAAATTTGGCTCTTAAATCACCGGGGAAACGATTGTATGCGCCCATACGTTCGTAAACTTTGGCATAGAAATCCGCCAACATTTTGTTGGTCTCTTCCGTGTACCAAAATTTCAACATCCTGCCTTCGGGCGGAATGACTTCCAACTCGTACATATCGCCAAAATTAAAATAGCGGGCGCGTTCTTCCCGAGATTCTTTCCAAGGCTGCATTTGATTCTGCCACTGTTCAATGAGCAGCTCCGGTTGATAGCCATGGAAATTATCTTGAAGTTGCAAAATTGTTTTTTCAAGAGAGTCACAAAGCCGCGCATCTTCTTTATAGCCGTCGAAGATGGCTTTGAAATAAAATTGCCAGGCGCCAAACAAGGCGCCGCCAAATAAAAGAAGGAGGCATACACCGATTATTTGGGCTTTATACTTCACGCTTGACCTCCCTCCCGCGCCTGAATTTCAGGATTAGGCCGATCCTGCGTCCGTCGGAATTTGACTTCAATGGTGAACGTGATCAAATAGGAAGCGCCCGGCTGGATCGCCGTCTTCGATTCTCCACCCGCCGCTTTTGACGCATCATAAAGGGTGTCCATTGCAACACGTTGCCCACTGCCTTCACTAAAGAGGACTTTTTCTGCACTTATATAGGAGCCGTTAGGCAGTTGGCGTGCTGATAGTTCCAAATTCTCAACAAATTCTTTGATCGCCTCGTCAGATTCGGCTAGGCCTTGAACAATAAATCCGTTGGGTATGCGCACCGGCGAACGGTCAACAGCGCTTTCCGCCTGTTGTCCGTCTCCACCCATCATACCGGCTCTCACTCCGATGCCGCCTCTGGGCTGGATTCCTGTGAATCCGGGTGTGGTACGTGCGCCGCCGCCTGCCCCGCCTCCAACCATTCGCATTCTTCGACCGCCGTCATCATCATCTTGGTCTTGTTGCTGCTGGTCACCTTGACCGCCGAAGAAGGTTGACTCTAGAGAAGAGAACCATATGGATTTATTGGTAGGTCTCGCCTCATTTAAAAAGGCGATTTCATCGAGCCAAAAACGGCGTTGGCGACGCGCCCGGTCAAGAACACCGAGCTGCCCTTCCAGCCGCTGTAAATGCTGCTGACGTACATCTAGTTGTCGTTTTAATCCGGATTGGGGCACACTTGATCTTGGCCGAATCCGTTGCACCAGTTCCGGATCATAGGCACGAATCCCGCGCTTCAAGTCTTCGATGCGCTCTTTAACCAATTTATTTTGATTGGCAGCGGCAGGAATCAGGGAAGCAAAAATAAGCACTAAAGCAAACATGGACAGGACCCAATACAAGGCCTGTTCTTTGCGTCGCGCCACTTCCAAGATTCGCGGCGGAATCAAATTGATATCAAGAGAAACTTTTTCGACACTTCGCAACGCCATACCCAGCGCAGTACTCGCCTGCACTGCTTGTTCGCGCAGCGTTGCCGCTCCGGCTCCGATGTCACAATTGGCCGCGGGGTTGGCAAGGGCGACGGTCATGCCGAGTTGCCGAGTGAGATAGGGGATCATGTTTTTTAGAGCTGCGCCACCGCCTGTAATAAAGAGACGATTGACTTGGCCGCCCCCGGGCAGAGATCGAAAATAGGAAAAAGACCGGGTTATTTCGCCCACCAAACGCTGCATGACCCGACCCACGACTTCACCGGCTTTGCCGTCACGTTCGGGATCTTCTGTAGGAGCAAAACAACGTTCGCGCTTAATCTTTTCAGCGGAAACAAAGTCCATATTGAAGGCTTCCGCCAAGGCCTTTGTTATATCATTGCCGCCAAGATTTAAGGGGCGTGTAAATCGGAATTGATTACCCCGTTCAATAACAATGTCCGTGGTCGTTGCGCCTATATCGATTAAAGCGACGCAATCCCCTTTGTCACCGAACTGACCCGTATGCTTCAACCAGTTATAAGCGGCCAAGGGTTGAACGTCTACCACACCGACACCGTACTTGAGGGGCTTCAGAATTTCGAGGTATTTATCGACGACGTCAACTTTGATCGCCGCCATCATCACATCAAATCCGCCTGTTTCAGTTTGTCCCAGCAGTTGGTAGTCCAGCGCAATCTGATCTAAACCAAAGGGGATTTGTTGTTGAATTTCGTAACGTACGATTTGGTTGACTTTGTATTCGGGAACAGGTGGTAAGGTTCGGCAGCGAGTAAAGACAGATTGCCCGGGAACACCGAGAATTACTTTCCCCTTGCGAACCTTTCCTTCCTTGAGCACTTCACGCAGCGCCTTAAGACGCTGCTCGTTGCGGGCCGCCTCTTCCAGGCCGGGATCGGAATTATATTCGCGTTGGATGTATTTCGTGACCTGCAAGCTGCCTTTTACCTTGGCCATCTCGCACAAACGCACTGCGCTGGTGCCGATGTCAAGAACAACTCTTTTTTTCAGGCCAGACCATTTACCGGGCATAACCATACCTTCATGCTTCACGCAGAGAATTTAAATATACCATTTCCACTACCTGGGTCATTATAACCTTTCCAAGCCGTATGATAGTTTTAATCTTCCGCCACATTCGGCTTGAAGTAAACTCTTGACAAATATTGTAGTAAATATTAATTCAGATGTCAAGTATTAATTTCAACTATTTTCTAAAAGTCAAGTCAAGGAGCAATCAAAGACTAGGTAAAGCATAGTAAAATCAAGGTCATACAATCAAAAATAGATTTTATGACCCGTGAATTCTGTTCAAACAAACGTTAAAATCTAAGGAATGACAGATCAATATTTTCTCTTCAATCGTGCAACTCTTTGCACGAAACACTTTTTTATTGTCGCCTCGGAGACTTTTACAAAAGAAAAGGGATGATGCTAAAAAGCTCTTTCTTCGCGTCGATCGCTTAGATTTTTTTTGTTCTTGAGTACCACTTTAAAAAATAATGAAAGGAGTTGTCAAGAGAATACCTTATTCGGGTGGGTGATAAAAACTTTTCCGATCCTTGTTTTTTCTGCGCCGATAATTTCAAAAGAAAATGAAAGTACGTAAACATGATATTGTGTATTCCATCACATATCTTTATAATAGTTGGTGAAGCACAGTTATTTTTTTCACGGCAAATAAGCAGGATCAAATGTCTGGGCATTGCGGTTGATCTTTTCCGGTCCATCCTTGGCGCGGAAAGACAACCATCCCTGTCCTCGATTCTATGTTGCCTGTGACCATCGAAAATTTTAGAACGAAGGTATCTTAAAATGGTTTTGAGTTTATTGTTGTTATGTTCTCAGGTAGGTCTTGGACAAACAGGCTTGGTTGCCTATATTGCCGGTGGAACACAAAATTACAGCCAACTTTCCATTGTCGATGTCTCAACAGGACAAAGCGAATACATCGGTGAGAGTGCGTTGGACGCCTTTCCCGCGTGGTCTCCCGATGGCCGATGTGTTGCCTACCAAAGCAGAAATGCTGACGGTGTATGCATCCGATTAGCCTATCCTCGTGAAGACATCCCCGATGAAGCCTTGACTCATCAATACCCGGTCAACACGGACCCCGCATGGTCTGCCGATGGGAAACGCTTGGCCTATATCTCTTACACCGATTCCAATCCTTTCCCTTTAATTCAAGTTTACGATTTCGAGACAGCTCAGGAATCGACTTGGGGAGGCGATCAACAAGGTTTCGTTTCTGTTGCGTGGCTTGCATCAACAGACCTCATGCAAGCACTGAACCCCGAAGATCTTGAAGATGTGAAGACAGCTGGCTTACTCAAATTACGCGATGAAGCGGAAAAAACCGGCGTCTTAACAGCCATCGGCGTTTCTACCGACACGCCTCCTTTATCTACAGAATTGTATGTTGTGACGCCCTCCTATTCCTTGCCCTTGCTGCCCTTGTTAACAACCGACAGCAGCCGCTTCGTAAAGTATGGTCTCCGTCCTGATCATAAGGCGCGCCAAATCGCTTTTGAATCCAACGAAGGCGGCGATCGAGAAATCTTTGTCCTAGGCCGTCGCGGCATCATCAATGTCAGTAATCATCCGGCCGCCGATTGGAACCCCGTCTGGTCGCCCGACAACAATTGGATTATTTTTGAGTCCTTCCGCAACGGGCGTTGCGGTTTGTATAGCCTCTTAGTGAACACGGGAAATATTTCGCCGCTTATAGTTGACACCGCATACAACTGTTGGGCGGCGGATTGGTCGCCCGACGGTAAATGGATTGTCTTTGTGTCAGACATGGACGGCGTCCCGCAGTTGTATCGTATTCGACCTGATGGCAGCCAGCTGAAGCAACTCACAGAAGCTGCCCATGCCGCGCTGTCCCCTGTTTGGCAACCGAAAACAAAAGAAATGGAAACTACAGCAAAATGAATCGTTGTCTACATTACGTGCTAATCTTGGTTCTTCTAAGTTTAATGAATAGTGCTGCTTTCGCTCGGGATGAAAATGGTCTGCTGGCTTTGATCCAACTTCCGAACAATGGCATCCCCTCCGTTATTGAGCGCAGCGGTACTTTTAACGCCGTCCTTCAAAATGAAGCTGCCCTCTCCTTATCGAAGGACACTGAAAGCATCCCCCTTGAAGCGGTGTGGACGCGCCTGCCCGGCGGCGACTATTCCGCAGCATGTACAATCGATGAATCTGTGCCGCTCGGAGTCTATGCTCTCGAAGCACGGCATGGAGATCAGGTGGATATCAACAAGCGGGCTGTTTATGTGATTGAAGAAGTACCCGACAACTATCTTGCCGCCCATGTGACGGACGTGCACATTGGCAAAGAACGGAGTCCCAGCAAAGGGGTAGACACCTTTACAGCGATTGTAAATGAAATCAATGCCTCTGACGCAATCTTAACACTCATTACAGGCGACCTCTCTGAAAGTTCCGATCCCGATCAATTTCGCCAATTCTTGGAGATCATGGATTTGTGCGATACTCCAACTTTTGTTCTTCCGGGCAACCACGATCGCGGCAAAAATTATTATGAACTTTTTTTCGGTCCCCTGACTTACGCCTTCACCTTTGGCAAAGATGGTTATCTCTCTTTTGATACGAAAGACTACCTGATCGCAAGTGAATTTTCCGGACAAGATAATTTCTTGTATTACTATCGGAGACAAATCCGACCCACGAGATGGAGCATAGGCATCACCCATCGCTATGATGTTTCTATGGGCCTACGCTCACAAATAACCCTTTTCGTCGATGATCCGCTGGATTATCTTTTGTGTGGTCATGTGCACCGCGAAGCAGAGGAACGGGATGGTATCCCATGGGGACAAACACGAATCATCATTACACCGGCCGCGGTGGATGGCGTGTTTCGCTTTTTGAAAATCGATGAGACCGGGCTGCATGCTCAAGAGAGTATTCATCTAGGCATGACTCCCTTGGATAAGAACTAGCCTACTGATATTGAGCCGCCAATTCCCATTCAAAATCTTCCAATGTCCGGCGATAGGTTAGTTGGAAGGCTTCATCAATTTTTGTGCCGGAGCCTAAAGCACGAAGAAGCGAAAGCATCTTGGGGCGGCCAAAACGATTCCATAATAAATCAACTGCGGCATGAGACTGGAGGTAGGCATTGCGCAATGCTTCCGGCTGTTTGGCGGATACTTGATTGCCGCTCAATTGCGAGAAAGAATAGACGGCGCCGGTAGCATAATTTTCCTTCAGCCTCGCCACATCGTTACTCTCAAAGTTGCGGGATAATGCCTCGGCCAATCCCTCGTTGAGCCACCACGGTATTTTGTCGCCTGTAATATTACGGACCACAACGTGAATGTATTCATGCACCAGTCTGCGTTTTAATTCTTCTTGAGGCAGCCAATCGCCGTCCCCGTTGGTCAGGGGACTTCTAATTTTTCCGTCATAGACAGCGCCAATATGTCCGTCTAAACGAGTCGCCTCCGTAAACTGCTCCGCCGTATACAAGACAACATAAATAGGAGGCGCCGGGTAAATACCGCCAAGGAGCCGCCCTATATCGACATAGGCACGATCCAAAATAGAGGCGACGGAAGAGCGCAGCGCAGGCGTAATCCCGGGCGGATAGGTGATGCTAAAATGACGTGATTTCCAACGGTTAAAATCATATTCGACCGATTCCTCGCGAAAGGCTTTATCGTATCGCTTTTTCAATTCCTTCCGATCGGGATCTATTTCAAGCACATAGTCCCAATGCACCCGTGCTGAAGCCAAATCATTGTCCATATAATATGCTTGACCGAGCATCTCATGGGCTGTGAGGTCGCCGGGATTCAGCCGGATCGCTTCCTCGATATGGTAAATACCGGCGTTGACATCGCCCACATTCAGATGGTAGGTACCCAATTGTGTTCTTAATGGCGCGTGGTTAGGATCAATTTTTACGGCACGATCAAGATACGGGATAGCTTTACGAAAATCTTTTTCTTCACCATAAGTATTGGCCATGCCCTGATAGCTGTTACGCAGATTATGACGCACCACATCGCTGTCCGGTGCCAGCGCATAGGCTTTTTCCAAAAGGGAAATGGCTTTTGAATAATCGCCGGTATTATAGGCCTCCACACCTTGATTGTTGTATTCCGAAGAATTGACGTCTTGTGCGGCAAGATGTAGATGGGGAAAAGAAACAAGGGATAAAAAGACTATCAAAAGTCCTGTAGCATGTCGAATCATGGCAGTCCTTGGGGGTAATAGGCTATAGCCTCAATTTCCATGCGCATACCCAACGGTAAGCTTCCAACTTCTACGCAAGTGCGTGCGGGAAAATTTTCAGTAAAGTATGTTTTATAAACGTTATTGAATACCTGAAAGTTACGCATGTCAGACAAGTACACGGTCGTCTTAACAACATGCTCGAGATCCAGCCCAACGCCCACGAGCACTGTCTTCAAATTCTCCAGTGTTCGCGCGCTTTCCTCCTCAACCGTGCCATGAACGATATCGCTGCCATCGGCTGCCAAGGGCCCCGTACCTGAAATAAATAAAAACTCGCCAACCCGTACAGCATGAGAATAAGGACCCGCTGCCGGCGGTGCTCCTTCAACATGGATACATTGTTTATTCATTGTGGTCTCCAGCAACTTTATCTTTTTCTTATACAAAAAAAATTCGATCTCTATTTCCTAAGTGTATCACAGGCGACCCTAGCCTAGCCGACCGTTGCGCACCTCACCCATTCCATGAACCTCTTTCTCGCGTCATTACTTATGACAATAAATCTTCATGCAACCTCCGAGTTTACCGGGTCCGGCGCTTCGTCGTGTAAAAGTCAAACAACAACCTTTTTTCAAGATACCATGGTTCAATTCTTCGTTACTTTCCAATCCTCTTTGACACCTGGTGTACCGAAAATAGGAATTCCCAAAACCGGGGTCACCGTAGCACTATCGTTGTCAGAATCTGAGAGGCAGAACAAGGGAGGGAAATCATACGGGGCGCAATTGCAAGAATTGGCTTCGAAATAAAGACGATTGCATCGGGAATTAAAAAGATTAGACGCGTTAATGACTAAGAATTTTGAGACAACATGCTTTTCATTTTGTTTACAGTACAAATAAAAACTACTATAGATCTTTCGCCTGTTGTTTTATAAACTTCGTGGCTTATAAAGAGAAAAAGCAGTAGTTATTAAAAGAGAGGCTATAAACATAGAGGTCGCGAAAACAAAGGAACGTAGAATATCGAATGACGATAGTAGATAGAAGACAATGAACGCAGTTGTTGCTCCACATAGACTATAAAAAAATCTATAATATTTATTTTTAAATCGCTCGCAGTTCATCCTAAATCTATTTTTATATTCCTCGCTGTTCATCTTAAATACCTCCAATTCTTATTGGCCCAACTAAGTATATGCAGGTTCAAATTCGAAATGCAACTTGTTTCAAAGAAATAATTTCGATCGAATTCTGCAATTAAGCGCTTCCTTTGATCAATTATTTAGATATACAAGAGCACGAAGGTTATGGGCTTTTATAGGGATGATACGAAAGGCTAGATCACCTGTCAGCTCATCCCAAGCGGATTGTAAACGTCTGTATTTATAATTGATGAACACGCGTCTGTAGGGCGCGATCTTTTTCTTCTTGGCTAGCTTCACGAGATCTATTCAACGCCTTCATCTGTAGCCTTTCCCTATTCATGGAGTAACGAAAATGTGCGGTTTAGACGCAGTTGTCGTTGAAGATTGTACACAGACAAAGACATGCTCTTTTTATCCAACTGCACGACTCCAAAGCTCGCCTCTCTCCCCCGATTTATGGGCGATTTCAAATGACCGGGATTCATGTGGGGTATACCTTGCCGCAATTCTATATGAAAGTGGTGGGTATGGCCGCTTAAGAGGAGCTCGGTTTTCAACGGAATTTCTGTCAATGCTTGGATATCATGAACATACACTATTTGGGTGTTGTTAAATGTTGAAATACCCACCTTAGGTACGTAACCACTTCTGTAGGCGGAACACCACAGACCGGGTACCCCTTTTACCTGATATCCCAAGTGTTCCAAATATTCTTTATCTTCCCAATCATCGCCCAAGTGGATTAGGGAATCTATGCCAAAATCATCCGTCAAGATCCTAACCGCTTTCATCATCAGCTCACAATTATTATGGGTATCACTGAGCACGCCTATGATCATGGATTCCACTTTCTCTTGTTGCGAAGGTTCTAAGCTTGTTGTTAACAACAGCCGTCTAAATAATTATACAATGTATGGATAAAAAAAGATTTAACCTAAAAAAAGAGCGTATTCATTTTCTAAATAATTGCTAAGGCAGTGACCATAATAAAGGGCTAAAGCGACGGATTCGATCTTTGTTTCAACAAAAAAATTCAGCGGGGACAGATGTTTGACATACCTTCCCCTTGCTTGTTATACTTCAGTCCCCTGATTTATACTCTCCCAAATCTTAAAATCGATTGTTTTTCTTGGGGCGTCGCCAAGTTGGTAAGGCACCAGATTTTGGTTCTGGCATGCGTTGGTTCGAATCCAGCCGCCCCAGCCATTTTAATACGTTTAGGGGAGAAAACACGCCTGCAATAAATGAGAGGAAAGGTATGGAGTCGTGGATTTTTCTAATAGCATGAAGATATTCACCGGAAGTGCTTCTCAGCGATTGACAGAAGGAATTTGCCAACATTTAGGCATTCCTCTTGGACACGCAACTATCGGCCGCTTCAGTGACGGCGAAATTCATCTGCAAATCCATGACCATATCCGCGGTCACGATGTCTTCATCGTCAACAGCACCGCTCCTCCGGTAAACGACAATTTAATGGAATTGTTGATCTTTTGTGATGCAGCGCGCCGGGCATCGGCAGAACGCATCACAGTCGTGATACCCTACTATGGCTATGGTCGGCAAGATCGAAAAGATAAGCCCCGTGTGCCTATCACCGCGAAATTGGTTGCCAATCTCATTACTGCGGCGGGCGCGGATCGTGTATTAACCGTGGATTTACATTGCGGTCAAATTCAAGGTTTTTTTGATATTTTGGTAGATCATCTTTCTGCGGATATCGTTTTCTGCGAACATTTGCGCAAAATCGGCCTGCAGGAAAATCTCATGGTAGTTTCGCCTGATATGGGCAGTGTTGCGCGGGCGCGCAGCTTTGCCAATCGCTTGGGTGTTCCTATCGCGATTGTCGATAAACGCCGGCCCAAAGAAAACGAATCTGAGGTCATGAACCTTATTGGGCGTGTAGATGGTCACCATGCATTGATTTTGGACGACATGATCGATACGGGCGGCACGCTGATAAAAGCTGCCCAAGCGATCATGGACCATGGAGCGCTGAGTGTGCGCGCTTGTGCGACTCACCCCGTGTTCAGCGGTCCGGCTCTGGATTTGCTTGAATCTTCTGTCTTAGAAGAAGTATTGGTAAGCGATTCTATACCTCTAGGTGAGCGGGCGTCTTCAATGAAACGAATCCAAATATTAACGCTCGCCCAACTGGTGGGAGAAGCAATGAAACGTATTCACAAAGATGAATCGATTAGCAGTCTATTTACGGTCTGATATGATTCGGAGGCTTAACGAAAAATGAAATTACATGAATTAAAAGCAAAAATGCGGTCGACGGGCCAAAAAGGATTTAACACGCAAACCCGTCTTGAGGGTAATGTTCCATCCGTATTATATGGCAGCGACAAAGACAACCTGTCCATTTCTGTGGAACGCAGCTCCTTGGAAAAAATTCTTCAATCAGAAAAAAGTATTCACGTCGTACTGGAATTGAAGTTTGAAGATAATCCTGAAGCCAATACCCCGGTGATCGTGAAAGAAATCCAGCGTCATCCTGTCAACAGCAAAATGCGGCATGTGGATTTTTTACGTATTCGTCTGGATGAGAAAATTCAGAGTCCCGTCGCTATTGTGCTGGTTGGTCGGTCTAAAGGTGTTGTTGAAGGCGGTATCATTGACCAACAAATTCGTGAAGTTATTGTCGAGTGTCTGCCCCAGGAAATTCCGGTTCAATTAGATGTGGACATTAGCGATTTGGATATCGGCGAAAGCATCCATGTCGCCAATCTGGTTGTGCCCGATAGCGTGACCATTATTTCTGAGTCCACGTTGACCATCGCCTCCATCCATGCGCCGCGCGTCGTAGAAGCTGAAGTTGAAGACGACGAAGCTGCAGAAGATACAGAGGAAACGGAATCCACAGAAGAGGCGTAATTGCTTCTTTAATAGGAATAATCGGTGTGAAATTGCTCATTGGTCTTGGGAATCCGGGCCGACAGTACGAGCGAACCCGCCATAACGCCGGATTTGTGGTGGCGGATCGAATCGCTGAAAAATTGCAGGTGAGCTTTTCACGGGTCATTAATAATGCCTTGGTCGCCCGCGCTTTTCACGCAGGCCATTCCGTGTTATTGATAAAACCCCAGACCTTTATGAATCTGAGCGGTCAAGCCATCGGCTGGTTGGCACGACGCTATGGCTGTGAGCCGACTGACATGTTAATTTTTGTGGATGATCGGCACTTGCCTTTGGGTACGGTACGCCTTCGTGCGGGCGGCGGCGCCGGCGGTCATAAAGGGTTGACATCGATTATTGATATCTTGGGAACTACCAATTTCAACCGTGGACGGTTGGGCATCGCGTCGGCGAAGATGCCCCAAGGAAACCTGTCCCCTTTTGTACTGGGCAGATTTACAGATGAAGAAATTCCGGTTGTCGAAAAGATGACCGAAAAAGCCGCGTCAGCGGCGCTGTTCTGGCTCGAACAGGGCATAGAGCAAGCCATGAATCAATTTAATCCACTTAACCCCGGATAGAAAGGTATACACCCATGTCCGATAAAAAACATATGATCAGTGTTCTGGTAGCGAACCAATTTGGTGTACTTGCCCGCGTGTCCGGCATGTTCAGTGCCAGAGGCTACAACATCTCGAGTTTATGCGTTGGTGAAACGGAAGATCCGACTGTCTCACGCATGACGGTTACGGTACGTGGAGATGATAATGTACTGGCCCAAATCATTCAACAGTTGAACAAACTGGTGGATGTTATGCGCGTTGAAGATTTAACCAACCGCTCATTTGTCGAACGTGAGTTGGTTATGATCCGTGTTAACGCCGACCAAAAACGTCGCAGCGAAGTCTTGGAAATTGCTGAAATTTTTCGCGGCAAAATCGTTGATCTCGACAACAGCACGATGACCGTAGAAGTAACCGGAGCACATGCCAAAGTCAAAGCCTTTATTGATATGATGCGTTCTTTTGGCATTATTGAAATGGTACGTACCGGAGAAATAGCCATTGCCCGTGCGGCAAACAGCTTAGAGAAAAAGGCAATCAAATAATTTTTCAAGAGGCTGTGGCGGTTTTCGGCAAAAATATACCGTACAAACACCCTAATCGACGGATGCGGAAAAGGCTTGTATTCCTAGCTTGAATCCACAGTCGATTCGATAAAGAGAGATGAATTTGATCTCTCCCTTGATAGTTTGTTATGCTATGTCGAACACAACGTTGGCAGGTATATAATCATTGCTTTTTCGTGTGGTGGGATGTCCGAGTGGCTAAAGGAGACGGGCTGTAAACCCGTTGGCTTGCGCCTACGTTGGTTCGAATCCAACTCCCACCACCATCTTTGATATCGTCTTTAAGACGTTTGTGTAAATTATCGGCGCGGGAATAGCTCAGTTGGTAGAGCATCAGCCTTCCAAGCTGAGGGTCGCGAGTTCGAGCCTCGTTTCCCGCTCCATTGGATTTTTCCTTAATTTTAAAGAGAGCCCGCGTAGCTCAGTCGGCAGAGCACTTCCATGGTAAGGAAGGGGTCATCAGTTCGATTCTGATCGTGGGCTCCACTCTCAAAAATGGGCGTTTACCGGTGGGATCATTCACCGGCGTTTAGTAAAATCCAAAAAATGTGTTTCAGAGTTGAAACCTAAGAGGAAAGACTGGAAAAAGATATGGCGAAGGCAAAATTTGAACGCACTAAGCCCCACGTCAACGTGGGAACCATTGGACACGTCGACCACGGTAAAACGACCCTTACCAGTGCAATCACCAAAGCGCAGGCTAAAAACAACAAA
>Ga0172382_10007550_pt1 | contig 15403 bp, 13 predicted proteins | sample Leawel138RmetaG_FD_122245 | JGI IMG/M metagenome (GOLD analysis project Ga0172382, IMG submission 122245) | Leachate microbial communities from a municipal landfill in Southern Ontario, Canada - Leachate well 138R metaG | ecosystem: Engineered > Solid waste > Landfill > Unclassified | place...
GCAGCGCGCCGAGCAGAACGGGCGGTGGTCGGGCGACGACTCCTTGCCGCAGACCGGGCATGGCGGGCGCTTGCGCAGCCCGGGGGGCACGCGGGACGGGGCCGGCATCACCGGCCCCCGGCGATCAGCCGCGCCAGCGGCACCCGCTCGCGCTTGCGGCTGAGTTCATAAAGCCCCATCGCGGTCCAGCCCACGAGGCTGGTCTCGACCGGATCGGCGCGGAACACCGAGCGCAGCGACTGGTCGAGCGGCTGGCGCTGACCCTTGGGCATGTTCACGAAATCGACCACCACCTGCCCGCCGAGGCCGCGCAGCCGCAACTGCCGGGCCAGTTGGCGCGCCGCGGCAAGGTTGGCCTTCAGCGCCGCGGCCGGCGTGGTGTCGCCGCCGGTATTCACGTCCACCGCCACCAGCGCCCGCGTCACCTCGACCGCCATGCTCGCGCCGCCGCCCAGATCGACCAGCGGCGAGGCCAGCGCCGCGATCTGCCCGGCGATGTCGAACCGCTCGAAGGCATCGGCCTCGGCCACGACCTGCCCGGCGCTCCATTCGCGCAGGGCGTGGTCATGGGGCCCGTCGCCATCGGCCAGCAGTTCGGGCGCGGTGCCCGGGTCCGCCATCACCCTTGCGGCGAGATCGGCCATCAGCCGCAGGTCGAGCAGGATCTCGGCCTCCTCGGCCCCCTCGCAGGAGGAGCGCAGGATCACGCCCGCGCCCTCGGGCGGCTCTCCGGCCAGCGCCACCAGACGCGCGCGCAGGGCGTCGTCGCGGATCGCGCGGCTGACGTTCACGCCGGGGGCGCCGGGGGTGATGATCGCGTGGCGGCCCTTGAACAGGATGCGGTCGGTGACCGGCACCGCCTTGCCGCCCTCGGCCACCCCGGTGACCTGCACCAGCGCCGTCTCGCCCGGCTTCAGCCCGCGCGCGGCGCGCAGCCAGGCGGTCTCGCCGCCGGGCAGGCGCAGGAAGGCGCCGCCCTGACCCTTGAGCACCCGCTCGCAGGTGGCGCGGCAGATCGCGCCGGGGCGCGGCGCGCTGTCGTCGTCGATCAGCAGATCGTCAAGCCTGCCGTCCTGCACCAGCGCCGCCGCCTCGTGGCCGTGCCAGTCGCCCAGAACGATTGCCCTGCCCTTCATCCGCGCCTCCAGACCGGATAGCCGGCCGCCACCAGCAGCCCGGCGGTTTCCGCCAGCGGCAGCCCGATCACCGCCGAGACCGAGCCGTTGATCCACGGGATGAAGGCCCCGGCCATGCCCTGGATCGCATAGCCGCCGGCCTTGCCCTGCCATTCGCCGCTGTCCAGATAGGCGCCGATCTCGTCGCCCGAGAGCCGCTTGAACGCCACCGCGGTCTCGACCAGCCGCTGCCGGAGCCGCCCGTCGCGCGCCACCGCCACCGCGGTCAGCACCCGGTGGCGCCGGCCCGAGAGCGCGGCAAGGAAGGCCCGCGCCTCGTCCGCATCGGCGGGCTTGCCGAGGATGCGGCGCCCCATCGCCACGGTGGTATCGGCACAGAGCACCACCTCGCCCGGCCCGGCCGGCACCGCCCGCGCCTTTTCGGCCGCCAGCCGGCGGACATAGGCGCGCGGCAGCTCGCCGCGCTGCGGATCCTCGTCGATATCGGGGGGGCGGATGTCGTCGGGCACGAGGCCGATCTGCGCCAGCAGTTCGCGCCGGCGCGGACTGGCCGAGCCGAGGACCAGCCGCAGGCCCGTATCGGGCCCGGAAGCCGTCATCTACCGGAAGCGGTAGTTGATCCGACCCTTGGTCAGATCGTAGGGGGTCATCTCGACCTGCACCTTGTCGCCGGTCAGGACCCGGATGCGGTTCTTCCGCAGCTTGCCCGCCGTATGCGCGATGATCTCATGGCCGTTGTCCAGCTCGACCCGGAACGTCGCGTTCGGCAGGAGTTCCTTCACGACGCCAGGAAATTCGAGCAGTTCCTCCTTGGCCATGTGATCTCCAAACCTGTCAATCCGCCAGAATGCGGACGTGGCTCATATGCGCTTCAATCCCGTGTTGTGCAAGGCGCATTCAGCGTAGCTGCTGTATTTCGGCAACTGTGGCGCGGGGGATCTGTTCCGGCCAGTGGCGGTAATTCGCCACCTGCCCGCCGGCGCGCGGGGCGGCGATGGCGGCGGGGTCGACCTCGGCCACCACCGGCCCCTCGCGGTCGGTGTCGCCCTCGGCAAGAATGCCCGAGGGCGGCAGGCCGTGGTCGGGCGGTGCGAAGATGCCGGCGCGGCCGGTATTGCGGTCGATGATCTCGCAGCCCTCGACCGCGCCCAGCAGCGGGGCATGGACGACCAGGCACTGCCCCTCGATCGCGCGGGCGCGGGCCGACTGGCGCACCCGCGTCTGCCCGGCCGGCAGTTCGGTGCAGGCCGGGACCAGCAGCATCGCGGCCCCCGCCTCGACCAGCGCCCGGGCGAGCAGCGGAAACTCGCTGTCGTAACAGGTGAGGATGCCGATCCGCCCCAGCGCGGTATCCACCGGGCGCAGGCCGGTGCCCGGGGTCATCCGCATCGGCGCGCGCTCGTAGGGGGTGAGGATCAGCTTGTCCTGATGCGCCAGCCCGCCGGACGGCGCGGCCAGCAGTGCCCGGTTCACCACGCCGTCGGCGGTCTGCCACGGGATCGTGCCGGCCAGCAGGTGGCAGCCGTGCCGGCGGGCGAGCGTGGCCGCGAGTTCCGCCCAGCGCGGCGCGCAGGCGGCGGCGCGGTCGCGCCATGCCACCGGGTCCAGCGCTGCAGGCGCATCGACCAGCGCCGCCTCGAGCCCGGCATATTCCGGCAGCACCACCAGATCGGCGGCGGCCCCGGCCACCACGGCATCGAGCCGCGCGGCATAATCCGCCCAGGTCGCATGGCGGCGGGGCGCATGGGCGACGGCGGCGATCCTCATGCCGCACCCAGATCGCGGATCCAGAACTGCATCGGCTTGGGCGATTCGGAATCCTCGTCCAGATCCTTCCAGCTGAACCGCGCCGTCACCCCCAGCAGCGGCTGGTAGCCGCGCCCCTGCCAGAATTTCTCGAGCGAGCGCGCGCCGGCCGGCCGCGACGGATGGTCCCCGGGCCGGATCACCGCGCAGAACACCGCCCAGCGCAGCCCGAGCGCCAGCGCATGCCGCTCGCGCAGCGCGAAGAACGCATGGCCGGCCCCCTGGCCGCGGAACTCCGGCAGCAGCACCGATTCGGCCAGATAGAAGGTCTGGTCCGGCGGCAGCTCGGTCAGGGCGAAGGCGTCGGAATAGCTGCGGTCGGCATGGTCCATGCGCAGCCCGGTAGCGGCGCCGACGATCCGCCCCTCGTGCAGGGCGGTGACGACGATGGAACTGTCGCAGGCGCAATAGCCGGCCAGATAGCGTTCCTCGTAGTCGGGATCACCGTCGTAGAGATAGGGCCATTCGCGGAACACCGCGATCCGCAGCCGCGCGACATCGGGCAGGACCGCCCGGATGCCTTCGCCGGTATGGGTGCCGTAGTCGAGCATCACGACACCTGCGCGAGCCAGTCGGCAAGGTTGTAATAGGTCGTCACCCGGGTGATGCGCCCGTCCGCGACGGCGAAGAAGGCGCCGCCGGGCAGGCGGTAGGTCTGGCCCCCGGCCGGCGGCAGGCCGGCGTCGGTGGCCAGATAGGTGCCGTTGACGGTGAACTCCGCCGCGCCCCGGGCCCCGTCCGCGCTTGCCATCAGCACCATGTCGGTCAGGGTCTCACGATAGCAGCGGGCCATATGGGCGTTGAACTCGGCGAATGCCGCCCGGCCGCGGCGAATGCCGCCCTCGTTGACATGATGCGCCACGTCCTCGGACAGGCAGGCGAGCATCCCCTCGCTGTCGCCGGCATTGAAGGCGTCGTAATAGCGGGCGAGCAGGGCAAGCGTGGCGTCGGCGGTCATCGGGAGGTCTCCTTCTTCGGGGGGCCCCAGCGGGCAGTCAGGCGCTCGACGATCATGTCGCGGCTCTTGCGGTAGGAAGCAAGCTGTTCCTCACGCCCGTAGCCGAGCCCGGTCGGATCGAGGATCGGCCAGTATTCGACCCGCATGTGATAGTAGCGGGTCAGGTCGAGCGCGCGGCGATGGCTTGCCGGCGAGAAGGCGAGGACGAGGTCGTAGGACGACAGGTCGTCCCCGGCCGCCACCATGTCGTCGAACGAGCGCGAGCGGTGGCGCGACAGCTCCACCCCGATCTCGCGGCAGACGGCGATGGCGAAGCCGTCGATCTCCATGTCGTTGGTCACCCCCACCGACTGGATATAGCAGTCGGTGCCGTAGAAGCGCTTCATGATCCCCTCGGCCATGGGCGAGCGCACGGCGTTGTGATCGCAGCAGAACAGCACCGCCTGCGGCAGGGGTTCGGGCGCGGGAATGTCGGCCGGCAAGTCAGGCGCCCCATTGCAGGACGCAGACCAGCGTGAACAGCCGCCGCGCCGTGTCGTGATCGACCACGGCCTTGCCCGCGAGCCGCTCCTGCAGCACCCGCGCGCCCTCGTCGTGGATGCCGCGGCGGGCCATGTCGATAGTCTCGATCTGGCTGGGTGGCATGGTCTTGACCGCGTCGTAATAGCTCTCGCAGATCTGGAAATAGTCCTTCACCACCTGCCGGAACGGCCCGAGCGAGAGATGGAACTCGGCCGCGGGCTCTCCGGCCTCGGTCGAGACCGCGAACACCAGCCGCCCCTCGCGCACCGAGAGGTCGAGCCGGTAGGGCCCGGCCGGCATGGTGCGGCCGTCGCGGTCGGGAAGGGCGAGCGAGTTGTCCTCGAGCAGGTCGAACACCGCGACCCGCCGCTCCTGCTCGATCTCGGGCGAGGGACGCGGCAGGCCGGCGTCGTCGATCTCGATGGCGGTGATCCGGGTCATGGCCTCATCCTGGCTGGCAGGACCAGTCATGCCAAAGGCAGGGGCGGGGTCAACCGTTTCCGCCCAGCCGCGCCGCCACGCTCAGCCCGTGGGCCTGCAAGCCCTCGGCCTCGGCAAGGGTGACCGCGGCCGGGCCGATGGCCGCCAGCGCCCCGGGTGTCATGCGCGCGAGCGTGGTGCGCTTGAGGAAATCCATCACCGACAGGCCCGAGGAGAACCGCGCCGAGCGGGCGGTCGGCAGGACGTGGTTCGGGCCGCCGACATAATCGCCCACCGCCTCGGGCGTGTGGCGGCCGAGGAAGATCGCCCCGGCGTGGAGGCAGTTCGCGGCCAGCGCCTCCGGGTCGGCGACGCAGAGCTCCAGATGCTCGGGCGCGATGCGGTTCGAGAGCGCGGCCGCCTCGTCCAGATCGCGCACGGTGATGACGGCGCCGAAATCGCGCCAGCTCGCCCCGGCGATCTCGCGGCGCGCCAGCGTGGCCAGCCGCGCCTCGACCGCGCGCGCCACCGCCTGCGCCAGCGCGGCATTGGGGGTGACGAGGATCGCCTGCGCGCTCTGGTCGTGCTCGGCCTGCGACAGCAGGTCGAGGGCCAGCCAGTCGGGGTCGTTGTCGCCATCCGCGATGACCAGGATCTCGGACGGGCCGGCAATCATGTCGATGCCGACGCGGCCGAATACCCGGCGCTTGGCGGCGGCGACATAGGCATTGCCGGGGCCGGTGATCTTGTCCACCGGCGCGATGGTTTCGGTGCCGTATGCCAGCGCCGCGATGGCCTGCGCGCCGCCCACCCGCCAGATCTCGTCCACCCCGGCCAGCCGCGCGGCCAGCAGCACCAGCGGATTGGCGACCCCGCCCGGGGTCGGCACCGCCATGGCGATGCGGGTGACGCCCGCGACCCGGGCCGGGATCGCGTTCATCAGCACCGAGGACGGGTAGGAGGCGAGGCCGCCGGGGACATAGATCCCGGCCGAGGCCACCGGTCCCCAGCGCCAGCCCAGCTCGGCGCCGGTGTCATCGGTCCAGCGCGCATCCTCGGGAAGCTGCCGCTCGTGATAGGCGCGGATGCGCGCGGCGGCGAGGTCGAGCGCCTCGCGCTGCGGCGCCGCGACCTGCGCACAGAGCGCCTCGATCTCGGCGGGCGCGAACCGCAGCCGCTCCGGGGTCAGGTCCATGCGGTCGAAACGCGCGGTCAGCTCGACCAGCGCCGCATCGCCGCGGGCCCGGACATCGGCGATGATCGCCGCCACGGCGGCATCGACATCGGGCGCATCCTCGCGCTTGGCGGCCAGCAGCGCGGCGAAGGCGGGCTCGAAGCCGGGATCGCGGCTGTTCAGGATGCGCGCCATGGCAGCCTCCTCGAAGGTTCAGACATCATGGCCGGGCGCCCGGCGCGCCGGGTCGGGCCAGGGGCGGGTCACGTCCTGCAACAGCACCTCGAGCGCCTCGACCGACAGCGCGATCGCCCCGTCGCCGGCGAAGGTCAGGGTCAGGGTGCCGGTGCCGTCCCCGCCCGGCTCCCAGCCCAGCGACAGCAGCGACAGCACCAGATCGCCGGCCCCCTGCGGCAGGCCGCTCGAACGCACCCGCAGCACGTCCTCGACCACCAGCAGCGACCGCACCCGTTCGTGATCGCGGGCCCGGACGGCGCGCTCGCCATCCTCCCAGCGGTAGCGGTTGAGAAGCAGCGCGAAGCGGCGCCGGCCCTTCTGCCACTGCATGTCACCCGAGGACAGCACCGCATCCTGCGCCAGCGCCGAGATCACCGCGAGATCGTCGGCATCCAGCGCCCGCAACCGCAGCGCCCGGGCGACGCCATCGGCGAAACTTGCGTCCTCGGTCATCGTCCGACTCCCCTTGCCCGACTCCGGTCGTCGCGGGGGGCTTCGCCCCCCGGCCCTGCGGGCCTCCCCCCAGGATATTTGCGGAAAGATGAAATCAGCGTCTCGTCATCCCTCTGCAAACATCCCTGCGGGGGCCCGGCGGGCAGGCAGCTCCCGGGAAGCCCCCGGGGCGCCGCCGCTCATTCCGCCCGCACCCGTTCCACCTGCGCCCCCACCGCCGAGAGCTTCTTCTCCAGTTCCTCGTAGCCGCGGTCGAGATGGTAGACGCGGTTCACCAGCGTCTCGCCCTCGGCGGCGAGGCCGGCGAGGATCAGCGAGACCGAGGCCCGCAGGTCGGTCGCCATCACCGGCGCGCCGCGCAGCCGCTCGACCCCGGTGACATGGGCGGTGCCGCCCTGCACCTCGATCCGGGCGCCCATCCGCACCAGTTCCGGGGCATGCATGAAGCGGTTCTCGAAGATGCGCTCCTCGAGCCGGCTCTCGCCCTCGGCGGTGCAGAGCATCGCCATCATCTGCGCCTGCAGGTCGGTCGGGAAGCCGGGGAAGGGCGCGGTCACCACGTCGACCGCGCGCGGGCGGGCGCCGTTGCGGCGCACGATCAGGCTGCTTGCGGTCTCCTCGACCTCGACCCCGGCCTCGCGCAGCTTGTCCACGAAGGCCGCGACCAGATCGAGCCGGCCGCCGAGGCATTCGACCTCGCCGCCGGCGATCACCGGGGCGAGCATGTAGGTGCCCAGCTCGATCCGGTCGGTCACCACCGGATGGGTGGCACCCGAGAGCCGGTCCACGCCCTCGATGGTGATGGTCGCGGTGCCCTCGCCCTCGATCCGGGCCCCCATGCGGCGCAGGCAGCGGGCGAGATCGGCGATCTCGGGCTCGCGCGCGGCGTTCTCGATGACGGTGGTGCCTCGGGCCAGCGTCGCGGCCATCAGCGTGTTCTCGGTCGCGCCCACGCTCGCGAAGCGCAGCGGCACCCGCGCGCCCTTCAGCCCGCCCTTCGCCTGCGCATGCAGATAGCCGTCGCGCAGCTCGATCTCGGCCCCCATCAGGGTGAGCGCGTCGATATGGATGTCCATCGGCCGGGCGCCGATCGCGCAGCCGCCGGGGAGCGAGACCTCGGCCCGGTGCTCGCGCGCCAGCAGCGGCCCGAGCACGAGGTTCGAGGCCCGCATCTTGCGCACGATGTCGTAATCGGCGCGGCTCGAGGTCAGCCCGTGCGAGGACATCGCCAGCACCCGGCCACCGGCCATCGCCGTCACCTCGACCCCGAGGCTCTCGAGCAGGAGCTTCATGGTCGCGATATCCGAGAGCCGCGGCGCGTTGGTCAGGGTCAGCGGTTCTTCCGCAAGCAGCGTCGCCGGCATCAGCGCCAGGCAGGCGTTCTTGGCCCCGGCAATCGGGATCTGGCCGCGCAGGGGCGCGCCGCCCCGGACGAGTATCGAATCCATTCAGTCCTCCCTGTCCCGGCCGTCGCCGGGGCCCCGGCCGGGGCTGTCGTCCCCGGCCGCCGCCCGCGCGCGCGCCTGCGCCTTGCGCCGGGCGAGATTGGCCCGCAGCGCCCGGGCAAGCCGCGCCTCGCGCTCGTCCTCGCGCGCGGGGGGATCCTGGCGGCTGCCCTGGCGGGGTGTCTTCATCCGCCCCTGATACCGGCGCGCCGGCCCGGGGTCCAGATCAGGGCAGCACGGCCTCGGCGGCGGTGAAATCCTGCAACTGGAAGGTGAAGTCGAAGGACTGGCCGCCCCGGGCCGCGGCATGGGCGACAAGGATTTCGCCGGCGCGCATCGCCGCCAGCCAGTCGCCGGCCGCGGCGCCGCTGGCATAGCAGCCCTGCACATCGCAGCTCTGCCAGGCGAGTTCGCCCAGTTCGCTGCCGTCGACCGACAGCACCGGCGCCGCGGTCAGGTCCATCTCGAGCGGCAGGGTCAGGATCGCGGTGGTCTCGTCGCCGCGGGCCGCGCGCACGAAGGCGGCGGTGGCAAGGCGCTGGCTGCGGCCGGACTCGTCGGTGATGACGATGCTCTGCGAGGATTCGCAGATCAGCCGGTCCGGCTGCATCTGGTTGGAGCAGGACACCAGCCACAGCGGGGCGCCCGCGGCCGCGGCTTCGGGCCCGGCCCCGGCCTGTGTCTCCGGCGGCGGCTCCTGCAGCACCTCCTGCAGCGTGTCCTCGGCCTCCTGCGCCGCCACGGCGGCCGCGCCGGCCATCATCAGCCCCAGCGCCAGCGCGCCCGTTCCACCCAGTCGCATTCCGTCCCTCATTGCTGTCTTGTCAGAACCTGATCCCGGCGCTGAGGCTGAGCGAATCGCCCGCGCCCCGGTCGCCCCATTCGTGGCGGACGGCCGCATTCACGAAGCGGGTGCCGTCGCCGCTGGTATAGGTCGTGCCCAGCTCGGCCCGCCAGGTCTCGCGGCCGAACTGGCTGTCGTTCGTGAACAGCCCGTCCGCGAGGCTCGCCCCCGGGAAGGTGGCGTCGATGAACAGGCTGTCGCGGTCAGCGAGGCTGACCTCGAGCCGCCCGTAGCCGCGCAGGGAGCCGCCGCGGGCGGTCGGGCGCTCGAAGCCCAGCTCGATCGACGGGGTGAGCGTGGTCACCCATTCATTGGTGCCGGCGAGCACGAGGCCGAAGGGGCTGCCGTCCTCGGCGGTCGGCGAGGAATGCAGATGGGTGGCGTCGAGCCGCACCCCCGGGCGCAGGTAGAAGCCGCGGCCGAGATCGGCGTCATAGGTCGCGCCGGCGCGCAGGTTCAGCGAGGTCACCTCCTGCCGGGCGGTGACGGTGCCGGCCTCGACCGGGGTGCCGTCGATCAGCGCGCCGGCGATGCCGATGACCCGCTCGGACTTGTAGGCGCCGCTCGAGCCGGTCGCCATGCCGTAGATCGTCCATGGCCCGACCGTCCGCATCAGCGAGACGCCCAGCGACAGCCGCGCGCCCTCGGCACGGAAGCGGGTGCCGCTGGTCATCGAGAATTCCTCGATCCGCGCCCCGAGGCCGAGCGCCAGATCATCGCGCAGCGGCACCCGCACCCCGCCCGACAGCCCGCGCGAGTCCGAGCCGAGCGCGCGCCATTCGTCATTGGCGCCATAGCTCAGCCGCTGCCCCTGGAACCGCAGCCACGAGCAGCCACCCTCGGGCAATTCGCGCTCGCAGGTCAGCATCTCGTCCGAGAACTGCAAGAGCGCCCCGCGCGCTTCGACCAGCGTGGCGGCGTAGTCCTCCGAGCCGAGCCGGTCGACGGCGTCGATGATGTCGGCCTCGTCCTCCATCAGCGCGATCAGGGTGAACATCGGCCCCATCGCCCGCGAGCCCTGCCCCTCGAGGATGTGGTTGAACTGGAGCGCGGTGCGGCGCTGGTTGTTCGTCATGCCGTCCATGGTGAAATCGGCCGACACCAGCAGGTCGATGGTGCTGCCGTCGCCGGTCGGGCCATCGAGGCCGATGGCATAGGTCAGGACCGGGGTGCCGATGACGGTGGTGCCCTTGTCGTCGCTGGCGCCCTCGGTGTCGATGATGACCAGCGGCAGGGTGCGTTCCAGAAGGCGCAGTTGCGGCTTCACCGTCCCGGCGATGGTGGCATCGCCCGAGACGTTGATGAGGTCGCTCAGGCCGCCGTAGGCGCCGCTTTGCAGGAAATAGACATCGGGCGAATAGGTGGCGGTGCTGGTGAATTTCAGCTCGCCGGTGACCGTGGTGGTCTGGCTGACCAGTGTGGTGACGCCGAAGGCTGCCGACCCGATGTTGTAGGACAGCGATTCCTCCAGCAGATACGCCGCGCCGCCCAGGAACAGGTCGCCATCCACCTGCCACAGCCCACCGTCGCCCAGCAGCACCCGGTCGAGCGCGGTGAAGCTGGCGTCTTTGGCGATGGTGAAGTTGTTCACGCCACCGCCCAGATCGACATTGCCGACCCCGCCACCCGCAAGCGTCACGTCCTCGTCGCCCGCGCCGCCGCTCAGGATGCGGTCGTTCAGCGCCATGAGGAAGCTGTCCGCGCCCAGCGTGACGGTATTGGTCGCGCCGCCGTCGATGACGATGGCCGCGGTGCCGCCCGATGCCGCGCCAGCCGCACCCGGTTCGCCGTCACCGCTGCCGCCGATCACCACGCCGTTCAGCGCAACGGTGATGTTGCCCGCGCCGTCCTTCCCGGCCGATTGCGCCATCACCGCGATGCCGCCTTCGCCGGTGGCCATGACGTTGCCGGTCTGCGTCAGGCTGATCGCGCCGCCCGACCCCGCGCCACCTGCGCTGCCACGGAACACCGCATCGACCGCGCCGCCACCGCCGCCAAGGCTTTGCGCGAGGATGCCGACCGCATCGGCGCCTTCGACCGCGACATGGCCCGTGCCGGTCAGCGTGATCGCGCCACCGCTGCCGCCGTTGTTGCTGCTCCGCGCAACGGTCACGTTGCCGGGCGCAAGATCGGTCTCTACCAGCCCGCCGCCGCCGCCGATGCTTTGCAGCACGACGCCATGCGAACGCTCGCCCGAGGTTAGCACGTCGCCGTTGATCGCATAAGTGACCGCGCCGCCGTCGCCGGTCGAACCGTCCGTCGCGCCGATGGTGGTGTCGAGATGATCCAGCCCGGTCGAGAGGACGAGTCCGCCGCCCGCGCCGATCGACTGCACCAGATGCGCGATGGAAAGCGCGTCCGATGTCGTGACATTGCCGTCAAAGCTGCGGTCTATCGCGCCGCCCGCGTTGAAATAGGACGGATCGGCCCCCAGCGTCACGTGACCTGTGCCGCCCGATGCCGCCAGCAGCAGGCTGCCGCCACCGCCGCCGATGCTCTGGCCAAGGGCGCCGGTCGATTGTCCGCCCGTGGTGGTGATGTCGCCGGTATGGCTGCCGCCCAGATTGCCGCCGCCGGCATTGTCGGTTTCCACCGCGCCCAGCACCGCGCTGAAATCGAAGCCGTTGTCGCCGGTGCCCAGAACCGTCAGCCGGGCATTGCCGCCGCCGCCGCCGATGCTCTGGACCTGCGCGCCGGTGGAACCCGCGCCTGCGGTGGCGATACCGCCCTTATGCGTCTGCGACACGTCGCTGCCCGCCGCACCATCGAGGCCGACCGCGCCCATGGCGAGGTTGTAGAGAATGTCGGTCACGCCCGACCCGGGTTCCGGCTCCTCGCCCACCGGAGCGAAGTCGAGGAACACGTCCACATTGCCGCCGCCGCCGTTCACCGACTGCGCAAGGATCGCCTGTCCGCCCGCACCGGCCATGGTGATGTTGCCGGTGCTGTTGACCGTGACCCTGCCCGCCGTGCCGCTGGTGCCGTCGCGGGCGCCAAGGGCGGTGTTGAAGATGCTGTCCGCGACCGAGAGCAGCGAGGTCGAGACCGACAGCCCGGCATTGCCGCCGCCGCCGCCGACCGACTGGGCAAGGATGCCATAGCCGTTGTCGCCGGTAACAAGGATGCTGCCGCTGTTCGTCACGGTCACGTCGCCGCCATCCGCGCCGGTGCCGCCGAAACCGCCCAGCGCCACGCGGCTGAACTGCGAGACCGGGTCTTTCAGCGAGGCCAGACCCGACAGGGTCAGGTTCACCGCCATGCCGCCGTTGCCGCCGCCGCCGCCCACGCTCTGCGCGAGGATGCCGAAGGCACCGTCGCCCAGCACCTCGATGTCACCGCTGTTGGTGACATCCACCGTGCCGCCCACGCCGCCGGTGCCGCCCGAGCCGCCCAGCGCCAGCGCCAGCGACGGATCGGCCTCGGTCCCCGGCTTCAGCCGCACGGTGCCGGTGATCGTGGTGCCGCCGTTGCCACCGCCGCCACCGACCGATTGCGCAAGGATGCCATGCGCGCGGGCACCCTCGGTATGGATCAGCCCGGCGTTGGTGACCGTAACCAGACCGCCCGCGCCGCCGGTGCCGCCCGAGCCGCCGATGGCGAGGTTCAGCGATTGCGCGGTATCGCCGCTGCCCTTGGTGACCACCGAGAAGTTCTGCACGTCCGAGCCGCTGCCGCCGCCGCCGCCGACCGATTGCGCGAAGATGCCGTAGCTTTCCGCACCATAGGTCCAGATGACCGCATCGGCCGCGTTCGTCACCGTGACCGCGCCGCCGATGCCGCCCGTGCCGCCCGAGCCGCCGATGAGAAAGGCGTTGCGGGTGCTGTTCTCGGCCTCGGCCCCGACGATGATGTTCTGCACATGCCCGGCATTGCCGCCGCCGCCGCCGACGCTCTGCGCGACGATCCCGGCGGCGCGGTCGCCTGCGGTGCCGATGCCGCCGGTGTTCGTCACGACGACCGTGCCGCCCGCCGCGCCGGAACCGGCCGCGCCGCCGATCGAGAAGTTCACCGTCGTGTCGACGGTCGAGCGCAGGTTGACGATCCGGTTCTCGACCAGGCCGCTGTCGCCGCCGCCGCCGCCGACCGATTGCGCGCGGATGCCGTGCGATCCCTCACCCGCCGTGCCGATCAGCCCGGCGCTGCTGACGGTGACCCCGCCGCCGGTCATGCCGGTGCCGCCGCTGCCGCCGATATTGACCGAGACCGTGGTGCCGGTGGCCGACCCTTTCACCGTGTTCTTGATGACGCCCAGTTCGGTGAGACCGCTGGACACCGCGCCGCCGGTGCCGCCGCCGCCGCCGACCGATTGCGCAAAGATGCCTTCGGAGCGGTCGCCGAGGGTGCCGATATGCGCCGTGCTCATGACCGTGACCTGGCCCGACATGCCGCCGCTGCCGCCCGTGCCGCCGACGCTGATCGAATAGGAATTGGCATTGGCCCCGGCCGCGCCGCCGCCGGCCGAGCCGCCGGTGCCGCCGCCGCCGCCGACGCTCTGCGCGAAGATGCCGCGCGCATCGTCGCCATGCGTGAAGACAAGACCGTCCGCCGTCACCGTGACCGCGCCGGCGCTGCCGCCATCGCCACCCTCGAGGCCGACCTTCATGCCCAGCGAGTTTCCGGTCTGGTCCTCGCTGCCGCTGCGGGCCACGGTCACGCCGACCGTGCCGGAATTGCCGCCGCCGTTGCCGATGCTCTGGGCGAAGATGCCGTGGCTGCGGTCGCCCAGCGTCACGACCCGCCCGTTCGAGGTGACCGCGACATCGCCCGCCGCACCGCCGCTGCCGCCCTCGCGGCCGATGACGATGCCGATATTGCCGCCCTCGCCGCCCTGGGTCAGCGAATCCCAGCTTGCATTGCCGCCGCCGCCGCCGACCGACTGGGCGAAGATCCCCCAGGACTCGAGGCCCTCGGTGCGGATGTTGCCGGTATGCTCCACGGTGACGCTGCCGCCGGTGCCGCCCTCGCCGCCGGCGCCGCCCACGGCAAGGCCGAAGCCCTTGTTCTGGCCGGTCTCGCCGGTCTCGACGATCAGGCCGAGATTCATCGCCGCATTGCCGCCGCCGCCGCCGATGCTCTGGGCGATGATGCCGTGGCTGCGGTCGCCGAGCGTAACGATGCCGAGCGTAACGATATCGTCGAACCCGACCACCCGCACCGCACCGCCGTTCCCGGCATTGCCGGCCGAACCGCCGACCGCGATCACCGCCGAATTGGTGGAATTGCCGCTGCCGCCCGAGGACGCGGTGCCGGTGCGGCCCTCGAGCTGGTCGAGCACCGCGTTGTAATTGGTGATGACGCTGTCATCGACGCCGGTATTGGCGGGCATGTTGCGCTCCGTGTCGCCACCACCGCCCGAGCCGCTGCCGCTGGTCCGGCTCACGCCGATCACCGCGTTCACCCCGGCATCGCCGCCGCCGCCGCCGATGCTCGAGGCCTCGATCCCGTGGCTGCCGTTGCCGTTGGTCAGGATCAGCCCCGCCGGTGCAACCGCCGTGCCGCGCAGCACCGTCACGTCGCCGGCATCGCCGCCCACGCCGCCGAAACCGCCCACCCCGATGGCGATGGGCGAGCTGTCCTTGGCCCCCACCGCCGAGACATTGATGCCGCCGGTGCCGCCACCGCCGCCGATGCTTTGGGCAAAGATGCCGCGCGCGTGGTAGCCGTTGGTCGAGATGTCGCCGGTCGAGCTTACCGACACGTCGCCCGCATCGGCGCCGGTGCCGCCCCAGCCGCCAAGGCCGGCCACGATGCTCAGGTCGGTGGCGCCGTTCGACTCGCCCGAACCCTCCCAGTTCAACTGCCCGCTGACGTTCAGCCCGCCGTTGCCGCCGCCGCCGGCGATGCTCTGGGCAAGGATGCCGTGCTTCCAGTTGCCCGCAACCTCGATCGTGCCGGCCTGCACCACGGTCACGTTGCCCGATTCATTGGCATCGCCGCCGAAGCCGCCGATCCCGAAGGTGATCGAGGGAATGTCGCCGTCGCGGCTCAGCGCGATGCCGCCCGAGACATTGAGCCCGCCGTTGCCGCCGCCGCCGCCGATCGACTGCGCGAGCAGCCCGGCGGACCCTTCGGTCTCGGGCATCTCGTCGCCGCGCAGCAGGCCGAGATCGACGAACAGGCCGCGCAGGCCCTTGCTGGCAACGAGCGAATCGATCCCGTCGACCGCGCTGTTCGCAAGCTCGTTCATCACCCCGTCGCCGAACAGGCCGCGCAGCTTGCCCTCGAAATCGTCGATCTCGTCGGGGTCGGTGATCGCCGCGGGATCGGTGGTGACGCGGATATCCGCGGTGGCGGTGACCTCCACATCGCCGGCCCGCCCGGCATTGCCGCCAAAGCCGCCAACCCCGACGATCAGCGAGGAATCCGACACGATCCCGCCCGAGACATTCAGCCCGCCGTTGCCGCCGC
>Ga0172382_10007552_pt1 | contig 15402 bp, 13 predicted proteins | sample Leawel138RmetaG_FD_122245 | JGI IMG/M metagenome (GOLD analysis project Ga0172382, IMG submission 122245) | Leachate microbial communities from a municipal landfill in Southern Ontario, Canada - Leachate well 138R metaG | ecosystem: Engineered > Solid waste > Landfill > Unclassified | place...
CTCGTGCACCAGCGGCATGCGTGAAAGTCCGATGACCACCGCATCGAAGGGCGTTTGGAGCTGCACTTCGAGGTCGTCGAACGGGTGGGCAATCACCCCGAGCGGCGCGCCCTTTTCCACCACGGTACCCACCTGCACCGCAGGCAGGAACATCCCGCTGCCCTGCGCGCGCACCCAGCTGCTGGCCAGAGCGATCACCGGCGCGCCTGTGGGCACTGCACTGGCCAACATGTCGAGCAGGCCCATCACCCGCAAGACGCCGCGCAGGCCCACCGCGATGGCGCCTTCGTCCAGGCGCATGCCTTCACCGCCTTCGAAGAGCAGCACCGGCAGGCCCTTGTCCATGGCCGCCTGGCGCAGCGAACCATCGGGTACGTCCGTGTTGAGTACCAGCGGCGCACCGAAGCCCTCGGCGAGACGGCGGGTCGGCTCGTGGGCAAGGTCGGCGCGGATCTGCGGCAGGTTGACGCGATGGGTGGCGGCCGTGTGCAGGTCGATGCCGTGGGTTGCCCGGGCGACGATGGACTGCATCACGCGATGGGCCACACGGGCGGCCAGCGAGCCGCGTCCCGAGCCCGGGAAGCTCCGGTTCAGGTCGCGCCGATCGGGGAGATAGCGGGAGCGTTGCAGGAATCCATGCACGTTGACCACCGGCACGGCAATGAGCGCACCGCGCAGTTCTTCCGCGCGCAGCTGCCCGAGCAGACGACGGATGATCTCCACGCCGTTGATCTCGTCGCCGTGAATGGCCGCGGTCACGAACAGCACCGGACCCGGCTTGGTCCCGTTGATCACCTTCACCGGGAGCACCAGGTCGGCGTGGGTGTACAGACGGGCCACCGGCAGTTCGAGGGTGGCGCGGGTGCCCGGCGGGATGGTGGTGCCGTTTATGCGTAGTCGTTCCATGGCGGCGGCGGCCCTTTACAATGGCGCTGCGGCCGTTGCCGGCTAAGCATGGACCAGCTCGGGGTATACTGCCGGCTCCGCCGAGATCACGAAGCCATGAGCATCCATCAACTCGTCCTGTTGCCGCGCGACCCGAACGCGGCGCCCAACCACACGCCCCTGGTGCGTTGCCTGGCCGACATCGATTTTCTGGGCGACCCCATGGCCGAGACGAATTTCTACCGGCCGGGTGAGGACTTCCTGTTCCTGCTCACCTTTCTCGGCTGTTCGCCGGTGGTGTCCCTGGGCGAGCCCGGCGTCACGGCGGATTTCTGCCGCATCGAGGTCCCTGCTCCGTCGCAAACGCCGCATTTCTTCGCGGGCACCAATGTGAAGCCGCCGCGCTGCGGCAAGTGCAGCCATCGCTTTGAGGACTGGCATGGACGGGTGGCGACCTGGCAGCAGACGGGCGATGACGCCTGCACCTGCCCCACCTGCGGACGCGTACAGACCCTGCCTGCGCTGGGCTGGCGCCAGAGCGCCGGCTTCGGCCGCAGCCCGGTGCGGGTCTGGGGGATCTTCGAGGGCGAGGCCGTGCCGGGCGAGAAACTCCTGGGCGCGCTGGAGGCACTCGGCGGCGGACCTTGGACGCACTTCTACTATCGCGCGGATTGAGGCAGAGCTGTTCGTGCTGTCCCCTCTCCCTCAGGGCCCGGAGGGAGAGGGGGTAAGAAGGGCTGACCCAGCGACATCTGGATCTAAAAAAGCAGCCCTCAAAGCCGCACGCGCACGATGGCGGCAATCTCCTCGTCGGTCAGCGCCACGGGATTGGTCTTCATGCTGTTGTTGCGCGAGGCCTGCACGATGCGCGGCAGGTCGGCTTCCGTGATGCCATAGGCGGTGAGTCGCGGCAGGGCCAGGATGCGCGTCCAGTCCTCCAGAACATCGAGCAAGGCATCGCAGGCCACCGCATCGTCATCGCACGGCTGCGCGCTCAGCAGGCGACCCACCTCTGCATAGCGCCTGAGCCCCGGACCGTGCGGGTCCCGCGCGCGCAGCGCCGCGATGTTCACGGCGGTGGCCGCGGCGACCGTGGTGCCGCAGGCCACCCCATGCGGCACGGGAAAGAATGCGCCAAGGGGTTGGGCGAGCCCGTGCACGGAGCCGAGCCCCACGTGTGCCAGGGTCACGCCCGAGAGGTAGGCCGCATAGGCCATGGCCGCACGCCCATCCCGCGCCGCGGCGGAATCACCACCGCGCCAGGCATGGAAAAAGCCCTGCTTCACCGCGCGCAGGCCGCTCAAGGCCAAGGCGTCGGTGAACGGATTGGCGCGTACGGAAAGATAAGACTCCAGCAACTGCGTGAACGCATCCATGCCCTGTGCCGCCATCTGCGCGGGCGGGCAACTGGCCAGCAGCCCCGGATCGACCAGGGCAACGCGCGCCACCAGCTGTTCGTGGCGGAAGGACTTCTTGTAACCGCCCGCGCCGCGCGTGGACAGCACGGCGTTCTTGGTGGCCTCGCTGCCGGTCCCGGCCGTGGTGGGCACGGCGATGAACGGCGTGGACAGCCCCGCGTAGGGCCGTCCGCGGCCGACGTCTTCGAGGTATTCGAGCACCGAATCACCACTATGCAGCAGGCCCGCGATGGCCTTGGCCGCGTCGACGACACTACCGCCGCCGATACCCGCCACCACCTGGATGTGCTGGCCATGAAAGCGTCGTACCGCCGTATCGACCACCGCTGGCGAAGGTTCTTCCGTGACCGCGAATTCCTCCCAGCGGATGCCGCGCGCCTGCAACGCCTCCAGCAGCCGCGGCCAGTGCGCCGTGGCGCGAAAGGCCTGCGCACCGGTCACCAGCAGCACCTTCTGCCCATACTCGGCGATGAACGCCGGCAACTCCCCGATGCGCCCTTCACCGAAGGCAAGGCGCGGTGTCGCGGCAAGGGAAAAAGCGGAGAATTCCATGGGCAGGTCCTCTGGGCGATGGTGCTGTTCTTACATGCCGCTCGGGCACAGCCAAGCACATGGCAGGGTGACAACTTCAGGAGGATTGAGCGGGCGCAGGAGCCCGCTCGGTGGGCGAATACGCGGTCGGGATTCGCCCACGGGGTGGGCTCCTACAGAAGATGCGATCAGTCGTTCAGAAAATCCACAATCGCATCCACCGCTTCTTCCGCATACAGGTCGAGGAAGAAGTGGTCGGCACCGTCGATGACCACCAACTGCACCTTGCCGTCCTCAGCCGCGGGCGCGGTTTTTTCGATCAGACCTTCCACCACGGTGTCCTCGCTGCCGGCAATCACCAGCACCTGCTCGTTGATCTTGTTGAACAGGCTCGGCGTATCCATGCGCGGCTCATCCGCGTAATAGTCGACGAACGATGCGGCCGTGACCTCGGCGTCCGGGCAATAGATGAAACCGGCCTTCAGCGTGCCTTTGCCGCCGTTGGCGGCGTTCACGCGCTGCGCCTGTCTGTAGACATCGGCCAGGTCCTTGCCGTAGGCATTGCGATAGGCGGCGTCCCGGCTCTCGCGCGACCACGTGGCGGGCGCCACCAGCACGACCTTGCGCACGCTCGCGTCATCGTTCTCGGCGGCAAACCAGGCGGTCTGGTTGCCGCCACGGGAATGGCCGAGCAATACCACGTCTTTCGCACCCCGACCTTTGGCCCACTTGAGCCAGGCGCCGATCTCGCCCATCGCATCGGTGTGACGGTGCGTGTGGGTGACGCCGCAATCGTACATGCCGCGCCGGCTGTCGAGGCCAAGGCTCAGATTAATGGCCAGACTGGCGACACCCTGATCCTCCAGCCCCTGCTGCATGGCCTGCATGATCTCCATGCCGCCGTGCGCCAGGGTGCCGTGGGTCATGAGCACCAGCGGACCGTCCGTCAGGCTGCCCCCTTCGGGAACGCGTAATTCGCCGACAAGATGGAGACCGCTGTGAGCGATGCTGACTTCCTCGGCCTGGACCAAACCGCCCAAGCACATCATGGCGGCGAACAGGGCGGTCGTGATCTTTTTATGATTCATGTTTCCTCCGGTGGTTTCGCAAACCGGCAGGCCGAAATGACGGCCGCGCCGGGTCACCGAAGGTTAACGAGACACACGCCGGCAGTCCAACAGCAAACTGCAGACCATCACTCTTACGTGTGGAATTCTTTCGCCGCTTGCATGGGCGAAGCAGAAGGCAGGATCTTCTGCCGTGACTTTCCCGGATGATGCTGCGTGTCATCCGGGCCCAATCAGGTGTGGCACAACGGCCGGTCGTCCGGATGCTCCACCTGCTCGGCGATGGTCTGCACCAAATCCCGCAGCTCCTCCATGGAAATGGACTGGAGCACCCGCGCCAGGAGGTCGGGGTCGAAGCGAATGGTGGCGGGGCAGCCGTTGCCGAGCACCACCCGCACCCCGGCCACGTCCTTCTCCAGAATGCCGTCCATCACGTCCGGGTGCGCCTGCAACAGGAGGTCGTATTCCTGTTCGATGGCTTCGCTCAAGGCATCGTCCAGATCATCCGGGATGGCGACCACCAGGCCCTCGGTTTCCGATAACGCCATGTGAACGCCATGGCCTTGCAGGAACTGCACGAAACGATCGCGCAGGGATTCGTGGAAGAAGATGTATTCGAGCATGTGGACCTTTCGAAAGCCGTCAAATACAGGCGGCCAGCGTCAAGCTGACCGCCCAATGGTTCAGTCGTTCTCCTTGTGCCAATACAACTTCGTACGGATCGACGGCGGGGAGATCTTCACCTTGTCCGGGTCGAACGGATTGGGTGGCTTTGATTGCACAGGGTTGTCCGGGATACCGTCGCCATTATCATCCGCAGGCAGCTGGCCGCCGCCGCCGATGACGAAAGGCACCTTCACCCCATCGACCTCAACCACGCCGGCGACAGGCGAAGGGGGCAATCCGCCGCCGTCGAAGGTGGTTGAGGTCCGCCTGCCTGTCAGGAAGTCAACGGAATAGCCGCGTGCTACGCCGAGATTACGGCCACAGGCACCCGGGTCTGATGTGTCGTCCATTTCGTCGTCGATCATCGCGACCGGCTCCGGCAGAGGTTCGTTGGTACCGAAATACACGGTACCCGCAAAGACCAGCGGCTTGTTGACCACCTGCTCGCAAGGACCCAGTTCGAAAGCCCAACCGTTGACGGACACGAGCTCACTTTGTGCCAGCGTCGGGTTGTCTTCGTTCAGGAGAACCAGATTGTTTTCGTCTCCGTCATTGTTTAGTCCGTACGGGGGGTTGGGCAGCGCCCCCAACGTATCCTTGATCATGAAGAACATGTTGGTGAAACCCGGGGTGCCATCACCACAGGTGTAGTTGTCGTACAGGGGACGCTCGCGGTCACCGGTGCCCGCTAACACGGCGATGAACGGCTGCGTGATGCCATCCGCGTCCTGCGTCGTGTAGCGAACCACATCGGGCCCACTCAGGAATTTCTTGCCGTCACCGCCAAACGCCGCCAGACGGATATTGCCTTCCGACCAGTTGGCCGGCACCTCTTCGACGGCATCCCACTGACCGATGGTGATCCGGTAGATGTTGCCTCCCGTATCCGCGGCGTACACGTATTTCAGGAATCCATTCCTGGACACCAGCGCCACATCGCCCGGAACACTCCTGTAGGTCGAGTACTTGTGTAGTAACGTGCCGTCTGCAGCATCGACGAACCAGATATTGGCCCCCTTCGGATCGCTGCACGTGGGGTTGGCCTCGTCCGCATCCTCGCACGTGTCATAGCCTCCACCGAACACGAGCACCGGCTTCGGTAACGAATTCTCATCGACATAGCCTTCGATATAGGCAACGAGCGGCTTCGACCAGGTTTGGCCGATGTCGTTCCAGTCATCAGAACTGCAGTTGAGGTCATTGTCGACGTCACTGGTGAAACATCCCCTGCGCCACTTGATCGTGGGGCTGCTGGGGGTAGTGACGTCGAAGGCGTAAATGGCACGTCCACCACGACGCATGGTTGGGAAAATCCACGTGGTGGGGGCGCTGTCCTGGTTCTTCACCTGATAAACACCGATGGGGCCATCGAAGAAGTAATTCTTCGGCTGGCCGATGACGTTGGGGAAGCTGATGAGCGGGCTATTGGCCCTCAGGCGAGCGAATTGCCCAAACGTTTCCGGTGCGATGAATCCCCACAACTCATTACCACCCGTGTCACCGTCCGCACCGTTGATTGCATGGAAGATGCCATCGTCGGCTCCATAGAAGGCGACGACGCCACCGTAGTTCCCGAAATCCAAAACGGCCGGCTGCGAATGGATGACGCCACCGTGAACCGAGGGGCGGACCTCGTCAGCGCGGCTGTTGGCGTTTTCATCGTCCACGTCCTTGCCACGAACCCAATTGACGAGATCGGCCGTGAGGCTCGTTACATTGGTGGTATTGAAATCCACCAAGCTGTCGCAGTTTGGCGCCACACAGGTTTTCACGTTGCGCGTCGAATAGTTTGTGGACCACTGCTGGGCCAAGGTCGACCCACGCAGCTTCTGGGCGACACCACCCTTCTCGACCACATCGCCATCGGGGGCATCCGAGTACAACGATGTACCCTGTGCCGTGCACGAACCGATCGCATCGGATGCGCCGAATTCCCAGTAGGCCCCAGTATCGGTGGTCCACATGCTGTCGGCACACGGGGTAATGAACCCGGTGGTATGGCTAATCGCCGCATCGCCGAACTTGTCCGCGAGCTTCATCTCATCGGCAAAAAACTTGAATTGGTACTGCTTGAGGTTGCCCGCCCAACGCGGGGCGCCGCCCGCATCCGGACGGAACATGCCGATGAACACCTGGTTCAGGTAGGTACCCTGCATGTTGACGCTCACAGGGAGGCTGGAGGAGGCGAAGATACTGTTTACTGATTGGATCTCCGACATGATCTTGCGCAAGGCATTGGCGATCTCGGCCTCGTTTTTCGCGGCGTAGTACCCACCGCCGCCTTTGCTCGCCATACTGTACAATAGCGCTGTCTGATCTTCGCTTTGCTTTGCATTGAAGACGTCGATGGTGTAGGTCTTCACACTCTGTATACCGGGTGCTGGACTCACGTCCGTGTTCCGCAGGTAACGGGTCCATTCATCGGCCCAGCGATTCTTGGCCGGAGGCACCGTGGCGATGGCGTTCTCGAGCATCGTGCTCCGGCGCTGGGCCTCGATCTTGAAGCTGAGGCTTCCGGAAATCGCGGTGGTGGTCGTGGTTTTCAGCATGGTATAGCTTTTGCCAGTCGCCCGCCGCTGTCCGGCGGTTATCTTCCATTTTGCGCTCTTGTTCGGGCAACCCACCTTGCTGGCCGTAGCCACATCACAGTCGAAATCACCAAAATTTGGGAACTGGCCCTCGGCCCACGTGGCACATTTCGCGGGGTAGAATTCATTACCATTCGGCGATAGCGAATCCGGAATACATTGCGAATACCCATCTGAATCGATCACCGATTCGCGAACGATGTCTTCCCACCAGCTGCAGCTGTTTTCGAGTTCCGCACAGCTATACGTTTCGGTGGCGGTATCGGGATCGGCGATGAGTTCCGTGCGGCATTGTGCTTCATCCGTGATAGGTCCACATGCAGTCACCCCGCGCGGCTCGACTACGGTCTGCACCGTGCCTTCCGAACACTCATCCACTTGTGTGCAGGAGTAGTTCTCGTAGGCGGCCCCCCAACGCTCGCTCGCAGCCGTTTTGCACTCCGCGACGCTTGCGTACAGCCCACACGCCGTGGCGCCAAGCAGCACTTCAGGCTCCCCCAGTTCATCGACAAGGGTGGTGAATTCGGGCACCGCGATGATGCTGCAATCCCCATTCACGCCCTGGAGGAGTCCATCACCCGATGCGTTACAGCCGTGATCGTCATCTTCTTTCGGAAATCCATTACCGATGAAGATGATGTAGTTGTTGGCGCAATACTCGGTAGTGTCGATGAGCCGGCTGTAGTTGGTCTTGGCGTCCTCAAGGAAAGCCGCCCGATCGGTCTTCGCATCAGGCGCGCCCGCATAACGCTTCACGCCAAAATGGCCGGCGTCGTTCGGTTCGGCCCCCTCTACGTCGCCGGCATTTTCCGGATCGGTATGGCCACCGAAGTACTTGAATGCCTCGAACATCGCCGCGCTGTAATTGGCGTCTGGCACCTTTTCCAGCGAGTCGTTGAAATTCTTGTAGATGCAGTTCGGCGTACTGTTCACGCTATTGCTGCCATCCGTGCATGACACCGGATTTCCGATGAGTTCGCCCAAGCCGTCGCGATTTATACTGTTCATGGGGCGGATGTGGTAACGCACATAGGCACCGTCGCCGTTTTCACCACGATCGCCGACGGTGCCCTTGTCATCCGTAAACATCATCAGTCCGATATTGACGCTGGAATTGACCTGGGCCTCCTGGATGACGGTACGTATCGCATTCAGCTCTGCTTGACCTTGCGTCAGGCCACCTGGCCAGTGCTGATCCTGGCGACTCCAATTGGCACTATTGTCTACGATAATCAGGATATTGGGATTGTCCTCCGGACCGGTCGGCGCGGAATAGATGTCGATGTCTTCCGCCAAGGCCGGGAGCGCCAGGCACAGGGATACCGCTGCAATGCAGGCTACTGTTCTTTTCGGATTATTCATATCCCACCTCACTCGACCGTCCGCCAGCGCTCGTCAGGCTGACTGTTTGTCGATTACTTAGGAATTGCATAAGCTCAGAAACGAATTCAGTCCCGTCATCACCCGGACACCCTGATGGACCGACGCAGAAGCACCCGTCCTCGCGTCCGTGGCTGTGGCCTTGATGTCCCAGGTTCCCCAATAGCACAACCCCGCTGCCGGCAGATTTTCGCTGTCGGTACACTGACTGGGCAGATTGGGCGTATCGGGATCGACCTCCTGGTACCCTAGACACGTCCGTTCGAAGGCCACCACGTAATCTGTTACACCGTCGTTGTTGATGTCGATGTTTTGCGGCGCAGGCGTGTTGTCAACAAACTTCTGATCCTTGTAATACTGCCAGGTAATGATGTTCTCTATTGCCTGGTGAGCCGCCGCCGTGGCCTCTTCCTGGAATTGCATATTACCTACCACCTGGATACTGGTGGTGCTGAGACGCAGTGAAGCCACCGTTATCAAGGTCATCAGCGTGAGCATGATGAGCGCCACGATGAGGGTGTTGCCTCGTTGGTTCGTCACTACGTTCATGGGCTCGTGATCCGAGTGATGGGATTCACCAGTTCGACGTACTGCGAATACACCTGGCGCTTGAAGTTGTCGTTCGGATCGAAAGGAGCCTTTTCGGCAATGGTGAAGACCTTGCCATCATCTTGCTTGGCCGCTTCCATGCTGCGCGCGAGGATATGAACACGCATGGCCACTGTTCGAGCGAATTCCTCAGGCGGACACAAATCACACGGGTCGAAGTCGTCCGGTACACCATCCATCCCGGCGACAACTCCGTCGATACCGAACTCCAGCTGCAGGTCCTCGATGCCTTCGACCAGCGCTTGGGGGCTCGTGAACACACCCGCCTGATTGAGCTCGACACGCGTCAGCGTGGGAATCCCAGTGGTGGTCGCGATGTAATAGATGCGCACCAGTAGCCGATGAGCGGGCGCTAAAGTGCTGCAATCTTTGTCGGTCAAGTTCAAGCTGGTATACGCGCGGTCGAAAACTTGGGCGCCAAAATTGGTCGGACACCGGCTGACCTGCATGAAAAACGTGGCATTGGACGGTGGCACGGTTTGCGCGAGAGGAGCCGCTCTTCGGATGACCAGAACGTCAGTATCCGGTTTTTTGTCGATGACACACGGCCACGGGGGAGGCGGTGATACAGTGTGATCTAGCCCTTGCACGTGCACAGGTAACGAATTTCTCAACGTGTTCACGTTCGTATCACAGGGGTTCAGGGGATCGGGCGGGGTGAAGTCTGAGGGATCAAAGATCCAGTAATAGCCCGCCACCTGTAAGTCATCGGTGATGAGCTGCAGCGCATAACGGCCGTTCTCAATCAGCCGCGAGGTACGTTCCAGGCTGCCCTGGGTGCGGTTCTGGTTCAGGAAAAGCGTGGTCATGCCGGCGAGCAGCACGAGCCCGACGACCATGGAGATCATGAGTTCAATGAGCGACAAGCCGCGTTGGGCATGAACATGCGAGCTCTTGAATGATGTTGACCCGGAACACATGCTTAGCTCGTCCCCAAATTGGCGAGTGTCATCGGGATGGTGATAACGCGGCGCAGGCGTTCATCCCCGTAGTCGTCTTCGCCGCAGGTCACCTCGTCAGGTGGCGCTGCCGTAGGGTTCAGTCCCTGCCAGGCAACGGTAACCAGCACCCGCTCGGGCGTGGTGGTCGTCGCGGCAGAATAGTCAACGCAGCCACGCGCTCCGATCATCGCGCCGACCGTGTTGCCGCTGAGGCTCTCCGCTGCACCGAGAAGCATATTGTGCCACTCGCAGAAACTTCGCTCCTTGCCCGGCATAGCATACAAGCTACAGTCGGATTCCTGGTCTGAGCCGGTCCCGAGGTGCTCCGCCGTGGCGTAATCGTCTGCGTTTTGCTGATCGATACTGATGCGCGCCACCATTTCCTTTGCGATGACAATGGCCTGCGCCCGTTGATAGGCTTCCATTTGGGTGGTGAGGGATTTGCCCTGCAATGCGGCCAGACCCAACAACCCGATCATGATGATGAGCAGCGTGACCATGACTTCGACCATACCGAAGCCGCACGCACGTTGACGATCATCGATGTTATTCATGAACAAGCCTCCTTGACGGAGGCCGGCCTTCCCATGGTGTCGAGCGAGATGCAGCGCACGTGGCCGGTTGCCGTCGCGGAGACGTCGACCTGGAAGTCCGGCGCCGTCCCGTCTATCCGTCCTGTCCTCGTAAACGTAACGTCTGGGGCATCGGATGAAGTGTCTATGACTACCTTGGGAAGGGCACCGTGGCCAGCAATCTCCGTGCCGTTATCCACGATGGTGATGGTCCACCCGTCTTCCCATTCGGCATCGTCCGCACGGGCGATCTTGACCTTGGTATTGCGCTTGATCGCCTCGCTGCGCGCCAATGTCAGCGCTGAAAACAACTCGATACTGGCGTTGCGCGCGCGGTTCGCCTCGATGACCGAAGTGAAATTGGGCACGGCAACTGCCGTGAGGATCGCCAATATGGCAAGAACAGCCATCAGCTCCACCAGGCTGAAGCCGTCGTGCCTGCGAAAACGGGTAAACTGGATGCGCATGGGAGCCACCTACCAGGATGTGACTCCGGCTTGGTTGAGCGTGAGGTCAGCGTCACCGGCCTGAATGGTTCCCCCCTTGGCCTTCGCGGTGATGGAAAACGTCGCGACGGTCGGCGTGTCCACCTTTATGTTGTAAAAAGCGGAAACTTCATTCGGAATTGTGAGGCCGAGCTTGCCCCAAGCAGCCGCATCGCTGTTTGCTGCCACTGCGACGTACGTGCGCGCATCGAGCATGTATTGCTTCTGTTGCGTCGCGATGTCCATCATGAACTGCTGCGCGGCGCTCCGGTTGGCCTTAATACGGAACTGGTCATAGGCCGGAAAAGCAATCGCCGCGAGGATGCCGATCACCACCACCACAATCATCAATTCAATGAGAGTGAACCCGCGATTTCGTTTCATTTTTACGATCCTTTTTACCTGATTGGATGCTAGAAACCGTGAGCCACAAAAGCCAGCGTATGGCGACCAGCGGCGCAGACCCGGCGACGAGCGGTACCTTGATCACTCACCAGATTGGTCGAGTGCGCCTGGCAGGAAAAACGACAGAGAAGTCGCTTTGGGATACGTTATCGCCCGTTGACACGGGCTGCTAGTGGGTAATCTCTTCCTTGGGCCACTTTTTGTGACGGCCTCTGACCCGGCTTAGAACTCCTGCATCAAGGCTGCGAGTTGGGCCGGCCAGTCTTCCCGTTCCGGATAATCTCCCGGCATTTTGAGGCCATGCTCCTTGGGGTCGACCATTTCCAGGCACTTGCCGCGGCGGGCATAGTACATGCCGTCGAGGTAGTCCTCTGCCAGAGGCTCTTCGACAAACACCTGCGCCTTGCGGATGGTGCCGCCGCAGGCCTGGAGTTTCCGGTCCAGTTCGGCCAGGGTATCTTCGCTGCACCACCAATGGAGAAACAGCGCGCGCTCGCCGAGTGGTTTGCAGGCATCCGCGTAGTCCACGTCTTCCAACTGCCGAAACAGCGGCACCTGCCAAGCGGGCAGTTCGTCTTCGAAGTCCGGCCGCGCTTCGCTGAGCAGCTCGGCGACGGCATCCCGCCGGGTGGGGTCGTCGAAATCGACCAGGGCAGCGATCTGTTCACCCATGAGAGTTCCTCACAGCTTCAGCGGCGGCAACGGCGCGCCCTGCCAAGGCGTTACGTCGGGGCCGTCGAGTGCCAGTTCGACGCTGCCGGATTTGAAGTCGCGTAACAGGAAGTATCCGACCGCAACTGTTGGATCATTGATAAACCATGGCGATTCATAGTCAGGTGGCTCCGGCTCATCATCGGAGTACCACAATAGGTACTCGCCACACTGCTCAAAGATATCCTGCCGATGCTGGCGTTCCTTCAGGAAGAGCGCCTCCGTGGGGTACCAGTCGCGGTAGTACTCGGACAAGCGGGGATAATAGAGCAGCGCGGGCGACTCCTTGCCCTGTCCCACGCCCGGCCCCACGAACAAGAACAAATCGGCACCGAAACGGGCATCGTCGCCGTTGGCGATGCGCACGTCCGGCCGATACCAAAGCGTCATCCGCCAGGCGGGCACCGGCCCGTCCGGGTCCAGGCCAAGCTTGTCCGCAATGAACGGCGCTGACAGCAGCGGCGCGACATCGACCGCCTCCAGGGGCGGCAGCGCGGCCCCTTCCGGCCAGAGCCCCGCCCGCTCGGCGCTCCTGACAATCACCTTGAGGGCGGCGTCGGGGACAAGCCCGTGCAGCACTCGGGGGCCGGGCGCCGCCCAGTCGGTCGCCAGGCGCTGGTGACCGCCGAAGAGTGCTGTGCTCTCCGCGGCCGTATCGGTTGACTTATACACATACCGCTCCGCTCTCGAATACTCGAACAGCCGGTGGGGGCCCAGCGCCGCGATGGCGGCGCGCACGGAGGCCGGCGCATCGGCGGCACCGAGGCGGGCGGCGAGCTCGGCGGCGAAGCGCGAGGCCGTCGACGCCTGCCCGACGGAGGCGCGCGGCTCGACGAAGTTGAAGACGCAGCTCAGCAGGTTGCGAAACCACGGGTGGTGCTCGACCTCGCCCTGCGCCTCCAGATGCCGGATACAGCTCAGGTAGTGCGCTGTCGTGTGCTGGATGGAACGTTGAGGCGAACTGGTAACATCGGTCAGAAACGAATACGACCTATATTCAAACTCTTTGATGAATCTCGCTGCTGGGATGTACTTCCGCCAAGTATTACCGCCATGTGAAACCGTCTCTTCGCGGTACTCGTCAGGGATTAACGCCCTCACGATTAATTTAATCTGTTCGTTTTCTTCGATACTCGGATTATTTAGATAGAAATTCTGCCCGAACGCTACTTGGGCCAATAGTGTTTCAAAGGTAGTAGGACCTAAGTATTCAAACACCTCACGAACGTCCGCTTCGTCGTAGTGAGGTGTGAGGAGCAATCGGTGATGGGCGTGAAAGCCCGTGTGGATAATTCTTTCGCCAAAATACGGCGGCGGTTCGACGCCTTCAACATAGAAGTCTTTGAAATACTTCAGCTGCTTGGTCGTAATACGCTCATTCTCGACGATACTATCCTTTATTTTTGACCAGTCCTTCTTGCGCTGTCTCATCCACTGCGGGTCGTCCAGCCGCCAGCGGTGCCTGAACGGGTTGTCTCGCTGTTTCGTTCCCATCGCTCACTTACTCGTCATCGCAATCGAAAAAGCTTTGCCCCATTTCCGGGATCTCGATCTGGCCGATCTTGGCCAGTTCCTCCTCGCCGATCACCCCCTCGATATGACCCTGGAGCCATTCCTCCAGGTCCTGGACGGCCTGCGGTGTGACGGCATCGACCGCCTCGATGATGTCCTGGATCGGCCCCAGCATCACGTTGACCTCCTCCTCCAGCGCCTGGTAAAGCTGCTGCAGTTGCGCCTCGGTCAGTTCGCCCTCGCCCAGAAATTCCTTGTACCGGGAGTCTCGCAGGACATCATCAACCAGCTTGTCCATCAGCTGCGAGAGCGCTTCGCTACCGATGCAAAGGCCGAACGTCTTCAAGGAGAACGGCGCCACCGGGCCACAGCGCTGTTCGACCACACGCTGGTAGTTCTCGTTCTCGGCGGCGACGCTCAAGGCCCCATTGCCGAGCCCGAGACTCACCTTGACCGTGTCGTCGTTCACCTTCGGCAGGCTCGTCAGGTACTTGCGGAACGCCTGGAAATGGTTCGTGAGCGTCCCCCCGCGTCAAGATAGTTGCCGCCTGATTCATGCCGCTGCTTTCGTTTTATCGTTGATGACGAGTGTGCCGACAACCGATTCGCGTTCTGGGTTTAGTGTCACGGCTTCCACCGGTTTCCAGTTGCGGGTGTGGCGCGACCACCGCCGCGGGTTCTGTTCACGGGCGCGGGTGTACAACGCATACCGGGCAGCAAGAAGCGCGTGGTCTTCACCAGCATGGCGTTGTGCCGGAGTCACATAGCGGATCCCGCTGTGGCGATGCTCGACGTTGTACCAGTGGGCAAAGGCAGCGGCCCACTCGCGCGCCGCCTCCAGGGTCTCGAAGCCCTGCGCCGGAAACTCGGGTCGGTACTTCGCCGTGCGGAACAGTGCTTCGGCAAAGGCGTTGTCGTCGGAGACCCGGGGCCGCGAATAGGAAGGCTTGATGCCCAGCCAGTGCAGCATGGCGAGGACGGTCGTGGCCTTCAACGTCGCCCCGTTGTCGCCGTGCAGCACGGGTCGGGTTTCCGTTCCGTGCAGGCCCTCGCTGAGCGCGGTGCGGCGCACCAAATGAGCGGCGTGGTCGGCGCTGTCGGTCTCATGTACCTCGAAGCCGACGATCTTGCGGCTGTACAGATCGAGGATGAGGTACAGGTAGAACCAGCGCCCGACCACCGTAGCAGGGAGGAAAGTCATGTCCCAACACCACACCTGGTTCGGCGCCGTGGCCACGTGCGTGGTCGGCGGTCGCGAGGCTTGGGGCGCTTTGGCTCGTCCGCGATGACTCATTTGTCCTTCGGCGCGCAGCACGCGGTGAAAAGTCGCTTCGCTCGCCAGGTAGCGGCCTTCATCGGCCAGCATAGGCACGATGCGCGCAGGTGGGACCGAAGCGAACCGTGGTTCGTTGGCGACACGCACAAGCTCCGCCCGTTCGGCTTCCGACAGTGCGTGCGCGGGTGTCGGATGCACCGTATGCGGACGCCTGTCACCACACACGAGGCCATCACCGGCCTTCCAGCGTTGCAAGGTCCGCAAATCGATGCCCGCCACCTCGCAGGCGCATCTGAGGCGCGCACCGGCGGCATGGGCCTCTTCAATGTGCTGGGCCAACTGCCGGCGATCTTCCA